>Ga0207695_10010969_pt1 | contig 11016 bp, 5 predicted proteins | sample KBSC54metaG_FD_184354 | JGI IMG/M metagenome (GOLD analysis project Ga0207695, IMG submission 184354) | Corn rhizosphere microbial communities from Kellogg Biological Station, Michigan, USA - KBS C5-4 metaG (SPAdes) (version 2) | ecosystem: Host-associated > Plants > Roots > Rhizosphere > Soil... | reverse complement strand
GCAGGTGAAAGTGGATCGTATCTTTATTGAATTTGGGAGTGCGGGTGGTGCAGGATATATCGTCGAGATTGGCGGCAGGGAGGGGTGGAAGAGAGTGTATGAGGGAAGGGGGCAGGAGGCGAGCAGAGTGATCGGGGTGCCGGGTGTTGTGGGTAAGGAGGTGAGGGTGCGTTGGCTGACTCCTGCAGGAGTGAGATTGGCGGAAGTAAGAGTGGTGGGGAGGACAATGCGTTGATCCTATTTTTCGCGAGGTGCGGGTCTATTACAAACCTCGTCTGATTTTGCAGAAAATGGAGGAAGTGAACATTCGATGCCCCCGAAAAAACGGAATGGTACCCCTGACGCCAGGAATCAGGCCCTTTATTTGCAGATCGCCGTTGTGCTGATGCGATCGATTGCAGGTCGCAGCAGGCCTACGTCAATCATCGAATCTCAATAACTATGGAAACGAAAAAAGCAGTCTTGTTCTTTCTGTTCGTGCTCATATTTTCCGGGCTATCGGCCCAAAATGTGCGGGTCACCGTCGATCCGCAGTCGAACCGTAAGTCGGTCTCCCCGTATATTTATGGCAGGAACAATTCTATATCGGACGACCCTTCCGGTCCGACGAGCTCCGCCACCTGGCAATTCTATAAAGATGCGGGTCTGAATTTTTTGCGGGAAAATGGCGGAAACAACCTTTCCAAGTACAATTGGCGGTTAAAGCTGACGAGTCATCCCGACTGGTATAACAATGTCTACAAGCATGACTGGGATTTTGCCGCCGCGTCATTACAACAAAATATGCCTGCTGCACAGGGTATGTGGGGCTTTCAGCTGGTCGGCTATGCTGCGAAGACCACCGTGCAGAACTTCAATGACTGGGCTTATAACCAAGCCCAGCCCTGGTCGGGAACCAACCAGAACCTGGCGGGTGGCGGGGTGCCGAACTCCGCGGGAGGAGGCCAGGCTTTGGTCAATGGCGATACCAGCCTGTATCTGGAACGGTGGAATGAAGATTCTACTACCGGTATCCTGAATCACTGGTTTGGCCCCGGCGGGCAAGGATTGGACTCCACGCGCATCCGGTACTGGAATATGGACAATGAAGTGGAGATATGGGATGGGACGCACGACGACGTGATGCCGGTGCAGGTCGATGCGGAGTCTTTTATGCAGCGTTTTTTTGCCGTCGCAAAAAAGGCGAGGGCGCTCTATCCCGGTATCAGGTTGAGCGGTCCAGTGAGCCCAAACGAATGGCAGTGGTTTGCCTGGAAGGGCGGACAGGTGGTGGGGACGGATGGCATACGTTACCCATGGCTGCAATATTTTATCAAGCGGCTGGCCGAAGAGCAGCAACGGACCGGTATTCGGCTGCTGGATGTAATCGACCTACATTTTTATCCGTTCAGCACGAACAGGCCGGACATTTTGCAATATCACCGTGTTTTTTTTGACAGTACCTATGCTTACCCTGAGGCCAACGGGATACACCTGGTCAATGGCGGATGGGACAATTCCGTCCAGATCGAAGATGTATTCGGCAGGTGTCAAAGCTGGCTGAACCAATACATGGGACCGGGCAACGGGGTCAGTTTTGCCATTTCAGAAACGTCGGTCAATCTCAATAACGACCCTAATGCCCAGGCGGTGTGGTATGGGTCAATGCTGGGTGAGTTCATGAAGCATAACGTGGAATACTTTACGCCCTGGGGTTGGGAAAAGGGCATGTGGGAAACGCTTCATCTTTATAGCAGGTATAACAAAACGAACAGCATCGGTGCGGTATCGGACGATGAGCTAGATGTATCGGCCTATGCGACGGCTACGGATGCCAATGATTCGATTGCTGTGGTGCTGGTGAACAGGTCGCCAACGTTCACGAAGACGGTATCGGTCAACCTTTCCAATTTCAAGCTATCGAATCAACCGGTGCAGGTGCTTTCGCTGTCGAACCTTCCGGCAGGTACCGAGACGTTTGTTTCCCATACCAACAATGCGCTGATTTCTTCGTCAATCGTACCGTCCAGCGACAGTACCGTGGAGGTCACCCTGGCGCCGTTGTCTATCAGTTCGTTGCAGCTGCAGGCCGGGCTTTCTGTCCTGTCGATCGGAGCCGTAAACCTGACGGCTGTCAAAGCGGCCAATGAGGTACGACTGGTCATTACTGTCGGCAACGACGCGGATGTAATTTCGTTCGAGGTCGAAAGGAGCCCCGACGGAGCGAGTTTCGACAGCATCGGTGCCGTTGCTGCTACCGAGGCCTTGCCCGGCAGTACGTCGACGGAAAGGGTCTATTCGTTCTATGATATAAAGCCATTGCCATCCGCTAACTATTACCGGTTGAAGTTCATTAACAGAAATGGCGGCTATACATACAGTAATATGGTGGTTGTAAACATTGACGGGGATGCGGGTGTTGGCGTGTTTCCGAATCCTGTGACCGATGTGCTGTATGTTCGCGTTCCTGCGCCGCCGGGACCGGTGGAGCTGACACTGCATGATGGCGCAGGGAAGCTGGTCAGGAAAACTCAGTTGATGTCGACGGGCGGCACCCTCTCCACGTCTTTGGATGTCAGCGGTCTTGCCAGGGGGGTATATTTTCTGAGCGCCGGAGGAAGGGTGCTCCCGGTCGTGCGGCAGTAGGGTGAGGCAAGCTTAGGTTTGAGGGGTACGGATCAGACGAAATCAAAGGGTAGGATTGAAGGTGAAAGGGATAGGCACATCACGGGTGTTGTCTGGACGGGGGGACGTCATGGTAGCCGGATGGAGGTGGCTCTGCCTTTGTAGGTAATCGTTTTGTCCGGGTGCGGTGTCTGAATGTCGCCGGCACCTTTTTGTGTACCGGCTATGACTATGCGGAAGCGGCGGGTGGCCAGCATGCCGGGGAAGGAGCCATGGCGGTCTTTGATGGTCAGTGTTCGGGTGGCGTCGTCCCAGCTGAATTGGATCTCGCTGAAGGCTCCCTGCTCGTAGTTGTAGCCGTCTCCCTCGTCTTCGTACAGGGTAAAGCTGGCGTTAGCGCCCGGATAGACGCGCAGCTCGAGGTTGTCCCAATTCTTTTCCGCCGTGTATTGAACGGCGGGTCCCCAGGGGATTATTGAGCCGGCCTTTACGAAGACTGGTATTTTGTCGAGGGGGGTGGCGATTTGTGCGGCGCCTCCGCCGGGGTGTTTTGTGCCTGACCAGAAGTCGTACCAGTCAGCGCCGGCAGGGAGATATACCTGGGTGGAGCGTTGGCTCATCATCGTGACAGGAGCGAGGAGGAGGGAGGGGCCGGAGAGGAATGCATCGCCTATGTTCCATGTGTTGTGATCAGCAGGGAAGTCCATGAACAGGGCGCGCATGATGGAGCCGGCGTGGGTGGTGACGTTGCGCGCGACGGAATAGTTGTAGGGCAGGAGGCTGTAACGGAGGCGGATGAAGCGGGCGATGGCGTCGAACGCTGTGTCTCCGGGCTGGCCGAAATTATATATTTCGCGGGGGATGTCGGTGCCGTGTGAGCGCATGAGGGGCATGAAGGCGCCGAACTCCAGCCATCTGCAGTATAGCTCGCGGAATTCGGGGTTGTCGATGCCGCCTTTATGGGTGAATGCTCCTGCGAAGAAGCCGCCGATGTCGGTATTCCAGTAGGGGATGCCGGTGAGGGAAAAATTTAATCCTGCGGGTATCTGGCGGCGGAGGGAGGCCCAACTGGACTGTATGTCGCCGCTCCAGGTATTGGCGCCGTAGCGCTGCTGGCCCGCGAAGGCTGAGCGGGTGAGGATGGAGACGCGTTTGGAGCTGGTGGTGGCGCGCTGGTGTTCATAGACGCCGCGGATATGCTCGAGGGGAAATGCGTTGCGGACGCTGCGATAGGAGCCCAGGTGGGTGAGAAGGTCGAAGTCGCTTTCTTTTTCGTCGAGGTGGTCTGGTTCCGAGGAGTCCAGCCACCAGGCGTCCGAGCCCAGGGAGAAAATATCTTTATTCAGGTAGCGCCAGTAGATGTCGCGGGCTGCGGGGTTGTAGACGTCGTAGGGATGTGTGCCGCTATGGGGCGGCCAGGTGGCGAAGTGGAGGAGCATGTGGTTCTTGTCAAGCTCGGAGTACTGGGCCGTCTGGGGTCCGAAGCCGGGCCATGCGACGATGAACAGATGGGCATTCATGCTATGGATGCTGTCGATCATTTCTTTGGGACGGGGATAGGTGGTGGGGTCGAAGCTCATGGCGTTCCAGTTGCTGTCTTTTCCCCAGTATTGCCAGTCCTGGACGATGCCGTCGAGTGGGATCTTCAGGGCGCGGTATCTTTTCACGACGTCTACGAGCTCGAACTGGGTCTTGTAGCGTTCTTTGGACTGGTTGTAGCCGAAGGTCCAGAGGGGCATCATGGGCGCCTGGCCGGTGAGGGCCCGCATTTGGCCGAGGACGCTGTCGGCGGTGGCGCCGCGCATGAAATAATAGTCTATGCAGTGGCCGACCTGGGATTCGAAGGAGGTCTCCTGGCGGTTGTCGGTGAATAAGGTGGGCCCATAGTTGTCCCAGAAAAGGGCGTAGCCTTTGATGGACATAAAATAGGGGATGGATACTTTGGTATTACCCTGTACCAGAAGGTTGCGCTGGTAGCGTTGATCAAGGTGGCCGTTCTGCTGTTGGCCCAGGCCGTAAATGGCTTCGGCGGTATCGAGCCGGAAGGCCTGGCGGACGATGTAGTTGGGTTTGCCTGCGTCTTCGTTGGCGGTGAACTGCGCGCCTTCTTCTTTTTCTTTGAACAGTATAGCCGTGGTCTTCGGGTCAATGAACTGAAGCTTGCCGGTTTGATTATCGAGGTCTACGAGGATTTGGTTCGTTTGAAGGACTATGTGGCCATCACGGGTGTCAATTGTGGGTTCGACGCCGCCTGGCTGTCTTGTGACGGAGAGGCTTTGTTTGTGCAGGGTATCGCCCTGAGGGTATTTCAGGATCCTGATGGTGGCGGGCCCATAGCAGGTGATCTCGGTAACGATGCCGTCGGAGGCGGTTCTCAGTCCGTGAGGTATGGGGGTATAATTCTGGGCAAATGAGCTGGTGCAGCAGAAAAGGGCGGCTATGAAGAAGAGTTCTTTCATGATGGAAGCGTGAAATTAAATGTCAAATAAACAATTCAAATATAGGATAGTTTTGACTTCTTGCAATCGGTTGCGCGAAATAAATTTATAGGGGATCGGGGAGGAGGTCAGGTGCAAAGAAAGAGGACGAGGAGGGATGCCAATAATGCCGGGAACATCACGATCGCGCCCAGCTTGAAAAATTCCCTGGCGCTTACGATGATGCCTTCGCGGCGAAGGACTATGAGCCAGAGGATGGTGGCCAGGGAGCCTGTGACGGACAGATTGGGACCGAGGTCTTCTCCGATGAGGAGACTGCCTCCGGTCTCTTTTTTTCGCGCATCAGCACCACAAGGGAGACATGTGGCTGCCGTGAAACTGGCCGAAAAAAGGAAGGGGATACCGCGGTAACTGCGCAGGAGGCTCAAAAAAATATTTTTTGCAATCGATTGAATTTTTCGGAAAAACGTTTTATATTTGAAATGTAGGATTGACAATTCAGAAGCTCACAGGGGTTAACCAGCAAGGATTTTATTAAGATGCCGACCTTGACATTGGTCCTGACGGACCCATGGGAGGGTTTTTTTTGCCGAAGATTTTCAATCGATTGAAAATCCTGCGATTTCACGATTGTTTTTTTTGCTTATGTCGGAGAATCTAAAATTCATCTCACACTAAAAAGCTGCTTAATGAAACGATGTTTGCCAGAGGGGAATACCTGCTATTCTCCTGGATGCCGCCCGTGGCGGCTCAACACAATTTTCTTTTCTTTCTTTTTTCTTTTTTTAGTTGGCTTCAGTATGGCCGGGCGGGCGCAGGAGCGCGTTGCGGTGACCGGCAGGGTTACAGCCGGCGATTCGGCGATTGCCGGTGCGACGGTTCAGGTGAAGGGGCAGCGGGACGCTGTTCAGTCGGGTGCTGATGGCCGGTTTGCGTTGAGCGCGCCGAGGGGGGCGACGCTGGTCATTAGTTATGTCGGCTATGCGAAGGAGGAGGTCCGGGCCGATACCAAATTTATGCTCGTGAACCTGAAGCAGACTGTGCAGCAGGGGAGCGAGGTCGTTGTAGTGGGATATGGCGTGCAGAAAAAGGCTACGCTGACGGGCTCGATCTCTCAGGTATCGGGATCGGAGGTGGCGGTGAGTCCTTCTCCCAATGTCGGCGCTTCGCTGGCGGGAAAGCTGCCGGGTTTGATCGTGAGTCAGCCTGTGGGAGAGCCGGGGAAGGACGATCCGAATATCCTTATCCGCGGGCTGGCGACGCTGGGGAATGCTTCGCCGCTGATCATTATCGACGGCGTAGAGCGGGGGTTGATCACTCGTCTGGATCCTGATGATATCGAGAGCGTTTCGGTGCTGAAGGATGCTTCGGCAGCCATTTATGGCGCCAGGGCGGCGAACGGGGTTATTCTTGTAACGACGAAGGCCGGGAAGAAGGGAAAGACGGCCTTTAATTTCAGCTATAACTATGGTATTCAGAATGTGACCAAGATCCCGAAGATGCTGGATGCGGCCACGTACGCGCAGGTATATAACGAGGGCTTGTTCTACAGGGAGGGGCGGCCGGCGAATTTTACTCCATTTTACTCTGATTCGGCGATACAGAAATTTAAGAACGGGTCGGATCCCATCAATTATCCGAACACCGACTGGGTGAAGCAGGTGCTAAAAACATCCCATGTGCAGAAGATCGGCATCCAGGCGAGTGGGGGATCTGACGCGGTGAGGTATCTGTTATCGTTCGGTTCGACGACGCAGGACGGTGATTTCCGGCACAATCCGGATAATTATCATCAGTATAATACCCGTATCAGGGTGGATGCGGACCTGACGAAGAATCTGACTGTGGGGGCGAATATCTCGGGAATTTTTACGGATGCGACGTATTCCTCCATCACGGGTACGTCGGGGTCGGGCGTTACCTTTGTCAATATCCTGCAGGCAAATCCTACTCTGCCGGCGGTATACCCCAACGGGCTTCTCGCCCCGGGGCGTTTGAATCAGAACCCGCTGTTGCTGGATCAGCAGGGATTCGACAAGATCAGCAATGCTTCGGTCTTCTCGACTTTTACGGGAACTTACCGGGTGCCCTTCGTGAAGGGGTTGCGGGTGGACGTCTCTTATAACTATGATTTTGCGAATCAGTTCGAGAAGCTATGGCAGATACCGGCGTATTTCTATTCGTACAATGTCAATACGGGTAATTACGACAAGTTGTTGCAGAACACTGCTATCCAGCTGAATGATACTTATACCAAATGGACGACGCAGTTGTCCAATGCGCGGCTGACCTATGACCGGAGTTTTGGCGGGCATCATGTGACCGCGCTGATAGGCGCGGAGCAGCAGTATGTCACCAAGTCCTATGCCATGGCGGGCCGGAAGAACTTTGTGAGTACGGCACTCCCGGAGTTGAATGTGGGCAGTACGGCCGCGGCCGATCAGATGGTGGGCGGTGTCGATTCGACTGCGGCATACAATAACTATTTCGGTCGTCTGAATTATGATTTTGCCGGCAAGTATCTGGTGGAGTTCTCTTTCAGGGACAATGGCTCGCAGATATTCCCGGTGGGCAAGCGCTACGGATTCTTTCCCGGCGCTTCGGCGGGATGGGTGCTCTCGGAGGAGAAGTTCATGCACAATCTTCCTTATGTGACCTATCTGAAGCTGCGGGCGTCGCATGGGGAGCTGGGGAACGACCGGGTGGCGCCTTACCAGTACCTGCAGTCATATTCCTTCGGCAGCAATTATGTATTCGGGAATAATGATGTTCCGGGCATCTATCCCAATACGGTACCTAATGCGGATATCACGTGGGAGGTAAGCAAGAAGACGGATGCCGGTCTTGTGGCCACTTTGTGGAATGGTTTGCTGGGTATCGACGCCACCTATTTCCTGGAACACCGGTCGCGTATACTCGTAAAGCCGAATCTTTCTGTCAGCAATATTTATGGTTATCCCAGCCTGCCCACCGAAAATATCGGCAAGGTCAACGTTCACGGATTCGAGCTGGTGCTGACGCACCGGCAGACTTTCAGGGATTGGTCGTATTCCATCTCCGCGAACTTCAATTATGCCAGAAGCGAGATCGTGTATATGGATGAGGTTCCACGGGCAGAGCCCTGGCAGAACGCTACTGGGCATCCGATCGGATCGACGCTGCTGTACAAGACTGTGGGTATATTCAAGGATCAGGCGGACCTGACCAAGAATGCGAATCAGGCCGGCAGCGGTTCGCAGGTGGGTGATCAAAAATTCGCCAATCTGAGCGGCGGGCAGCAGATCACGGCCAATGACCAGTTCAGGTTCGACTATTCGACGGTTCCGATGGAGACGTTCGGGCTGTCGACTATTTTTCGTTACAAATCATGGGATATCAACCTTTTCTTTTATGGGCAGACGAAAGCCTATAATAGCGATGCCGTCTATTCGAATCTGGGGAATACGGACTTTTCCAATGCGATGGTCGCGCGGGCGAATGGCCGGTGGTCGGTGGCCAATCCCAACGGGAATCTGCCCCGGTCGGGTGAATGGACTCCGGGGGGATCGACTCTTTATATGAAGGATGCGACCTTTATCCGGCTGAAGACGGCGGAGATCGGCTTTAGCCTTCCGCACAGTGTTGTGGCGCGGACGAGGACCTTCAGCGATGTGCGGTTCTATGTCAGCGGGTTCAATGTTCTGACCTGGGCGAAGACCATCAAGTGGGAGGATCCGGAGATCAACGGCAATGCGACTGCGTATCCGCCTCAAAGGATCATTAATTTCGGATGTACTGTCAAGTTCTAAAATCGCAAAACGTTATGAAAAAAATAGTTGCCATACTGATCATAGCCGGCAGCCTGATGGCGTGCCGAAGGAACGTACTCGATATGCCGCCACAGGACCGGATATCGGAGAATGCCGTGTGGGTGGACCCGAATCTGGTAGCCGCGTATGAGAACAACCTTTATAATGGGGTTCCCCATGGGTTCTATCTGCATATGTATTCGAAATATGCGGACGAGGCGATCAATACGGCGCCCTGCTGCGGCGCGAATATCTTTGCGCAGAATACTTACAACCCCGATAATATCACTCAGGCCAATTCGGGGGATTTCTGGGGAGGATATATGTACTACTGGACCCAGGGATATTCATATATCCGCGAGGCGAATCTTTTTCTGCAAAAAATGGCTGCGGCGGGCTCTATCAGCTTTGCCAACAAGCAGCAGCTGGTTGGGGAGGTGTATTTCCTGAGGGCTTTTATGTATTTTAATCTTATCGAAAGATACGGAGGCGTACCTCTGGTAGACACGGCCTACACGCTGGGGGACAGTGCGGATTTCAAGCGGAATAGTTTCGACGAATGCGTCGCATTCATCAAAAATGATCTGGATAAGGCGAAGGGGTTGCTGCCGCAGCGGTACAATGCGACGGACGGGAATTTTGGCCGTGCGACGCAGGACGCCTGTCTGGCGTTGTGGTCGAGGGTGACGCTGTATGCCGCATCGCCTTTATACAACACGAACAATGCTGTTGCGAAATGGCAGGCGGCTTCGGATGCCGCGGATTCCCTGCTGAATCGGGGGTATTCGTTGTACTCCGACTATCGGACCTTATTCAATCAGCCGAGCGGCAGTCCGGAGAATGAGTATATCTTTTCGCGGCAGTTCACGACGGCCAATGGGACGCAATATCCGATGCATAATTTAGGCCGCCGGTATGGCGCTTATGGCGGATGGTGGGCGAGTAACGGGCCATCTCAGAATCTGGTCGACGACTATGATATGGCAACGACCGGCGAGCCTCCCTTCAAGTGGGTGGGCGGCGGTCCGGGCGCCATGGCGGCGGCTACCCAGCAGGCGAATCCGGCGTCGGGATATGACCCTCAGCATCCTTACTGGAACAGGGACCCGCGTTTTCAGGCGACGGTGCTCTGCGATTCGGGGATTTATCACGGGGATACCTGTTTTCAATGGATAGCTTCGGATGGCAACAGCTGGGGATTCGATTCGTACAAGCAGAGCAGTGATAATCCGGAGGGCGGGTATATCCTGAAGAAGTTCATGCCGGATAATGCGCCGCTGAACTGGTCGACCTTTTATACTACGCCGTGGCCTTTTTTCCGGCTGGCAGAGATATATCTTAACTACGCAGAGGCGCAGTTCAATCTGGGAAACGAGGCTGTGTGCCGTCAGTATATCAATATGGTCAGGGCGCGCGTAAATATGCCGCCGGTTCCTGCGACCTATACGGGTACGGCGCTGCGGGACCGACTATATAATGAGCGGAGGATCGAGCTGGCTTTCGAAGGCCATCGTTTCTTCGACGAACGACGCTGGCTGATCGCCGGCGATATCGAGAACCGGCCGTTGCGGGGGATGAAGATCATCAAAAATGTTCAGACGGGGGTGACGACCTATACGCCGGTGACCTGGCTGCAGAAGATACCGTATACGAGCGCGATGAACTTCCTGCCGATCGAGCGGGCGGAGATCAAGCGGGATAAGGACGTGTCGCAGTCGCCGGGGTGGCAATAAATTGTGTTCATGCAGTTGAAATGTGTCATATACTAGCAGTCGAATATTGTAGGCCAATTTCTATTGGCCTTTTCTTTCCTGCCAGGCTCTTTAGGGATTTGGATGTCTACCGGCCGGGCTCTTTGGGGATTTGGGTGTCTATTGCCGGCGGGAGCTCTGCCTGATGCGGATATCGGAAGGGATGACGATGGTCTCCATTACGGGTGTTCCTTCCTGCTGGTAGATCCGCTGAAAATAGAGTTCGGCGGCCTTTCGGCCCAACTCGATGCTATGCTGGTCGATGGTGGAGAGAGAGGGCGTTACGAGCTGCGCGAAAGCCTCGTCGGCAAATCCGAAGACGCCGAGCTGGGTCGGGATGGCGATGCCCAGTGTAGCTGCGGCGTCGATGACGCCGAGGGACTGGTGGTCGGAGACGGAAAAAATGGCGTCCGGCCGGTGGGGGAGTCTGAGCAG
>Ga0207695_10010965_pt1 | contig 11020 bp, 10 predicted proteins | sample KBSC54metaG_FD_184354 | JGI IMG/M metagenome (GOLD analysis project Ga0207695, IMG submission 184354) | Corn rhizosphere microbial communities from Kellogg Biological Station, Michigan, USA - KBS C5-4 metaG (SPAdes) (version 2) | ecosystem: Host-associated > Plants > Roots > Rhizosphere > Soil... | reverse complement strand
TAGCGAATCCGTCCGCTACACGAAGCCTACTTGGATCGATGACTCAGATGGATGACGGCGGTACGCAGCGCTACAACGGCCTTTTGCTCAATGCGACTTGGCGCAAAGGCAATGTAAACCTTTCGGGGAACTATACATGGTCCCACTGTACCGGACTCACCGTCGAGTCAGGACCACTTAACCCTGGCAATGGGTATCCTCACGAGGCGGGACAAAACGCCGGCCCGGCGAACCGGAGCCTTGATTATGGCGATTGCGCCGGCAATGCCTCCGCGGACGTGCGGCACCTCGCGAATTTCACCTTAGTCGCCACCTCTCCCAAATTTGCGGGCACGTGGGCGCGGCGTCTAGGGACAGGCTGGACTCTCGCCACCATATATACCGTCCGCTCCGGCATTCCCATCTCTCTGGGGATTGGCAGCGATCAGGCCATAAATGGTCTCTACACCGCGGCGGGAGGGTACCCGATGCCGCAGCGTCCTAATCAACTCCTGGCCAATACTGCTTCGCCCAATCAGGGGCAATCCTGTACACCTGCTCCCTGCGTCAACGACCTGAACCCCGCCGCTTTCGGAGTTCCGGCGCTCGGCACCTACGGAAATATGGGTTTTGCCTCTTTGCGGGCGCCCGGATTTTGGGAGTGGGATCAGACCATCTCGAGACAATTTCGAATTACCGAAAGTCAACGGATCGAGATTCGGGCCGAGGCATTCAATGTGACTAATAGTGTGCGATACGCGCCACCGATCGCCGCCAATCTAAACCTGAGTTCCGGGACATTCGGTCAAATCACGACGTCATACTCGACCACCGGGTCGAGTAGTCCAACGGGGAGCGGTGGCAGGATCATGCAGTTGGCACTGAAGTACGTCTTCTAGTGTTCGGCAATAGGCGTGAAAACTTTTGTAATGACCTCGCAGACTGGAGACTTGATAACCAGGGCCGATTGTCGTAATCCAAGATTTTTATTTGACAGGACAATCGACCCCAGCCGAAAATTTCGTTGGGAGCTTAAAACGATGAAAATACTCTTAGGTATGTTCTTCGCGGGCGTGGCTGCGCTGGCTGCCGAGACGGCAGCACCGTCAGTCACCTTCACCAAAGACGTCCTTCCGATTCTGCAGGCGAACTGCCAGGGGTGTCACCGCCCCGGTCAGGCTGCGCCAATGTCCTTCCTCGATTACCAAAGTACGCGTCCTTGGGCAAAGGCCATGAAGGCTGCTACCATCGCCCGGAAGATGCCCCCCTGGTTTGCCGACCCCAAGTACGGTCCTTATAGAAATGACCATTCGCTAAAGCAGAGTGAAATCGAGTTGATCGCGAAGTGGGCAGATGCTGGAGCTCCAGAGGGTGACAAGAAGGATGCTCCGGCCCCCGTGCAGTGGGCTGATGGTTGGTTGATAAAACCGGATATCGTGATCGACGGCCCGACAACAGAGGTCCCCGCACGCCCCAAGAACAACGTCGTGGAATGGATGACTGTAACCATGCCGACCGGGTTTACTAAGGACACCTGGATCACATCCATTCAAATCAAGCCGGAATTTCCAGCGGTGACGCATCATATTTGTACCGCCTTCATTCCTCACGTCCCGAATCTTCCCTACGGTGTTGCGTTTTGGCAAGACAAGGACCGCGACGAAGAGGGATCGGCCCTCCCGGAAAAGGGAGCGACGTTCGGAAATGGCAATCATCAAATCGACAAGGATGGAAATCCGGCCCCCAAGGGTGCACCTAACGGAGCGGCGGAAGATTGCTATCTCCCGGGCAACGCAGCGGCTGACTATAGAATCATGAACGCCGCAAAACTAGTCCCAGCCGGCTGGGATATGGTATTCAACCTACATTACACGCCGAATGGAACTGCAGTCACCGATCATGTCAAGGTCGGTTTTACTGTGGCCGACCAAGCGCCGGAGCGGAAGTACGTTTCGCTGAGCACGACGGCGAATCCCGATCCTAAAAAGTTTGCCATTCCGCCCAACGAGTCCAATTGGCAGAGCCCACCCGCTGAGGCTGTGTTTCTCGCGGATGCGGAGCTCGTGTATATGATGCCGCACATGCACTTCCGTGGTAAGGACATGACCTACACGCTTGAATTTCCGGATGGTAGAAAGCAGACGGTGCTGAGTGTCCCTAAATATGACTTCAATTGGCAGCTTGGATACTGGACATCCGTTAAGGTGCCGAAGGGAACGAAATTGCATGTGGATGCACACTATGACAATTCCGTAAATAACAAGTTCAACCCCAATCCGAGCAAGACGGTCTATTACGGCAATATGACGTGGGAAGAAATGATGTTCCCATTCTTCGGCGTAGTGGTCGATAAAACCGTGGATCCGAAGAAGATCGTTAAGGCCGGGGCCCAGTTCGCGGGCGGAGGTGGTTAGAGACAGAAGGGGATACGGAAGAGAATGGCTTACTTTTCCGTTGCGGGGAGAGGTGTTGCTTTGGGTTGCTTTCGAATCCTGTTCATTTGATAATGGCGGACTGAGGATCTGAATTCTATCTCTCTTCTGGTTCAACCCTAACGATCGCAACGCATGCTCCCGAGAAAATTGGAATATTTGATCGCGCTCGCAAAAGAAGGCCACTTTGCTCGCGCAGCGGCGACGTGCCGGGTTTCGCAATCAGCCCTGTCCGCTGCTATTCAGCAGCTAGAGAGTGAGCTAGGTATTGAAATTGTCAAACACGGGCGACGCTTTCAGGGTTTTACTCAGCAGGGTGAAATCGTTCTTCAGTGGGCGCAAAATCTCGCTTTGGATTGTAATCAACTGTACGAAAGACTCAGGGAACGTCCCGACACTTTCTCGGGCACTCTGCACGTCGGAGTACTAGCGTCGACAGTTCCGCTGATGAGGCTGTTCACGCTTCCATTTCAGGAACGATTCCCTAATATAAATCTGAAAATAACCTCATATAACGCCTTTGACATCGCCCAAGTCGTCGAGAAATCGTCCTCGCTGGATGTCGTGATCACGCACATGGACCCGTCATCGCGTCAGTACACAGAGAGTTATGTTTTGTACGAAGAGGAGTACCAACTTCTCATCCGGCGGGGAACCCATTTCTCGGGACGTAGAGCAGTCTCCTGGGATTCTGTGCGAGAGTTGCCGCTCTGTTTGTTCGCTCCAGATAGTCCCCTTTTTGGCGCGGAGGAATCTGAAATCCTCAATGAGGCACTGAATAAGACGCCGCACCTGATAACCAACGCCATTTGGATGGTCATGGACCACGTCAGGACCGGAAACTGGGCTTCGGTCCTGCCCAGGCCCGTTAGAATCATGATCGCTGGAGACAAAGAATTGGAGGCGATTCCATTGCCGAAATCTGGCACGCCGCCTGCCATCGGGATAGCCATTCCCAGGAGGGAGGCAGCATCTCCGCTTGCTCACGTGTTCTTTGAAATTGCGACCTCTCAACATGTGCTCAGGCAGCTTCACGATTTTCTTTCTCCTCCCAAGCTGAACGCGTCGAATCTCAAGCGTTCCTTGAAGCGACAAAGCTTATCCATGCAATAAGGCGATTCGCATGCTTCGCCGACGTCGCGGCACGCTGGGTTGCACGCCCGCCGTGGCCGCTGTGCAATTTAGACCACATTTTCCGATCATCATCTCTAGGATTTTCTATTTGACGTCTCGGGCGGCCAAGCCGACACTAGGACGTGTCTATATAGCAAAGGAAGATCCGTGTGTTAGCAAAAACTCTACTCAGCGGTATCGCCATAAGCGGAATTACGCTGCTCGGCCAGGATGCTCGTCCGGGGGCCACATTTCACAGAGACGTAGAGCCGATTTTACAGCGCAATTGCCAAACGTGCCACCGGCCAGGGCAGATAGCGCCGATGTCATTTCTCGATTACCAGAGCACACGCCCTTGGGCGAAAGCGATGAAGGCAGCGACTATTGCGCGGAAGATGCCACCATGGTTCGCCGACCCCAAGAACAGCCACTTACTAAACGACCGCTCGCTCAAACAAAGTGATATCGAAACTATTAGTAAGTGGGCGGACTCGGGCGCCGTTGAAGGCGATCCCAAGGACTCTCCAGCACCTGTTCGCTGGGCTGAAGGTTGGATGATCAAGCCAGATGTGATCATCGACGGTCCCACCACAGATGTCCCCGCCAGTCCCAAGAACAATGTGGTTGAGTGGATGACGGTGACAATGCCAACCGGTTTCGCCAAGGATACCTGGATCACCTCGCTACAAATCAGGCCGGAGTTCCCGGCGATCACTCATCATATCTGCACGGCATTTGTGCCCCATAACCCTAACGTGCCTTACGGAGTGCACTATTGGGAAAGCAAAGAGCGAGATGACACCGGATCGGCGATTCCCGAAAAGGGAAGAACGTTTCTGGGTGGTGGGGTTCAGGTCGATGCTGAAGGGCATCCGGCTCCTAAAGGCGCGCCCGGGGGGGCGGCCGAAGATTGCTATTTGCCGGGCATGGTCGTTGCCGATTACAGAGAATCGCAATCGGCGAAACTTATCCCAGCCGGCTGGGACATGGTTTTCAATCTGCATTACACACCCAACGGAACAGCAGTCACCGACCATGTAAAGGTGGGATTCACGGTGGCGAGCGAGCCACCTAACCGACGCTACGTGTCTTTAAGCTCTTCAGCGCCTCAAGATTCTAAACGATTCGCGATTCCAGCAAACGACGGCAATTGGCAAAGTCCGCCCGCAGAGGTCACGTTTCTTCGGGATGCCGAGCTCGTTTTCATGATGCCCCATATGCATTTCCGAGGGAAGGATATGACCTATACGCTCGAATATCCCGACGGACGGAAAGAAACCGTGCTGAGTGTTCCCCATTACGACTTCAACTGGCAGTTAGGATATGACGCGTCGATAAAAGTTCCGAAAGGAACCAAGCTTCACGTGGACGCCCACTTTGACAATTCCCCTAATAACAAGTTCAATCCCAACCCGAACAAGACCGTCTACTACGGAACTATGACGTGGGAAGAGATGATGTTCCCCTTCTTTGGTGTAGTGGTCGAGCGGGATGCCGATCCAAAGAAAATTATCTCGACGCCGTTCGTGGCAAACGGAGCGTAGAAATTAGGCTGTTTCACATTTTCAATAACATGGAGAGAAAAACGAAGTGGTCACTTTAGCAGACGCACGTAGAGTAATAGCAGCCGCGGAGAAGAAATCGCAGGAGATCGCCCAGCCAATGAACATTGCCGTGGCGGACCAAGGCGGTAACATCGTCGCGCATGTTCGGATGGACGGAGCCTGGCTGGGCAGTATAGATATTTCGCAGAAAAAGGCATACACTTCACGTGCCTTTGATATCGCGACCAAAGATTTGGCCGCGCACTCGCAGTCAGGCGGGCAGTTCTTCGGTATCCATGCGTCGAACGGCGGCAAGATCATGATTTTTGCTGGTGGCATTCCATTGAAGAAGGGCGGGAAAGTGGTAGGCGCCATTGGTGTCAGCGGCGGCTCAGGGGACCAGGATCACGCCGTTGCCGAAGCCGGCGCTGCGGCGTTCTAGCTAGTTTTAGGAAGGGCTAAACAAATGGCAACTAATCGCGGAGTCGCCTATATCAAGCCCGGGGTGGTCGAGGTTCAGTCCATCCCGTATCCGAAGCTACGGATGCCCAAGAGCGAGTCAGAGCCATTCGGCGGCAAAGACGCTCCTCACGGCGTGATTCTAAAGGTCGTGACAACTAATATATGCGGGTCAGATCAGCATATGGTGCGTGGGCGTACAACCGCACCTAACGGGTTGATTTTAGGCCATGAAATCACGGGCGAGGTTATCGAGAAGGGCAATGACGTTGAGATGCTGAGCGTCGGCGACCTTGTAACCGTGCCCTTCAATATCGCTTGCGGGCGGTGCCGCAACTGCAAGGAAGGCAAGACCGGGATTTGCCTGACCGTAAATCCCGCGCGTCCGGGCGCCGCCTATGGCTATGTTGATATGGGTGGATGGGTCGGGGGGCAAGCGGAATACGTCCTGGTCCCATACGCAGATTTCAATCTGGTCAAATTCCCAAATAAAGAGCAGGCGATGGCCAAGATCAAGGATCTGACGCTGTTATCTGACATCTTTCCGACCGGCTATCATGGTGCGGTCACGGCAGGCGTGACGACTGGATCTATCGTTTATGTGGCCGGGGCAGGTCCCGTGGGTCTAGCGTGTGCCGCCTCGTGCCACCTATTGGGGGCTGCGGTGGTGATCGTCGGTGACATGATTCCGGAGCGTCTGGCGCAGGCCAAAAGCTTTGGCTGCGAGACCGTCGACCTCAAAAAAGATGCATCGCTTGCCGATCAGATAGCACAGATCGTTGGCGAGCCTCTCGTCGACGCCGCGGTGGATTGCGTCGGATTTGAAGCCCATGGGCAAGGAAAAGATGCCGCGGTCGAGCGCCCTGCTATGGTGCTGAATTCGATTATGGAGCTTACGCGAGCGGGTGGTTCGCTCGGGATTCCCGGCCTGTACGTAACCGGTGATCCGGGTGGTGTCGACGCTGCAGCGAAGATTGGATCGCTGAGCATCCGGATCGGACTAGGTTGGGCGAAGTCACATTCATTCCACACTGGCCAGTGTCCGGTGCTAAAGTACAGCCGCCAGTTGATGCAGGCGATTCTCTACGATAAGGTGCACATCGCGAAAGCTTGCAATGTGAATGTCATCTCGCTCGACAATGCCCCGCAAGGCTATAAGGATTTCGACCACGGCGCGGCAAAGAAGTTTGTCATCGATCCGCATGGATCAGCCAGAGAGCAAGCTGCCTGAGCGCTATCGATAAGGGTGAAGAGGTAAGCGCACATTACGAAGAGTCTCTATGAAGGACAAAATACTTTCGACAGCTTTAATCTTGCAGTTCTTAGCGTATCCGGCGGCCTTCGCCCAAGGCTACTTGAGCGCAGTTGAAAGTAACAAAAAGGTAGTTTTCGATTTTTATCGCCTGATTGTTGAACCGAGGAATTCTGACTTGGTCGAAGTCTATCTCGCTGCAGATTTTGTTGACCATGATCCGGCTGACCATAAGGGGCCGGAGAGCGTAGTTGAGATGCTCAAGACAATGGGCCCTGCGGCGAGCGACGAAGTCGGAAGCACGCTACGTAATCCCCCCGTATTCATCATGGCCCAAGGGGACTTAGTGACCTGGCTATTCAAGCAGAATGTTCCGGATGCGAAAGACAAATCCAAAACGGTGGAGCGCTTCTCGCTGGAGGTCTACCGAATCAAGAACCGTAAGATTGCGGAGCACTGGAAGGGTACGGCGAATCCGCCATAGCGGAACTGCGCGACAATGAGCCCAGTCTCTTTTAGCCAAAGGGATTCGTCGAGAGGCGCGGTCTGGCAACAGGAAGACACACAAGACCAACCCTTCGATACGGAAAACCTTATTCTGTGCATCGATTTTCGTCCCCGTGTTAACCAGGGCTTTCCAATTCTGCGCATCCCCGCGGCCCTAGGCAAGTAGTTTCCCTAGAGGAGTTCGTCACGGAGATTCATCAAAAGGAGGCAACTCCATTCGACCGTTCGGCGCACGTTGAGCTCGTTGGCCTTCACTCCGCTCGGAGCCAACTCGGAGCTCAATCGAATCCGTTCCTCCCGTTGGCTCATTGTTCCATTACCATGAGTTTCGAGGCCGGGATACCTCGGCCCTTAAGCAACTTCGTAAGGCACCTGATGGACGTTGCTTCCCCAGTGAGTACGAACTGTTCCGGAGCCAGTTCCTCGACGAGTCTATCCATCGCTGCCTCAATCGCGCGTATATGTTCTCTAGTCTCTCCGCGTTTCAAGATGGTGGTCGCGTCGATTCCAAGCTTCTGGAGAACTATTTTCGACTCCATTGGCGACGAGGCCTCGAACAGGAACGCGACTTCGCGTAATCCGTTGCGGGTCGTTCGCACGGCATGAGCCAGGCCGATGGAGGTTTCATCGCCGAAGAATAAAATTGGACTCTTGAGTTCTGTTAGATCTAACGATTGCCTCGGTCCCCAGATATGCCAGATCTCGCCCGGTTTGGCGGTGCTCACCTGTATCGCTTCGCGGGAGGCAGCGGCGCGACCATGGACCACAAGTCGAGTTACACCATTGAGGCTATCCCACGATATCGGAGTGTATGTATTTGGTATATGTGAGTCCAAAAACACTTCAATCTTCTGCCCAGGTTTCCAAGAGATCCCCTTTAAGTTCTCCCCCTCAAGCGTAATGAGTCGAAAAGTATCAGTCATGATTTCTAGCTTGGATACGATCGCCGGACGAGTTAACAGGGTCAAAATCTCCTCAAAGAGGCTCGATGGTTCTATACTTCTGCCCTTAGGCTGCCTATGCCTCGCCATTCACTATTCCAGATAATTGCGCACGTGCGAAACTGGACATCCCTTGCAGCAGGGACATCGGGAGACTCGGAAACGTAGAAAAAACCGAGGTGCATGGCCAGTGACAACGAAAGGCCAAGCGAAGTCTGCTAACCCGCCGGAGAATCACGGACGGAGGTGGAATCTCGGGCTCCAATCCGCTGTCGCAACATTTATTTGGATAGGTTGCACGAGAAATTTGAGGTTTCGTCGGTGCTACCCGATCCCTTGTATAAGGCGACCTTCGGGTAAGCACAGACCAATACCTTGCGGTCGGGCTGACCGTTAGTTTTGTGCTGGGCGATTGTTTCGTCCGGAGCCTTCCCGCTGTCCCGCCACTGGGTGAGCATGCCGAGCGTGTCGATATCGAAAGTGCTTGGACCATTCCCGCCAGGGCAGTGGCCCATGCCTGGCACCATGAACAGGCGCACTGAGTTCTTGGCTTTGCTGCCCATTTTACGCATTACGGCATTGTAGTAATCGTAGTTCGTTGAAGGGGCAATCGCCGCGTCATTCCAGCCGCCGACCAACAAAAGTTTGCCTCCGTGACCTACGAATCTGGAAAGATCTGGGTCATTCGCATCGATGATCCTGTTGTCAGCCCTATTCGCATCCGAAACGTCCGAATCAAAGTTAACAGGACGACTCTTGTAATCCCAGTTGGGATCCTTAAAGACGAGATATCTGAAGAATTCGACCGAGTACGGGAACGCCTGCGTGCCGGCCATCGCTCCCCATCCCAACTCGCTTCCAGGCATCAGCGGCCCGAGTAGGTATTCGCCGGTGCGCGAGTTTTTTACAGGAGAATAGATCTTCCGTGCCGCCTCGACCTGCGGCCTCGTGAGGCAGCCCGGCCCGTCGCCGTTTTTACATTCAACCACGCTAGGATCGAAGTGACACTTGGTCGGATCTTGAATCAGCCCATCCTTAGCGCCATCCTTGGCATCGCACGCATCGAGTGCAGCCTTGTTTAGAACGGAATATTTCTCGGGAGGTATGTAGCTAGCCACATCGGTATGAGTCGCCTGCCAAACCCACATCTGGCCCAGCGTGTGATGAGTGGAATCCGTGTCTAGGCCACCTACCATCGCAATATCGAGATCGTCTGGATAGCGCTGAACTTCTGTAATCGCCGTTCGTCCTCCACCGCCGCATTCGTTCATGAGCGACAATGAGGGGCGTTTGCCATAAAACGCGGCGATCAGAAGCTTGGCATCCGATAGCGTTTCATGGCCAGCGCGCTCCGCGAAGTCTCTGAGCTTCTCGGGATGACCCAGTGCGAAGCTAGCGCTACCACCTTCGTGACCATTATCAGTCGTAGCCGTAGCTGCCCCGGTTCGCAGAATATTTGCCATGTTGGCGTAACTGATCATGCCGAGAAATACCCCTGCCGCCGTAGGCTGCAGTTGCCCGTTCCAATTGGCGACAGGCAGCCAGAACTCGGCCTTTATATCCGAATCGCTGGATGGTTTAAGCGTTGCCGTTATCCGGCAAAATGCTGGTAGGTCATTTACGACTGGCGCGGGCCCTCCGAAGGCGCCGACGCCCCGAGGTGGTCCCGGAGGTATGAACTTACCCGCATCCACGACAGCCGCCGAGGTAATCGTCGCGGAGGGAAGCGAAAAAGATGCGAGACTCTGGCAACTTGCTGCCATCGCTGGAATCATGGAAGTAAGCAGAATAAATGATTTCAACAGAATTTTAGGGCTCATACAATTAAGTCGCCATTCGCAGCAACTAGGACTCCGCTGGAAGTCTAACCCGCCGCAGCCAGAAAGGTCAAAACCCAATCCAAGGTATTGAACCCGAGGAAGGGACCGCGAGGAGAGTTTGCCATCCCCAGCGGATCATTTGTCTTAGACACTAAGGCTCCTCGGTTGTTTGCATGCATTATGCCGGCATTCAAAATCCCCAGGAAAACGGGCCCTGTTCAATAAGTTGTTCTTACGATTGACAACTGGCCAATAGATGGTATTAGATTGAGAGTTCGACATCGCCCGGGTGTGCTCACCGGATTCCAACGCGACTGTGAAGAAGAACGTAAATTATGCAAAAGCTATTGGGCTTATTCACGGCAATCCTCGTCCTGTGTCTCGCTGCGTTTCTCTATCTGTATTTTCGAAGCCCAGCAATGGCATCGCCCACCGATATCACCGTCGACAAGAGTCCGCAGCGCATTGAGCGCGGCAAATACATTTTCACCCATCTTTCTTACTGCGACGACTGCCACTCCGAGCAGGATTTCAGCCGCCTCGCACGGCCCGTGATTGAAGCGACCCGGGGTTATGGTAAGTTAATGGCCGACAAGGACATGCCAGGTCAGATCTATGCGCCTAACATCACGCCCGACGTCGAGACGGGGATTGGCTCGTGGACGGACGGGGAAAAGATTCGCGCGATCCGTGAGGGAGTGGACAAAAACGGGCGCGCGCTCTTTCCCATTATGCCCTACTCCTACTATCGCTACATGAGTGATGAAGATGTCCAAGCGCTGGTGGCGTATCTAGACACAATGCCAGCCATCAAGCATCAGCTCCCGCCCACGAAAGTGAATTTTCCCGATTCCATGTGGATGAAAGGCGATCCGCGACCCGTAACTGGATCTATAAAACCGCCCGATCCAAATGACAAGTTGCGATATGGCGAGTATCTCGCAACGATCTCGCATTGCGAGGTTTGCCACAC
>Ga0207695_10010963_pt1 | contig 11021 bp, 11 predicted proteins | sample KBSC54metaG_FD_184354 | JGI IMG/M metagenome (GOLD analysis project Ga0207695, IMG submission 184354) | Corn rhizosphere microbial communities from Kellogg Biological Station, Michigan, USA - KBS C5-4 metaG (SPAdes) (version 2) | ecosystem: Host-associated > Plants > Roots > Rhizosphere > Soil... | reverse complement strand
CGTTCGGGGAACGCACTGTCGGGCCTGCCGGTCAGGCGCGCGGCGAGCACGTAGGATTTCCCGGTCGCGTGGAACCCATCGGACAACTGTTTCGGATCGGCCTGCAAACGCACGCGGTCGGTCGCGACCAGGTCCGCGTTCGTCGAACTCTGCGCGAGCGGCTCCATCGCCATCTGGCTGCGCGACGCAAGTTCGATCGCGCCGACGCTGGCGAGATTGAGCGAATCGAGCTGCGCCGAGACGGTGTCGTTCTGGTTCAGCGCGTCCTTCGTCAAACCGATCAGAACCGGGTTGGATACGGGTTGCTGCTGCGCGTTGTTCTGGATCTGCAGCGCATCCTGCATGTCGCGGACGACCATGTGCGGATCGAATGCAACGCCCCAGGCCTTGAACAGGCGCTCGGGCGAGGACGACACGCCCGGACTGAGTCCGCCGCCGGGCACGAGTTGTGGCGCGTTCTGCGCGCCCGGATCGGATTCCGCGAACGGATCGACGAACACCAGCAGGCGGCCGCCGCGCAACACGAACTGGTCGATCGCATATTGCGCATCATCGGAAAGGTTTTTCGGATGGATCAGGACCAACAGGTCGACATCGTCGCCGATCGACGTGAGGCTCGGCTGCAAGCGACGCAATTCATAGAGCTTGGCGAGTTCCGAATCGATCGCCCAGCCGTCGCTGACATGGCCCGTGTTCGGATCGAAGCTTGGCCCGTTCTGCAACGACGACAGCATCGCGACGACGGGTTTGTGCTGGCTCGACAACGAAGTGATGAGCTTGTCGATGTCGTATTCGAGGAACACTTCCTTGGACGGATCGAAGAACGGATCGATCGCCTGCACGCCGTGCGAATTCGTGGCGGCCAGCCCGAAATACACGGACGTGCCGCCGGCGCCGATCGGCAGCGCCTGCAATCCATAGCCGGATGCCTTGTCCTCGGCGTCGGAATACGGGGTCGGATCGACGACGTCGAGGGTGAGGCGGCCGTGCGATTTGGCGACGACTTCCTCGATCAACTCGCGCACGCGCTGCGCATAGGTGCGCAGCGCCGGCAAGTCGCGCATGGCCTGGTCGGACACGAACAAATGCAGGCGGATCGGTTCGCGGTTGCTGGCGAGGATGTGTTCGGTGCCTTGCGACAACGTGTAGAGCTTGTTCGCGGTCAGGTCGAGGCGCGCGCCGCGCAGCAGCAGGCCGCTGCAGAACACCAGCGCGATACAGGCAACCGCGAGCAGCGCCAATCGGATCGATACAGGAAGGCGTGTCATCATGTCAGTCCGCCTTCCGAAGATCGACCACGATCGTGCAGGCGATGAGCCACGCGACGATCGTGATGACGAAGAACGCGATGTCGCGCAGGTCCAGCAAGCCGCGCGAAATCGCATCGAAATGGCTCAGGAAGCTCAGTTGCGCGATGGCGTCGGCCATTGCATTCGGCAGCCAGGCGCGAACCGTTTCCTGCACCAGTGGATAACCGGCGAGCAGGAACACGAAGCACACGCTCGCGGTCAGGATGAAGGCGATCACCTGGTTGCGCGTCGCCGCCGACAGGCACGCGCCGACCGCGAGGAATGCGCCGGCCATCAGCCAGCTGCCGAGATAGCCGGCGAGGATCACGCCGTTGTCCGGATCGCCGAGATAATTCACCGTGATCCACATCGGGAAGGTCAGCGCGAGCGCAAGCCCGACATAGCACCACGCGGCGAGGAACTTGCCGAGCACGGCCTGCCATGTCGGCAGCGGCAAGGTCAGCAGCAATTCGATCGTGCCGTTGCCGCGTTCCTCGGCCCACAAGCGCATCGAAACCGCAGGAACGATGAAGAGGTACAGCCACGGATGGAACGCGAAGAACGGTTGCAGGTCGGCCTGGCCACGTTCGAAGAATCCGCCGAGGTAGAACGTCAGCGCGGCCGCGAGCATCAGGAAGATCACCGTGAACACGTATGCCACCGGCGTCGCCAGGTAACTGCCCCACTCGCGACGGAACACCGTCCACACCGCGCTCATCGGGCGGCTCCGTCGAGGGTGAGACTGCGGAACACATCGTCGAGCCGGCCGCGTTCGACGCGCGCATCGCTGTATGCGACTCCGCGCGAATGCAGGCGTTCGCCAATCGCGGCGAGCAGGTCGACGCCAGCCTGCGGCACGACGAGCAGGCGATTGCTTTCGCTGTCGGCTTCGACGGCGGCGACGCCCTGCATGCCTTCGAGCGCCGAACGCGCGGTTACGCTGTCGCCGACCTGCAGCGAGATCGCGCCGTGGTAGCGCGAACGTTTTTCGAGTTCGTCGGGCGTCGCGTCGGCGAGCAGCTTGCCGCGCGCGATGACGATGGCGCGCGTGCACAGCGCCTGCACTTCTTCGAGGATGTGCGTGGAAATCACGATGGTGCGCTCGCGCGACATCTCGCGGATCAACTGGCGCACGTCGTGTTTCTGGTTCGGATCGAGGCCGTCGGTAGGTTCGTCGAGCAGCAATGTGGGCGGATCGTGCAGGATCGCGGCCGCCAGCGCGACGCGGCGGCGGAAACCCTTCGACAAGGTGTCTATGCGTTGCTGCAGCACGGATTCGAGCGCCAGCCGCGCGATCACTTCATCGAGCCTGCGCCGGCGTGTTGCCGGATCCAGTTGGTGCGCATCGGCAACGAATGAGAGGAACGCCTGCACGCGCATCTCGCCATAACTTGGCGCGCCTTCGGGCAGGTAACCAAGCGCGCGACGCGCGGCGAGAGGGTCGCGCACGACGTCGTGTCCGCAGACGCTCGCGCTGCCGTCGCTGGGCGCGAGGAATCCCGCAAGCATGCGCATCGTCGTGGATTTGCCGGCGCCATTCGGGCCGAGGAAACCAAGCACCTCACCAGGACCCACCTTGAAACTGATCGCATCCACCGCCGTGATCCGGCCGTAGCGTTTGCTCAGCTGCTGGGTTTCGATCATCAGTGGATCGTCTCGCTGGGAGTCATGGTCTGCTTCATTCATTCATTCAGCAGGCGACGCACAAGCACAACGCGGTTCGCGGATTGCGACCGCTCGGAGCGCCCGGAGTTTCCCGGTTCGTCGCGATCATGCGTCGCGACAAACCGATTGCGCCGCGCGCGGCCAGAGCCAACGCGCTGGATCGACGCAACGAACCGGCTTACTTGCTGCCCGCCGGCTTGAGCGGCCAGTACAGCGTGAAGTCGCCGGTATCGCTGAACGACGTCGCGATGCCCTTGGTGTATATCTCGTAGGGGTGATCGCCGATCTGCACGCCGTGCACCACTGCCCAGGCTTTCATCGCTTCGCGGATCGCCGCGAGCTGCGCCATGTGGCCGGTGTAGACGGTCGTGATCGCATCTGTCGGCTGGGTCTGGACGTACTTCACCGGGCCATCGAGCTTGACCGTCAGCTGCGACGGCGCTGCGCCCGCAGCCTCGCCGATCTTGTGCACCGGTACCGCGAGGTCGAAGTCGTAGGTATCGGCGCCGAAGCTATTGGTGATCACGCGCAGCGGGCCGGTCGCTTCAAGGCCGTTCTTGTCGATGACCTGGCGCAGCCATTTTTCCTGGGTCTGCATCGCCGACTCGACTTCTTCGTTGGCGCGCTTGGCCTTGGTCGGCGCAGTCAGCAGGTTCTCGGCCGGCAGCTTGACGATCTTCGGCGCAACCGTCAGCTGGGTGTAATCGAACTTGGGCACCGTCGCCAGCAGGTTGTTCAGGTTGGCCAAGTCGGCCTTGATCGGGTCGCCGATGCTGCGGGTTACATACAGGCCCGCATAACGCCCGAACAGGTTCCAGCCGTAATCGACATCGTAGCTCTGCGTGATCTCGACCGACAGATGCTGGTTGCCGACTTTCTTGAAGCGGAACTTCATCGTCTTGTCGGAACCGTAATCGCCATTGGTCACGTTGATGACGATGTTGTCGCCGGGAGTGACGTCGGTGACTTCCCAGCTGCCACTGCCGATGGCCTGGCTCTGCGAGGTGTAATCAACGCGCGCGCCTTTGCCGGTCTCCGCGCCGGACAGGCTGAGCTGGACCCGCGGATCCTGCTTGGCCAGTGCGTTCCAATCCTTGAAGCGCTTGAAGCCGGACAGCATGTCGAACACCACCGGCAGCGGTCGATTGGTTTGCGTCGTATATGAAACATGCCGATGCGACGGCAACGCCAGTCCGACCACGACGAAGACCACCACGACCAACGCCATGGCAATCAGCAACTCAAGGATCCGAATCATTCGCAATCTCCAGAAAACGGGCTGACGCGGCCCGCCCGAGCATCGACGGCGACCGACGCGGCATCAGCGCAACAAAGGGTCGCGCATGCACAGGTGGCAATGCTAGCAGGGAACGAGGCGGTCGGGCAGCTACCCAGTGCACGCTTTTGTCACCGCTCCCGCGGGACACCATCACGACATGCTCCGCCGCAGCGTGTCCTGTTTGAAAAAATGGGCCGCCTCGCAACGAGACGGCCCATTCTGTTCGCAATGATTCATGCGATTGCCTGGCTGCGGCAAGGCGATCGCCTTGCCATGGCCGCGCTACTTCTTCTTGGCGACGGCGCTCACGTCCTCACCCACGGTGTCGCCATCGTTTTCCGACTTCGCCAGCTTGGCCTCCGCCGACACGTCGGCGCCGTGATTGGCGGGATGGGTACGGGTAGCGAGTTTCGTATGCGTCTGAGCGTGCGTCGGCAGGGTGCTCCTGTCGCGGGCCACTGCGCTCACGTCCGCGCCCACCGTATCGCCGTCGTTTTCCGACTTCGCCAGCTTGGCTTCCGCCGACACGGCAGCGCCGTGATTGACGGGATGGGTATGGGTGGCGAGCTTCGTGTGCGCATGTGTGCGTGTCTGCGCATGCGTCGGCAGGGTGCTCCTGTCGCGGGCCACGGCGCGCACGTCCTGACCTACCGTATCGCCATCGTTTTCGGAGCGGGCCAGTTTGGCCTCGGCGGAAACCGCAGCGCCGTGGGCATTGTTGGCCGAAGCCGCTGCCCTGGCTTGACGCGCGGCGGCGCGTTCCTGCGCATCGCGTCGGTTCTGTGCGATCAGGCCCGCCGCACTACCGGAATCGGGGCCTTCGTCGACGGCACGATCGGAACTGTTCGTCATGCCTTGGCCATTCGACGAAGACGAGAAACCGCCGCCATTACCGATGCCATTGCCATTGCCGTGACCAATGCCATTCGACATTCCCATGCCGCCATTGCCATGGCCCATGCCACCGCCAACGCCACCGTTGCCGCCTCCGCCGCCGTGGGCAAGCGCGAGCGCCGGCGCGAACAAGATCAGCATTGCAATTGAGAGTCTGGAATGTTTCATGTTCAGGAACCTCGCTTGATTGGGAGAAATCCTTGCTCCCCACAGCAAGTGGCTGAACCTTACGCGCGCAAAGCTGAAGCCCAGCTTGAGCTTTGGCGGAGGGCCGCAGGCACGCCGGCATGGCCGACCGAAAACCTAAACAAGCCCCAGTTCGAAGGCCTTGAGTACGGCGCGGGTGCGATCGCGCACGCCGAGTTTCGACAAGATATTGGAGACGTGATTCTTGACCGTGCCCTCGGCGACCCGCAACGAATTGGCGATTTCCTTGTTCGAAAAACCGCCAGCCATCAGCCGCAGGATCTCGGTTTCGCGCTCGGTGAGCGGATCGGGACGCTCCAGGCTCACGAACGCGTTGTTCATGTGTTCCAGTCCGGACAATAGCCGCTGGGTAACCGCCGGTTGCACCAGCGAGCCGCCGCCGGCGACGGTCTGGATGGCGTTGACCAGTTGTTCGAGCGAGACGTCCTTGAGCATGTAACCGCGCGCACCGGCCTTGATCCCGGCCAGCACCAACTGGTCGTCGTCGAAGGTGGTTAGGATGATCGTCGGCGGCAGCTCGCCGCTTGCATTGAGCGCTTGCAAGGCTTCCAGCCCGGACATGCTGGGCATGCGCATGTCCATCAGCACGACATCGGGCTTGAGCTGCGGAATCAATTCGACGGCCTGGCGGCCATCGGCGGCTTCGCCGATCACCTCGATGTTGTCGGCCAGCGCCAACAGGGAGCGGATGCCCTGTCGTACCAACGTCTGATCGTCGACCAGACAAACGCGAATCATGGGGATTTCTCCGTGGGCGAAACATGAGTATGAACGCGATGCGGTTCGCGCATGGAATGGTTGGAAGATCTCACGCCAGCTTCTCCATCGGCAGGCTCAAGGTAAGCGCGAACCCCTGCCCGCGCGCAGTCTTGATGTCGACCGAACCAGCATGCTGCTGGAGCCGTTCGCGCATGCCGCGCAGGCCATTGCCGAGCGCAACGTGATCGGCGCCGTGGCCATCGTCGCTGGCATCGACTTCGATCGTGCCGCCCGCCTGGCGGAAGCGCAGCCACAGATGGTCGGCCTGCGCGTGGCGGACGGCATTGGTGATGATCTCCTGCGCGCAACGCAGCAGGATGTTCGCGTGGTCAGGATCCTCGACCAGGAATGGCTGCGGCATTTCCAGGTGGATCTCCGGCGCTAGCACGCCTTCAGTCAATGTAGTGAGCGCGAGGCTCATGTCCACTGCCCCGTCCTCGCGCAACTGGCTCACGGCCTCGCGTACGTCGGTCAGCAGCAACTTGGCGAGCGTATGCGCCTGGCGCACGTGTTCCTGCACCTTGCCTTCCGACAGGTGGCCTGCAACTTCCAGGTTCAGGCTCAACGCGGTCAGGTGATGGCCGAGCAGGTCGTGCAGCTCGCGCGAGATGCGCATGCGTTCGCTGAGCCGGCTGCTTTCGGCGAGCAAGGCGCGGGTGGCGCGCAATTCGTTGTTGAGGCGACGCTGCCCTTCGCGCGCTTCGGCCTGGCGCTTGGCGACCAGTGCGGTGATGAAGGTGAAACTCGAATAGCCCACGAACAGCATGGCCTGCAGGACTGCATCTCCGAGCTTGAAACCCAGCCCACTCGTGAAGACCGGGATCAAGGCGACATGCTGCAGCACCAGCCAGGGAATGCCGATCCGCAATGGCAGCAACCAAGGCAAGACACCCGCGAGCACCAGCAGCAGGATGCCGCCCAAACCACTGTGGCTGAACTGGCACACCGCGACAGCCGACACCGTCAGCATCAGCAACAGCCCGAAGTCGTACCAGCGCGGACGGCGCACGCCGAGCGAGCGCGTGACCAGCCAATAGCCGGCGCCGAACGCGACATAGGAGGCCAGCCACCAGTGCAGGTTCGATTGTGCGGCGACGCGCTCGATGCCTTCCTCGGTCGGGAAATCCGAGGAATTAAGCAACAGCGGAATGCTCACCATGGCCCAGGTGAACAGGCCGGCGTAGCGCAGGAGTTGGGTATGGCTGACGCGCGCGAACATTCCCGCATCATAGGTGGAGGCCGGTTCAGGCGTACGGGCCCAAAGTCATGCCTGCCTGCAAACGCAACGCCAAACACAAGATGTTGTGCATCCGGCCGGGATGCGATGGCATAATCCGTACCGGCGGCGCACGGCATTCGGGCGCGTGACCGCCCTAGACGTCAGGAGTACGGTCTGCATGACGATGGTTATCCGCGACGTGCGCGAGCACGAGCTGGATTCGGTTCTTGCCCTGAACAATGCCGCTGGTGCGGGCATCCTGCCGATCGACGCTGATCGGTTGCGGTTTTTCTGGCGGCACGCCGCCTACTTTCGCGTCGCCGAAACCGACGGCCACCTCGCCGGTTTCCTGATCGCATTGATGCCGGATGCGGTTTACGACAGCCCCAATTTCCTCTGGTTCCGCGAACGCTATCCGGAGTTCGTGTACATCGATCGCATCGTGATCGCGGGCGCGCATCGCGGCGCCGGCCTCGGTCGCATTTTCTACGCCGACGTGCAGAGCTTCGCCGAAGTGCGTTCGCCATTGATCGCGTGCGAAGTGTTCGTCACTTCGGGACGCGATCCCGCATTGCTGTTCCACGGCAGTTTCGGTTTCCACGAAGTCGGCCAGCAGGTCGTCCCCGGAATCAGCTTGCGCGCGTCGTACCTGGTCAAGGAATTGTGCAGCTGGCCGTGGGTGCGCGCGACGTATCTCGACAATGGCTCGCACGGCCTGCCCGCGCAGGGCTGGTTGAGCGCGCGCGCGACCGCCGACGATACCGAACACCCGCAACTGGCGACGGGCACCTGATGGCCGTGACTGTCCCCGATTACGAACAGGCCGGCGAACTCAAGATCGGCCAGGTCGGCATCGCCAATTTGCGCGTGCGTACGCTGGATGTCGCCAAGCTCGTCGCGGAGATGCGCGAGCGCGTGCAGCGCGCGCCGAAACTGTTCGAACGCGCCGCGGTGGTCGTCGATTTCGGATCCCTGAGCCGTTGCCCCGACGCTGCCACTGCGCGTGAACTCGTCAGCGGATTGCAACAGGCCGGCGTGCTGCCGGTCGCACTCGCGTTCGGCACTACCGAAGTCGAAAAATTGTCGCGCGAAATCGGCTTGCCGTTGCTCGCGAAATTCCGCGCGCAATACGAACGCGCCGTGGAAGCCGTCGCACCTGCGCCTGCGCCTGTCGAGCGCGCACCCATACGCGAGGAACCGGCGCAACCGGCGCCTGCCGCCGTGCCGCCCGGTTCGCCTGGATTGGTGCATACCGCGCCGGTGCGTTCGGGCCAGCAGGTTTATGCGCAAAACCGCGACCTCACCGTGTGCGCGCCGGTGGGTGCGGGCGCGGAAGTGATCGCCGACGGTTCCGTGCACATCTATGGACCGTTGCGCGGGCGCGCGCTCGCGGGCGCGCTTGGCGATACCAATGCGCGCATTTTCTGCCGCGAGTTCCATGCCGAACTCGTTGCGGTCGCAGGCCATTACAAGGTACTCGACGAAATCCCGGCAAGCCTGCATGGCAAAGCCGTCCAAGTGTGGTTGCAGAACGACAAACTGCACATCGAGGAGCTCAACTGATGACCATCCATAACGAAACTCCCCTCGCCGAACCAACCGCAGTCGAACGCGATGCCTCGTCATCCACCCAGCACCATGCACCTGCAGCGCCTGCCGCCATGCAATCGTCCGATGCAGCGCCGCCTGCCGCTCAATCGCCTGTCATCCCAGCGATCGAGCCGGTGACGCCTGCTGCCGCGGAATCGACGCCAGCGGCAGAGGCCGCACAGCCAGCAACTGCAACACCCGAAGCTGCCGCGCAACCCGCAGTTCCAACCTCCCCCGTCACCGTCACCGTCACCAACATCGCAACAGCCAAACCGGAGCGCAAGAACTTGGCCGAAGTCATCGTCGTCACATCCGGCAAGGGTGGTGTGGGCAAGACCACCACCAGCGCCAGCCTCGCCTGCGGGCTCGCGCGCTACGGCAAGAAAGTCGTGGTCATCGACTTCGACGTCGGCCTGCGCAACCTCGACCTGATCATGGGTTGCGAACGCCGCGTGGTGTACGACTTCGTCAACGTGATCAACAACGAATGCAACCTGCGCCAGGCGCTGATCAAGGACAAGCGCTTCGAGAACCTGTTCGTGCTCGCCGCGTCGCAGACGCGCGACAAGGACGCGCTCACGAAGGAAGGCGTCGAGAAAATCCTCAACGACCTCGGCGACGACGGCTTCGAGTACATCGTCTGCGATTCACCGGCCGGCATCGAGAAAGGCGCGTTCCTCGCGATGTATTTCGCCGATCGCGCGGTCGTGGTGGTGAATCCGGAAGTGAGCTCGGTGCGCGATTCGGATCGCATCCTCGGCCTGCTGTCGAGCAAGACGCGGCGCGCCGAACGCGGCGAACGCGTGAAGGAACATTTGCTGCTCACGCGCTACAGCCCGAAACGCGTGGAAACCGGCGACATGCTGTCGATCAAGGACGTGCAGGAAATCCTGGGCCTCGACGTGGTCGGCGTGATTCCCGAAGCGCCGGAAGTTTTGCAATCGTCGAACTCCGGAGAACCGGTCATCCTCGACATGAACTCGGACGCAGGGCAGGCCTACGACGACGCCGTCGCGCGATTGCTCGGCGAGAAACGACCGTTGCGCTTCACCACGGTCGAGAAGAAAGGATTCTTCAACAAACTGTTCGGAGGTTGAGCATGGGCCTCTTCGATTTCCTGCGCTCCAAGCCGAAGCACACCGCGTCGATCGCCAAGGAACGCCTGCGCATCATCGTCGCGCAGGAACGCACCGCGCGTGGCACGCCCGATTACCTGCCGATGCTGCGCCGCGAATTGCTCGAGACCATCCGCAAATACGTCAACGTGGATTTCGACGCGGTGAAAGTCGACCTGATCAAGGAAGGCGACCACGACGTGCTCGACATTTCGGTATCGCTGCCGGACAAGGACGACATGAGTCCGATTGCCGCTGCCGGTTGAACGGCCCGCGCGATGCGCTGCGATCACGATGCGCAACGCATCGTGATCGCAGTAACCCGATTGACGAATAGAACGAACGTTGCATGCTGACCCTCGCCGACATCGGCTTCACCGCGCCCACTGCACTGCTCGCACGCTACGGCCTGCACTTGCAACGCGTCGATGACGGCGCGCCGATCCCCGGCAGCTACTGGGGCGAACCCGAGGCCGGGTTGATCGGTAACAGCGTGTACGCACGCGACGACACGCCGGTGCATTCGCTGCTGCACGAAACCGCGCACCTACTCGTGATGCCGGTCGAGCGGCGCGCCGCGATCCATACCGACGCCAGCGATTCGGTCGCGGAAGAAGATGCGACCTGCGCGTTGCAGATCCTACTTGCCGATGCATTGCCCGGCGTCGGCAGCACGCGCCTGATGGACGACATGGACGCGTGGGGCTACACGTTCCGGCTCGGCTCGGCGCGCGCGTGGTTCGAAAACGACGCCGAGGATGCGCATGCCTTCCTGGCCGAACGCGGGCTGGTCGAACCCGGCTTGGGCGGCATGCGGGTTGTGTCGCCCTGACGCCCAGCCAATGGATCCGCGCAGGCATGGCGCGGCTTGTCCTCCTGCTGAGCCTTTTTGCGTGGTACTGAATAGGGTCAATTCACGGATCCGGTAGCTTGCTGCGTTGCGTCCAGCAAGTTCCTGCACCAGGAAGCGCGGCGCATATCGCAATTCGACCGATCAAGGCGGA
>Ga0207695_10010962_pt1 | contig 11022 bp, 11 predicted proteins | sample KBSC54metaG_FD_184354 | JGI IMG/M metagenome (GOLD analysis project Ga0207695, IMG submission 184354) | Corn rhizosphere microbial communities from Kellogg Biological Station, Michigan, USA - KBS C5-4 metaG (SPAdes) (version 2) | ecosystem: Host-associated > Plants > Roots > Rhizosphere > Soil... | reverse complement strand
CCCATTGAAACCCGCCGTAGTGCAGCCGCTAACGTAAACCCTATCGCCAACTGCAAATAATCCCGTGCCTCCGGTATAGGTGTAGCTCGCAGTCGATCCGTTGCCGGTTGCCTGGGTTATGGTGGCAGAGGGCGAGGCAGGCAGGCTGATTGTCACCGAGCCCGTGGGAGACGATACGTTGCTCACAGAAACCGTGTCATCACCACTATTGGCGATGTATAGGAGCGACCCCGAAGCCGTTGAACCAGCATGGACTGGAACCATCCCGGCCCTCAGCTCTCCACGCAGGCTGTCTCCGGAGACATTAATGCTGCTGACGCTTCCGCGATCGCGATGGTTGTCACCCACGCCGTCGCTATTGATCGAAGAAACGATATGCGCGGGAGCGGGATTCGGTTGCAATCCCTGAATCGGCTGGGCGACGGGACGATACGTCTCCCCACAGCTGGCGCAGATCAATCCGAGCAATATGGTGAATGCAGACCTGAGCGCGCGCGACCGCGCGGAGTGCGCATGGTTCCGAATAGAAACTCTCATTAGGAATTGATTATTCTAGCGGCTTGCGGCGAAGTGCGCCAGCCAAGCACACAGCTTCCAATTGAAGGTAGGAAGCATGGCGAGGGTAGAAGGTTGTAAGCTCGAAGTCCGCTTATCGCTTGGCACGCTTGCGTGGAGGCGCCTCCGCAGCTGCAGTAGTTGCAGCCGGCTTCTTCTTGCCTTCCATTTGCGCCAGGCTCTGCTTCAACGCTGCCATGAGGTCGACCACCGGAGCAATCTTCTTGGGCTTTTCAACTTCGGCGATCTTGCCGCCTTCGAGTTTCGTCTGGATCAGGTTTTTCAGGTTTTCCTGGAAGTCGTCTTTAAACTTTTCCGGCTCCCATTCTGTGGCAAGCGCTTCGATCAACTGGTGCGCGACCTTCACTTCGGCATCTTTCAATTCCACATCGGGCGCGCCAAAGCCTTCCACCTTGCGGACTTCTTCTTCGTAATACATGGTATGCAACATCAGTCCGCCTTCATGCGGGCGCAGGAACACGGTGTACTCGCGGTTATGCATGGTGAGCTTGGCAATCCCCACATACTCGCTTTCCTGCAGCGCCTTGGTGAGCAAAGCGTAAGGACGGCGGCCGGCTTCCTCGGGCATCATGTAATAAGAGGAGTCAAAGTAAACCGGATCAACCTCGCTGGCTTTCACGAACTCGAGGATCTCCATGTTCTTCGCGGTCTTGGGTTCGATCTGCTTGATCTCTTCGGGCTCGACGACGACATATTCGTTCTTGCGATACTCATAGCCCTTGACGATGTCGCTGCGCTCAAGAACTTTGTTGTCGAGCGGACAAATGAGCTGCTGTTTTACGCGGGTAAGATCGTCGCGATGAAGCTGGTTGAACGAAATGCCGGAACTGCGCGCGCCGGAAAACAGGCGCACTGGAATTGAAATCAAGCCGAAGGTTAAATATCCCGACCAAACCGAAGCCGCCATAGTTTCGTTCCTTTTGCTAGAGCAGCGTCTTGTGTTCAGGCCGCTCTAATGGAAAATCTGACTGCTCGAGCCCAGCATTCACCGGTTAGCAGTTTAGACTACTCCGTGCTCTTTGATGCAGTGGAATTGTCCGGGTAACCGAGTCTGGAAGCTGGACGGCTGGTGGCTGGTTTTCGCCACGACCATATCTGGTGTTTACATGAATGGTTCCGCATCTCCAGGTTAACCGAGGCGACTAATTGTCATTCATTCTCGTTTGATATGAGCTACTTACCTCTTTGCTGGAATCCCGCGTTGTTCATTTCGTCGCAGAAAATAGCTGTTTTCATAGCTCTAACGCTGTTTTTTGCGGTTTTAGGGAGGGTTGTGCGGGGGGTGACGACTGGCGGAGCAGTGGCCGGGGCCGCCGTCTGCTTCGCGCTGCTCTGGGTTGAGGGGCTCGCTGGCTTTGCCGGGCTGCTCACAGTGTTCGTTCTGACCTGGGTAGCAACTCGGTTTGGTTATGCCCACAAGCAGCAATTGGGAACTGCAGAGGCCCGGGCGGGTAGGACCGCGCTTCAAGTACTGGCGAATCTCGGAACCTCTGCGGGTTGCGCTATTTTTTACTCGACCCTGTGGCCAGATCGACGACTTCTGATTGCGATGACCGCCGCGCTGGCCGAAGCTGCCGCGGATACAGTCTCCAGCGAACTCGGCCAAGCCGTCGGCGGTACGCCTTGGCTCATCACAACTTGGCAGAAAGTCGAACCGGGCACGGACGGCGCGGTCACTCTGGCGGGAACCATAGACGGAGCCACAGCCGCAATCGCGGTGGCGTTAGTATTCGTTCTCACTCGAATCTTGTCGTGGCGATTATTTGCGGTTTGCGCCGGAGCGGGAGTCGCCGGGATGATTTTCGACAGCTTATTGGGAGCAACTCTCGAACGCAGGCATTGGCTCGGGAACAACGCGGTCAATTTTGCGTCGACGATAGCGGCGGCAGGGCTGGCGTTTTTACTTGCCTAGCGGCCGACAAATCTTGATTTTCGTGGGGACAGGCGGTCCCAGGGCTCACGCCCTGGGCTACTTAAATGCCGCCCTCCGGGCTGGTTTTCATGCTGTCCTAATCACCCGCTACGCCGCCCGCGCCATCCGTTCAGCTTCGATGCCATCGAGCGCGGTCCACAAAGCCTTTGCCGCATTCTCAGCGGCATTCAGCGCCCGTTCTGCAGCCTCGGGGCTCTCTTCCACCGCCTTCGCCAGTTGTTGCTTCCACACTCGCGAGTGGTAGACGTCGGCGGTGGTATGCAAAGTGAAGTACTCGCAGGTCTTCGCGTCCGCGCCATACATTGCCTCTAGTCCACGCGCTTTTTCGGCTGCCAGTCGCGGAACCTGAGATTCATAGGCGTAGAAAGTTGCCAGGGCCTCTTCCGGCCCGCCTTCCAGGGCAGCTGAGTGAAAGCGGTGCATCAATGACCCGACCTCCGCGATGGGCTTCGCGCTGCCGGCGCACTCGCCCCCCATACCTTCAACAAAATCAAGCCAAAGCGCGGAGTGTGGACGCGACCCATGCAGTCCTATCTCGTCATCGTGGTTCGCCTCGACTGCACGCCGCACGTCGCCCTGAGGCAGCCGTGAGGCAAACTCCTGCAAGTACTCAGGGAACGCGTTTACGTGGTGAAAGTAGTTTTGCGCATATGCGCGCAAATCCTCGCGCGTTAATTCGCCGGCGCTCCACGCTTTATAGAAAGGATGACAGAGCAGGTCATATTTCGCGATGCGAGCGTCGAGTGCTGTGAAGAATTCTTGTGTAGTCATTTCTCCTCCGGTTGAAAATTCATACTACGAGGAACAAAGCTGTGCTGGCAACAAGAGACGATCGCGACCCTCGGTGCGCCACTGTGGTTGTTCGTTTCGGGAATCATACGCCGCCGCACGCAAAGAATTTTGGAACGAACCCTGGATGCAGTGAGACGATGTCAGCGTGCGTGTGTTCTTACTCTTCGCGATCTCCGCAGCCTGCCTCTCTCAAACCGACTCGCGTGTTCCCCCAGAAGTAAAGTTCAAATCTGGATACGCTGATTCAGTCGGCAAGCCGCCCGGCTTCACGTCCGCCATGCTCTGGGGAATCGCCATCGCCGACACTCGCACACCGGGTTTCGAGAAAGCGCAAGTTGAAGTTGCGGAGACGCGGCTGTCGTGCCGTGTGGATGGGAAGGACATCATCCTGAACGACGATCGCGGCGAAGTCCGCGGAGGACTGTACCGGCGCATTCCGTGGTTCGGGATCGATACCCACGATCCGATGCCTGTCGCCTACTCCAGTCACCACGACGTCGTTATTTTGCACGTCGCCGAGCGTCCGGATCGTGTGTGGCATTTCTGGGCTGCATCGCCTCGAGCTGCAATTCCGCCGGGTCATCTCGAAGGTTGCAGTGTCAAAGTCCGTGCGCGAGTTTCCTCTGGTGCTCTTCTACAAGTCGGAATGGATTACTGGCGCAATGCGACCATCGGCTATGGTCCTGGCGGCAACAACCACGAGGCGGGCGCGAGCGATTGGTACTTTCCGTCGGCGGAATGGCAAGAGGTCACGTTCACCGACGCTCCTCAAGCTAAGTGATCCTCCGCTTACATGAACCTGTAAAATAAAAGGTCGATGCAGTTTACCGAACAATTCGACATTGTTGTGGTCGGCGCCGGACACGCCGGTTGCGAGGCGGCCGTCGCTTGCGCTCGCATGGGTCTGAAGACCGCGCTCTACACGCTCAACGTTGACCTGATCGCGCAGATGTCGTGCAATCCGGCGGTAGGCGGCATCGCTAAAGGACATCTCGTCCGCGAAGTTGACGCACTCGGCGGGATCATGGGCGAAGTGACGGACGCCGTTGGAATCCAATTCCGTCTGCTGAACACTTCGCGCGGTCCGGCAGTCTGGTCTCCGCGGGCTCAGTGCGACAAGCAAGCCTACCGCCTGAAGATGCGCGAGGTGCTTGAGGCGCAACCGAATCTGAAGATCAAGCAGGCGGAAGTAGCGGAGTTGATTTTAGGGAGCATTCAGCATTCAGCAATCGGCACCCAGACGGGAACTTCATCTAGCCATGTGGAGACGGGCGCCCTCGCCCGTCTGGCCGAGCAGGGCTCGGCGACTGATGGCGCGTTTCCAAACCTCCGCCGCATTCTCGGCGTTCGCCTGCGCGACGGCCGCACTGTGGGCGCGCAGGCGGTCATCATCACGACCGGAACATTTCTCAACGGGCTAATTCATTGCGGAGAACAACAGTATCCCGCCGGACGGTCCGGCGAACCCAACGCGGTGCTGCTGGGCGAAGCTTTGAAAAAACTCGGCCTGCGTGGATGCCGTCTGAAGACTGGGACTCCTCCTCGCCTCGATGGCCGCAGCATCGACTGGTCGAAATTTCAAGTGCAACCCGGCGACGCGGACCCGACGCCCTTCAGTTTCCGCACCAAGAGAGTCGCGCACCACGATTCGCAAGTGCCGTGTTATATCGCCTGGACCACACCGGAAACCCATCGCATCATTCGCGAAAACGTTCACCGCTCGCCCATGTACAGCGGCCAGATTCAATCGATCGGGCCACGATATTGCCCGTCGATCGAAGATAAGATCGTCAAATTTCCTGACAAGATCACGCATCAGCTTTTCCTCGAACCTGAAGGCCTGAACACCCACGAAATTTACGTCAATGGGATGAGCACGTCGTTGCCGGTAGAAGTCCAGCTCGAAATTTTGAAATCGGTTCCGGGCCTTGAAAACGCAGAGATGCTGCGCCCCGGTTATGCCATCGAATATGACGCCATCGATCCCACCGAACTCGAACGCACGCTTGAAACAAAAAAAATCGCGGGCCTGTTTCTCGCGGGACAAATCAATGGCACGTCGGGCTATGAAGAAGCCGCCTGCCAAGGATTGATGGCGGGAATCAACGCCGCCCTGAAAGTGAAGAATGAGCAGCCTCTGATCCTCGATCGGACCGAGGGCTACACCGCCATCCTGATCGACGATCTTATTTCGAAAGGCACGAACGAACCGTATCGCATGTTCACCTCGCGCGCCGAATTTCGTTTGCATTTGCGGATCGACAATGCTGACCAGCGGCTTACGCCCCATGGCCGCCGCATCGGGCTCATTAATGATGAAGCTTGGGCCGATTTCCTCGCCAAACAAGCACGGCAGCAGCAGCTGAAGCAGTTACTCGAAAAGACCAGGCTGACGAATGCAATGATTGAAAGCATTCAGCAATCAGCATTCAGCAATCAGCAACAAAGCAGCACAGGCCACGTAGGGATGGGCGCCCACGCCCGTCCGGTCGAGCGCAGCTCGGCATCTGTAAATGCTAATCAGCAAGATCGGGAAGGCCACGACTTCAGTCCTGTCGAATCCGTTAAAGCAGATGATGGAGCTTCAGCCTCTGAGGGAATCAGCAGCGGAGTCTCTCTTTCATCCGCTCTCGGCCAATCTCTTGCGCAGCTACTCAAGCGTCCCGAGATCACGATCGAGCAGTTGGTGCCGATTTTGCGCGACCTTCAACCCTCGTTCTTTGTCCATAAAGAATTGTCTGAATCCGCCGTCGCATTGCCCTCCTCGATCCGCAATGAACTCAAATCCGTTGAAACGGAAATCAAATACGAAGGCTACCTGCTGCAGCAGCAGCGGGCCATCGATCGCCTGAAGAAATCCGAGCAGCGCAATATTCCAGAGTGGTTTGACTACAAATCGGTCAGCGGCCTCTCCCGGGAAATGCAGGAGACGCTAATTAAAATCCGCCCGCGCACTTTAGGACACGCCTCGCGCATTCCTGGCGTGACGCCGGCGGCTGTGTCGTTGGTGAATGTTTATATCGAAATTCAAGGGCGACGTCGCGAGCAAGTCGCGGCAATTTAGCAATGGGTCTTTCTTATACATATATCGAGTCTCCGATCGGCACGTTACTTCTCGCCGGCGACTCCGACGGCTTGCAACAGATTCTGTTCTCAACCGATGGCCGTCCGGCTCGTCCAGACCCGGCATGGCAAGAAGATGCTTCAGCGTTGGCTGAGGTAGCCCGTCAGCTCAAGGCGTACTTCGCCGGCGACCTTGAGAACTTCGATCTTTCGTTGTCCCCGCAAGGCACTCCTTTTCAGCAACGGGTCTGGAGCGAACTTCAGAAGATTCCGTACGGCAAGACGATCTCTTACGGGGAGCTCGCGCGACGGATTGGTAATCCGAAAGCAAGCCGCGCGGTCGGACTCGCCAATGGATCGAATCCGATTTCGATCGTGATCCCTTGTCATCGCGTGATCGGATCGGATGGCAAGCTGACCGGCTACGGTGGCGGGCTTCCAATTAAAGAAAAGCTGTTGGCCCTGGAGAAGCGACAGTTACGGCTGCTGTAAAAGGGGCGCTCGGGTTGTGTAACTCAGCCCTGCATTTCGCGTGACCTTGATTTAACATAAATGAAAGCTTTTCAGCATCCAAACTTCATATGAATCGAAAACTTCTTCCTGCTTGCGCTCTGTTGCTCCTATGTTCCTTGGCCTTGGCCCAAGACCCCGCACTGCTCCGTCCTCCGAAAGGCGCACAGGTGGCGCTGGTTGTGTTCCAAGATCTGGAGTGTCCCAAGTGCCGGATCGATTCGCCACTGGAAGAGCAGGCCGCGAAAGCGCACAAAATCCCGCTGGTGCTTCACGACTTCCCACTGCCGCTGCACAAGTGGTCGTTCAATGCGGCGGTGATTGCGCGCTATTTCGACTCGCAATCGAAGGACCTCGGCAACCAGTTCCGCGATTACATCTTTCAGCACCAGCCGGAAATAACTGCGGATAACTTGCAAGGTTTCGCACAGAAATTTGCTGGTGATCATAAAGTGGAACTGCCTTTTGTGATCGACCCGCAAGGAAAATTCGCTGGCCAGGTCAACGCAGACAAGGCACTCGGCCAGAAGGTTGGGATCCAACACACACCGACAATCTACATTGTCAGCACCCGCAATCCTCAACGGCCGCTGGTGGAGGTCACCGACTCAAGCCAGTTGTTTCAGATGATCGAGGCCGTGCAGGCGGAGTAGGAAGAATGCAGAAGTTAGAAGTCAGAATGCAGAAGTAAGAATGCAGAAGTAAGAATTTCAGATTTCAGATCGAAGATTTGAAGGCATCGGAAATGAGAATTTAGAAGGCGGAAGTTAGAATGCAGAATTGAAGATCACTACCTTATTCTGGCTTTTTACTTCTGCATTCTGACTTCTAACTTCTGCATTTATCCGGCCCTTTTCGCATCTTCGAAAGCGTGTTTCTTTTCGAGTTCTGTAAGCGCCAACTTCATGTCCGATTCGAATTTTTCAGCTTGGGCCAACAGCGTTGCGTTCGCCGAGGCCCATTCTCCCTCTAACGTCATCAGCCCAGACTCTGCCAGCCCGCGTGCAAGTTCGAGCACGTGGGGCACCGTGCTCTCAACGTAAAGCGCTTCCGCAGGATCTCCCAGCCACACATTCCCGCTTAGCAGACGCCAGTGCCAGAACACCTTGCGCATAATCAATTTTGTGATGTCCTCATCGCTGGCGCGGCCAAATATCCATTTATTGCGTTTGAAGTCGTAGTAGCGGCTGGAAAACTGCACCGGCACCATCTTCCCTGATTTCAAAAACTGCAACTGCCTCCGATCGACGTCCTTACGCAGCGCATTCACCGCCGCGCCTTCAACATCTTTTGGTTCCATCGATGGCAGCACTTCGCGCACCGTGGCTGAGAGATTCACTGCGACGGAGGCGTGCAAGCCGTCTGAATTTCCGAGCTTTACATCGGCGTGCAGTACCCAAAAGTCGGCGCCAGCCGTCGAACTATGAAATGGCCATTTGAAATCGACCAGCAAAGGTAAGCCGGTGAGCGAGACATAAACTTTTTTGCTGGTCTGCGTGTTTGCTGCGGTCTCCATAGATTCCCCGTGGGATTATTTTGACTAAGATTCTACGACAGACCGGGTTGGACAGCCGAGGGCGGCATCCCAACTGAACAGTGCAGATCATAAAAAAGGGCGACCAAGAGGCCGCCCTTCACTTCAGCCAGATAAGACTCTACCGTCCCGACGTCGCCGCCATGGTTTTCGATTGCTGCGCCTTCGGTTGTGGCTTCGACTGCTGGAACATGACGCTGATCTTGTCGAGAAAATGCTGCATGTCGCTACCCGTGTCGATGTTTCCATCCACGTAGGGATGCCGGGAACCGTCGGTATGCAGCACCAGAACCTTTGCCGCAGCCTGTGCCTTCTTCACCATATAAGGAAGATGATGGCGGTCATCGCGGCTGAGCGTCTGCCCCAGCACCACCAGGTCAAATGATTCCTTCTTTAATAGTTCCTGCACGGCTTTGCGCCCGATCGCGGTGTGCACGCTGTATCCTGCATTCTGCAGTTCCGCGGCTTGCGACGCCAATACCTCTTCGTTCGATTCCCCATATAGCAGCTTCAGTTTGGACATTTTCCGGCCTTTCTCCCTGTCCAAACGGTAGCAACCCGGCACCCGCTTGAGAACGTAACTGAAGATCAAGCCCGAACGGGGTGGTGCGAGAGAAGTTTCCCTCAACCTGGGCTGTGGTTCGAAGTTTTCTGAAGGGCTGTTAGACCGCGACGTCGAGCCAGGTCGTGTGGCGCGGGCACCCTCGCCCGCGAAAGGGGAATTCACACCCTGACCGCAATCCAAAGTGACGTGCATTCAATCTGACATCGGCAGCAGCGCCCTGCCAGCGTAGAATTCCGGCATGAAAACTCTCTCGCTGCGGGCGCAAATGGGATGGGTAGGGGCGGGCTATGCTGCGGTGCTGGCTGCTTCGACGTTTCTGGTTGTAGCACGCTATTCGCAATACGCTCTGAATCCTCAAGACGCCAACCAGTACAGCGGCATGTGGGCTGGTGGAGATATGGTGCTCGGCGTCTTCATCTTCTGTCTTTTTCTGGTGCCGACCTTCTTCCTGGTTTTGGTCGCACGAAAATCGGAGCCGCTGTACACCGGTTATACCAAGGTTCTACTCGTTCTCAGTCTGACGGCGCCGCTTTCAGTGGGGCTATTCGCAATCCCGATGGTGAGAGAGTCGAATTCGTTGCTGGGTTTCGCTTGCATGTGGCGGCTGTTCGCGTCGCCTTTCGTTTTGGTCGGAATGGCAGGCAGCCGGTTGCTGGCACGATTTCCGCGAGCGAAGAGGCTCAGTTCATATGCAGCGCTGATCGAAGCAGGCACGCTGGGGACAATGATCGTGCTTCTCGGGGTGGTCGCGAGAGCGCATTGAAGGTAGAGTTAGGCTGGTTGCGGGCTTCGTCCGCGGTGGAACACGGTGCACGTGGACGCGGCCATGAATGGCCGCTCTTCCACGTACTATGTCAGCGGAGATTTCTCCGAAGTCTGTACACAGCGAGATGCCCGCCAGTCTGCGAAGATCCAGGCTGCACCGACGGGGGCCAGGTTGTGGGCATTTCCTCCCCACGCAATGTGGTTGCGAGGATCCTTAAAGATCATCGGCGCTAATACACACGCAGTGTTGATCACCCGATGACGAGTGCAGCAGAAAATGCGTCGCGGAATTTCTTCATCTCAGAGTCCGTTCCGATGGTCACGCGCAACATTTGGTTCAGAGGCGGAAAGGGCCGGCCTACGGCCACACCCCTTTCCCGCATCTCGTGACCGAACACGTTCGCATCGCGGGCGATATCAATCATGATGAAATTGGCGTGAGCCTCGATGTACTGAACTTTTGTTTGCCGCAGCCAATCGCACAGCTCGCCTCTTATACGCGCGACGTTGGCCCTTCTCGCTGGCACCAGGGTGTCGCGCTCGCCCAGAGCAGCCATGGCCGCGCGAAGCCCCAAGATTGGAATGACCTTGTCCATGAAGGGATTCATCGCGCGAATGAGCTCGGGTTTTGCGCAACCGAATCCGGCCCTCGCTCCTGCCATCCCATAGATTTTCGAAAACGTGCGTGCAACGATAACGTCCCGGCCGTCCCGCACATGCTTGATTGCGCTTTCAATGTGACTTGGGTCCACAAAGTGAATGTAGGCTTCGTCCACCAGCAAGGTGGTATGAGGCGGCAGATTCGCGACCAGCCAGTCAATGTCCTCGGTTGGCGTAAGCGATGAAGTGGGGTTGTTCGGATTGCATAAATAGATCAGGCCGCCGCCGGCGTTGGCCGCCTCTACCACCAACTTGCGTACATCGTATGCCCAAGCCGCAGTCAACGGCGCCTGCACCACTTTGCGTCCCAGGCTCCGAGCCAGGTCAATGAGAATGTCGTATGACGGCGCGGCGGTGATGAGCGGAACTGATGCTGAAGTAAAGGCACAAATTGCGGCGTCAATTACTTCGGTCGAGCCGACGCCGGACAAGACCTGTTCCGGTTTCAGATTCTCGCTTTGAGCGATCGCGTTACTGAAGCCCTCAAATTCGTCGACATGATAACGGGCTGTGGCTGCTACGCCGTCTATCATTGCCTTGATTGCAGAGGCGGGCGGCCCAGCCGGGTTTTCATTCGAGTCGAGCCAGACAATTGGGTCGTGGGTTGGAGCTTCGATCTGTGCC
>Ga0207695_10010960_pt1 | contig 11025 bp, 17 predicted proteins | sample KBSC54metaG_FD_184354 | JGI IMG/M metagenome (GOLD analysis project Ga0207695, IMG submission 184354) | Corn rhizosphere microbial communities from Kellogg Biological Station, Michigan, USA - KBS C5-4 metaG (SPAdes) (version 2) | ecosystem: Host-associated > Plants > Roots > Rhizosphere > Soil... | reverse complement strand
GGGCATGCCGTTCGGCGGTCGTCCCAACTTCGGAAAGCAGTAGCCCAAGACAGGAGGGTCCTCTCCTTCCCTCCTGATGTCTCGCCACGTGTGGCCCCGAGCGTGGGGAAAGTCGGGGCGTTCTTTTTCATGGAGATCTACATGAGCATGCATTCTCACGTCATCGGCATTCGGCCGCCCGACGAGAAGTGGAAGAAAATGAAAGCCGCATGGGACGCCTGCGAAGCCGCCGATCTGCAGATCCCCGACGCGGTCGGCGACTTCTTCAAATGGGAGAGGCCCAACGACGCGGGAGTCGTGGTCGAGCTCGACCAGGAGTGCTGCCGGCCGTACAAGGCCGACATGCAGGAAGGATTCACCGTGGACGTCTCGAAGCTTCCGAAAGACGTCCGTCTCGTTCGATTCATCAATTCGTACTAGGGGGCTCCGATGGTCTGGAATGGCAAGAAGACTCTCTGCGTCGACTTCGACGGCGTGGTTCATCTCTATGAATCGCCGTGGACCGGAATCCACGTCGTCTCTGACAAGCCGCATCCCAATGCGTGGGACGCGCTCGCCCAGTACGTCGAGCACTTCAACGTCTGCATCTACTCCGCTCGCTCTTCCGAACCGGCCGGCATCGAGGCTATGAAGGCGTGGTTCGTGGAGCACGGCTGCCCGGCGGAGGTCTACACCAAGCTGGAGTTCTCCTCCACAAAGCCGACCGCTTTCGTTTATCTCGACGATCGTGCCTGGCGGTTCGAAGGCATCTTTCCCAGCGTCGAGGAGCTCAAGGCCTTCAAGCCCTGGAACAAGCGCTGAGCCATGAGCGGCACGTGGAATCTCATCCCGAAGGCTGAGTGGATCGAGACTGACGCACAGGCCCAAGAAGCGGCTGAGTACCTTCAGCAACACGCTCGAGTGAATGGGCTGGGGACCGATACCGAGACCACGGGCACGAACCTCGTCAAGGACGTGCCGCTCCTGATGTCACTCTCGGACGGAAACCGCCGATTCGCGTTCTGGATTCAAAACCTCTTTCGCTGGAACTGGCTTCACGAAGGTGTACTCCGCAATCCAGAGATTCCGAAGGTCGGCACGAAGATCAAGTTCGACATGCACATGTGCGCGAACATCGGAATCCACATCGAAGGCGATCTGGAAGACACACTCGTCATGGACTGGCTCTATGATGAGAACCGCACCGGTCGACACGGCTTGAAAGAGACAGCCAAGGACCACTGCGGCCTCGTCATGAAGGACTTCAAGGAAGTCTTCCCGATGAGGAAGGCGACCAAGAAGGTGCCAGGTGAGACTGCCGGCGACGCCATCATGCGAGTGATGGCTGACCCGGTAGAGAGCCTTCGCGGCATCGAGTACGCTGGCTTGGACGCTTGGGGCTCTGTGCGAGTCAAGATGTGGCTGAGAGAACAGCTCAGCGCCATCATGATGTTCCCCGATCGCTCTCTCTGGCAGCACTTCTGCGACACCGAGATCCCCTTCACTCGCGTGCTCTTCAATATGGAGCGCCGAGGCATCACCACCTGCATCGGCCACCTGCGCGCTCAGTCTGCGCCGATGGACCATGACCTGCATGAGCTCGAGAAGGAGATCGTTCGCCACGTCGGCTGGCCCATCAACCCCAACTCTCCGGTCCAGCTTCGCAAGTACTTCTTCGAGCAATTGGGGTACGAGCCGCTGCGCTACACCGACGGCGGCACATCCGGCATCAAGCAGCCCTCCACCGATGCCGATACGCTCATCCACTTCAAGGACACCAGGCAGTGCAAGGTGTCCATGCTCATGCTCAAGCAGCGTGAAATCTCGAAGGCCAAGAGCACCTACGTCGACGGCCTTCAGGACTGGGTCGATCGATTCTTCCGTATCCATACGACCCTGAACCAGCACGTGACGGTCTCCGGCCGACTCTCCTCGGTCGAACCGAACCTGCAGAACATCCCCCGCCCTGACGAAGACAAGTTCAAGATCCGCGCTGCCTTCTGCGCCGCTCTCGGCTGCATGTTAGTCATCGCCGACTACGACCAGCTCGAGATGAAGCTGATGGCCCACTTCTCCCAGGACCCGGAGATGATTGGCGCCATCCGCTCGGGCAAGGATCTCCACTGCTACACGGTGGCCCTGATGTACGGGGAGAACTACGAAGAGGTCGCCGAGGCGAAGCACTGCAAAGAGAAGAAGATGACGCTGACGGACCGTCAGAAGCATCTCCTCCTTCTCCGTCAGGCCGCCAAGAACACCGGCTTCGGTCTCATCTACGGCATCGGTCCGATGAAGCTCGCCTCTCAGCTCGTCGACGCGAAGGTCTTCCAGCCTCCACGGAACGAGGCCGAGCTGAAGGAGAACATCAAGAAGGCCAAAGATCTCATCAACAAGTACTTCATGGCGTTCCCGGGCGCCAAGGCCTTCATCGACGGCACCCACCAGCGGTGCATGGAGACTGAGTATGTCCAGACGCTCATGGGTCGTTTCCGCCGGCTGCCTGGCATTAACGCTAAGGGAGGTGGCGGCGTCGACGGTGAGGATGGCGGCGGTATCGCTGCTGAAGCGCGGCGGCAGGCGGTCAACACCATCATCCAGGGCACCGCTGCCGACATCGCGAAGCAGGCGATGATCGTCTCCGAATACGACCCCGTCCTCAACAGCATCGGTGCCAAACTGCTGCTGCAGATCCACGACGAGCTCATCTTCGAAGTCGAGGATGACCCGGAGAAGGTCAACACCTGCAAGAAGCGCGTGCAGGACATCATGGAGCATCCGTTCGGACCGGACTTCGAACTCTCGGTCCGACTCACCGCCGCCGCGGGCTCAGGCTACACCTGGGTCGACGCGAAGTAGGAGACGACATGAAGTGCGAGATGACGGGCCGGCTCACGGCCCTGGAGAACAGCAAGGGTGGCAAGACGACGCTTACTCTGGACGTCGAAGGGCGGGATTCCGCTGGAAGACTCATCGAGGGTGAGCTGAAAGTCCACTGCGAAGTGAGGCTTCTGAAGGACGTGAAAATCTCGGACTTCCTCACCGTCACGGTGGAGACGAAGAACCTACTCGCTGAGCAGACCGAGTAATGTTCGTGTACGACCGTTGGCGGCCGGTTGTCTTCTCCGAGATTTTCACAGGCGAGTCGTATTCGTTCTGCGATAAGTGCGGCAAGAAGCAGGACCCAAAGGGCGTCAGCAAAGAGGGATGTGTCTACTGCACCCCCAAGAAGCCGGAGGACCCAATCATGGAAAAGTACGGAGTCGATACAGGAACCGACCCGGGCGAGAAGATCGCCAACTCGAACAACAAGTGCCCTCGGTGCGGAGCCGAGCTCGACAAGGATTCGCCCGTTCCCAAGTGCCCGGTCCACGGCACGGAGCCGTGGGAGAGGAAGGAGCAGTAGATGGCGTCCGCAGCAAAGGAGAAGGCCAAGAAGGAGAAAAAAGAAGCCAAGGAAGAGGCACGGGCAAAGGCGCCTATCAAACCGAAGGCGGTCAAGAATGCCCCTCTCACCCGTGCCGAGCGCATCGAGCTTCTACGGACCGGCATCAACAAGGCCTTCGAGGGGAAGGGTGCTGTTCTCTGCGGCGATGAGATCTCCAACGTCTTCACGCTGCGCCGGCCAACTGGAATCATCGACCTGGACATCTCCATCGGTGGAGGGTGGCCTGCCGGCGGCCTGTCTCAGATCATCGGTGAAGACAACTCCGGCAAGTCATACCTCGCCAATCGCACCATGGCCGAGGTTCAGAAGACCTACGGTGACGAGGCTGCAATCTCCGTCTGCATGACAGAGCAGAAGTACGACAAGGCATTCGCGAAGTGGAAGTGCGGCATGCGAATTCCCATGTCGCCGATGGAGATTCAGATGCTGGAGCAGGCGAGAGTGAAGGATGGCCTCCCTCCCTTCACACAGCCCGAGATCGATTGGCTCAAGGACAGGGTCGGCCACTTCCAAGAATCCATCTTCCAGACTGCCGAGCAGGTCTTGGAGGCCGCTGTTCAGCAGGTGGAGGAGAACGTCTTTCAGGTCGTGCTCATCGACTCGTTCGGCGCTCTCCTCACTGCTGCCGAGGCCGAAGCCGAGGGTGGGCTCGAGGACCAGCATTTCGCCGGGGCCTCGAAGGTCATCACCGGCTTCATGCATCGGCTTCATGCCGCGCTCAACTTGCCCGATCGTTACGGTAGGCCGAACACGACCACCGTCCTCGGCATCAACCAGGTTCGAGAGAATCTGAAGGCATCGGGGCCGTACGCCAACACGCTCCAGATCTCCGGCGGCCGCGCATTGAAGCATGGCAAGTTGGTCGACGTCCTCTTGAAGAAGGGGTCGAAAATCAAGGTGGGTAAGTACCCGAACGAGACCATCCTCGGCAAGGAGATCAACTGGACCGTGCTGAAAGGCAAGGCTGGTTGCCACGACGGCGGGGAGGGTGAGTACCGGTTCTACTACGGCGAGCACGGGTACGGCTTCGGGGCGGACATCTATCACAACCTCTTGCAGTGCGGGGTCAAGACAGGCGTCATCGAGCAGAGTGGTGCTTGGTACGGGTTCCAGAACACGGCTATCTGCCAGGGTCAGGACAACGCCGCTCACGGCTTCATGGCGAATCCGCCACTGGTGGAGGCAGTACGCCAAGCCATTTTCGCCAAGGTGGGCCTCAGCTTCATCACGAAGGAGACGTTCTAGGAGGAAGGTATGTCGTTCTGCGAAGACACCACTTGGCAGAAGGACCACAGCGATCCAAAGGATCCCGTCCACAAGCATGAGGACGGCACGTGGTGGTTCTTCGACGAGACTTGGGCATACGAGCACGGGCCATTCGACTCCGAGGCGCAGGCGAACGAGTACCTCAACAAGTACGTCGAAGCCTTCTGCCTCTCGAATAGCCAAATCATGACGCGGATGGAAAAGGGATGATGGCACTAGTGCTTTGTCTGAACGCGCTCTTCTTTCTCTTCATGGGCCTGTTCTTCAAGGCGGATACGCTCTTGAACATCAGCATGAAGTTCATCTGCTGCGCACTCTTCGTGGGGAACATGTTCATCATCCTCAAAGAGTCCGGCTACATAGTGAAGGTGCATTGATGGACGCCCGCACGTCGAAGCGACAGAAGAGAGTCAGCAGGAAGCAAGAAGAGAGGATGGCCGAAGATCTCGGTGGCCGAGCTCAGCCAGCATCCGGCGCTCTCCCTGGGGCGAAGGGCGACGTGCGGAAGTTCGGCATGGTGCGGGCCGAGGCAAAGTACACCGCCAAGAGCTCATACATCCTCAAGCTGTCGGACCTGGACAAGATCATCGGCGAGGCAGGGCTGGACAATGCAGTCCTCCAGCTCTGCTTCGTCGATCGTGCCAATCGTCCAGTCGCTGAGTTTGCCATCTATCCGATGGCCGACACTAAGACGCAGCTCACGTTCCAACAAGCCGCCGATCTACAGACATTTTCGGCTCGGACAACCATCGACCGAGACCGCACGATCCTCAAGCTCATGAAGAAGAACATATACATCGTCTTCTCCAAACGACAGATCGACGGCTCAACGCACCATAGGTGGTTTTGTCTGCATTACTGGAAGGACTACCTGAAGACGTTGGAGGGGGCCAATGCTTGAGATCATGACCATCAGGGACTTCATGTCTCTCCCCGTGCAGCAGCGGGAGGAGATCTTGAAGGCCCTGCGAGTCAGAGATCGGCTCGACCGCTGGCTCGACAGCCTCAACACGAAGAGGCCGACTCTCATCCAGCCGGAATGGAAGCAGTGCAAAGGCTGCAGCGACGGCGAGTATCCCGGCTGGGTTCTCCACACGCCTCGCAACGATTCCGACATTCACCCGTCGCAGGTGAACAAGTGCATCAAGAAGCTCTGGTTCGATTGCGCCGGCTATGCGCCCTATGCGGAGGATAACGTCGACCCACGCGTTCGTCGCATCTTCGATCTCGGGCACGCCTGGCACCACACCATCCAGAGCTATGGCAAGTCCGGGGCTTGGGGGCCGAGAGAGCACTACCACGATGAAGTACCCATCGATCCCGACGCGCTCGACGAGCAAGGGCGGCCGATCCTCCCAGTCGCCAACAATCTCTGGATTCGGGGCTCGGCCGACGCCATCATCGACCGCTACGTCATCCCGGCTGTTCCTACACTTGGGGATGTTGCGGTGCGAATGGTCCACGAGTACAAGACCATCAACTCCAACGGCTACACGAACCTGAAGAGGCCGAAGCCGGAGCACAAGTGGCAGGCGATGATTTATGCGGCCGTCTTCGACGTCCCGCTCGTCGTCTATCTCTACCTGAACAAAGACACCTGCGCTCAGATCGACTACCCCGTTCCCTTCGACTTCGCCCTCTGGCAGCAGATCGAGCAGAAACTGCAGACGGTGAAGTACTACATTGAGAACGACCAGCTCCCTCCTTGGGAGATCACCTCGGCAGTGAACAACACGAGCGAGTGCAGGGAGTGCGGCTACCTCAAGCTCTGCGGCCCCAACCTGAGGAGATAACGTGCAAGGATTTCAGAATCTCCAAACCGACATCTCCTTCGAGGAGGCGTCGAGGATGTTCAACGCGGTGCCCATGAAGGTCCAGACCATGCTGCTGCAGAAGGGCTTTGGTGGCGCTCCGAACCCACCCCAAGTCCAAGACCAAGCCACTGGTCAAACGGTGCCATTCAATGGCAGGATCCCAACTGACCTGACGGCCCTCAATGACGATTGGCTCGGCTACTACCTCGGGTTGCTCTCTGGCTGGATGGACTACGTCCAGCAGCAGCTCGCTGAGGCACACTCTTCGATGCGGATCGCGAACGAGAAGCTCGAGTTCGTCAACGCGCACCTCCTCATGATTCACAAGAAGGATGGTGAGAAGAAGAGACCGGAGCCGGAGCGAAAGGCGATGGTGCTCATCGACCGGCGCTACGTCGAGGCGCAGGCAGAGGCCATCTATCACGAGACGTACTATCGCCACGTGAAAGCAATCGCTGAGACAGCAGAACAGAGCTACTCGGCCGTCTCTCGCCGCATCAGCCAACGTCAGCAAGATATCGAGCGACAGAAGCGCCAGACCACTGTGGGTAACGTCAGTGGACCGCTCTTTCATCGCCCCTAGGAGAAGACCATGCTCTTGACCGTCAACGGCGAAGCTGACAACGGAAAGGACTACGTCGCCGACTGGTGCGCCCAGCGACTAGGTCTCGTGAAGATCGCCTTCGCCGATCCAATGAAGCGCTTCGTCCGCCAGCTCTTCGGCGTGCCCTTCGATAACCTCTGGGGGCCGTCGAGCAAGAGGGAGGAGACGCTCGACGCGGTCCCACTTTGGGCCACGGCCTGGGCGCAGATGCACATCCTGCATCAGTTCACCGCTCGAGTGGTTCCCGAGAACCTGGGCCCGGACGTTCGCGCCAGAGCGTTCGATGGGCTGCATCGATGGTTCACCCAGCTTCAGAAGCAGTACTCGGAGAAGATCTCCGCTCGCATCATCCTCCAGACGCTTGGCACGGAGTGGGGACGAGAGGTCTACCCGGACATGTGGGTGGACTACTTGTTCGACGTTCAGCTCCCTCTTCTCGCCCAGGGCTACGTGTACGAAGCCGATCTTGGAGTTCGAACCAACATCGAGCCTGGGACGCCGAAGAATGGCATCGTCATTCCCGACCAGCGCTTCATCAACGAGCTCGACAAGTCGGAGGCCCGCGGAGGCTACTCACTCAGGACGAGACGACTCTCTCGAGTGAAGCAGGACAACTCCAATGTCGGGCTGCAAGGGCACCGCAGTGAGCAGGAGCAGCGAGGTATCCCCGACTCTCGCTTCAGCAAGGTCTTCAACTTCCCCGAGGGCTTGGACATCGTCAACAAGATGCTCGAGGACTGGGCCGTCGGGTTTGCCGGGAACATGCCCTGATGCTCACTCTACCGACGCCTCCAGAGTACACGCCACCTGACGGGCTGCAGATCGTCATCCCTTTCCTGCCGCCGAGCTCGAACCATATCTACGTCAACGGCAGAGGCGGTCGGGGCAGGTTTCTGAGCAAAGACGCCGAGGCTTGGAAGAATCGCTTCACGCAGCAGGTGGCAGCACCGTACATGATGCAGATTCAGTCCTTCTGCAAGACGATCGACAACGACCCGAACTCGATCCTCGAGATGTGGATGACGTTCTTCTTCGACAACGAAGATCTCCTGAACACCACGTTCGGCAAGGCCGTCAAGAACCCAGCGAAAACACGGTACAAGAAGATGGATGTACAAAACCGTATCAAGCTGGTGACGGACGCAGTATTCAAAGCCCTGGCCCTCGACGACTCGCTGAACTTTCGCGAGATCCACGATAAGTGCAGCGCTGATCTTGTTGGAGGCCACAGCGGGATCTGCATCCGTCTGAAGAAGGCTCATCCCGCAACATTTGGCGTCTAGGAGGTGCTCGATGTCCCACGGGCACGACCATAAAGAGTACAAGCGTGTCTTCGGGGACGTCGAGCGAGGATCTCGCGGACTCCTAGTACTGTGCGATGGCGATGCTCCCAAATCCGGCACGGAGGTTCATCAGCAGGTTCGGGCTGTTTGTTTAGGGCGCCCGCTACCTGCCTGTGAAAGCTGCGAGCACGGAAACTTTACCGTGAAGTTCCAGAACAACGTCGGTGGGCAGATGGTTGCCTGCCCCCGCTGGAAGTCGATAAGCGACAGAATCGACAAGAAGATCCCGCAATACGAGATGGTTCGACGGGAGCAGTGCCTACTCGTTTCCCCGTACGAGTACTGCAGCAGTTGCCCCAACAGGAACATCCAGAAAACTCCCAGGACCGAACCGGGCTGGTGGGAGGAAGAGAAATGGAAGGACAGATAGATCTGCAGGACCTGAACGACACCGAGCTCTGGGAGCTTGCCCGTCTCGAGCTCTCTTCGGCTTGGAGTCGTCCAATGCGCCTCAAGCGGTCCGTGCCACGGGAGACCGTCATCTACTTCATAGAGACTGGCAATCCTCCTGATGACAGCTTCCTGTACATGGAGTCGAGAGCGGAGCTTCAGGATTGGATTCTCAAGAACTGGATGATGGTGAACTCCCAGCTTCCCTGCAGCGGTCCGCAGAAGGGGCACTGCACGGTCTACGCATGCCCCGAGGGGAGACACCTCACTTGCTACATGAACGCCAAGCCGCACTTCGCGCTGAAATGATTCAGCCGGCGTGTGTCAACTGCAAGCAGCTCGGCGACTGCACCAAGGTCGACGAGCAGAAGCTCATGACCAATTACATGTGTGGGGACTGGAAGGAGGCCCACGAAGCAGCAGTGGCAGCGAGACAGCAGATCTTGTATAAGTTCGGCTCCGCCGGTGCGCGTGTTCTTGTGAACAGGCCGCCGGATCTCGACACGAAGGGGGAGTAGATGCATCACGGACTACCCACTCTCGAGCTCACGAAGCCGGACGGATCCTTGCTCACCCGAATCGAAGCAGAGAAGCACGTGCGCGACGTTTGTAAGACGTCACACGTGCAACGTCGATTCGCGTGGGGGCAGCTTGGTCTGGACTACCAGTTCGTGTGGATGATGAAGCCCATCACCGTCACGCACTGGATCTTGGACGAGCTGATCCGCAAGAAGCAGATTGCCGGCGACCTGCTAGGGATCCAGCCGGAGCTCGACACCGACGACTCGTACTTCAACTCGTTCATCCAAAGGCTCGCTGTGTTCGTCCAAGACGGCCGAGCACTGCAACCCAAAGAAGGAGAAGGAATCATCATGGCCGATTTCCAGCAGATGGGTCCCCCGAACGGTCAGCCCCCCGGCGCTCCCGGCTACAACCCGCCTCCGCCTCCGGCCGGGTTCGGTCCGCCGCCCCAGCCGCCCGGGTACGCCCCGCAGCAGCCGCCGCAGGGCTACGCTCCTCCTCAGCAGGGCTTTGCCCCGCCACAGCAGGGGTTCGGGCCGCCCCCGATGCAGCCGCCGCCTCAGCAGTACCAGCAGCCCCAACAGCCCTCGTTCCCGCCGCAGGGCGCTCCCCCGCCGATCCCGCCCCCGCAGATGGCCCCGCCGTCCATGGGTGCTCCTCCGCCGGCGATGGGCGCGCCCCCGACCATGGCGCCTCCTCCGATGGGTGCTCCGCCCCAGCAGCCGCAGATGGCCCCTCCCGGCCAGCCTCCGGCCCCGCCGGCGCAGGCTCCGAGCAATCGCCGTGGTCGCGGCAAGGCGGCGGAAGGCGCTCCGCCGCAGCCGGGCGTGCTCCCCGGACAGCAGGCGCTGCCCCTCGGCAACGCTCAGCAGCCGCAGGGGTTCGGTGCCCCGCCGGCGATGGCTGGCTTCGGGCCTCCGGCCATGGGTCAGCCGCAACAGCAGCAGGGTGGTGGTGACACCGGGGCTCTCCAGGCTCAGATCAACGAGCTGAAAGGCCTGGTCGCCGCTCAGAGCCGACAGCTCGAGGGCCTTCTCTCGATGGTGAGCCAGGTTCTCCATCTGAGCAAGGGCACGGACGCGGCGGTGTCGTGCATGATCCGCCCGTACTACGAGAAGCAGTTGCCCCAGCAGCCCCAGCAGCTCGGGACCGAGGCGACGTTCAAGGAGATCGGCCTCCCGTACCCTTCGTAGCGCCGCCAGAGCCCGAGAGGCCGGTACAGGTCAGCAACTATCCTGTGCCGGCCGACCAGGTTGCTCTACCGCGGCGCCCTAATACGGAGGAGCCGGAAGACTTCACCGAGATCACCAGCGAGCAGCTTCTTTCGATGAGCGACCAGGAGCTCTACGGACTGCTCACCCAGCTCGGCATCACCCTTCCAGTAGTGAATGGGGTACCGGCCTGGTCGAGAGACAAGATGCTCGACGTGATCATGAAGGTCGCGATCTCAGCGAGAGATGGTTAGGTTGCCGTCGCCCGCTGCAGCAAGTAGCCAAGCGTTCCAGTAGCCGCAGCAGCAATTGGAGTCTGGAGGTAGGTGGAGAAGGCCGAGCGCAAGTTCGTCCGGTACTTCTCCACCTCCTCCGGCTTCGCCTTCACCTTCTCCAAGACCTTGTGGCCCGTGTTGGTCGCCAGAGCCTCTGCCAAGAGGATCGGCGCCAC
>Ga0207695_10010957_pt1 | contig 11026 bp, 9 predicted proteins | sample KBSC54metaG_FD_184354 | JGI IMG/M metagenome (GOLD analysis project Ga0207695, IMG submission 184354) | Corn rhizosphere microbial communities from Kellogg Biological Station, Michigan, USA - KBS C5-4 metaG (SPAdes) (version 2) | ecosystem: Host-associated > Plants > Roots > Rhizosphere > Soil... | reverse complement strand
GGGTTGCGGTGCCGCACTCTTCCCTAGCGTATATGTTCGACGTTATCGCGCACCGGTTGGCCTGCCAGAGGTCGGACTATTTCGGCGAAGTAACCGAGAGTTCCGGGTGGACCGTCGACCTGCCGAGAACCGTGGGCTTTCTACGCCAATCTACCGACGCGAACCATTCGGTGCTTTTGGTGGGGACTGCCTTTTCGATGGTGCATCTGCTGGACGAGTTGGTGAGCCGTGGAGAACGGATTCAGCTCCCGGCGGGCTCGCGAGTCATGGAAACGGGTGGGTACAAGGGTCGTTCGCGCGCGCTCTCGAAGGCCGAGTTGCAGGTCTTGATTGAGGACCGGCTCGGGATTCCCAACCCGAGTATTGTCAGTGAGTACGGGATGAGCGAGCTGAGCTCGCAAGCCTATGACCGCGCCTATGAGCCGGTGGCGGCAACCGCTTGGGGAGATCCTGCGTCTCCGTCTAGGCCAGACGTATCACGCTTGTTTCGTTTTCCGCCCTGGGCACGCGCGCAAGTTATTTCGCCCGAAACCGGTGAGGAGGTGGGGGAAGGGGAAACCGGATTGATCCGGGTGTTCGATCTGGCGAATGTCTACTCTGTGATGGCGATTCAGACCGAGGACCTTGCGGTCAAACGCGGAGACGGGTTTGAGCTGATTGGCCGGAGCCGCATCGCCGAGCCCCGGGGATGTTCCCTGATGGCTGCCTAGCGCGCGCATGAACCTGCCCAATTATTTCCTGGCCGACCTGCCTCCGGAAGCCATCTTGTCGCCCGCCATGATTCGGGAAGCGTGCCAAACGCTGAAGCGAAATCGTGAAAAGTATCTCGCCGGCCGTTCGACTCACAGCCTCGTCAGCCTGTTGAGCACGGTGGCGGCGAACTGGCTGGACCCGGATTACTCCTTTCGCAAGTTCGCGTTGCAAGAAGAGTGCCGGAGGAGCGGTTTTGCCCAGCGCACCCTGGCGAAGGGGCTGGATGACTTTTTCCGGCAGTTAACGCCGGATAATTTCCATAAGCTCCTGGAGCAGGACCTGGGGCACGCCGAGCGGCTGGATCGACTTACCTCCACCGATCAGGAACGGAAGTCCGGACGGGCGGCGATAGCGATAGCTCCGGAATTGCTCGTGCACATCACCGCCGGCAACCTGCCCGTTCCGGCACTCATGAGCCTGATTCTCGGCCTCCTGGTTCGCTCCGCGCAGTTTCTCAAATGCGCTCGCGGAACGGCTCTCCTGCCGCGTTTGCTGGCCCATTCGATTTATGACGCGGACCCGAAACTCGGCGCTTGTCTGGAAGTGGGTGAATGGGCCGGAGGCACAGTAGAGCTGGAACAAGCTCTGTTCGAGGAAGCCGAATGCGTGACGGCGACTGGCTCCGATACGACCTTGGCAGAGGTTCGAAAACGGCTGCCTCGCACGGCACGGTTTCTCGGCTATGGTCAACGCGTGAGCTTCGGTTATGTCGCCGCCGAAATGCTTAACGGCATGATGGCTGACCGGGTCGTTGCTCGCGCCGCTTCGGATGTGGTGGCCTGGAACCAGCTCGGTTGCCTGTCGCCCCACGTCTTTTACGTCCAGGCCGGCGGGGTTGTCAGCCCGGAAAAGTTCGCCGAATTGCTCGCCAGCCAACTCGACCAATTGGAACACGCGGAGCCCCGGGGCGCCTTACCTCCCGAGGACGCGGCCGCTATTTCCTCGCGCCGCTCGCTGTACGAGGTGCGAGCGGCTCATGTGCCCGACACGCTCCACTGGTCCAGCAAAGGCTCGACGGCGTGGACGGTCGTGTTTGAGGCGGACCCGAGATTCCAGTTGTCCTGTTTGAATCGATTCATCTACATCAAGCCGGTGAAAGATCTTACCGCTGCGCTGCACGCGGTCGACGCGATTCGCGGCTGTGTCTCGACCGTAGGCCTGGCGGTTCCCGAGCACCGGGCGGAGGAATTCGCGACGGAACTGGCGCGCTGGGGAGCCTCCCGGGTTTGTCCCTTAGGCCAGATGCAAAACCCTCCTTTGACCTGGCGTCATGATGGACGGCCCGCTCTTGGGGATTTAATCACCTGGGCGGATTGGGAAAGTTGAGACATGGAATTACGGAAGACATTTCAATTCGAGGCGGCGCACCGACTGCCGAGATTGCCGAAGACACATAAATGCAATCGACTTCACGGCCACAGCTTCCAGGTGGAGATCGCCGTCATCGGTGAGTGCGACCCCCGCTTGGGATGGGTCATGGATTACGCGGATATCTCCGCGGCTTTTAAACCGCTCTGGAAGAAACTCGACCATTACTATCTGAACCAGGTCGCCGGCCTCGAGAACCCGACGAGCGAGAACATCGCCATTTGGATCTGGAACCGGCTCAAGCCCAAGCTGCCGCTTCTGGCTGAAGTGGTGGTCGCTGAAACCTGCACCGCACGGTGTGTCTACCGGGGAGAACATTCCTCGAAATCGGCTTCTTCCAAACCCAAGCGCTGAAGCCGAAGTGACCTCAGCCCGTGCGGGTCGAGGGTGATGAACTCGCTGCCACCCGGCTCTGGGTCAAGCGTAGTCGCTTCGGCCGCGGGCAAAATCGAGCACGGCCGGATTATTCCTCAGTTAGCCGGGGTACAATCCAGGCTGTTGGCCTTCCCCTGGACGTGTGATGATTCTGTAAACATGATTTTGTGAGTTCTTGGCCCTCGACAGTCCCCGCCCGCTGTCCGAGCTACAAAATCATTTTCGAGAAGGCAATGGCCTGCCGAGCTGCTCCACGCCGATCCAGGCTGGGCCGGGATGCGACCCCGTGACCAGTTCCCGATTGATTCAAGGCTCCGGACGCCTCATAATCGGTCCATGCTCGGAAATATTGCCGGGTAGAATTTTGCGCTATGGACGAGATCCGAACGACAGTTGTTAAGTTTCTAACGGAATACGGGTTCCAGATTATCGGGGCCCTGATCATGCTGGTTGCCGGCGCGCTGGTCGCGCGGTGGCTCGGCCGGGTGGTGGACCAATGGTTCGTTAAGAAGCAGATTGAGCCACCCATCCGCATGCTCGCCGTGCGAGTGATCCGCCTGCTTGTTTTTGGGCTGACCGCGGTGCTGGCTCTCGAGAAATGCGGTGTGCCCATAGCCCCCATGGTAGCGGGCATTGGCGTCGCCGGCGTCGGTATCGGATTGGCCATGCAGCATGTTCTGGCCAACCTCGTGGCCGGGCTCACGATTATCTTTACCAAACCTTTCCGGGTCGGGGAATTTGTTGAGTTGGCCGGGGAGGCTGGGCAGGTCACTACGGTAGCGCTGTTCACCACTACCCTGGTCCATACGGACCAATCGCGCATCGTCATCCCCAACCGTAAAATTGTCGGCGAGATTCTTCACAACTATGGTCTCATTCGCCAACTGGACCTCTCCGTCGGAGTGGGCTATGCAACCAACATCACGGATGCCGTCGCCTTAGTCCGCAGCATTCTGGCCGCAAACCCCCGCGTTTTGAAGGAACCGTCCCCGGTCATTGGCGTGAGCTCGTTAGGCGATTCTTCGGTCACGCTCTGCGTTAAGCCCTGGGTCGGCGTGGACAATTTTGTTCCGGCCATCGCGGAAATCAACCAGGCGATCCTGGAGCAATTCCGCGTGAAACGAATCGAGATTCCCTTTCCACAGCGCGAGATCAAGCTGCTCAACGACGGGGTTGGAATTTCAGTCGGCCCAGCGCGAGCGGACCTCCGGCCCTAACCAGGAGCGCGGGCGCCTCCGCCCGCGCGTTCAGGCAAATTAGGGCCGCTCCAACAGCCCAGCAATTTCCGTGGTTGTTGCCGTCCCAGTAGTGCCCAGCTTGTGAATCACAACCGACGCGGCCGCCATCGCAACCTGCAGTGCTTCGCCCACGCTGGCTCCGGCCGCCAGGGCCGTGGTCAGGTTCGCCGAAACCGCATCCCCCGCACCCACGATGTCGATCTCACCGCGCACCGGCAGGGCAGGGGCATGTTCCACCCGGCCATCGGGAGCCGCTCCGACAATCCCGCGTTCCGCCAGTGAGACAAAAACCCTTTGCCCATTGGCGCGAGCCAGGCGGGAAGCAACCTGTTGAAGTTCTCCGAGGCTCAAATCGCTCTTGGCCCCGGTCAAGGTGGACAATTCCGCCGCATTCATCTTGAAAACCACGGGTGGGAAATCCTTCAGGCCCCGTCGGCTGTCGGCCAGAATGAACAGGTCTGGATTAGCAGCGCGGAGGGCGATGCCGGGAAGCGCTTCGATCAAACTGCGCGTCACGACTCCCGTTTCCGGCACGTCTACCTGGTCCAGCACGATAATGGCATCGAGGGTGGGGGCCAGCCTCGACACCTGCTCCAGGAGCAGCTTTTGAACGAGCGGCGGAGTCGCACTCCAGTTCTTGGAATCCAACCGGTTCAGCTCGACCGGGGGTTTGCCGGGCGAAAGCACCAGGGGTTTGCAGTAGGTAAACGTGCGTCGTTCGGCGGTTCGGACAAAATGGTCCAGTCGCACTCCCGCGCGTGATTCCAGCGCACGCATGAGTTCAAACCCCTCGCCGTCATCACCGGCAAAGCCGATGGGAAAAATGGCTCCGACGCCGAGCGCCGAAAGATTGTTCAGAATCGTGCCCGCGGCTCCGGGTTGGGCCCGCACATTAACGACATTGTGAACCGGCAAGCCCGTTTCGATGGATAGCTCTTGCCGGGCGGGATCGATCTCCAGGTAGCGGTCCAGGCAAAAATCCCCGAGCACCGCGATGCGCAGGTTCTGGTATTCGCCCGAGAGAGTTTGGAAACGTGCTGGGTCCATGGGTCCTGGTTTCTAATCTCAACTTTTGATCCTGGCCAACCGTTGCAGCAGTTGATGAAGAAAAGCGACGTTGTCGCAGGGCAGGTAATGCATGGCGCCACCCATGCGCGCGAAACTTTTGCAAAAGCGAAGGTAATAGGCTGGATTGGTCTTGGGCGGCTCGCCCTTCGACCAATCCCAGCGACCGCCGTCCTGGATATCGACCACGTAAATGTGGTGGTCCCGAACAATCGGCCGGCCAGCCTGCAGCCGCAAATTGTTCACGCAGCTTAGGCTCTTCTCGAAGACCTGCGGGCCCATGATCGCCGAGCCCACGGAAAGAACCACCCCGCCGTCAAGTCCGTCCACAGCGCGGCTGAAGAGCTGAAAATCCTGGGCGGCGGCGCGTCCGATGGCGGCTCCACTGAACATCGGGTGAGTGGCAATGATATCGTAGCCGATGCCGGGGTGGGCCGTAAAAGGGACGTTGTGACGAAACGCTTGGGCCAGGATCGAGCTGTCTTTCCAGCGGTGCTTCACCTCGAATCGCCCGCCGGGAATCTGGTGAACGATCATGGCCTGTAACAGTTCCGCTCGCGCCGGCGACAGCGGATGAGCCGGTTCCTCCCGCAGCATTTGTTCCAGCAGGTCCCGGGTGGGAAGGTCCACTCCATCCTCGACGATAAACCGCCCGAGGCTGCGGCCGTAGCCTTCGGGCCTCAACGCTCCCGCCATTAAAGCCAAATGCAGGCAGCGGCCGGTCTCGTCCCACGTGCCAAAACTGCCCGTCGCTACGTTCTTTCTTACGCTCTCCTCGGTTCGGCCGAGGAAAGACAGCTCCCAGTCGTGAATTGTCCCGGCCCCGTTCGTGGCGAGGTGGGTGACCCACCCTTGCTCGACGAGGCGATTCACTATCAGCAGCGCCCCGTTTTTGATCAGATGTGCGCCATAAATCAGCATGACACTGGCGCCCTTCTCTTTTGCGGAGACCACCGCTCCGGCACATTCCTCGAGTGTTTCCTCGATCTCGGCAGGGCAGCGGGGGGCCGGCTGGGCAGGATCCACCAGCAGCTTGCTGATCTCGCTCAAGCTCTGGCGTTGGGCCAGCGGATAAACTTTAACCCGTTTGAGATCGAGCGGTTCGGGATACGGCTTCATTTCAAAGTGGAATAGCGCAGGAAGCGCTTTTCGACAATCTAAAGTTTACTTCAAGGTGGGGGAGTTGCCAGACGGACTCACCGGTTCACATCCAATCCCCCCAATCCACTCCCGCCGTCACCAGGAGACCAACCGACAGACCTCGCGCCACTTTGCAGTTGCTGCCTGACCCGGTTTCCCGAACATTGTCTGTATCACAACTCAAAAAAAACAAAACACGGCTGAGTTCGCTGGTCGTTTGGAATTCAGCTCTCAGTTCTCCCCGCGGCCCCAAATCAGCCACGTGCTCTTTGACTTCGACGGCACCCTCTCGCTGATCCGTCAGGGCTGGCCCGAGGTGATGGTGCCTATGTTTGCCGAGGTCCTCCCCCCGCTGCCTGGGGAGACCGAGGAAAGCCGGCGCCGGCTATGTTACGACGACATCATGCGGTTGAATGGGAAGCAGACCATCTACCAGATGATGCAGCTGGCCGAGCGGATTAAAGAACGCGGGGGCAGCCCGCGAGAACCGCTCTGGTACAAGCACGAGTACCTGCGCCGCCTGGACGAGCGGATTCGGACTCGGCTCGAGGGGTTGCGGACCGGTACTCAGAAGCCTGAGGATTGGCTGGTCTACGGCACGCGTGCGCTGTTGGAGGATCTGCGGCAACGGGGATTACCCATGTACTTGGCCAGCGGGACGGACGAAGTTTTCGTAAAGCAAGAGTCGCAGCTTCTGGATTTGACGCAGTATTTTGGCAAGCACATTTACGGTGCGGTGGATGACTACAAGCAATTCTCCAAGAAGATGGTTATCGAGCGCATTTTGCGCGAGAACCACATCCAAGGCGATCAGCTCCTGTCCTTTGGCGATGGGTATGTCGAGATTGAGAACACCAAAGACGTGGGCGGCCTGGCCGTAGCGGTGGCCAGCGATGAGGCTCATAATGGATCGGGCCAGTTCGACGAATGGAAACGGACCCGTCTCTTGGGGGTGGGCGCCGATGTTGTCATTCCGGATTTTCGTGACGCCCGGGTGCTCTTGAACCGACTGTTGACCGGTGGAAAGCCATAGGGGCGGCGGTCGCGCAACGGTGGCTCGTCTTCTGGATCGCGACTAAACGAGCTTTTTGAGTTTGGGATCCTCCGCCAGCTTTTTAACGAGCTCCTTCACTTTCTGGGCCTGGCTCTTGTGAGCGAGCAGAACCGCGTCGTCCGTTTGGACCAGGATGGAGTCGCGGAGCCCGACCACCGCAATGGGCGTGCGCTTCCCCTTGGATCGAGCGTCAAAAATGATGTTCCGGGCGCCGTCCACATGGAGGAAGTCCCCCACGGCGCAATTGCCTTCGGGATCGGACTTCAGGTGTCGGCCAAGGGCGGTCCAGGATCCCAAATCGTCCCAAGCAAAAGCGCCGTCCGCGACGATCACATTTTGCGCATGTTCCATCAGTGCGTAGTCGATGGAGACCTTCTTTAATTCCGGGTAGTCCTTGCTCAGGACCTTTTGCAGCTTGGCCGGCGTTCCCGCCACCTTGAACCAACGCTGACAGGCGGAGTACATCTCCGGCTGATGTTTCTGGAGCCCTTCGGTGATGGTTACGAACGACCAGATGAACATCCCCGCGTTCCATCGGTACTGGCCGCTGTTGAGGTATTCGAGTGCTTGATCGAAGTGCGGTTTCTCGACAAATTTCTGTGCCCGAAAAAAGGTGGTCTTGTAGCTCTTGGCACCGGGCGGGTTTGGGAGTGCTTCCCCGACATGAATGTAACCATAACCCGTGGCCGGTTCCGTCGGTTTAATTCCAATCGTGATGATGGCTTGTCCACGGCCGGCCAAATCAAACGCATCGGCCAGCACCTGTTGAAATTTCTTTTCCTCAGGAATGACGTGGTCCGCCGGCAGCACGGCCATCACGCCGGTTGTCGACCGGGCTCCGACCAAGGCCGCACCCAAAGTCACCGCCGCGGTGGTGTCCCGTCCCATGGGCTCGGCGATAACGTTGTCCTTGGGCAGTTTGGGAAGTTGCTTACGTACCTCCGATGCCTGCGTTTCGTTGGTGATGATCAGAACATTCTTCAGCGGGACCAGTGGCAGGACGCGGTCGACGGCTTCTTGCAGGAACGAGCGATCGCCGAGTAACCGGATGAGCTGTTTAGGCGTCTTCTCGCGGCTGACCGGCCAAAAGCGTTCACCCTTGCCGCCGGCCATGATAATGACGAAACGATCGTTGCTGGATACAGGCTTTGGTTTCATACATGGAAACGGATTTTCCCGCACCCTGACCCCAGGAAGGTACCGGGCGCTTCTTGGAGGCGAACCGTAGCGCAACCGGGATTAAACCGCAAGCCGCGCCTGGAAGCTTTCGCGACCGCCGGGGCACCACTGCGCTCCCCAATCACCTGGTGGTGCGCCAGGCGGCAGGCAGGCTGTGCACGGTCGCGCTGACCACTTGACGGATCGTGTCGCGCTCCGCCGCTTCGAGGTAACCGTAACGCGAATCGGAAGAGGGATCGGTCAACACCCGCCAGAGCCGCTGCAGGACCTGGCGGCGCAAAGTGGGTTGGAGGGTCTGGAAGTTCGGAGCCTGGATCAAATAGCTGCACCGGTACTTAAATAGCCGATGTCGAAGCTCCAGCTCCTTCAGTGAGGGAAGAGTTGTGTCGGTTTTGCCATTGGAGACAAAAACCTTGGCGAAACCACCGGCACCCTCGATCCCGCCTTCCGGCAGCACGACTTCATCCTTATAGAGCAAGGCATCCAGGACCTGTTGGGTGGCGCTTGAAAACACGTGCCGGACACTGTCATAGGTCGGCTCCTCCGTAACCGTTTCTTTCAACTCTTTCTGGAGGTTTTTTTGGTACGCCATCATACGAAGGCACTCCTGGTTGGCCCTGGTCAACGCGTTCTGCACCGAAAGCTGATGTTCGAAGACCAGCAAGGCCGCAACGTCGCTTGAGGGCTCCAGGTAGGGCCGAGTATCGACCAGCTTTCCCAGGCTCCCCAGGTTCGCATGGACGGCCAATTCCCGCGGGCTCGGCTCGTGCTCCGTCGATAACATGAGATTGCCCCGGTGGCGTGGTCCGGAGCGCACCGCGGTCACAAACCAACCTCCCCATCGCTTCTCGATGGGAGTCGTCGCGTCCACCAGCTCAGAACCAAACGCCAGCAAGGGCTGGCCGGTCGTGTCCGTGAGAACGGAGCGGGCGAGCAGGCCGGGGATATCGCGTATGAACGTTCCGCCGTGGCAGCGCAGGCAATCTTCATCCCGTCGAAACCGCTTTCCCTGGCTGGCGGACTGCGGATCAAAGCTATAGAAAACGGGACCGAGCACGGGATCGATCGCGGCAACCTCTACCAGGCCTCCCGGACACCAACCCACATAAACTTCGTCCGAAAAATAAAGCGCCCTCGGATGGCCTGGATCAATCCGGTCCTTTTGAAAACTAGTCTTGGAGAAAACCAGCATCTGGCTTGCTTCGGGAACCCCGAGCGCGGCCAGCAACGTTCGAACCGCGGTTCGCTCGTCGGCTGGCAATCGGATTTCACCCGAGGCCAACTTCGCCTCGAGCGCACTGATGGCGTCGTGCGGAAGGGCGCTGGAGTATGAAATTGGGGGCCTCTCAAATGCGTCGTCCCCACGCCCTGACAGAGCGGCAAAACAGACGGGAACCACGAAAGCCCAGGTGCGCCAGCTCATGAGGCCTCCTCCAGGAGCGCTTCGAGGCGCGCCGGGTCAGCCACCAGATCGGCCAGCGTGCACTCGTCCAGGCTGGCATAGAAGGCATCGAGAGCTTGGGCCAGGGCCCCCTTCAGGCGACAGGCCGGGGTCAGGCGGCAACGATTCGAGCGGGCCGCGAAACACTCTACCAGCGGACTGTCATTCTCAGTTAAGCGAACGAGTTTCCCCAGGCGAATGGTGCGCGGATCGCATCCCAACCACACGCCTCCTCCCCGGCCTCGCTGTGCTTGGAGATGGCCCAGGCGGACCAGGTGATTGACCACTTTGGCCAGGTGGTTTTTGGAGAGATCGTATTTCTCCGATACCTCGCTCACAGAAAATGGCCGGTTCCCTCGGAGCGCGGCGAACATGAGCACGCGCAAGGAATAATCAGAAAAGCGGGTGAGCATCATCGCGCGGGAGGGGAACCGAAGGACCGGTGCAATTGGGGCTGATGAAACACGGTTTAAAGATGCATATCATTTGCATCTTATCAAGCCCTAATATCCACAGTTTCTCTCGTGCGTTTGCAACTCCGGTTCTGTACCTTGCTCAAGAATCAAAAACCAAAGCCTCGCGCGAAGCGCGTTTGCGACACAAACGATTTGCCATGCCCAGCGTAACGAAGATCTTAAGAGTTGCCGGACCTTTCCTCTTGGGCGTTCTGCTCCAGACCAGTTGTTCCCGGGGCGGGCCCGATTCGGCCGGCTCCAATTCCACACTTTCGCATAAACCCGCTTACAAGTTCGTCGTTGTCTCGCATGCGACGGCGGTGCCGTTTTTTGTGCCCGTGCGCAAAGGGGTGGAGGAGGCGGGCCGATTGTTGGGGGTGGACGCCACGTTTACGGGGCCGGCGGATTTTGATGTGGCGCGTCAGATCGAGTTTATCAAGGCGGCGATAGCTGCCGGCGTGGATGGCATCGGCACGACGCTGCCCAATCCGGACGCCTTCAACGATGTGGTTGCCGAAGCGGCGCAAAAGGGGATACCGGTGATCGCGCTCAATGCTGACGCGCCCGGAAGCAAACGGCTGGCTTACGTCGGCCAGGGAAACCTGGAGGCTGGGCGCTCGATGGGGAGGGAAATCATCAAGCTGCTGCCGGCCGGTGGAGAAATATTACTGTGCGCCCATACGGCGGGGGCGTTCAACCTGGAGGAAAGATTGCGCGGGGTACGGGAGCAACTTCAGTCTGGCGGAAAGTTTCAGGTGCAGGTGCTGGCGACGTCTACTGATCTGGTGAAAGCCAACTCGCTCATCGCCAGCTATTATCAGGGGCACCCCGAGACCAAAGGCTTTTTCGGCGTCGACGACATCACCGGTTCGGCCATTGCCCAGGTCATTGAGCGCGAAGGGCTGAAGGGGAAGGTTGTCGGGGGTGCGTTCGATTTAGTACCCGATGTGATGAACGC
>Ga0207695_10010956_pt1 | contig 11027 bp, 10 predicted proteins | sample KBSC54metaG_FD_184354 | JGI IMG/M metagenome (GOLD analysis project Ga0207695, IMG submission 184354) | Corn rhizosphere microbial communities from Kellogg Biological Station, Michigan, USA - KBS C5-4 metaG (SPAdes) (version 2) | ecosystem: Host-associated > Plants > Roots > Rhizosphere > Soil... | reverse complement strand
GACATATTGCGGACGCGGGAGCGGCTGGTCCGCCTTTACTCGCACCATTGTCGTCAGCCGGTCGATGTGGTGGCGCGAACACTCGATCGCGATCACTTCGTGAATGCCGAAGAGGCGTTTGCATGGCGACTTGTCGATCAGGTCGATGAGCCGCGAGGGGGCGAACGGTCGCACTAGGAGGCGTCCGCCTTGCCAATATTCCATCCGTTACGAGATAGTCGCCAATGACGGCTAACTTCGAGTCGGGTCATCGTCCGGAACCTGCCGAACGCTTTTCACCACAGGTGTGCGTTGATGATCATGCATCAGCATCAATCCCCGACGACTGCTTCTATCCGAAGCCGCCTTTCGAGGTGGCTAGCTCAAAAGGCAGGAACGTCCCACTTCTTGCCTTTCGTGACGCGCAGGGCGCAAATGAATGTATGACAAGTTTCGATGGGACAAATTCAGGCTGGGAACGTTGGCTCTGTTGGCGCAATACGACTTTGTTGTGTTTGAACGTCAGTAGCAGGGGAATGCGCTTAATCAGTGTTTTAGCGCGAGCTGCAATGCGCAAGCCTGTAACTAGAAGGAAGGCGCCGCCAACCTGTTTTCATCGGTGTAGACATCAAAGCGGGACAACGTCGCTGGCCCGAACGCATTGGTCAGGGCGGCATCTGCGGCATCCCGGCCGCGAGCCATCAGTATGCGTCCACGACGCGGGCGATTGTGACGGGCGTCGAACGTGTACCAATGGCCGTCCAGATACGCTTCGAACCACGCTGAAAAATCCATGTCGCCTACCAGCGCAGGGAGATCCATGTCGCCCATATAGCCTGTGCAGTATCGTGCGGGGATGTTCATGCACCGGCATAGCGCAATCGCTAGATGGGCGTAATCGCGGCAAACTCCGACCTGTTCCTGATAAACATCCCAGGCTGTCTTGGTCGGACGAGCCGTCATATAGTCGAACCGGATTCGTTCATGCACATATGTCACGATCGCCTGAACCAGGGTCCAGCCGGGTGCGACGCCACCGAACATTTCCCAGGCAAACTCCGAAAGCCGATCCGTCTCGCAATAGCGGCTGCCGAGCAGGTAGAGCAGCACATCGTTTGGGAGTTCCTCAAGCGGCACCTGACAGGCGTCCGGCACGACGAGATCAGGTTCGAACGGATCCTCGATTACGAAACCGCACGAGATCGCAATGCCACCTTCGGGTATCGTGAGCCGCGTGCAGATGTTTCCGAAGCTGTCGATATAATCGTAGAGCGGCACGTCCGGCTGCGTGAAGATCCGCTGCGCCGTGCGCAAATCCTTGTTGCGTGAGGCATGCACACTGAGGTTCGCCAGCATCGGCACGCGCTGTGGTGTGGTGAAATGAATGTCGTAACCCGCGCGGATCAACATGGCGGAGCCTTTCTTGGAGGGTGATTACCCGGGCGCCGCAATCTTGAGAGTCGGTCTGGCCGTGATCTTCCAGAGTAGCGTTCTTGGGCGCAAATGACAGCGCATGTTTTCGGCTAAGCATTAAAGCGAAAAGCAGGACCGTGCGATTTCGAGGGCGGAGCTCAATCGGCCATTCCATACGTGCTGTCCAGCAGTTTTTGCGATCAGGTCCTGGCAAATTTCCAGTTCCACATACGGGAGGCTGTCTGCGAAGGCGTGGCGGGGTATGGTGTAATCGGTTTCGTCCATCTGATAGGGCTCGTTGTCGCCAACGATAATGTCAGATTCGGTGAAAAGCCTTTCCAGGAGCGCGGTCGCGAACCGCGTGTTTCCGCCGGAATATAACACGCCGACATGCCAGGGTCGTTCGATTTGAGCCATTCTCGGAGTGAAGCTGTGCAACGCGATCAGGATAGCGGGCCGGTTGAACTGACTGCGCATGGCCAGTTCAGCTGCAATCCTGGCATGATAAGGCTCATGTATGGCTGCGATCCGTTCGGTCCGAGCCATTTCTACCAAGTTCGTGTTGCCTGGAATGGGGCTGCCATCGGACACTTCTGGAATTGCATCTGCTGACGCGGGATCTCGATTGCAGTCGATTACGAGTCGCGAATAGTGCTGATGGAGAAATGCTGCATTCAATGTTGTCGCCAGCAGCTCGCCAAGACCCCTGACACCGATATCCCAAGCAATGTGCCGTTCGCGGTCTCCTCTTGAGAGACCCAATTCACCGAGCCTGCGCGGGATGGCATTTCCGGCATGATCGCCAAGAATGAGGAACGGGGAGCTTCCCCCCGAGTTAAAGGCTACAACGGGCTCAGGCTCGTCCTGATCGAGCAGTGAGGCGCCACCCGGCGTCGTCATAATGAAAGCCTTCCATGCCACTGCTTACGATCCGCCACATCACGGAATACACATATCGACAACCGGTTTCTTTCGGCGAGCATCGGATCATGATGCGGCCGCGCGAAAGCTTCGACCAACGCCTGATCAGTGCACAGCTCGATATCGCGCCAGAGCCATCGGAACTAAGATGGCTCCATGACGTGTTCGGCAACTCAGTCGCAATCGCGTTATTCGACAAGCGTGCCAAGGCATTGCGCGTCGCAAGCGAGGTGCAGCTCGATCACGCGCCGCTCGACCATGCCGAGATTGAGGTGGAAGATTATGCGCGTCTGTTCCCCTTCACCTATTCGTCCGAAGACATGCCCGATCTGTTGCGCTCCATCGAGCGGCAGCATCTCGATGTCGCGCGCGTGGTCGACAATTGGGCGCGCGCATTCGTGCGCAATGATGGTGCCACGGAAACGGTCGCGATGCTCACTGAGATGGCGACGTCCATCAAACGCGATTTCACCTATGTTCCACGGCACGAGAAGGGCACGCAGACGCCAATCGAAACCCTCGCAATGCGCCGCGGCACCTGTCGCGACTTCGCGGTGCTGATGATCGAGGCAGTCCGGGCGCTAGGCTTCGCCGCGCGGTTCGTCTCGGGATATGTCTACAACCCGTCGCGCGCCGAAGGTCGCGTCGGTGGCGGCAATACCCACGCATGGGTGCGCATCTTCCTGCCAGGGTCGGGCTGGGTCGAATTCGATCCGACCAACGGCATCATTGGCAATCGCGGCCTCGTACGCGTCGCGGTGGCAAGAGACCCTTATCAGGCCTTGCCGCTGTCCGGGACGTGGAGCGGGTTCCCGGCAAGTTATGTCGGCATGGACGTCGAGGTCGACGTTCGCCTCGCGGAGCAAGGCGACAAGGAAACATTTCGTACAGGGGGAGCCATCAACAGCCGCATCGCCGGCAGAACCAGGAAACTACAATAATGCTAATTCGGGCCGGATACGAGATACGCTTCGAAGCGGAGATTCCCACGGCGATGCTGGCGATGCTGAGCATCCACCCTTCACGTCACACCGATCTCAAGACCCCGCAACGCATCGAGCCTTCGCCCGACATTCCAATATACAATTATGAGGATGCCTTCGGAAACATCTGCACTCGTCTTACGGTGCCGATCGGAGGGGTTACGCTCGCGGCCGATTTCGTGATCGAGGATAGCGGGTTGGAAGATGTTCGCGCGCCCGATGTTCCACCGACCCCGGTCGAACTGCTGCCCGATGATATCCTCATTTTCCTGCTGGGAAGCCGCTATTGCGAAACTGACCGGCTGATGGACGTTGCCTGGGCGGAGTTCGGGCACATCATGTCGGCGCGCGATCGGGTCGAAGCGATCGTGAACTTCGTCCATAATCACGTGACGTTCGGGTATGAGCACGCGCGGCCGGACAAGACGGCCTGGAACGGCTATCAGGAGCAGGTGGGGGTGTGCCGCGATTTCGCGCATCTCGCGATCACCTTGTGTCGTTGCATGAATATCCCCGCGCGCTATTGCACCGGCTATCTCGGGGACATCGGCATTCCGCCGGTCGATGCGCCGATGGATTTCTCGGCCTGGTTCGACGTGTATATCGACGGCGAATGGTATACCTATGATGCCCGACACAATCGGCCGCGCATTGGTCGCATCCTGATGGCGCGCGGCCGGGACGCTACCGATACTGCGCTGACCACGGCCTTTGGTCCCGCTAAGCTCACGTGGTTCCAAGTGCATACCGACGAGGTCCATTCGGTTGAGTGACTTTGCAAATCCCCTGCTCGGGGAATGGAACGGCCCCCTTGGTGCACCACCCTTCGCGCTGGTCAGACCGGAGGATTTCGTCCCGGCTTTGAAAACCGCAATCGTAGATCACAAACAGGAGCTTTCTGCGATTGGCGAGAACCCGGCGCCTGCCAGCTTCGACAACACCATCGCTGCAATGGAAAGATCGGGCGAAGCGCTCGGCCGGGTACGGCGTCTCTTCTGGACGCTCGCATCGGCGCATTCAATCGAGCCAATTCGCGCGATTGAAGCTGAAATGTCAGCGCTCCTCAGCGCCCACGGCACCGCGATCAGCCATGATGAAAAACTGTTTGCCCGGATCGCCGCCGTGCATGCGGGGTCCGAGGACGCAAACCTGACCGACGAACAAAAACGGCTGGTTGAAAATAGCTACAAAGGCTTCGTTCGCGGCGGCGCAGGCTTGGATCCCGTCGCTAAGAAGCGGTTTGCTGAGATCGATGCACGGTTAGCCGAGCTATCGGTGCAGTTCGGGCAAAATGTCCTCGCCGAAACTACCGGCTGGACTATGGTGCTCGACGAGCAGGATCTCGATGGGCTTCCTCAATCGTTGCGCGATGCGGCGGTATCTCGGGCCAAGGCCGCGGGCGATGGCGGGCGTTACCACATCACGCTTGACCGCACTGACTATGAGTCCTTTCTCGCCTTTTCGCAAAGGCGGGACCTGCGGGAACGGTTATGGCGAGCGTTCACCAACCGCTGCAACGGAGGCGAACGGAACAATTGGCCGCTCATTGCAGAAACGCTCGAACTTCGTGATGAACGGGCTCGTCTGCTCGGTTACCCTGACTATGCGGCTTACCAGTTGGACGACAGCATGGCACGAACGCCCGAAGCGGCGCGCGCCTTGCTCAAGCAGCTTTGGGAGCCAGCCAAGGTACGCGCTGCCGAGGAAGCCGCCGAACTTCAAGCCCTGATAAAGAGCGACGGGGAAAGCTTCGCGCTGGCGCCGTGGGATTGGCGTTTTTACGCCGAACGCGTGCGGAGGGATCGCTATGCCTTGGATGGCGTGGCGCTCAAGGAACATCTGCGACTCGATGCCGTGCGCAGGGCAGCGTTCGAAGTCGCCAGTCGGCTTTATGGTCTCCGCTTTGCGCATCGTGACGATATTATCGCCTATCACCCCGACGTCTGGGCTTGGGAGGTCAAAGCAGCAGATAATTCCGCGGTGGGCTTGCTGTTCACCGACTATCTTGCTCGCCCCCAAAAGCATAGCGGTGCCTGGATGGGGAGTCTCAGGGTTCAGGAAAAGCTAGATGGAGATGTCCGCCCGATCGTGTACTTAGTTGCGAACTTCGCATCTGCCCCTCCCCCTGACACGGCGTCCACGAAGCTGTCGTTGGATGAGGCGCGAACGCTGTTTCATGAATTTGGTCATGCCCTGCATGGTCTGCTCTCCGACGTCACATATCCGAGCCTTTCCGGAACATCGGTCGCACGGGACTTTGTCGAATTTCCAAGCAAGTTCATGGAAAACTGGATTGTCAGCCGTGACGTCCTTGGGAGCCTGGGTGTTTCTGCTGATCTGATCGATGGTATCCGCCGCGCGGAAGCCTATGGGCAAGGCTTTGCGACGGTCGAGTTGGTGTCTTGCGCCTTGATCGATCTCGCATTGCATTCCGCGTCAGCTCGGGGCGCCGATCCGAAAGCATTCGTGGAAACCGAGCTCGGCAGGCTTGGAATGCCCAACACGATCGGACTGCGCCATCGGCTTCCGTACTTCACCCACGTTTTTGATGGCGGCTATGCAAGCGCCTATTACAGCTATCTGTGGTCGGAAGTGCTCGACGCCGACGCCTTCGAAGCATTCGTGGAGGGTGGAGATATTTTCGACGCAATCCTGGCGCGGCGCTTCCGCGAAGAGATACTGGCAAAGGGTGATATCCGAGATCCTATGGAATCTTTTATGGCATTCCGTGGCCGTCGCCCTGATGGCCAAGCGCTGATGCGCGCCCGGGGGCTCGCAACTGTTTGACGTCGAATTGACCGTCGAACGGCATGCGCTGAATGCACGCATCAATGTGTGCCGCATCCTATGCCCGGCCGTTCAAGCGCGATAGATGCCGAGGTGAACGATGTCAGCTTCCGGGGATGGTGAATTGCCCCCTTGTAAGACGACATTGAGGCGCGTTGCAGTCGCGGCTGCTCTTTAGCCTTAAACTGGTCGTTTGCGGCCCGATGGATGTGGCACCCACCGACCACTTTATCCAACCAGCGCGGTGTCAAGGCGCAGTCGGGCGTGGCGGCGCTGGTCGGGTGAGGCCACCGCCATCCGTGCGGCGACGCCCACCGCAATCTGTCCGACCACGGGCGGCCCGCCCCGGATAAAGTTCAACGTCGCCAGCCGCGTAGTCGGGTCATCGTCGAAGTCGCCGTGATGCGTCGCGTTGCTGTCGGCGCTGGGCGCCACCGTCCAGAATCGGCTTTTGCCGTCGAAGAGTTTTGTGAGCCCACTGCCGCGAATGTCGCGCGCGAGGCCGAGGATCGCCGTCCCGTTCGGATGGCGCAATGGGATGCGCGGGCGGGCCTCGAACGCGCCGCTGACCAGATACAACAGGCTTTTGTTATAGATGTGCGCGCAATCGTCGTCCCGCTCCGTGGCGTCTTCCAGCGTAAACAACGCGAAACGTTCGATCGCGCCACTATCGAGCAGAGGCTGATATGTGGTCTTGAAGAACTCGACAGTGCAGGCCGGTGCCCACAGGGTGAGGCTCTTGATTGGAACTTTCGCGTCAGCGAGGTGGCGTGCCAACGGCCCGTGTAGGATTGATCCGGCACTGTGCCCGACGAGATGGAGTTCGTTAAACCCGCCTTTTTCGTACAGCGAGGTAAGCGCATCGGCGGCGAGCTTTGCCGCGCCGAGCTTGCCAGTGCTCGCAGCGAGCGCATTTTGCTTCATCTGTTGCCATAAGGCTTTGCCGCCGAGCAGCCGCGCCGCCGGTTCCAGCGTATCGTCGACGCGGTCGAGCATAAAATCCTTAGCGTTATCGAGTATGCCCTCGTCGCGACGTCGACGCATTGCGTCCTGTAGGATATCCTTCAGCGTCGTCCATGCGTCCGATCGCCAGATGAAAGACAGGGGATAGACTTGTTCTGCGAGCAGGCGATCAACATTATTGGCGACAGTCTGAACCGCTGCTTCCTGGCCGACAAGGCCACCATGCGCGTAGAGCAGGACCCGCTTGGGTTTGTTCGTCCACCCGGCCATGCGTGCGGGCATTGTCTCGCTAATTAACGTCTCCAGCGCTTCTGGAGTGAGGCCGTAGTCGCCGCTCGGATCGAGGGCACCTTCGTTCCTGGCCGTAACGATATGAGGCTTGAGATCGGCGACTACGTGGCTGGCGTAGCGACGTGGCGCACCGCCGCGCATAACCGCGCCGCCCTGCCGCCCGTTCAGCGTTATTGGCGCACCCAGCGCCGCCACCCATACATCGCTACCGTTAATCAGCCAGTCGTCATAAGTCAGGCGGGCGAGGCCCCCTATGCCCCAATCCTCTCCCCAGCTATTCTGAATCCAAAAGCCTTCACGGTCATACCCGACGATCGCAAAGGCGTGACCGCCGATCGTGTCGTCGTTGAAGGGTATTGTGTCCGAGCCCTTGCGAAGGTCTTGCCAGCCGCTATGCACCATGCCGGTGGCGAACAGAATGCCGACTTCGCTGATTGCGGCATGCATGGCGACGAGATCCAGGTGATTGACGCGGAAATAAGCGCCGAGTGGCCGCTCGATTGCGTCCGCAGCACGCTTGCTGGCGAGCAGCGCGTCGGGGATGGCGCTCTCCCAATATTTCCACGCGCATAGCCCGTGCTTGTACCAGCCCTTGATCGCGCCGCGCGCGCTCGATCCGCTATAGTTCTCGCCCGGCCATTCATCATAGCGTTTGGCCATGGCGTAGAGCATCCAAGCGCTGACCTCGTCGGCCTCTGGGTCCTTGCCGCGCACGCGCAGAAGGTAGTTCGCGACCGTTGCCAACGCAAAGCCAGTGCAGGCACCGTCCTTTCCCTGATCGAGGACGGGCAATTTCGCCGCACGAAATTCGTCGATATCGATCGCACGCGGCACGTTGAGCAGCGCAGGCACGTACATCGCATCTCGAAAATCGACCGTGTCCGGTAGCGCGTCATAAGTGCGCTTCGCACGCGACTTCTTTGGTGTCCGGGTGGTTGCGATTTGCGCCATGATCTCTTCCCCATAAATTAAAGCCGTTCAACGTAATGCTGCCTTTACGCACACTCTATGGCCGAGATACGGATGATGATGACTTGCGATTTCCCACACAAGCTGAAATCCTGATCGAGAAAGCTCGAAATCTACATTATAACTTTTCCTGGAGGGTGGACCATCGTGATTCGACTTTTAGGACTCATCGCGTTCGTCGCTCTACTGGGCGGCTGCGCGCACGATCGGCCAACGGAGATGGCGCAGTGTGAGATCAACGCCTATCCGCTGTTGGTCGGCGGCCACCATCCTAGGGGCGACGATACCATTCCCGTGCGGGACACGGGCAATTTCGACATCGAGCGGATCGAGAATGGCAAGCCAAAGGTGCCCGAGCCCTTCCAGATCGCCCTCACACGCGCACTCGCGGCCGGCAACCGGGGCAGCGGGACTAAGTCGAGCGATGACGCGGTGCTCGTGCTCAGCGGCGGCGGTCAACACGGGCCATTCGGCACCGGCTTCTTCCTCGGCCTTCCCAAGGTCCGAACCTACCGCATCGTAACTGGTGTGAGCACCGGCTCGCTCCAGAGTACCTTCGTGTTTCTGGCGAGGCAGCCGGTGCCAACGCCGAATGATCGCGAGTATCCCTTGGACACCGGAAATCTGGATATCCCCAAAGGTTCTTCGGATATTGGCGATCTCGCTCTCGCCAGTTCCATTTCGAGCGAACGCAGTCTGCTGCGCATTCATTCTTTCGGCGTGGTCGGCGGCGTTCTTGCCGGATCGATCTCGTCGCTCGATCCGCTGGCGCAACGCCTCTACGACATTATCTCCCGCGACACGCTCGGCGCGGTCGCGGCCGAGCGAGCGAAGGGGCGCAGCCTGTTCGTCGGCGTCGTCGATGTCGACGATGGCAACGGTTACGCGCTTGATCTGACCGCACTCGCCGAGCAGGGCGCTAAGGCCGCTACCGAGGCAGGAATGGATGCGGCGCGGCATTGCTACGTCCAGGCGCTGCTGGCCTCCTCTTCGGTGCCTCTTGCCGCCTATCCAGTATCGATCGCGCTTCACGATATGACGCAGGGCGCCGCTGCACCCCCTAAACGTCATCTGATGATCGACGGGGGCGCGCGCTTCGGCGTCTTCTTCCGCCAGATGTTGGATGCGGTGAAGACCGCCTCGACCCCGGCAATTCCGGTCGACGTCGATCTGATCGTCAACGGCAGTCTCTACTCCACGCCTTGGCTCGATGGCCGTGGCAAGCCCGTCAACCGCTGGTCCGCGCTCACCCTCGGCCAGCGGTCGCTCGATATCCTAGAAAACCAGGTTTACCGCTTCTCGGTCGAGCAAGTGGAGAGCAGCACTTCGGGCGGCAGGTTACGCATGGCCTTCATCTCGAATGAGAATCTCGGTCCCACCGCCCCTGATCCAGGCGACTTCGTGTTTCGCGACAAGAAGTGCAGTGAGTGGTCGGCGCTCGATGAACAGGATTATCACGTGCTGCAATTTCATCCGCGCTATATGGCATGCCTGCTGGCCTACGGGCGCGACCGGGGCAGTCATGAACAATGGAACCTCGATTCCTCAAAAATCAAGGCAGCTCCATGAAACGGGCGCTCCTCGTCGGGATCAATGATTATCCGCTGAGGCCGCTACGCGGCTGCGCCAATGACGTCGATATGGCCGCCTCCTATCTCCAAGAAGTCAGAGGGTTCACCGCCACGGAAACGCGCAAGCTGGTCGACGCCGATGCCACGGGTGAGGCAATCCGCGATGGGTTGACTTGGCTCGTCGCTGGCGCTGCGCCCGGAGATCGCCTCTACTTCCATTACAGCGGCCACGGCACCCTCTTTCCGGTGACGGGACCAGACGGCCGAGTATCGGCGCTGCACGGCGCTATTTGCCCGGTGGACTTCGATTGGTCAAACGGCCGACCGCTGCTTGACACCGAACTGCGAGCCCTCATCAATCAAGTTCCGCTTGGCACTGAGTTCGTTTATGTGTCGGATTCTTGTTATTCAGGGGAGCTAACGCGCGCCGGCCGGTGGAATCGGCCTCGCACTTTACCGGCACCACCCGCCATTACCCAAAAGATAGCAAGGGCGCAGTCCGCCGGCATCACGCCGCAATCGCTGGGGGTGCACGATCGCTGCGCGCTGATCGCCGGCTGTCGCGCCGACCAAACGTCTGAGGACGATTATTTCGACACCGGCTTCAATGGCGCGCTGACATATTACCTATTCGGCACGTTGCGAACCGGGACGTGGGGAGGATCTTCCCTTCAGCATCTAGTCCAAGAAATCGGTTCACAGCTGCAAGCTAACTCCTACACCCAGCAACCGCAGTTGCGCGGACCCAACACGCTGCTCGTGAAAGGATTTCTCGAGGGCTAAAACAGAATGACTGGGAGCGTGCCTTCAGCTGGTCGCAAACAATGACCTGCTGGTCTTATTGTCCCGAATCATGTCGCAAGTGATCAGGTCAGCCCACACATCGGGCCGCTTTTTATTGGCAATTATGCCAATTATGGAGGAAAAGATCATTATTTTCCAAGTAGATAATAGACAAATCGGCGTTCTGTCTCCCCGACCATCACCGCATTTTCAGGACTTCCCAACAACTCTCACAGCGTCTTGCAGCGAGGTATTTCGCTACGCCATCCCCGATGGCCGCTGCGTAAGCGACCCGTGTCGGGATCTCGCGCCAGCCATGGCCAAGCCAAAGCCGGTCCAGCACCGCGCCAAGGTCGCGATCAAGGAT
>Ga0207695_10010951_pt1 | contig 11029 bp, 10 predicted proteins | sample KBSC54metaG_FD_184354 | JGI IMG/M metagenome (GOLD analysis project Ga0207695, IMG submission 184354) | Corn rhizosphere microbial communities from Kellogg Biological Station, Michigan, USA - KBS C5-4 metaG (SPAdes) (version 2) | ecosystem: Host-associated > Plants > Roots > Rhizosphere > Soil... | reverse complement strand
GATCGACAACATCCAGGTGAAGATCGGCTAGCAGGGCGCGATTGGCTGACCCGCCCGCTGACGGCGCAGCGCCCATTCCACGTGCTCCCGCACCAGTGTCGAAGCGTCCTCGCGGCGTGCTTCGAGCGCAGCGATGACGGCGGGAGAGGACGGCGCGTTGCCCAGCGCAACGGCGATGTTTCGTGACCATCGCTCATAGCCGATGCGGTAGATCGCCGACCCGCGCATTCTTGCTTCGAACTCCTGCTCGGTCCAGCCAAACAACTCCGTGAGCCGCGCCTGGTCCAGCCCGTGGCGGACCTTGAAGTCAGGATGGGCGGCGGTGCGCGCGAACTTGTTCCAGGGGCACACGAGCTGGCAATCATCGCAGCCGTAGATGCGATTGCCGAGCGCGGGGCGCAGCTCCGGCGGAATCGCTCCCTGGTGCTCGATGGTGAGATAGGAGATGCAGCGCCGCGCATCGAGCCGGTATGGGGCTACGATCGCCTGCGTCGGGCAGGCGGGTATGCAGGCCTGACAAGTACCGCAATGAGCGCTTGCCGGCTCATCCACCGGCAAGGGCAGATCGGTGAGGATCTCCCCGAGAAAGAACCAGGAACCGGCATCCCGTGCGATCAGATTCGTGTGCTTGCCTATCCACCCCAGGCCGGCGTTGCGGGCGAGGGCTTTCTCGAGCACCGGCGCACTGTCGACGCACACGCGGTAGCCGAACGTCCCGATCCGGCTGCTCATCTCCTCCGCCAGCTTCGCCAGCGCGGCCCGCATGATCTTGTGGTAGTCGCGGCCCAGCGCGTAGCGTGAGACGTAGCCCAACACGCCGTCGGCGAGGGTGTCGCCTGCCGCCGCTGCCTCGGCAGGCCAATAGTCCATTCGTACGCTGATCACGCGTAGGGTTCCAGGAACCAGCTCCTGGGGGCGGCTCCGCTTGGTACCGTGCCGCTGCATGTAGCCCATGTCGCCATGAAAGCCGGCTTCGAGCCAGCGCAGCAGATGGCGCTCGTCTTCAGGGATCTCGACCGCAGTAACGCCAAGCTCGCCGAACCCGAGGCGCAGGGCACGGGCGCGTAGCTCGCGTTTGACCGCGTCGAGATCCATTGTCGCTGCTTCAGCCATGAGCTCTATCGCTGTCAGTATAATCAGCGCCATGCCGCTGCCGTTCGCCCTCTATTCCACCACCCAGGTCCGCGCCGTCGACGCCCACGCCATCGAGGTGATGGGCATCCCCGGATATACGCTCATGAAGCGAGCGGGGGAGGGTGCGTTGCGGTTTCTGCGCCAGCGCTGGCCCACCGCTTACCGGATCGTCATCGTGTGTGGGGCCGGAAACAATGGCGGAGACGGTTATGTGCTGGCGCGCTTTGCGCAGGCCGCCGGACTGACAGTAGCGGTTCTTGCCGCGGTTCCTCCGGAGGCGCTGCGTGGGGATGCGCGGCAGGCGTGCGAGGATTTCCGCGGCAGCGGCGGTTCTCTGCGCCCCTTCAGTCCAGAGCTGCTGCTCGAGGGCGATGTCATCGTCGATGCTCTGTTGGGGACGGGGCTTCGTGGGGAGGTCAGACCGGAGCTGACCGCGGTGATCCGGGCTATCAACGCGTCCGAGCGTCCGGTATTCGCCCTCGACGTGCCCTCGGGTCTCGACAGCGACACGGGTATGCCCCATGGCGAGACCGTGCGGGCCGACTACACCGTGACTTTCGTAGGTCTGAAGACCGGGCTCTTCACGGGAGACGGGCCGGAGTATTCCGGGACGGTTGCGTTCGATGATCTGGAGCTCGCGCCTCCGGATTCCGCGACGTTCAAGCCGAGGCTGGAACGCATCGTCGATACCGAAATCCAGCGGGCCCTGCCGAGGCGCCGTCGCGCCGCCAACAAGGGAGACTTCGGGCGCGTCGTGATCGTCGGCAGTGGCGTGGGGATGCCCGGCGCCACGCGCCTCGCCGGAGAAGCCTGCCTGCGGGTGGGGGCGGGGCTGGTCACCGTGGCCGTCGCTCCGGAGAACGTTCCTGCCATTTCGGCCGGCCGTCCGGAACTGATCTGCCTTCCTCTGGCGGACCCTGCAGCTCTGTCCGAAGTCGTGGACCGCGCGGACGTGCTTGCCATCGGCCCGGGTCTGGGACGCACGCCGTGGGCGCGCGCGGCGCTGGACATCGTTCTGGCGGCCGAAAAGCCGGTCGTGGTGGACGCTGACGCGCTCAATCTGATCGCGGAGACGAAACGCCGCGCCCGGGACAACTGGATACTCACTCCGCACCCGGGTGAGGCCGGAAGGCTCCTCGGGATCTCCACTCGCGAGATCCAGAGCGATCGCCTGCAGTCGCTCGATCGATTGACGCAGAGGTACGGCGGAACTGTGGTGCTGAAGGGGGCCGGTACCCTCGTGGGTTCCCCGGGTCGCACTCCGGGACTGTGTGAAAGAGGGAATCCAGGCATGGCAAGCGCCGGAATGGGTGATGTGCTCACCGGAGCGATTGCAGGGATCCTTGCGCAGTGCCGTGATACGTGGCTGGCGGCGCGCGTCGGCGTGCTGGTACACGCGATGGCGGGCGACGCCGCGGCGCGCGCCGGAGAGCGAGGCCTGCTGGCAGGTGATGTGGCTCGCGAGCTGCACACCTGCGTCAATCTCTGATCGCGCTACATGCGCAGGATTGCGTCTACCGCGGAGGAGACAGAGGCGTTTGGCGCGGAGCTGGCCAGAACTCGCCCGGCTGTCGAGCGTTTATTGGTCATGGAGCTCAGCGGTGACCTCGGGGCGGGCAAGACCACCCTCGCGAGGGGCTTTCTGCGGGAGTGCGGAGTCCGCGGCCCGGTGCGTAGTCCCACGTACACGCTGGTGGAGACCTATCCCGTCAGCGGCATGACCTTTGTTCACCTGGATCTGTATCGCCTGAGCGGCCCCGCGGAGCTGGAGAATCTGGGCTTGCGTGACTGGGCAGGCGACGGATACACCTGGCTCGTCGAATGGCCTGAGCGCGCAGGGGGGAGGCTGCCTGCGCCGGACCTGTCGGTGCGGCTCACCGCTCAGCCGCGCAGCCACTTGATCGAGGCCACTGCGCGATCGCAGACCGGCACCGCCTGGCTCGCGGCCCTCGGAGGGAGTTGAAATCGTTCCGCCCCGGTCGTAGATTACTCGCTAGGTTACGCAGCGAACTTGATGATAAGAAAGGCGTTTTACTCACTTGCGTCCGCGCTCCTGCTGAGCGGCTGGCAGGTTGGCTTCGCCGCGACCGCCGAGTTGCGCAAAGTCGAGATCACCAGCGCGCCGCAAGGCGCGCAAGTCACGCTCGTTCTGAGCACCGCGACCTCCGAGAAGACTTTCCAGCTGGATGGCCCGGATCGGGAAGTGATCGACCTGCGCCACACCCGGCGCGCCCGTGGCCTGCGTCTGCCCTCCGCCGACGGACTCGTCACCGACATCCACATGGGAGCACAGCCCGGGGGCACCTTGCGCCTGGTCATCGGGATGAAGGGGCCGATGAACGCGAACGCGGTCTGGCTGCCCGCAGAGGACAAGGGCTCGGCGCGGCTCGTCATCACTCTCGGCCAGTTCGTTGCGAGCGAGGCGAGCACCCGGCCGCTGAAGATCGCTCGTGCAGCGCATGCGCCCGGGAATTCCGCTCGCGAAATCGTCATTGCCGTCGATGCAGGCCACGGCGGTCAGGACCCCGGCGCCATCGGCCACCGCGGTACACGGGAGAAAGACGTCACGCTGGCGATTGCGCGTGCCCTGGCGGAGCGCATCAACGGCGAACCGGGTATGCGGGCGGTCCTGACACGCAATAGCGATGTGTTCCTCGAGTTGCGTGAGAGGATCCGGAGGGCGCGCGCCGTCAAGGCCGACATGTTCATCTCCATCCATGCGGACTCGATCGTGGATCGCACCATCTCCGGCGCCTCGGTGTATGTCTTGTCGGAGAAGGGCGCTACGAGCGAGGCAGCCCGCTGGCTCGCGGACCGCGAGAATGCGGCGGACCTCATGGGCGGGGTGAAGCTGGATGACAAGGACAATACGCTGGCGTCCGTGCTGCTGGATTTGTCACAGTCCGCCAACATCGACGCGAGCATGACGGCGGCCGAGGGCGTTCTGTCCTCTTTGGACGGCGTCGGACAGGTGCGCAAGTCACAGGTGCAGCAGGCAGCCTTCGTCGTGCTCAAGAATCCCGACATTCCCTCGATGCTCGTGGAGACGGCCTACATCTCGAATCCGTCTGAGGAGTTGAAGCTAAGAACCCCGCGACAGCAGGGTAAATTGGCCGATGCGATCTTTGTGGGTGTGCGCAGCTACTTCGAACGCAACCCGCCCGCCGGCACACGCTTCGCGCAGGAGCGTCACAGCACTATCGCCAGCGTAGACTCGGGTCTCGCAGCCACTCCGTAGTTTCCGCGCGCCCTCAAGAAGGGAGGCTGTCGCCGCGAGCGATACCCACGCGCTAGACTCGCGCATGCCCATCCGGATCCTCCCCAGTGAGCTCGTCGACCAGATCGCCGCCGGCGAGGTGATCGAGCGCCCGGCTTCCGTGGTCAAGGAGCTGGTGGAGAACAGTCTGGATGCCGGCTCGCGCCGCATCGAAGTCGATATCGAGCGTGGCGGGACCGGGCTGATCCGGGTGAGGGACGACGGTTGCGGTATCGAGCGCGAGGAGCTGAAGGTCGCTCTGTCCCGACACGCGACGAGCAAGATCGCCTCGCTCGAGGACCTGGAGTCGGTGGCGACACTGGGATTCCGTGGAGAGGCGCTACCTTCGATCGGCTCGGTGTCGCGCATGCGAGTGATTTCACGTCCCAACGGCGCTGAGCAGGCCGCCGAGGTGAGCGTGGATGGCGGGAGCGTCTCACAAGTGCGGCCGGCCGCGCACCCGCACGGCACGACCATCGAGATCCGCGATTTGTTCTATAACGTGCCCGCCCGCCGCAAGTTCGTGCGCAGCGATTCAACGGAGCTCGGCCACATCGCGCGCCTCATGGAGCGGCTGGTGTTGTCCCGATTCGACGTGACGTTCCGGTTGCGCAATGGCGAACGCCAGGCTCTCGATGCGCACGCGGTCACCGGCGCTGGGGGCGAAGAGGCGCGCGTGGCCGCCATACTCGGCAAGGATTTCGCGGCCAAGGCGCTTCCGGTCCGACATGCCGCCGGACCGGTGGAGATCTCCGGATGGGCCGGGCTCCCGACGGCCTCGCGAGCCCAGCCGGACCAGCAATTCTGGTTCGTCAACGGGCGCAGTGTGCGCGATCGCCTGCTGATGAATGCCGTGCGGCTGGCGTATCGGGACGTCCTGTACGGCGGACGCCATGCGGCCTACGTCCTGTATCTCACCCTCGATCCGCACCTCGTCGATGTGAACGCGCACCCGGCCAAGCTCGAAGTGCGCTTTCGCGACAGCCGGCAGATTCATGAGTTCGTGTTTCGCTCGCTGGGCCGGGTGCTCGCCGGGACGAAGCCCACTCTCGCCTCGGCCGCGCCGGCGGCGGACGCGGCGCCGGTACTGCACGGCCGCTTGCACTCGCCCGAATTCGACTTTGCGGCCTCGAACGCCGGGATTGCGCGCAGCCCCTGGGCTCTGGCGGAAGCTGTTCGCGAGTCCCCGGTGGCCGCGGGCGCGGCGGTCGAATCGGCCAAGGCCACTTGGGCGGCGCTACGGGAGCCCGAGGCGTCCGAGAGCCCGTTGGGTGTGGCGCTCGCACAGCTTCATGGCATTTACATCGTCGCTCAGAACCGCGACGGGCTCGTTCTCGTGGACATGCACGCCGCGCATGAGAGAGTGCTGTACGAGAAGCTCAAGTCGGACCATGGGGCCGGCACGCCAGCCTCCCAACATCTGCTCGAGCCGATCGTCGTGGAGCTCAAGCCCCATGAGGTGGAAGAAGTCCTCGAGGGACGCGAGGAGTGGGAGCGAGCGGGCTTCGAAATCGACTCCCTGGGCCCCACGAGCCTGGTGTTGCGACGGGTGCCGGCGCTGCTGATCGGGCAGAACGTCGCCGAGATCGTCGCCGAGGTCGTGCGCGGTCTGGGCATCGAAGCCCGCGGGCATCATCTCGAGGGGGCGGCCGACCGCTTTTTGGGCACGCTTGCGTGCCGGACGGCCATTCACGCCCACCGCCGGCTGAGTGTGCCGGAAATGAACTCACTGCTGCGCCAGATGGAGTGCACCGAGCGCGCCAACCAGTGCAACCACGGCCGCCCCACCTGGACGCGGTTGTCACTTTCCGAGCTGGATCAGCTGTTTCTGCGAGGGCGGTGATGCGCCTCCCGGTTCTGCTGCTGGCCGGCCCGACAGGCGCCGGCAAGAGCGCCTGGGCCATTGGTCTGGCCGAAGCCGCCCCGATCGAAATCGTCAGCGTGGACTCGGCGCTTGTGTACCGTGGGCTCGACATCGGTACGGCCAAACCTTCGCCGGCGGAACGAGCGCGGGTTGCGCATCATCTGATCGACATCTGCGACCCGACGGAGAGCTACTCGGCGGGGCGCTTTCTGGCGGACGCGCTCCGGTCTATTCGGGCGATTCACGGGCGCCATCGCGTACCGCTGCTGGTTGGCGGGACGATGCTGTACTTTCGGGCGCTGCTGCGGGGCCTGGCCGAGCTACCGCAGGCCTCGGCAGAGCAGCGCCAGGAGATAGACGCCCGCGCCGGTCGCGAGGGCTGGCCCGCTCTGCACGCCGAGCTCGCGCGTTTGGATCCCGAGGCCGCGCTCCGGATCAGCCCCAACGATCCGCAGCGGATCCAACGGGCCCTGGAGGTTTGTTACACGACCGGACGAGCCCTGTCGGATCTGCAGAGGCAGACCGTCAGTCCACTCGCCGGTGTTCCGCTTCGGCAGTGGGCGCTGGTGCCCGGTGAGCGTGAGCGGCTGCATGAGCGGCTGGAGCGGCGATTTTACTCAATGCTTGCCGGTGGGTTCCTGGATGAAGTCCGCTCACTGCACGCACGCGGCGACTTGAACGGAGGCCTGCCCGCCCTGCGCGCCGTGGGCTACCGGCAGCTCTGGTCGCATCTGGAGGGCGAGCTGAGTCTGGAAGAGGCGACGCGCCGCGGGATCGCAGCCACACGTCAGCTGGCGAAGCGGCAGCTCACCTGGATCCGCTCGGAACGCTCGCTCCAATGGGTCGACCCGGACCGCGCGGGTGCCGAGGCGTCGTGGAATCGCGACGTTGTGGCGAGCCTCCGAGAGCTTGGGCTTTGATTCCGGCCACATGATAAGATGCTGCGGTGTGTCGCTCCTCGCTCGCTCGGGCGAGGGTACGGAGCTTGCTTGCTGGGTCGTGGGGCTAGGGACCGTCCTGTGCGACCCGATTGTCGAAAAACTAGAAGCTGTGAGAACAAGGAGAACCCGATGGCCAAAGGCCAGTCGTTGCAAGATCCCTTCTTGAACGCGTTACGCAAGGAACGGGTGCCCGTTTCAATCTATCTCGTCAACGGCATCAAACTGCAGGGCCAGATCGACTCATTCGATCAGTTCGTCGTGCTGCTGAAGAACAGTGTCAGCCAGATGGTCTACAAGCACGCGATCTCGACTGTCGTTCCAGCTCGCAATGTGCGGCTGGCTGCGGAAGACGGAAGCCCGGCGCCGGAGACTCCTGCTGCTGAGTAAACCTCGTGTTTGAGCGACCTCGCTCCGGGGAGCGGGCCGTACTGGTGCGCCTGGGCCTGGGCGCTCAGGTGGAACCCGAGGATCTGCTGGAGTTCACGCAGCTCGCACAGTCCGCGGGAGCACAGCCAGTTGCGACCGTCACCGGACGGCGCGAGCGGCCGGACCCGCGTTACTTCGTAGGCAGCGGCAAAGCTGATGAGCTGCGCTCGACCGCCGAGCAGCACGCCGCCGACATCATCCTGGTCGATCACGCGCTCTCGCCCAGCCAGGAACGCAATCTGGAGAAGCTCACCGGCCGGCGAGTGCTCGATCGCAACACCCTCATCCTGGATATTTTCGCGCAGCGCGCCCGCAGCTTCGAGGGCAAGCTCGAAGTCGAGCTGGCGCAGCTGAAGCACATCGGTAGCCGCCTGGTGCGGGGTTGGACGCACCTCGAGCGTCAGAAGGGCGGCATCGGCATGCGCGGTCCCGGCGAGACGCAGCTCGAGACGGACCGCCGGCTCATTGCCACCCGGGTACGCGTACTCACCAAACGCCTGGCGAAGATCAAACAGCAGCGCGAGACCGGACGTCGGGTGCGAGCGGAGATTCCCGTGCCGTCGGTCGCGCTGGTCGGATACACGAACGCCGGCAAGTCGACGCTGTTTCGCGCGCTCACCGGTGCCGACGCGTATGTCGCTGATCAACTGTTCGCGACACTCGATCCGACCGTTCGCCGCATTACCCTTCCTGGCGGTACGGCCGTGGTTGCGGCCGATACCGTTGGCTTCATCCGCGAGTTGCCGCACGAGCTGGTGGCTGCGTTCCAGTCCACACTGACCGAGGCGAGAGAAGCTACCCTGCTGCTGCACGTGGTGGACGCGAGCGATCCACGACGCGACGAGCACATTGCGCAGGTCGATGCAGTGTTGCAGGAGATCGGTGCTCAGGAGATCCCGCAGATCATCCTCTACAACAAGATCGATCGCCTGCAGACACAGCCCCGTGTGGATCGCGACGCCGACGGCCGCATCGAGGCCGTCTGGATTTCCGCGCAAGGGCGTCTGGGCATCGACCTCCTCACCGGGGCGATCGCCGAGCGCCTGGCGCGCTTTGCACGGCGCGCGCGCGTTCGGGTGCCGGCGGCGGCCGGGGCCTTGCGCTCGCGTCTGTACGCAGCAAAGGCAGTCCGCAGCGAGCGGGCTGCGGAGGACGGTGCCCTCGAGCTGGAAGTGGAGCTTCCGGACGTGGAGCTGCTGGAACTGGCCAGGCGCCCCGGAGTGCAGATTATAGAGGTGCAGGGGGCCGCCCCGCCTTGTGAACCCGAGAGCGCCTACCTACAATCGACGGCTGTCTCGAGCGCCCCGCGGGGGGCCTGAGCGATTCCCTTATTCTCACTACTTTGGCTCATTTGCTTGGCCTCACTTGCGTGGCCCTATGGCATGGAATCAACCTGGCGGTCAGAACAACAGTCCATGGGGCCGGCGTCCCGGGCAGGGGGGGCCTGACCTCGATGAGCGCGTAAAGAGCTGGCAGCGCCGCCTGGACCAGCTGCTGCGGCCCGGCGGCGAGGGCGGCAAGCTCGCCCTGGTCGTCGTGGCCATCGTCATCGCCTTGTGGTTCGGGAGCGGTATCTTCCAGATCAAGGCCGCGGAGCGGGGCGTGATCCTGCGGTTCGGGAAGTTCGTGGCCGTGGAGCCTCCGGGGTTGGGCGTGCGCTGGCCGTGGCCCATCGAGTCGCTCTACAAGGTCAATGTCGCCAGCATCAACAGCAGCGACTTCAAATCCCGGGTGCTCACCTCGGATATCAACCTGGTGGATGTGCGCTTCAGCGTGCAGTACCAGTTCACCGATCCGCGCAAGGTCCTGTTCAAGCTGCGCGAGCCCGAGACCACCTTGAGCGAGGTGAGCGAGAGCGCGATCCGCGAGATCGTCGGCCGCAGCACGCTGGATGATGTGATCGTCGGCGTGACCCGTCCGCAGATCACCACGCGCACCAAGGAGCTCATCCAGAAAACCCTCGATGAGTACAATTCGGGCATCACCGTCACGACCGTCAACCTGACCGACGTGCAGGTTCCCGATTCGGTGATTCCGGCACAGCGCGATACCAACAAGGCGATCGCGGACAAGGAGAACTCGATCAACGCGGCGCAGGCGTACGCCAACAGCATCCTGCCCGCGGCGCAGGGCGCGGCGGCGCAGATGCAACAGAACGCGCAGGCCTACAAGGCGCGCGTGACGGCGCTCGCCGACGGCCAGACGGCGCGCTTCCTGCAGCTCGAGGAGGCCTACTCCAAGGCGCCCGAGGTGACGCGCCGGCGCCTGTACATGGACACCATCGAGGGCGTGCTGTCGCGCTCGCACAAGGTGCTCATCGATTCGAAGGCGCCGGGGTCGGGCGGGGGCAACATGTTCTACCTGCCGCTCGACAAGCTGCTGGACAAGGCGGCTTCCAGCAGCTCGGACCAGTCCACCGAGTCCACCACGACGACCCTGCCGAAGGAGCAGGATTCGGTGACGGTCGAGGCCCGTGGCCGGGGAGAACGCTGATGTCCTCGCGCGCTTTCGTCCCCATCATCGTGGTGTGCGTCGCGGTTCTGCTCGCGGCGATGTCGATGTTCACGGTGAGCGAGTCGCAGCTGGCGATCAGAACGGAGTTCTCCGCCATCGTCGGCTCCGACTACGCCCCGGGGTTGCACTACAAGTGGCCCTGGGACCAGGTCATGAAGTTCGATGGCCGCATCCTGTCCCAGTCCTACACCGGCGAGACCTTCCTCACCAACGACAACCGCGGCTTGATCGTCGATTTCTATGTGAAGTGGCGCATCACCAACCCGGCGCGTTTCTGGGAAGCCGCCGGCGGGGCCGAGGACAAAGCGGCCGACCGGCTGGCCGCGATCGTCAAGGACGGGCTGAAGGGCGTGGTCGCCGAGCGAACCTTGCCCCAGATCGTGACGGCGGATCGCGCGGCGGTGACGAGCGACATGTTCACCCAGGCCAAGCGCAACATCGAATCTTTCGGCGTGGAGCTGATCGACGTCCGTGTGCAGCGGATAGACCTTCCGGATGAAGTGAGCACCCGCGTGTACGAGCAGATGAAGCAGAACTTCCAGAAGAGCGCGAACCTGAAGCGCGCGGAAGGCTTGAGCGAGAGTCAACGAATTCGCTCCACCGCCGAGCGCGAGCAGACGGAAATCGTGGCGAACGCGGAGCGCGATGCCCTGCGCGTACAGGGCGAAGCGGATGCCGAAGCTGCGCAGACCTATGCGAAGGCTTATTCCAAGGACCCCGAGTTCTACGCCTTCTGGCGCAGTCTCCAGGCCTATGACCGCTCCCTCGGCAAGGGAGGCGACCTGCTGGTGGTGACGCCCGACGGAGAGTTCTTCAAGTATTTGAAGGACCCGGAAAAGAAGAAGTGACGCCGACCGCCCTCGTTGCCACGCTCAGGTACGCCTGATCCTCCGG
>Ga0207695_10010947_pt1 | contig 11032 bp, 10 predicted proteins | sample KBSC54metaG_FD_184354 | JGI IMG/M metagenome (GOLD analysis project Ga0207695, IMG submission 184354) | Corn rhizosphere microbial communities from Kellogg Biological Station, Michigan, USA - KBS C5-4 metaG (SPAdes) (version 2) | ecosystem: Host-associated > Plants > Roots > Rhizosphere > Soil... | reverse complement strand
GAACGCCTCCAGCCGCTGCTTGTACTGCGCGGCGTGCGGCGGGTCGACCTGGGCCAGGCGCGCGCCGAGCGCGTTGGCCGCCAGCGCGATGTTGCGCGGGTCGGTCTGGATGTGCGGGTTGCCGTCGGGATGGACGTCCCCCTGCGAGCGGTCGACCTGCTTGGGTACGTCGAGCTTGCGCACGAAATCGGCGGCCGCGAAGTTGCCCGGCTGGCCCGGCTGGATGCGCGGGTTGCCCGACTGCTGCAGCAGTACCGGCAGCCAGCCGATCTCGAGCTCGGCACCGGTGCAGGCCACCATGTCGGCGTTGCGGGCGCGCGAGATCAGGCTGGGCTTGGCCTGCACCTGGTGCGGGTCCTGCATGGCGGTGGTGGCGACGCCGACGTCGACGAGGTCGCCGCCGAGCTCCGTCGCCAGCGCGCCCCACTCGGGCTCGCAGGCCAGCACCTTGATGGCGGCGTGCGCCGGCAGCGCGAAGGTGGCTGCCAATGCGAGCGCGGCGAGCGACGAGGTCTTGAAGAGCAATGTCATGGTCGTTCCTTGAGATCGGATCCGGGGATCAGTACGCATGGGCGCCGTGCGCGCCGAGCGAGGTCTGGTACTGCAGCAGCCACTGGTTGTCGACGAAGCCCTGGCGCGTGCGGTCCTGTGCGAACTGCAGGCGGACGCGCGCGAACTCGCTCTCGCTGAAGTCCACCATCACGGAGTTCTTGGTGGGATGGAAGTCGTCGACGAGGCCCGGGGCCAGCGCCCAGTTGTCGCGTCCCGGGTTCAGGCGCTCGGTGCGCAGGCCCACGCGCCACATCGGCATGAACTGCCACACGCCCTGCACGTAGCCGCCCGACTGCACCTGATGCAGCGCGAGCGGCCCGTCGGCGATCTGCGAGAGGTTGCCGTCGCGCCGGCTCTGCAGCCACTCGCCCTGCAGCTTGAAGTAGGTGCGCGTCGCGTTGCCGTCGGGCGCCCACTTCATGACGCCGTCGGCGACGATGACGCGCGTGCGGCCGTTGAACAGGGCGGTGGTGTCGAGCGTGCCGAAGGCGTCCTGCACCAGCGTCTGGCCGTTGGCCGAGGCCTGCAGCAGCGACAGGCCGCCGCGCCAGCTGATGCTGTCGCCGACGTCGCCGCCGGTGTGGAACGTGAACGCCGTCATGCCGGCGGCGTTGCGGCTGCCGTCGTCGCCCGGGAAGCCGCGGCCGCGGCCGGCCTCGAGGCCGAACTCCATGTACTGGTCGGTGGGCGCGAGCCAGTGCAGCTGCACACCGTCGTCGGCGTACTGCGTGCCCAGCATGGCCTGGTAGGCGACGGGAGAGTCGACGAAGTCCCAGGTGTGGGCGTGCTGGCTGTTGAGGTAGCCGACGCCCGAGAAGAAGCGACCGGCCTTGAGCACGAGGCCGGCGGGCAGCGTCGTCGTCGTGATGAAGGCTTCCTCGGCCTCGATCGAGTTGTCGCCGCTGATCGACAGGTTGATGTTGCCGGCCAGCCAGGGGTCGATGTTGGCGGACAGCGCGAGCTCGGACTCGGCCAGGCTGAAGCCGCGCGAGCCGACCCCCACGTCGGCGCCCGGCGGCAGCGCGAAGCCGGTGATGCGGGCCTGGCCGGGATCCTGGGACGTGTGGGCGTAGGTGCCCGACAGGATCAGCGAGATCTGCGGGTTGAACGAGCCGCCATTGGCCGCGCCGTTGGGCGCGTTGCCGCTGAGGTCGACGGCGGCGACGGCGACCGGCGCGGGGGTGGGCGCGACAGTGGCGGCCTCGGCCGTCGTCGGCAGCGGCGCCGGCGCCGTGGCGGACGCGGCGGCCACCGGTGCGGCGGCGCCGCCGGCCTGCGCCCTGGCCTTGGCGAGCTCGGCCTGGGTGTCGTGCAGCTGCGACTCGAGTGTGCCGATGCGCTTGTCGTAGTCGGACTTCATCGCGGCGAGTGCCTTCTTCAGCTCGGCGATGTCGCTGGCGGGCGAGGCGAGGGCGGCGTTGTGCAGGCCGGCGGCCAGCAGCAGGGCGGCGAGCGGACGCAGCGCTCGCGACGAGGAGGCCGGCACTCGGCCGGCGGTGGGGGCGGACATGAAGGAATCTCCCGATCCACGCGCGCCGCGCCGGGTGGGCGGTCGGACGGGCGGATCGTCGTGGCGGCCGGCCGGATGGGCACGACGCGCCGGAATGGACGAGGCGAACGAACCGGGCGCCGGCGACCGGCGGGGTTCGAGGCGGGGCGTTCCGGCGCGTGCGGGCGCGGCGGAATCGCGGCTTCAGGCAGACAGGTTGTCGGCCGGAGGCGCGCGCGACGCGTAGGCGAGCGTCGTGCGCGGGCTGAAGCGGTGCATCGCCGCGGCGACGACGGGGGCTTCGGGCAGTGGGGCCACCAGGACGGCAGCCGTGGGCGCCGGCGCGGCACCACCGAGGGCGGCCGCCAGCAGGCAGGTGGGGCAGTCGTGCTGCGCGTTCCCGTGCAGGTCGTCGTGCACCGAGGCGGCACTGGCGACGTGCGTGTACGCGTGCGCCGTGGCGGCGAACTGCGCGCCAGCGAGCGCCAATGCCAGGCCCAGCACCCAGGACAGCGGGTGCCGCGCGATCCAGCGGCGAAGGGCTTGCAGCGACATGGTCGATCGATGGGCGCCGCGCGCCTCCGAAGGGGAGATCGCCGAACGGCAGGCCGCCAGCTTAACGCATCGGTCGGCGGTCGCCCTCGCCATTCAGACCCAGAAAGCCATCGTCTATCGCGCGGCGGGCAGCCGTCAGACTTGAAAACTGATCAGTTCGAACGCTTTCATATCCGCCTCCGGCGCTCGATCAGCCAAAAAGACGCTCGAGGGAACGCCGGATCCGGCTCTGCCGGGCCGGTCGCGGCCGGCCCCTCGGGGGCAGGGAGCGCGCGCGAAGCCTCCCCTCGGGGGATAGCGACCGTGGGGCTCCGTTCATTGCTCGACGAACGCGCGCTCGATGACGAAGTCGCCGGGCGTGGTCGTGTTGCCTTCCTTGAAGCCGCGCGATTCCATCATCGTCTTGAGGTCGCGCAGCATCTCGGGGCTGCCGCAGATCATCACGCGGTCTTGCGCCGGGTTCAGCGGCGGCAGGCCCAGGTCGGCGGCCAGCTTGCCGTTCTCCAGCAGCGTGGTGACGCGGCCCTGGTTGCGGAACTCCTCGCGCGTGACCGTCGGGTAGTACAGCAGCTTGCCGCTGAGCATCTCGCCCAGGAACTCGTGCTTGGGCAGGTGTTCCTCGATGAAGTCGTGGTACGCCAGCTCGTTGACCTGGCGCGTGCCGTGCACCAGGATGACCTGCTCGAAGCGCTCGTAGGTCTCCGGGTCGCGGATGATGCTCAGGAACGGCGCCACGCCGGTGCCGGTGGACAGCAGGTACAGGCGCTTGGCCGGCAGCAGGTAGTCGATCAGCAGCGTGCCGGTGGGCTTGCGGCCGACGATGATGGTGTCGCCCACCTGGATGTGCTGCAGCCGCGACGTGAGCGGGCCGTCGGGCACCTTGATCGACAGGAACTCGAGGTGCTCCTCGTAGTTCGCGCTGGCGATCGAATAGGCGCGCAGCAGCGGCTTGCCGTCGTCCTTGCGCAGGCCGATCATCGTGAAGTGGCCATTGGAGAACCGCAGCGAGGTGTCACGCGTGGTGGTGAAGCTGAACAGGCGGTCGGTCCAGTGATGCACGCTCAGCACGCGCTCTTCGAGGAAGGCACTCATGGTCGGTGGTCGGCAGATCGGGGGAAGGCGGTCGCGGCCCGGCTCGGAAAATGGGCTACGGGGAAACCCGTTATTGTCGCAGAGGCCGCTTCCTCGCGATTGCCATAAGCTCAAACGGAAAAGGAATTTGGCCCGATCGCGATATCCCGTCGCCCGACGGCTCAGCCGGCCGCCTCCACCTGGAGCCAGTCGGCGAAGGCCCGCAGCGCCGGCAGCTCGGCCTTCTCCTCCGGCCAGATGAGCGAATAGGCGCGCTGGCCGCTCACCGCCCGCGGGGCGATGTCCACCAGCCGGCCCTGGGCCAATTCCTCCTGCACGAAGAACGGCGGCGTCAGCGCCACGCCCATGCCGTGCACGGCGGCCTCGGAGAGCATCGAGAAGAGTTCCAGCCGCGGGCCGGCCATCGGCTGGGGCACCGCCAGGCCGAGGCCCTCGAAGAACTGGCGCCAGGCATACGGGCGGGTCGACTGCTGCAGCAGCGGCAGGCGAGCCCAGTCGGCGGCGCTCTGCGGGCGTCCGGCGGCCAGCGCCGGAAGCGCCGGGCTGGCCACGGCGATCAGCGATTCGCTCATCAGGAAGCGCTTTTCGGTGCCCGGCCACGCGGCCGAGCCCGTCTCGCCGGCATGGATGGCGGCGTCGAACGGCGTGTCGGCGAACAGGAAGGGCCGCGTGCGCGAGCTCAGGTGCACGGCCACGTGCGGGTGCGCGCGCTGGAAGGCCGGCAGGCGCGGCAGCAGCCAGCGCGTGCCGAAGGTGGGCACGACAGCCAGTTCCAGCGAGCTGCCGCGGCCGCCGCGGGCCATCAGCTCGAGGGTGTCGCGCTCCACCTCGTCGAGCCGGGCGCCGACGCTGCGGCTGTAGTCCAGCCCCGCCTCGGTAAGCATCACGCCGCGGCGGGTGCGGCGGAACAGGCGCACGTCCAGGAAGGACTCCAGCGCGGCCACCTGGCGGCAGACGGCGCTCTGCGTCACCGACAGCTCCTCGGCGGCCTTGGTGAAGCTCTGGTGGCGGGCGGCCGCCTCGAAGGCCTCGAGCGCGCCGGTGGAAGGCAGCTTGCGTCGCATGATGATCTACAAGTGCGTATTGTGCACAGATCGGTGCGGATAAAGCGGTTGTTCGGCTTGAATCCGCGGCCTATAGTGCCGGATTCATGCGAAAGACGCACGCCGTCTGCCGCTTCAAGACCCCTCTTACGCAGAAAGTCCGCCATGGCCTCCTCCCGCGCCAGCTTCCACTGGGACGACCCGCTGCTGCTCGCCGAGCAGCTCTCCGACGACGAGCGCATGGTCCTGGACTCGGCGCGCGCGTACTGCCAGGACAAGCTCAAGCCGCGCGTGCTCGAGGCCTTCCGCCACGAGAAGATGGACGTCTCGATCTTCCCGGAAATGGGCGCGCTCGGCCTGCTGGGCCCGACCATCCCGGAGCAGTACGGCGGTGCCGGCCTCAACTACGTCAGCTACGGCCTGATCGCGCGCGAGGTCGAGCGCGTGGACTCCGGCTATCGCTCGATGATGAGCGTGCAGAGCTCGCTCGTGATGGTGCCCATCAACGAGTTCGGCAACGAGGCCACGAAGCGGAAGTACCTGCCCAGGCTGGCCACGGGCGAGTGGATCGGCTGCTTCGGCCTGACCGAGCCCAACCACGGCTCCGACCCGGGCAGCATGGTCACCCGCGCCCGCAAGGTCGACGGCGGCTATGCGCTGACGGGCGCCAAGATGTGGATCACCAACTCGCCGGTCGCCGACGTGTTCGTGGTCTGGGCCAAGGACGACGAGGGTGCGATCCGCGGCTTCGTTCTGGAGAAGGGCTGGAAGGGCCTGTCGGCGCCGGCGATCCACGGCAAGGTGGGCCTGCGCGCGTCGATCACCGGCGAGATCGTGATGGACGAGGTGTTCTGCCCTGAAGAGAACGCCTTTCCCGAGGTGCGCGGCCTGAAGGGCCCGTTCACCTGCCTGAACTCGGCGCGCTACGGCATCGCCTGGGGCGCGCTGGGCGCCGCCGAGGACTGCTGGCACACCGCGCGCCAGTACGTGCTCGATCGCAAGCAGTTCGGCAAGCCGCTCGCGGCCAACCAGCTGGTGCAGAAGAAGCTGGCCGACATGCAGACCGAGATCACGCTGGGCCTGCAGGGCTGCCTGCGCCTGGGCCGCATGAAGGACGAGGGCACGGCCGCGGTGGAGATCACGTCGATCATGAAGCGCAACTCCTGCGGCAAGTCGCTGGAGATCGCGCGCCTGGCCCGCGACATGCTGGGCGGCAACGGCATCTCCGACGAGTTCGGCATCGCGCGCCACATGGTCAACCTCGAGGTGGTCAACACGTACGAGGGCACGCACGACATCCACGCGCTGATCCTCGGCCGCGCCATGACCGGCATCGCCGCCTTCTGACATGACGTCTGCGCGCGCGCTGCAAGGCGTCAAGGTTCTCGACCTCTCGCGCGTGCTCGCGGGCCCGTGGTGCGGGCAACTGCTGGCCGACCTCGGCGCGGATGTCGTGAAGGTGGAGCGCCCCGGCGCCGGCGACGACACGCGCTCGTGGGGCCCGCCCTGGCTCAAGGACGCCACCGGCGAGCCCACGCGCGACGCCGCGTACTACTTCTGCGCCAACCGCAACAAGCGCTCGGTCACGATCGACATGGCCACGCCGGACGGCCAGGCGATGGTGCGGCGGCTGGCGATGGAGGCCGACGTCGTGCTCGAGAACTTCAAGGTCGGCGGCCTGGTGCAATACGGCCTCGACCACGCGAGCCTGCTGAAGATGAAGCCGTCGCTGGTGTACTGCTCGATCACGGGCTTCGGCCAGACCGGCCCGTACGCGCAGCGCGCCGGCTACGACTTCCTGATCCAGGGCATGGGCGGCCTGATGAGCGTCACCGGCCGAGCCGAGGGCGAGGAGGGCGCGGGCCCGCAGAAGGTCGGCGTCGCGCTGACCGACATCCTCACCGGCCTGTACGCCACCGTCGGCGTGCTGGCCGCGCTCGCGCACCGCGACCGCACCGGCGAGGGCCAGCACATCGACCTCGCGCTGCTGGACGTGCAGGTGGCCTGCCTCGCCAACCAGACGGCCAACTACCTGATCGGTGGCGCCGTGCCGCGCCGCATGGGCAACGCGCACCCCAACATCGTGCCCTACCAGGACTTCCCCACGGCCGACGGCGACATGATCCTGGCGGTCGGCAACGACGGCCAGTTCGCGAAGTTCTGCGAGGTGGCGGGCAAGTCCGAATGGGCCAGCGACGAGCGCTTCGCCACCAACGCGGCGCGCGTGAAGCACCGCGCCGAGCTGATCGTGCTGCTGCGCCAGACCACGGTGATGCGCACGACGCACGACTGGATCGTCGCGCTGGAAGCGGCCGGCGTGCCCTGCGGCCCGATCAACCGCCTCGACGAAGTCTTCGCCGACCCGCAGGTCGTCGCGCGCGGCCTGCGCATCGATCTGCCCCACGCGGTGGCAGGCACGGTGCCGGGCGTCGCCAACCCGATCCGGCTGTCGGCGTCGCCGGTGGCCTACGACCGTGGGCCGCCGGTGCTCGGGGAGCACACGGCGGAAGTGTTGAAGCAGTGGCTGGGCGTCGGCGCCTGAACGGGACCCAGAGAGGTCTGGCCTTCGCCTCGAATCGCGGCCAGGACCTCGACTTGCGGCGGCGTCCCGGCGCGATTTCGAGGAGAGGCCAGACCCCTCCATGAGCGCGGCTTCCTCCGGCTTACTCGCCTTCGGAATCCTGCTCGTCGACCGGGTTCCGCGCCGCGGGCACGCGGTAGGACTCGGTGGCCCAGGCGCCGAAGTCGCCGTTGCGGCAGCGGTCGCTGCAGAACGGGCGCGACGGGTTGGACGGGCCGTACTTGCAGGGCTTGCCGCAGCCCGGGCACTGGATGTCGCGCTCGGGGCCCTCGAGGCCCGGCGGGATGGCGGAAGCGGTCATGCGGAAAATCTCGTGAGACGGAGCTGCGTCAGGAGCACAGCGCCAGCTCGAAGGCGCAGTCTTCGGCCAGCGGGCGCAGGCGGCCTTCGCTGTCGGACTTCATCAGGCGGATCGACACCATCAGGCGGTGGCCGCTGATCTCGGGGACGAGGTCGGCCTCGCGCGGCAGTCGCACGCGCAGCAGGTGCCAGGTGCGCGCGGCGGTCAGGCTCTGCTGGTACTGCCCGCCGATGGCCACCACCTTGTGCGGCACGCCGGACTCGCGCAGCAGGCCCAGCAGGACATGCAGCGAGGTCGACAGCGGCGTGAGCGTGTCCGTCCAGCGCAGCAGGTCCGCGCGCCGGTGCTCGGGCGGGTATTGCTGCCACGCGTAGTAGGCCGGCAGGTCGAACGCGCAGGTGCCGCCCGGGATGCCGATGCGGCTGCGGATGCTCATCAGCCATTCGTTGGACGTGAGCGCCTGGCCGGCCTTGCCGGGGGATTCGTTGAGGCTGGTGAAGGCGACGTCGATGCGGCCGATGACCTCGTCGAGCGCGGCTTCCGAGATGGCCGGATTGCCGCGGTAGCTCAGCAACTGCTGCTTGTGGCGATCCAGTTCCTTGAGCACGTCCGACTTGAGGTCGGCCCGCGCGGCGACGTCCATGATCTCGAACATCGAGGCCAGCGCGTAGTGGTGGTCGACCGGTTCGTCGCGCGCGATGAGGCCGGCCATGCGGTCGAACAGGTGTTCGAGCCGGAGCATCGTGCGGATGCCCTCGTTGAACGGATATTCGTATAGGACCAAGGCGTTCTCTGGTTCGGCGGTGAGCGCGATTGTTTCACACGCGTTACGAGCTTCGCTCCCCTAGACGCGCACCTGGGCGCAATCTGCAGCTTTGTCCTACAAGATCACGCCGCGCCGCCGAGGTTCCACGCCGCGCACAGCGCGTCGACCTCGCCGTCGAGCTGCTCGAGCGTGATCCCGTCGTTGACGATGACCGCATCGGCGATCGCGCGCCGCTGCGCGCGCGTGGCCTGCTGGGCGATCACGCGCTGCACGGCTTCGGGCGTCCAGCCTGAACGCGCGACGACCCGCTCGACCTGCGTGGCCGTCGCGCAGTCGACCACCAGCACGCGGTCGACGCGCGCGCGCCAGGTGCCGGACTCGGCGAGCAGCGGCACGTCGAACACGACGGGCTGCCCCGCGCCCGCGCGTGACGCCTGCGCGCGCGTGGCGTCGGCGATCATCGGATGCAGGATGGCCTCGAGACGCAGGCGCTGCGCCGGATCGGCGAAGACGAGCGCGCGCATCCTCGCGCGGTCCATCGCGCGGTCGGGGCCGATCATGTCGTCGCCGAAGGCGGCGGCGATGGCGGGGATGGCGTCGCCGCCCGGGGCGGTCAGCGCGTGGGCGAGGGCGTCGGTGTCGACCACCAGCGCGCCGTGCGCGGCAAGCCGCCGGGCGACGCTGCTCTTGCCGCTGCCGATGCCTCCCGTGAGGCCGAGCCTCAGGCCCCGAAGCTGATGCCCGCCCATGACAGCAGGGTGTCGTTGCCGACGAACATCACGAACAGGCCGCCGCCGGCCAGGAACGGACCGAACGGGTATTGCTGGTGACGCTGGTGCTTGCCCAGCAGCATGCGCGGCACGTTGACGCACAGGCCCACCAGGGAGGCGATCAGGATGATGGGCAGGATCGCCTGCCAGCCCAGCCACGCGCCGAGCGCGGCCAGCAGCTTCAGGTCGCCGCCGCCCATGCCCTGGCGCTTCATCAGCAGCGCGAAGCCGGTGGCGATCAGCCATAGCGGCACATAGCCGGCAATGACGCCCCACACGGCGGTCGACAACGGGATCGTGCCGCCGAGCGCCGCCATCAGCAGCCCGAGCCACAGCAGCGGATAGGTGAGGTCGTCGGGCAGGTACTTGGTGTCGAGGTCGATCAACGCCATCGCCACCAGCAGCGCGATCGCCGCGCACCAGCCCAGCGTCGCCAGGTTCGGCCCGAACTTCCAGCCCGCGAGGCCGAACAGCAGTCCGGTGGCGAGCTCGACGAGCGGATAGCGCACCGAGATCGGCGTGCCGCACGCCGAGCACTTCGCGCGCAGCGCCAGCCAGCTCAGGAGCGGGATGTTCTCATACCAGCGGATCGCGTGGCCGCAGGCGCCGCAGCGCGAACGCGGCGCGGCCAGCCCCAGCGGCGTCAGGACCGCGAGGTGCGCATCGATGTCGAGCCCGGCGTCCGTGATCGCCGCCGGCTGCGGCTTGCCGAAGACCTGCTTCCAGACCTCGCCGTCGCCCAGCATGCCGCCGAAATCGAGCAGCCACTCGCGCATCATGATGATCGGCTTGCGATGGATCACCACGTTGAGGAAGCTGCCGACCAGGAGTCCGAAGACTCCCAGCACGACAGGCGAACCGCAGACCCACTGCAGGTTGGTCAGGAACTCGTCCAACGCTCAGACCACTTGGCCGATCTTGAAGATGGGCAGGTACATCGAGACGACGATGCCGCCGATCAACGTGCCCAGCACGACGATGATGATCGGCTCCATCAGGGTCGACAGTCCCTTGACCATCTCGTCGACTTCGTCTTCGTAGAACTCGGCGGCGCGGGCGAGCATGTCGTCCAGTGCGCCGGATTCCTCGCCGATGGCCGACATCTGCAGCACCATCGTCGGGAAGACGTTGGCGCTGGTCATCGAGGTGGTCAGCGCCGAGCCGGCGGCGACGTCGCGCTGGATCTGCTGCGTGGCGTGCGTGAACACGAGGTTGCCGGCGGTGCCGCCGACCGAGTCGAGCGCCTCCACCAGCGGGACGCCGGCGGCGAACATCGTCGAGAGCGTGCGCGTCCAGCGCGCGACCACGGACTTCAGCACCAGGTCACCGAAGATCGGCAGGCGCAGCAGCAGGCGGTCCATGAAGAACTGCACCTTCTCGGAGCGCTTCCACGACTGGATGAAGACGTAGCCGCCGAGGAAGATGGTGCCGAAGATCAGCCACCAGTAGTGGATGAAGCCATCGCTCATCGCCATCACGAACAGCGTGGGCGCGGGCAGTTCGGCGCCGAACGACGTGAACACTTCCTTGAACGACGGGATCACGAAGATCATGATCACCGTGAGCACCGCGAACGCCACCACGATGACGGAAGTGGGATAGATCAGCGCCGACTTGACCTTCTGCTTGATCGCGATCGTCTTTTCCTGGTAGAGCGCCAGGCGGGCCAGCAGTTCTTCCAGGATACCGCCGGCTTCGCCGGCCTCGACCAGGTTGCAGTACAGCGCGTCGAAGTATTGCGGGTGCTTGCGGAACGCGGACGACAGGCTCGTGCCGGTCTCGACATCGCCGCGGATCTCGTTGAGCAGGCGCGTCATGCGCGGGTTGGTGGAGCCGCGGGCGACGATGTCGAAGGCCTGCAGCAGCGGCACGCCGGCCTTCAT
>Ga0207695_10010945_pt1 | contig 11033 bp, 10 predicted proteins | sample KBSC54metaG_FD_184354 | JGI IMG/M metagenome (GOLD analysis project Ga0207695, IMG submission 184354) | Corn rhizosphere microbial communities from Kellogg Biological Station, Michigan, USA - KBS C5-4 metaG (SPAdes) (version 2) | ecosystem: Host-associated > Plants > Roots > Rhizosphere > Soil... | reverse complement strand
GGTTCATGGCTTTGGTGGGACTGATTTTCACACACAATTCCTGGGCGTGTGCCATGCCGGTCAGTTCCTTGACCTTGGTCAGGAGGCCCGGATTGGAATTGGGATCGCCATTGAAGCGGTTGAGATCCGCATAGGCCAAAGCCTTGGCTTCAATCAGCATATGCCAATAGCGCGGATCGACCGGTCCCATCGAGGCTAGGGTCTGGCCCGGATAAACCTTGTCGGTGCAGGCCGACAGGATGTTCAGCATCTCGTTGGCGGCAAAGCCCTGTGACGGCGGCGGCAGCTCCGCCAAGGTATAGCCATGATAGTCGCTCGTCACCGGCTCGGCCCATTCGCCTTTATAATTGGCGAGGTCTTCCACCGTCATGGTGCCGCCCAGCGCACGGACTTTTTTCACCAGCGCTTCGGCCACGGGACCTTTGTAGAAACCGTCGCGGCCTTTTTCCTGCAGGATGCGGAAGGTCTTGGCCAAGTCGGGATTCTTATAGATCTGGCCTGCCTTGGGCTGCTTGCCGTCGATGTACCAGGTCGCCACCGAATCCGGATCGAGTTCGGTGCAGCAATTCTCCAGCTGGGCGCGGTTGGCGTTCACAGCCTTGGGCAGGTGCCAATCGAAGGCGATGCGCTCGGAGATGGGAAAACCCTGTTCGGCATATTGAACGGCAGGCGCCAGCACCTGCTTGAATTTCATGGTGCCGTATTTGTCCAACACTTCGCCCCATCCCCAGGCGGCGCCGGGCACGGTGACCGACAAGACACCGCGCGCCATGCCCGAACCCGGGCCGTCATTGCGGGGGTCGAATTTGTAGCCATGGCTATTCATGAAGGCCAAGGTCTGGCCCGATGCCGCCATACCGCTGGCGTTGATCACATGCAGCTTGTGATCCTTGGCGGTGTAGATGATGGCGAACATGTCGCCGGCCAGCCCCACATTCATGGGCTCCATCAGATTGAGCATCGCGGCGGTTGCCACCGCGGCGTCGACCGCATTGCCGCCTTTCTTGAGGATGTCCAAACCGGCCTGCGCGGCCAGCGGCTGGCTGGTGGTGACCATGCCGTTGCGGGCCATCACTTCCGACCGGCCCTGGGCCATCCAGCCCGCGGCGCGGTCGCCGCGCACGGCCTTGCAGAAGGGCGGATTGACCGCATCCTTGGCGCTGGAGCAGGTGGCGGAGGCCAGATCGGCCGCCGGCGCGGGCAGGGCTGCAAAACCCAGGGCCGAAGCGCCTGCCGCCACGATCAGGGCGCGGCGCAGTCCGGCCGGAATATGTCTTTTCATGCGCGTCTCCTCGGTTCCCAGTCTGGTGCTGGTGCATCTGTGATAGGAGACGACTGGTTACGCCACTGCCCTCATCCCCGGGGCGCATTTTGCGGGGGATACTATCTGGCGTCCAGCAGCCGGCGCGCCACACCCCAGGGACGGCCGTCGATGGCGGCCAATCCCAGCCCGATCAGGGCCAACCCCATCAGCGCCCGCAAGGTTACAGTTTCGTCAAGAAAGAGCGCTCCCAGCATCAGGGCGCTGCCCGGCAACAGGAATGTGACGAGCACCAGATTGGTCGCCCCCGCTACGGCCAGGATGCGGAAAAAAAGAAGGTAGGCCAGCGAGGTGGAAAGCAGGGCAATCGCCAGCAGGGCGGCCCAGGCGCCCGGTGACGGCATCGGCAGAGCCCAGGGGCGGTCCACCAGGGCCGTCAGGGGGATCAGGATGATGGTGGCGGCCGTCACCTGGGCGGTGGCGATCTTGAGCGGCGCGATGCCCTTGAAGCGACGGCCATAGGTAGCGCCCAGGGAATAGACCGCCGCGGCCAACAGGCAGGCGGCATCGCCCAGAAGATCGCTCTGGCCAAAGCCCGACAGCGCGGCCGGGCCGATCAACACGGCGACGCCCAGGAACGCGGCCAGCACGCCCACACCCTTGGCTGCGGTGACCTTTTCGTCGCTGGTGAAAAAATGCGCCACCAGGATGGTGAAGATCGGTGTGGTGGCGTTGAGGATAGCGGCTGAGCCGCTGGCGATGCGGATTTCCCCGAAGGCGATCAGACTGAAGGGGATGACATTGTTGAGCAGGCCTAGGACCAGAAAGGATTTCCACTGCTGGAGGGTCAGTACAAGCGGGTCGCGCCGCGCCAGCAGAAGAAGATGGAGCGCCAGCGCCGCGATACTCACCCGGCCCAACACCACGGTGAAGGGCGGCAGTTCCTGCACCAAGACCTTGTAGAAAAAGAACGAGCCGCCCCACAGCGATGAGAGGGCGAGTAGCGCAATCCATTCCGGCGCGCCCATACGTGGCGCGACTGCTTGCGATGACATCGGTCCGATTCCCCAATGATCGCTCACCATATCAGCGCCGCGCAGCACGCGGCCATCCCGGACTTGCTGCGGATTTGACCTAGCGGGGTTGCGTTTGCGACATCGCAATCGACGCGTCGCGATAATTTGGTTACGATCAAACTATGAAATACGGACCCGATATTGCCCTGGTCGCCAGCCTGATCGGAGAGCCTGCCCGCGCCAATATGGTGCTGGCGCTGATGTCGGGCCAGGCGCTGCCGGCCGCCGATCTGGCACGGGAGGCCGGAGTGACGCCGCCCACCGCGACGGGACATCTGGCCAAGCTGGTGTCCGCGGGTTTGCTAGCCGTCCGCCGCCAAGGCCGTCATCGTTTTTTCCAGATCGCAGGGCCGGATGTGGGACACGCGGTGGAAGCCCTGATCGCGGTTGCGGCGCGCGCGGGACATTTGCGCGCCCGTCCGGGACCCAAGGATGAGGCGATGCGCCATGCCCGCTCCTGCTACGATCATCTGGCCGGACGGATGGCGGTCGATATGTTCGGCCATTGGATGGCCTCCGGAATCCTGTGCTGGCGCAGCGGCGCACTACATCTCACCCGCAAGGGGCGCGATTTTCTGGGCACGCGGGGGATTGCATTCGACGCGCTGGAAAATGGCAAGCGGCCGCTCTGCCGCGGCTGCATGGATTGGAGCGAGAAGCGGCATCACCTGGCGGGAACGCTGGGCGCGCAAATTCTGGAGATGACGGTGGCGAAGGGCTGGGCCGCGCGCGAGCGCAATCTGCGCACCGTGTCCTTCAGCAAACGCGGCGAGGAAAATTTTGTACGCTGGTATTCACAGCCTTCGGCCGGTCAGTTGGCGCCGTAGCGGCGATAAACAAAGCCGTCGGCGGCTGCATCGGCTTCGCCTGTTGCCAACTCCACCAGTCGCGCATGATCTTCGGACAGACCGCAGGCCGGATCCGTCTTGGCGGCATCGCCGGTGATGGCGAAAGCCTGGCAGCGACAGCCGCCCCAATCGATTTCCTTGCGGTCGCAGCTTTTGCAGGGTTCGGGCATCCAATCAGTGCCGCGAAACCGGTTGAAAGCCTCGGAATCGCGCCAGATGTCTTTCAGGCTGCGCTGGCGCACATTGTCGAACGCCATGCCAGTCAGGCTCTCCGCCGCATGGCAGGGCAGGATCTTGCCGGATGGCGAGATGTTGAGAAAACGTCGCCCCCACCCGCCCATGCAGGATTTCGGACGGCGGGCATAATAGTCCGGCACCACATAATCGATCACCAGCACGCCTTCGAGACGCGCGCGCGCCGCGTTCACAGTGGCGGTCATCTCTTCCAATTGCGCGCGGCTGGGCATCAACGCGGCGCGGTTCTTCAGCGCCCAGCCGTAATATTGGACGTTGGCGATCTCGGCCCGGTGCGCGCCGATCGCGACCGCCATGTCCAGCATCTCTGTCAGGTGATGCATGTTCTGGCGATGGACCACGAAATTGGCGGTCAAAGGCAAACCCGCTTCGCGCACCAGTTTGGCTGTGGCGAGCTTTTTGGCATGGGCGCCTTCATAGCCGCCGATACGCTCGCCGATTTCGGCGCCGGAATCCTGAAAGCTGAGTTGCACATGTTCCAGCCCCGCCGCCACCAGAGAGGCAAGACGCCTGGCATCCAGCGCCACGCCTGATGTGATCAGATTGGTGTAGAGGCCGGCCGCCGTTGCGCCTGCAACCAACTGCTCCAAATCGCGGCGCACCGTGGGTTCGCCACCGGAGAAATGCACCTGCAGACAGCCCAGTTCCGCCGCCTCTTGGATGGCGCGAAGCCAGTCCGCCGTCGGCATCTCGTTCGCGGCTTTTTCCAGCGCCAGCGGATTGGAGCAATAGGGACATTGCAGCGGGCAGCGGTGCGTCAACTCCGCCAGCAAGGCCAGGGGCGGTTCGAGCGCGGTCATGCCTGCATCACGCTTTTGTCGACGAAATTCTGAACCAGCGCGATCACGTCCTTTTCGATCACATCGCGCGGCGCATCGGGAAAGGTATTGCAGAGGTCCGCCACCACCGCGTCCAGGCGGGCTGCGCCGTCGCAGCGCGAGACGATGGCATGCGCGACCGGATCCAGCACGAAACTACGTTCCGGCGCCTGGATGGTCCATTGCGCACGGGCCTTGTCGTGACGCAGCCGCATATGCGGGGCCAGACGTGGGACCGACGCCAAGTCGATGATGGTGCGCTCGGTCATGCCCGGTCCTCCGGCACAAAGGCGCCCGGCGGAATCAGCGCCGGGGTCACATAGGCGTGATTGAGCGCGTCCAGCTGGCTCCACAACACATCGGTCTTGAAACTGAGCGCCGCCAGGCATTGTTCCTGCTTTTCGCGGCTATCCGCATGGTCCAGCACGTAGCTCAAACCGAACGCGACATCTTCAGGCGCCTGCACCAGGCGGGTGCGGAAATAGGCCAGAGTGCGGTCGTTGGCAAAGGGATAATGCTCCAGCAGAGCGGCGATGCGGGTCTTGTGCAAGGTTGGCGCGAACATCTCGGTGAGCGACGAGGCAACCGCTTCCAAGAGGCTCTTTTCGCGCACGAAGCGGATATAGGCCTCGCAGGCGAAGCGGGTGGCGGGCAGAACCCCGGCACAACTGGCGACATAATCGCGGTCAAGGCCCACGCCTTCGGCCAGGATCAGCCAACGTTCGATACCCCCTTCGCCTAGCGCCTTGCCGTCATGATCGGTAATGCGGCTGATCCATTCGCGGCGTAGCGCGATATCGTCGGCGCGGCCGATCAGGCTGGCATCCTTCAACGGGATCGATTTCTGATAATAGAAGCGGTTGAGGACCCAGGCCTGCATCTGACCCTGATTGAGCCCACCTTCATGCAGCTTGATGTGGAAGGGATGCCGGTCATGATAGCGCGCCGCACCGATGGCGCGCAGGCGTTGTTCGAATTCCGTGCGCGTCCATGTGTGGTTCGATGGCAGGTTCACAAGCGGATCTCCATGCCATCATCGGCGATATGCCAACCGGCGGCTTCCGCCTCGGCGCGTTCGGGCGAATGGGCCACGAACAACGGGTTGGTATTGTTGATATGGATGAAAATCTTGCGCCGGACGTCCAAGCCGGCAAAGGCGGCGATGCTGCCGTCTTCGCCGTCGCAGCTCATATGGCCCATCCGTCGGCCGGTTTTGGTTCCCACCCCCGCCCGGACCATTTCATCGTCGCGCCACAAGGTGCCGTCGAAAAAGACCAGCGCGGCACCTCGCAGCCGGTTCGCCAGCTCCGGCGTCATCTGTGCGCAAGCCGGGATGTAGAAGAATGAAGCGCCGCCCTCATCCAGAATTTCAAGGCCCAGTGTATCGCCTTGGGCAGTCCCGAAATCCGGGGCGTTTTTGTCTTCCAGCCACAAGGCCACTTTTCCGGGCACGGCGAAGGCACGCACGCGAACGCCCAGAGGTTTGTCATGGCCGTCGCTGAGCGCCAGAACCGTGCCCATCGGCATCGGGCGGCGCGCGACATAATCGGGATTGAGCACATTGAAGATGCTGTTGCGGGCCAGGACATCCAGCACCCGGGCATGGCCATAGACCGCGAATGTCTGGCTCTCGCGCAGATTGAGCAGGCCGGCAACATGATCGACATCGGCATTTGTCAGCACCACCGCCGCAATCGGGCTGGCGCGGAGGGGCGCATCCGCGCCGGGCTGGAGCTGGCGGCGTTCCTGAATCTGCTGGCGCAAGTCGGGGGAGGCGTTGAGCAGCACCCAATTTCTTCCATCCGCGCTCACCGCGATTGAAGATTGGGTGCGTGGACGCATGTCGGGATCTCCGGCGCGGGCGCGGCGCGCTACGGCGTCGTTGCTGTTCCATTGTGGAAAGCCGCCACCCGCCGCGGCACCAAGAACAAGAATCTGAAGCACGGAAATCCCAAAGAAAAACGGACGGGGCTGCTCGCCCCGCCCGCTATTACACGTCGATCAGATATCGGCGCAGGCGTAGCAATTGATTTCCATGCCGACGGCGACTTCGATCACGCGGGGCGTATTCCAGGTCATTGGTTTCTCCTTGTTGACAGAAACGAAAAAACCTTAGGGACGCATGCGAGCGATTCAAAGCGGATGGAGCGGGCCGGCGCGCGTTTGGGAAGAATTCCTCCGCGCGTGGTCATATCGCCCTTGGTTCGGGAAAAATTCCCGCACGAAATGATCGCGATCAGCCGAGATCGGTAAGGCCGCGGCCGATTGCGATGCGGATTAAATCGGCGGTGTGGCTGACGCCCAGTTTTTCCTTGATGCGGCTGAGCGTGTTGGCAACCGTCTTATAGGCGATGCCCAGAGCATCAGCGATCTGGTTCAGATTGTTGCCTTCCGCCAGCAAGCGGAGGATTTCCAGATCGCGCTGGGTGAGGGGACGAAGATAGGCATTCTCGCCGATTTCGTGCACGGCGATTTCGCTGGCGATGTCGCGTTCGATCACGGTGCCGCCCGCCAGCACGGTATCGATGGCGGCCAGAAACTCCTCGGGAGCGGCATTCTTGCTGATGAAGCCGCGCGCGCCCGCTTCCATCGCCCGGGTGGCATAGATCGCTTCGGTATGCAGGGAAAAGACCAGGATGAAGAGGCGCGGATCGGCCTTGAGCAGACGGCGGAGAAGCTCCAGCCCGCCCAGGCCCGGCAGATTAAGGTCCAGGATCAGAAGCTGGAAGCTGGTGGCGCGAACCTGCTCCAGCGCGTCCTCGCCGGTAGCCGCTTCGCAAAGCTGCAGCGCGGGCAGCCCCGCCAGCAGGCGGCGGATGCCGGAGCGCACAATGGCATGATCGTCGACGAGAAGGACCCGGCTCACGCGATTTCCAATTCCCGGACTTTCGGAAGGAAGGCGCGGATGCAGACGCCGTGCCCTTTTACTTCCTCCACCGTCATATGGCCGCCGAACATACTGAGCCGCTCCTGCATGCCGGAAAGGCCCATCTGGCCCAGGCTCATGCCGCCGGGCAGATCCTGTTTGAGACCGCCGCCATCATCGGCGACCGAGACCATCACCTGGTCCGGCTGATCGGCGATGATGATTTCGATCCGCGTGGGGTTTCCATGCCGCACGGCATTGCTGAGACTTTCCTGCACGATGCGATACGCGACGTCTTCGCCGCGGCGGTCCAGCCCCGGCGTGATCGCGATGGTCCGTTCGAAGCGGATTTCGGGGTGGCGGCGCGCCCAAAAGGCGATCAGGTCGGCGATCGCCGGCTCCAAGCCGAAATCCAGGCTGCTGACCGGCCGCAGTTGGCGCAGAATTTCCTTCACATGGGTCTGGACATGCAGTGCCGCGTCGCGGATCGCCGTGCCCATCGACCGGGTCTGTGGCTCGGCAGATTTGGCCAGGATGTTCGCGTCCACCTGGATGGCGAAAAGATACGGTCCCACTTCGTCATGCAGGTCGCGGGCGATGCCGGTCCGTTCCTCTTCCTGGACGCTGTGAATCTGTTGCTGCAGGCGCTGGTTGCTTTCGGAGAATGTCTTGAGCCGCGCCGCCATGTGATTGAAGCCTTTCGCCAGGGCGACGAATTCCGGCGGTCCCCTGGCATCCAGACGGGCGTCATATCCGCCGTCTGAAATCGCCAGCAAGCCGGTCTGGAAGCGGCGTAAGAAGCGCAAGGCATAGGCCACCGCCAAGGACACCGCCGTCATGGTCGCGGCGCAGAACAGAAGCATGGCGACGAAGGCGTCGCTAGCATGATCCCAGACATCGGCGATCTCGCTCCTGGGATCGCTGGTCAATTCCACCACGCAGGGATATTGCGGTAGCTTGATGTTGAAACGCGCCGACAAGGGCGGCGGCGTCATCAGGCGCGCGAACCATTGCGGTGCGGGATCCTTCAGCCGCCCGATCTCGGAACTGACGATCACTTTTTCCTGTTCGTTGATCAGGGCGGCGCGGACATGGCGTTGGCCTTCGAAGCTGGACACCACCTGGCGCATGGTGACGGTGTGCTGGACATCGCTTTGCAGGGTGTCGCGCACGGAATTCTCCGCACCCTGAAAGGCGGTGCGGATTTCGACTTCGACCACGGAGCGGGCATGCAGGATCAAAAGCGTGCCGCCGCACAACAGGCTTAAGAGCAGCAGGATGGCGATGGAGCCGAGGACACGGAACTGCAGCGACATGAACGCCCTGAGAATTATGCCATATCCTTATACCCCGGGATGGGTATTGCGGGGAAAAGACATTTGCCGCATGGGAAAATTTCCCGAAATTCCGCCGGTTATGAGGGCCTCCGCGAGTCCGTGACGCTTGGGTTCAGACGACAGGTTGCCAGGGCGGCCGATACGGCAGCCACCGTGACGCAATAAGAGCGGCGTCCCGCTTTGCGCAAATTTTACGCAACGCTTTCGAACCCTTGGCTCGCATAAACAACACTCCGCTCTACATTCATTTTGTCCGCAATGGAGCGGTCCAAACGAAAAAGGAGCAATGATATGGTGCAGAAAATTCTCCGCGTGTCGTCTTTGGCCCTTGCGCTGGCGGCGAGCGTTTCGATCTCCGCCTATGCCAGCGAACGCGTCGCGAGTGGAAATGAAGAAGATCTGGCGGCGGTGCATGGCTCCTTCACGTCCGACATGACTGCGCCGTCAAATGTTCCCACCGCGAGAATGGAGCGAGCCTGGAGGCATTTTGCGATGCGCTTCAGAGACGGCGAGCGCCACATGCAGCCATCCTCGGAATATCAGCGGTGATTGAGCAGGCTTGAGAGGGCGGTGAGCCTTCTCAAGCCTTTGCCGCGATAACTTGCCCGCAAGGCCAGCCGGGATGCGCTGTTTTCAATTTTATTGGCAAAAGGTCATTCGGCGTTGAAACAGTTTGCGCCGGTTTTGATAGCCGGAGTTAGGGCCTGGGATGACGCTGCACACGCCACTACAGGGAAATGCGAAGTCGGCAGGCTGTTGGAGCGGGTGAAGGGAATCGAACCCTCGTATGCAGCTTGGGAAGCTGCCGTTCTACCATTGAACTACACCCGCACTCTGGCGCGGTCTTAGCATGCCGCCGGAATTTTTGCCCGTGCCCGGTTGCTCTAGCACAGGCTTTCGTCATGAAAAAGAGCGCGCAGGCGGCCCCGCGCGCTCTGGTTTTCGGTCGGCGGCGGTCAGTCGCCGAGGCGCTGGTAACCCCGCATCATCATGTTGGGGATGGTCATGCCGGCCCACAGATCGACCTGAATTTCCGGCAGGATGGTCTTGTGGTCGATTTTCATGCCCAGAACCGCTTGGCCGCAGACGCGGAAATCCACGCCGGCTTTCTTCATCGCCTGGATCAGGGCGATATTGGGATTGTCCACGCCATTGTTGCGTTTCTTATATTCGTCGCTCATCAAGATGGCAGGCGTGCTCTTTTGATGGAAGACCACGACCAACTGGCGGTGACTGGCCGGCACATTGTATTTCGCCAGCGTGTTGATGAACTGTGCCACGCCGCGCAGACCCGGATTGACCTTGTCCGGGCTGTCTGGGCCATTGGCCAGATCAAAGACGAATTTATAGGTCAGATTCGGATCGGGATATTCATGCGCGCCTGGCTGGTCCTTTGCGGGATCCACGCCGGGGATCGGCAATTCCTGTGCCATGGCACCTGCGGATACCCCGACCAATCCGGCCATCAGAATGGCGCATGCCAATAACTTTCTCATGCCTTGCTTCCCTCGGTTGAATTGTGATCGGCCCAGGCCCCCCGGGTCGCAGGCATCATACGCGTTTCCGGTTACGCACGAAAGTGAACGGGCTCGTCGGCACATAATGTCCGCACAAAGAAAAACCGGCCCGGACGGAGGTCCAGGCCGGCGTTTCTCTTTCATGCGGCCCCGAAGAGCCGCCTGATATCAGGCAGAGATCTTCTTCGTCGCAGCCGCCATGCTGTCGAGAGCGGCCTTGAGCGTCTTGCGCGAGGTGGCGATGTTCATGCGCATATGGTTGGCGCCGCCCAGACCGTACGAGGTGCCGGAATTGAGCTGGACGAAGGCATTCTTCGCCATCCAATGCTGGACCATGTCTTCCGGCGTCTGCATGCGCACTTCGCCCATCGCCTGACGGCCGGAATAATCCGTGCCCATCTTCGATGCCGCGTCCTTCGCCGCCTGGTTGGCGTCGTCGGCCATCTTCTTGGCGCCGATCTTGTCAGCGATCGCCGAGACGTCGATCCACTGCAGATAGGTGCCTTCCGGAGCATTGCCGACCTTGATCATCGGAATGTTCTTTTTGATGTAGTCGTTGGCGAACTGGTGATTGTCGCTGATATAGCTCACGCAGTCATTCAGCCAGCCTTCGCCGCCAGCATAGGCCGCTTCCGCCGCATACATGCCGAGAGTGTTGAGGTCGGCATGATTGTGGAACACGGTGGCCTTGTACACTTCCGGGTTGGTGGTGAAGAACCACGCGCACTTCATGCCGGCGAGCGAGAAGCTCTTGGAGACCGACTTGTAAGTGATCGAGTTGTCCACGATCGCCTTGTTGTCCAGGCTGGCGAACGGAATGTACTTCTGGCCCTTGCTGATGAAGTCGCAATGGATTTCATCCGCCAGCACCAGAACGTTGTGCTTGAGGCAGATTTCGCCGTAACGGGTGAGTTCTTCACGCGTCCAGGCGCGGCCGACCGGGTTCTGCGGATTGCAGAGGATCGAAACCTTGGTGTCGGGCTGCGAAGCCTTGGCTTCGAAGTCGTTCCAGTCGATTTCCCAACGGCCATTGACCATCTTCATCAGGCTTTCAT
>Ga0207695_10010944_pt1 | contig 11033 bp, 9 predicted proteins | sample KBSC54metaG_FD_184354 | JGI IMG/M metagenome (GOLD analysis project Ga0207695, IMG submission 184354) | Corn rhizosphere microbial communities from Kellogg Biological Station, Michigan, USA - KBS C5-4 metaG (SPAdes) (version 2) | ecosystem: Host-associated > Plants > Roots > Rhizosphere > Soil... | reverse complement strand
GCGTGGGTTCTTTGTCGAGGTCGTAGGGATGGACAATCAAAAACCTGACGCCCTCGAGATCGGGCGTCTTCTTCGTCGACCAGACTGTACCTACGACTTTAGCTAAAAACATTGTTCTTTGTGCTTGTGCTTTGTAAGAGCGCTGAACCAAGTACAAAGCACAAAATACCAAGTACTAAACCTTCGCAAATACCTCTGCCGGCTCGCCAATATCCCGCGCAGCAGGTGTAATTATCGTTCGCCCGTTGATGTAGATCTTCTCACCTTTTTGAATCGCGCGCCGCACATCCTCTTCGCTCACAAACTCGACCGCTTTCGAACCATTAGTTGGTGGTGGCGCTGATTTGCTGACAGGTATTTCTTTAGGTGGAGGCGGCGTATACATGCTTCCCGCTTCGTTCTCGATCACCGGTGGTGGGGGTTGCTGCAGCGGCGACGCTTCGACACGCTTGCCCGCCAGGAAACGATCTACGATCGCGGCAATCTCGTGCCGATCGATCTTGCCACCAGCAACGACAGTGTCTTTCGCGGCCAAGGGTTGGGCAACTGTCTGCACACCAACCGCGGGACGCGCACTCTTGACCGGTCGCGTCTCGAAAGCGACTCGTTTGATATCCATCAAATGCAGTGGTGAAACGTTATCCGAAGTTACGTTGCCGCCCCACGATCCGCAGCCAAGCGTCATCGACGGTGGCAAAGCGGTCGAGAAACCGATCGCGCCGTGTGTCGTCGGCGTGTTTACAGTGATGCGCGACGCCGGCATCTCTGCACCAAACTTCACGGCTGCTTCACGCGAGCGGGTGTGAATGCCCGCAGTGTGGCCCATACCCCCGTAACCGAGCACTTCCCTGCTTCTGTCGGCGCACGCCTGCAACCCGTCAACCACGTAAAATGCCAGGATCGGCGATAGCTTCTCCATCGAAAGCGGATGATCGCGCCCGACACCAGCGACGTCCGCAAGCAAACACCGCGTCCCCGGTGGCACAGTCAAACCTGCCATCTTCGCGATCACTTCGACAGATTTACCGACGATCCCCGGATTGAGCGAACGTTGTGGGGTTGCGACGACTCTTCCGAGTTGATCTGCTTCCGCCGCCGAAAGAAAATGCGCGCCTTGAAGTTTAAACTGCTCGCGCACGGCCTGTTCAATCGGTGCGTCGCACACGACTGCCTGCTCGGAGGCGCAGATCGTGCCGTTGTCGAAACACTTGCCTGTCAAAATGTCCTGCACAGCCTTCGGTACGTCCGCAGTTCGCTCAACGCACACGGGCACGTTGCCTGGTCCAACTCCAAACGCAGGCTTGCCTGATGAGTACGCCGCACGCACGAGGCCGATTCCGCCCGTGGCGAGAATCACGGCCGTCTGCTTGTGCTTCATCAGAGTTTCAGTGCCTTCGATCGTCGCGGTCGACATGCATCCGATTGCTTCGCCGGGCAATCCTTCCTTGACTCCGGCATCGCGCATTACGCGTGCAGTCTCATTAATACACTTGGCCGCCGAAGGATGTGGCGACAACACCACCGCGTTACGCGACTTGATCGCGATCAGAATCTTGAAAATTGCAGTTGAAGTTGGGTTGGTGGAAGGAATGATCCCCGCTACGACGCCGCGCGGGCTCGCGATCTCTACCACGTCTTTTGACTCGGAAACGACTCCCTTGGTACGCAAGCCGCGAAAGTAGTTCCAAACATCTTCAGCCGCGAAACGGTTCTTCTCTTGTTTGTCAGCCGGAATGCCATATCCCGTTTCTTCGACGGCCATCGCTCCGAGCCGTGCCGCGTCAGCCAGCGCCGCTTTGGCCATCGCCTCGCAGATACGATCGATCTTCGACTGCTCGAATTGGGCCACCTCACTCTGCGCGCGATGAGCCGCCTCAACCAGATCGCGTGCCTGCTGTACTGAAACAAGATCCTTATCGACAGACATGGCAAACTCCAAAACTTTGTGCTTCGTGCTTTGTGCTTGGTTCTTGGGTCTTTGTTTAAATTAAGACCGAAGACCAAAAACCAAAGACCAAGTACAAAGCACAAAGCTCCAAGTACTATCTCGCACGTTCCTTATTAGCGTCGCGTGTCCCGGCGCCGAGCGAGCGTCCCTGATCGCCCTGGCCCAACTGCCCGCGCGCACCGCCTTGCAACGCTGCTTCATCCGGGCTCAAACCCGTGCGCCCATTGACGGGGAGTACGCGTTCGACTTCCGCATGTGGCCTCGGAATCACGTGCACGCTGATCAGCTCGCCGACTCTCCTGGCTGCCGCTGCGCCTGCATCGGTCGCCGCCTTCACTGCACCAACATCGCCGCGCACAAAGATCGTCACGTAGCCGGCGCCGATGTACTCTTTCCCAAGCAGTTGCACATTCGCTGCTTTGACCATGGCATCGGCGGCCTCAACTGCACCCACGAATCCTTTGGTCTCAACCATTCCGAGTGCTTCAAGGGCCATCTCTTTGTCCTCACTTTTGTCTATTGTAGATATTAAAAGCGACTGTATCGGATCACTGAGCGCCAACGTACCACCGTGGGCGACAAGAAGCAAGAGACGCAGATCTTTTGGGAAGCAAAAGTTTGACACCGTTTAGCAGCGCAAGCTATAGTGCGGAAAAAGTGGGAGTTGTACGCATTCGTACAAGCGGCGCGCGACGATAGACCTGGGTTTACAATCCAACCAACGAACGCCAGGAATCGAGCGAGTGGAGATGGCAGCTAATCTAGGCGAACAATTGCGACTCGCACGCGAGGCGCGAGGCATGGGTCTGCGCGAAATCTGCGATCAGACACGCATTTCCGTCCATTACCTCGAAGCCATCGAAGCGAACGACTACAAACGCCTGCCCGGTGGCGTCTTCAATCGCAGTTTCATCAAGGCATATGCGAAGTGTGTCGGCTACGACGAGCGCGAGGCGATTGAAGGTTATACGCGATACCTGCGCGAACACGGCGAAAACGCGGACGAAGTCAACACGACGCCGATGCACTCCAAAGTTTATACAGACGCGCCGGCGACTCGTTCACCGCTATTGACGGTGGTGCTGGCGATCTTGATTCTGGCGATCCTGACCGCCGCAGCGCTCGCAGCCCTGCATTGGTTCCAGCGGCGAGCAGAGTTGACGCCGCCCATGAGCGAGAAAATTCATGTATCTATGTATAATGACCTCACATCGGCAACGAAGGATTTAGGGTTTTTTGGCTAAGGCAATCTCGCGCAAAGGCGCAAAGGCGCAAAGAGAGCAATTCGCTAAGCTCTTTCTTTGCGCCTTTGCGCCTTTGCGTGGAAACTTCATCAAGGAGTTCTCTACATCCACATGATTACATCTGACATCTTCGAAGGACTGACGTTCGACGACGTTCTCTTAATACCCGATCGTTCCGACGTTCTTCCCTCCCAAACCGACACGGCGACTCGCTTCACGCGAAACATCCGACTTCAGATCCCACTTTGTTCCGCGGCGATGGACACTGTCACAGAGGCATCGCTTGCCATCGCACTCGCGCAACAAGGCGGAATCGGCGTGATCCACAAAAATCTGAGTATTGAGCGACAGGCAGAGGAAGTCGATAAAGTAAAGAGATCGGAATCGGGAATGATCGTCGATCCGGTAACGATTCGACCCGATCGCCCGGTGCGAGAGGCGCTCCAGGTGATGGAGCGATTTCACATCAGCGGCGTTCCCGTCGTCGATGAAGCTGGTCACCTCGTCGGCATCATCACGAATCGCGACCTGCGTTTCGAAACCAGGTTTGACATCCCCGTCGCCGAAGTAATGACCAAACAGCCGCTCGTCACTGTTCCTGTCGGCACCACGCTGGAACAAGCAAAAACAGTTCTACAGAAACATCGTATCGAGAAGCTGCTCGTCATCGACGACGACAAACATATAAAAGGACTCATCACAGTAAAAGACATTCAGAAGGCGATCAAATATCCTTCGGCAGCCAAAGACAACCTTGGACGTTTGCGTGTCGCAGCGGCGATCGGCGCCACGGGCGATTATCGAGAACGCGCTGACGAACTGGTGAACGCCCGTGTCGATTGTCTCGTGATTGACACTGCGCACGGACATTCATCACGCGTCATCGATGCGGTCAAAGAGATCAAGAAGCGTCATGCCGAAACGGATTTGATCGCAGGCAATGTGGGCACTACCGAGGGCGCACAGGAGCTAATAGATAGTGGCGTCGACGCGATCAAAGTCGGAATCGGACCGGGATCGATCTGCACGACGCGTGTCGTCACCGGCGCTGGTGTTCCGCAGATCACTGCCATTGCCAACTGCGTAAAAGCTGCGCGCGGCAAGAACGTTTCCGTGATCTCCGACGGTGGCGTGAAGTTTTCAGGCGACGTTGCGAAGGCAATCGCGTCTGGCGCCGATGTCGTGATGATCGGATCGCTGTTTGCGGGAACGGAAGAGGCGCCCGGCGAAGTGATCCTGTTTCAGGGTCGATCCTTTAAAACATATCGCGGCATGGGATCGATCGGCGCGATGCGCGAGGGTTCGCGCGATCGATACGCGCAAGACGCGATCGAGAGTGAATCGAAACTCGTTCCGGAAGGAATCGAAGGTCGCGTGCCGTACAAAGGCACGTTGGCAGACATGGTGACGCAGCTTGTCGGCGGTCTGCGATCGGGAATGGGATATACCGGTTGCCGCACGATAACAGAGTTTCAGGAACGCACGCGGTTCTTGCGCATCACGTCAGCGGGTTTGAAGGAATCGCACGTGCATGACGTGATCATCACGAAGGAAGCGCCGAATTATCGCTTGGAATAACGCTCGCGAAGGCCACGTGAAATGATTTTCCTCCATTCCTCATACATACCAGGAGGAATGGAAAATGACCAACCCAGTTACCACAGCAACCGCTCCCGTTCTCAGCAAGGGCAGCCACGGACCTGCCGTTGAAACACTGCAGATCCGCCTGGTCGAACTTGGATACATGACGCAGAAACAGGCAAACTCAGGCCCCGGCCGGTTTGGACAAATGACCGAGGCTGCGGTCAAAAATCTTCAGAGCGACAACATGATTGCACGCAACGGAACCCTCGATGTTCCGGCGCAATCCATACTTCAGCAACTCCAGAACGGCGTGCGACTCGATAGCCAGGCAGGCGTCGTACTCCCGATGCAGAGACGCCTGGCAAATATCGGCGCACTCTCGCGCGACGATTTGACAGCCGAATCAGCCAGGTTTGGACCACGCACCGAACAGGCATTGCGAGATTTTCAGGCTAACAACGGTCTGCAAACGTCAGGAGTTCTCACACCAGAGACATATCGTCCTCTCTACATCGTGGGATTGGGTGACGGCGGAATCGACGTCCAACTACCGGAACGAGGTGAAGGTTTCAGGACCTTCCTCCGCGAGAACGGCACAACTCAATATGGCACGGAAAAAGGGATCAAGGCTTTCATAGAGCTTGCGCGTGCATGGATTCAAATACATCCCGAAGTTCCGCTCCAATATGGTCATATCAGCCGTAAAGGCGGAGGTCCGTTCTTTAGTACCGTCAATATGGGTAAGTTGGCACACCAAACTCACCAGGACGGTCTTACAGTTGACGTCAGACCGATCAGGAAAGACAACCAGATGGAAGGAGTAAGTATAGGAGAGTCACCGTACGATCGAGCTCGTACGAGGCAGCTGGTTGAGTTGATTCGGCAAAGGCATCCGAACGTCCGCCGCATATTCTTTAACGATGACACGTTCATTCAAGCCCAGCTCACTCGAAGAGCCGACGGGCATAACGATCATCTCCACGTCGAACTTCCCGCATAGTGGATGATTGATCCGACAGGTGTCGGTTTTTCGATGAATGAGTCTGATCGAGTATCATTATCCGCGAGTGAACTTAAGCAGAGCCGCACGGCATCGGGCTTGCCAACGTTCACTCCGGATCAATGTCTAATCGCAAAGCAACATTAATCGCAAATCCGAAGACTGGCCGTTACGCCTCACGACGCCGCCCTGTTCAGGAACTCGCCTCACAACTCGAATCACTTGGAATCAAAGTCGACTTGAGATTGACCAGCGGGCCGGGCGAAGCGACTGAGATCGCCGCACGTGCTGCGCGTAACGGCAGTTCTGACATCATCGTCGCCGGTGGTGATGGAACTATCAACGAAGCAATTCAGGGTCTGACCGGAACTAAGGCGCGTCTCGCAATTATTCCGCGTGGTACGGCAAACGTGCTCGCTCGTGAACTCGGTTTGCCGCTCGACGATGCACAGGCCGCGGTGGTCGCTGCGAAAGGCAACTCGCGCAAGATCTTTCTTGGAGTCGCGATTAACGAAACAACGCACGAGAGCCGTCATTTTGTGTTGATGGCGGGAATCGGACTAGACGCGTCGGTGGTGCGGGGTGTGCAGCCGTCGCTGAAAAAACGGATCGGCAAAGGTGCGTTCTGGGTTTCCGGGCTCAGTCATCTCGCGAGCTGGAACCCTCGCCCGTTCACGCTCGAGATTGACGGAAGTAAATACAGCGCCACGTTTGCAGCAATCGGGAAGTCGGCGAAGTATGGTGGCGATCTCGCGATTACGCCCGGCGCGCGTTTGGACGAACGTGAATTTGAAATCTGCATCATCCAAACGACGAGCAGGCTTCGTTACTTGCACTTGCTTTCGTATGCAATGCGCGAGGGCATGCCACGCGACAAACCTGAGGTGCAGTTTGTGAAGGCGGTGAGCGTCAAAGCCTACGGCGACGCGCACGTTCAGATCGACGGCGAGTTAATCGGACACCTCCCGATGCGCTTCGAGATCGCCCCACACTCGCTCGAAGTCATCGTGCCGTAAATCTGTGTAATCTGTGTACGGTTTATTTCCCACTTAACCACGCTGCCCGCAACGCTTTCTCCGCGACCGTGGCATCCGGCTTTTCATCAATCTTGTAATCAAACCTGTCCGGCTGGTCCAACACTATGTTGGTCTTGATCGTCCGCCGATCGCGCCGCACAACAACGGGCACCGAATCGCCTGGTTTGTAGCGCGCAAGCACCTTCAGCCACGAATCCTTCGTAACCTCTTTCCCTCCGAGCGACACAATCTGATCGTGATTTTGCAACCCGGCATTTTCAGCAGGCGAGTTGTTGCGAACATTCTCAATTATCCCCTCGCGCGGATCCTCAAACTCGACCCACATCCCGGCGTCGAACGGTTCTTTCGCCTGCGTCTTCACCAGCTGCAAACCAACGTACGCGAACGCTTCGTCGTACGGCAGCACCTCAACATCGCCCACGTGTCGTTTGAAGAAATCGCCCAGGTCGAAGCCGGCGCGGCGCGACGCAACGCGCTCGAGATCTTCAGGTTGATACCCGCGGCCTCGCAGGTAGTAACTGCTGTTCGGACTCTTCAAGTAAAACTCTTCGTACATATCGCGCATCACGTCGTCGAGCGATGCCTTGCCTTTTGTCCGGCCTCGTACGAGCAAGTCCATCACGAGTGCAATGAGCTGGCCTTTCGGGTAGTAACTGATCGAAGTGTTGTGCAGGTTAGTTAACTGCACATGCGCCGCATCGTCGAGGAACGGAGCCGACATCGACGACTCTTCCGCACTCATCAAGTGACTGCCTTGCGCGCTCTCGATGCCCCTGATGGTCTGTGCCTGTCGCTCCAGAAACTTCTTGTCGTCCCAAAGTCCGGCGCGACGCAGCATCAGGTGTCCGTAGTAATTCGTGAAACCCTCCGCGACCCAGAGACCACGCGTACTCAGTGGCCGCGTGAAGTCCCATGGTCCAAGTTCTTCGGGACGCAGTCGCTTTACGTTCCAGACGTGGAAAAACTCGTGCGAGACGGTGCCGAGAGTCTGTTCGTAAACACCGGCTTCAGCCAACGCGCCGGGTTCGATGATTTGCGTGGACGTGAGGTGCTCCATTCCGTCGCCCGAATGATCGTCTGCGGCAAAGTGAATGAGAAACGTGTACTCTTCAAACTCCGGCGGTCCCCACATCGCAGTCTCAGCACGGACGATCTTTTCAATGTCTCGCACCAGGGCTGGGCGCTTTCCTCCGTCTGGTCCAAACGAGTGAACCATGACGTGATACTTTTTTCCGTCGACTTCGAAGGTGTCGCTGGTCCAGTCCGGCGCGAGCTCGGTCGGCGTATCGATCATCTCGTCCCAGTTTGGAAACTTCCATTCGGTCTGTCCTGCGCGTGTGGTCCAGCCGTTTATGATCTTCCAACCCGCAGGAGGATCTATTGTCAGTTTCACCGGATCAGGTTTGTGGCCGACGACGTACATGAAGATCGAACCGCCGTTGTAGTTAGCGTGCCTGCTGTCGAGTTGTGAAAAAGTACCGGAGAGATCGTTGCCGAAGACTTTGTAGGAGAGGGTCAGTGTTGTTGATCCGAGCGGTGCGACGCTCCACGTTTGATCGTCAACACGCTTCACGGTGCGTGTGGCTGAGTTTTCGGCGACGGCTCGCACTTCCTGAACGTTCTTTGCGAAATCAAAAACGGCGTAACGTCCAGGAGACCACTTCGCCATCTGAAACTGTAGCGGCTTGTCTTTTAGTTGTTCAGGTAGTTCAACTATGATGGCGACTTCAAACAGGTGCGATACCGGCCGCGACATCGAGAGCCGGTAAGTTATCGATCGCAGTGGCGGCTCCTGCGCAGCGGCGACGCCGCTCGTGAGCGCGATGAAAGCGAGCGCAATGATCAGTTTACGTGAATGGGTGTGCATGGGCCGATTATGGTAACAGAACGTCTTTATTACTCCGATTCTCATCTCATCGAGTTTGAAGCTCGAGTAGTAGATGTTACTGACCGTGTCAGCGGTTGGACTGCTGTGGTCCTCGATCGCACGGCTTTCTATCCGACTGGCGGCGGGCAGCCGAGTGACACGGGAACGCTTAACGGTTCACGCGTAGTTGAATGCATCGACGACGGCGACAACGGCGTGCTCCACGTGGTCCAGGGTGCCGCGCCGGTTCGCGAAGCAGTGGTGCGCGGCCGAGTCGATTGGGCTCGACGCCTGGACCACATACAACAACACACTGGCCAGCACATTCTCTCACAGGCTTTCGTCAGACTCTTCAACGCGCCGACGAAAAGCTTTCGCGTGATGGATGCGTCGTGCGAAATCGACGTCGAGCTCAACAACCCAACCACAGAGATCGTCGAACGCGGCGTGGAACTGGCGAACAACGTCATCTGGGAAGATCGACAGATAACAATTCTGAACGTGACGCCTGATCAGGCTGCGGAGTTGCGTTTGCGAAAGGAGCCTGTGCGCGAAGGCGAGTTGCGTTTGATTGAGATCGAAGGTTTTGATTTGACGCCTTGCGGTGGAACGCATGCGTATCGCACTGGAGAAGTTGGAATGATCGCCGTGCGAACATGGGAACGCGCCAAGGGCCTGACGCGAATTGAGTTTGTGGCAGGCATGCGTGCGCTGGCAGATTATCGGAAAGCAAACAAGAGCGCGCGTGAGATGGCGGCGTTGTTTAGCACGGGCCGAGACGACGCGCCGCAGTTGGCAGCCCAGATGGTTGAAGAGAATAAAGAACTGCATCGACGCGTGCGCGTGCTGGAGGAAGTGGCGGCGGGAGTCGAAGCTGAGAAGTTGTTAGCGACTGCTGAAGCGGGGATCGTGGTTCAAGTCTTCGACGGACGTGACGCCGAGTCTTTGAAAAAACTCGCTCACGCTCTCATGACGAAGCCCGGCACTGTCGCACTGCTCGGCTCACGCGACAAAGACACGGCGCGTCTCGTCTTCGCGCGCTCTTCCGACGCGCCGGGCGACATGAGCGTGTTGATGCGTGAAGCATGCACAATGCTCGACGGCCGTGGCGGCGGCAAACCCGAGATGGCCCAGGGCGGTGGCAAACGAGTGGAACAACTCGAGGAAACTATGCGTCTAATGAAACAGAAATTACTCGAGGGTTGAGGTTACATATGTTGTGCACCATCACCTGTCGTGTAATTGCATCGGTTCTCGCCTTCCTGGTTGGTTGGGCTGTCTTCGAAATCGTGAGACCAACCGAAGAGTTGCGGCTTGCCGAACCCAAGTCTCAAATTTTGTCAATAAGTCTGCAGCGTCAAGGCTGTTCAGATGCAGAACGGAAATGCCCGGTCTTTGAGGCGACGTTTCGGAGTGACGGTACGTGTACGTTTATTGGCTATGCCAACGATGCGTTCATCGGAAAGTATGAGGCGCAATACGAAGACTTCGGCTATCTGGTGGAGCAAGTCGAGAAGCAGGGATTTTTTGAATTACCGCTGGTGCCGGCGACGGGTCCAATGGAGGAAACGGTTGCTGTTGAAGTCATCACGAGTGACGGGGTAAAGCGTCTGACGACGCAGAATTGGGCGAGCACACCATCAGGACTCCGTGCGTTGCAGGCTGTGATTGAAGAAGAGACGTACGAGGTGGACTGGGAAGACTCCTTGACACCCTGAATGGCGCTACCTAATATGCATCTCGGCATGGGGCAGTAGCTCAGTTTGGCAGAGCGCCGCGTTCGCAATGCGGAGGTCAGGGGTTCGACCCCCCTCTGCTCCACCAATAGAATCAACGACTTAGGGCAGGGCGGCCACCCTGCCTTTTTCATTTGTCACCGATTCGTCACTTGGTCCAATCGGTTTCACAAGATTTTCAACTGCTCGGCGCTTCGACTCAGCAGTCGAGTGCGTGTAACGCAGTGCCATTCTGACGTCTGACCATCCGAAGATTTCAGCTAACGCAAAAGCATCCGCCCCACCATCAGCCATTCGAGTGGCAGCCGTGTGACGCAGGTCGTGAAAGCGGAAATCTCTGATTCCTGCTTCCCTCTTTGCCTTGTCGAAACGAAACTTCACGTCGACAAGACGGCCTTCGGTCTTCGGACTCGGAAAAACATACTCGCTCGTGCGCGGTAGTCTTTCCAACATCGTGCGAACCGTCTGATTGATGGGAACGAAACGATCTTTTCCGTTCTTGGAAACACGAACGTGGAGCAGGCCTCGCATCAAGTCCACGTCGAACCAGGTGAGATCGAAAATCTCTCCTTGTCTCATTCCGGTGTTGATCGCCATCGTGACGATTCGCTGTACCC
>Ga0207695_10010943_pt1 | contig 11034 bp, 10 predicted proteins | sample KBSC54metaG_FD_184354 | JGI IMG/M metagenome (GOLD analysis project Ga0207695, IMG submission 184354) | Corn rhizosphere microbial communities from Kellogg Biological Station, Michigan, USA - KBS C5-4 metaG (SPAdes) (version 2) | ecosystem: Host-associated > Plants > Roots > Rhizosphere > Soil... | reverse complement strand
CAGTTGTGAAGTCGCGTGTGTTCATGAGAACTATTATGCGAGTTCCTTCCACACCGGGCGCGCCAGTCCACCGGCATCTTCGTAGAAATGTATCGCGCCAGGCGCGTGAAGCTTGGCGATCAGGATGATTTGTCCCAGATGCAGCGAGAAGTGCTCGACGACGTGGTAGACGGCGTCGAATACGGTGATGTCGCGTCCTTGAATCGATCGAGCTGTTGCGAGATCCGCGACGGATAGTTTCGCAATGACCGCGTCCGCCTCCTCGAGAGTTTGTTCGAGCGAGGCCAGAAGCTCCGCCGCGGTGGGGCCTGACCGCGCATCGAACTCGGCCGCGCGGTCGCGAGCGTTCGATGCACCACCGACGCCGCCGACGATCCACTGGCGAACGTTTCCGGCCAAGTGTGCAAGCAGATTCCCGACGCTGTTCGATTGCTCATTCGGCCGCCACCAAACCGCGTCGGCCGGCAATGCTTCCACGGCCGCGCGCAGTTTGATACGGTATTCGGTCTGCAGATAGAAGCGCGACTGATCGATGAATTGTTGGGCGATGTCCATGACCCGAAGGATGATGTCAACCGTATCGCGCGTAAAGCTCGCCCGTCAGAGGCGAGCTCGTGAGTCGAGCCAAAGGCTCATGGATGTTCACCTTCCTCGTACATCAAGCGGATCTCCGACTCCCCTTCCCATTCCGGCCAGAATTTCCGATGGAGCTCCATGAATTTCTCGGCTTCCTTGATGGCCTCTTCTTTGGACGCAAGGTTCATGATGGTAAAGCCGCCGAGGACTTCCTTTGATTCTGTGAATGGGCCGTCGGTCGTGATGATCCTGCCGCCCTTGAGCCGAACGCGCGCGCCCTCCGAGCTGTGCCGAAGGCCGCCCATCGTGACCATTTTGCCGGCTTTGGCGGCCTCCTCGCCGAGCTTCCCGATCGCCTCCATCAATTCCATTGGCGGTGGGCCGGACCGGTCAAGGTTTTCGTCTCCTCGAACAATCATCATGTAACGCATTGACTTATCTCCGTGGTTGGTCGTTCGGATCGGCGGCCAGGCGCCGCCTTCTAGCCTCACGTCGAATGAGGGGCGCGAAAATCGACAAAATGGTCGCCAGTATGAGCGAAATTACGGGACGAGCGATCTTACTCAGCAGACCGGACCGCCGTCACGATCTGCCTCGCCCGCTCCAAGACGGGCCGGTCCACCAATTCACCGCGATGCGCAAAGACGGCGTCCTGCGGACGTGACGCTTGCTCGGCGAGGATCGCTCTGGCCCACGCGACCTCTTCGTCACTTGGACGAAACGCGTCGTTCGTCGCGCGGACCTGCTTGGGATGAATGCAGAGTTTTCCGCCGAAACCAAAATGCCAGCCGCGCACCGCGTGACGCTTTAGAAGATCCTGATCGTCGATCCCGAGCGTGACGGCGTCCACGGGCGGCGCGATGCCGGCGATCTTTGACGCGATCGCGATGCGCGACCGAGCGTAGTCGAACGCGCCATCGGCGTCGTGCATGCCGGTATCGAGCGCGAAGTCCAATGCACCGAACACCAGACGCTCGACACGTGGCGCGCGTGCAACGTCCAGCACGTTCCAAAGACCGAGCGCCGTCTCGATGATCGGGACGATCACGTGCTCCCGAGCAATGGCGGCCGCAGCACGCTCGACATGTGCGGCGCTGTCGGCTTTAGGCAGCAGGATTCCGCGGATGCTGAGTCTTGCTGCGGCTGCGAGATCGTCCTCGAACCATGGCGTCAGCGCACTGTTCACGCGCACGTAGACGGGCACGTCATGCGGAATCGCTTCGGTCACCAGATTCCGCCGCGCATCGACTTTCTCGCTCGGGGCAACCGCGTCCTCGAGATCGAGAATGACGCGATCGGCACCACTTGCCGCGGCCTTCGCGAATCGGTCGGGTCGCGTCGACGGAACGAACAACCACGATCGCGCCGGCGCCATCGTCGTCATTGCCGCGCCCATGCTCGGGCGTCGACCGCTCTCACACCCTCATTGTCGGTCGACCACAGCACGTACTCTCCGTCGCGGTCTGGAGAACCGCACACGCTGAAGTCGGACGTGTCGAACGTCGGGCGCTTTGCCTTGAACTCGAATCGCGCGATACGGTCAGCGGGTAGCTGCGTCTGCATCAGATCGAGCAGCAGCGTCGCGATGAGCGGCCCGTGCACGACCAGACCGCCGTATCCCTCGACGTCTTCGGCATAGCGACGATCATAGTGGATGCGGTGGCCGTTGAAGGTCAGCGCGGAGTAGCGGAAGAGGAGCGTCTCGGTGGGATGGACGATGCGCCGCCACGTCGCACCGTCGGCGCCATTTGTTTTAGCTTTAGCATTAGCGTTCTCGTTCGCGGAGCGCGCGCTCGGCGCCGGCGGCTCGCGATACACCAGGTCCTGATGTTCTTCGATGGCGAGGCCGGCCTCGGTCGTGAAACGGTGGCGAACAGTGACGAACACCAGCGCAGAGCTTCGTCCGTGCTTCTCGTCGATCGCGATGATGACAGATTCCCTTTCGACGCGGTCGCCCACGCGCAACGGCTGGTGAAACGCCACTCGACTCCCTGCCCACAGTCGTCGCGGCAACGCAACCGGCGGAAGAAAGCCGCCACGACGCGGATGTCCGTCGGCGCCGAGCTCGGACTCACGCGCGAGTTGCGGCGCGAGCGTCCAGTGAAAGCCGAGCGGCGCGGCGTCGCCATCGCGTGGCGTCTCGACGACGTGATCCAACGTCGCGTGCCACGCGGCAACGCGACTCCGCGTAATCCAGTCGACTGCGGTTTGCGCGCGACCAATCCACTGCGACAAATCGTGGTCCACGATCGCGCGCGTTTCCTAGTGCTGCCCGCTGGCCGGCTTGAGCCGGCGGCTCGGGATGCTATACAAGAACCCTGTGTACTGCATTTCCTCCCACGTCTGATCGCCCCATCGCACGTCTTTGGTCGGGTCCGGATTGGCTTTATTCGTCGCCGAGTTGTCGTACCATGCGGTCGACATGATCTTGGCGCCGGCAGGAAGATCGAGCGGCGTGGCGAACATGTAATACGTCTGCCATTTGAAGTCGTAGTGCGGTACGTCGAGGATCGTCTGCGACGTGCTGTCAGGCTGCACGAGCTTGTACTGCCAGCGCGTGCCGCGCAGATGCGTGTGCGGCAGCAAACCCCAGATGCGCACAGGTTGACCAGCGGTGATCTCCGCGGGGACGGCAACGTCCTTCGCGCCGGCGGGAATGGTGAACGATCCGTTCGTGAATTGTGATGCGAAGATCTCTTCCTCAGGCATCTCTTTCGCGAATCGGAACGCGAGCGCGGTGCGGTCCTTCATTTCGTGGCCGTGTGCCGTGTAATGCATCTGGAACGTCAAGACCGTACCAGCGCGGAAGCGCATGGCGGTGCCCTTGGGGAATTCCATCACGGTCGTGCCCGGCGCCAAGCTCGCGACGAGCACGCCGAGCTGACGCGGCGGTGCGTGGAGCGTGTCGAGCCGCGGCGGGTCGGGCGGCGTCTGACTCTGCGCACGATTGCGAATGAACAACGGTGCGGGACGCGGAGTCCCCGCAGGGGGCGGCGTTGGAGCAGGAGCCGGCGCGGCGTTCGGATTGGGTGGAACCTTGGCGTACACGAGCACGTGGTGCACGACCTCGCGCGCACCAGGCATGATCTCGAGCGCCTGGACCCACTTGTCTTCGGTGAAATTGGTTGGGACTTCAAAGTACTGATACTCGATCGTACCCGACGCCGGAACCGTGAAATCGTCGGCCATCGTGACGACGGCGTCCGGCTCGCCCATCGCCCATTTGTTCGGGTACTGCGGCTTGGGGGGCGCCTTCTTCATGTCGCCCGGCTTTGCGCCGGACTCGATCCAACGGAGAATTGTCTGTCGCTCGGTGTCGGACAAACGGCGATCGTTGCGGAAGACTCCATGCGGACCTTCGGCGTGCCACGGCGGCATGACGCCCTCGGAGACCGCGTCGTGCATCTCGTCGAGCTTCGCCTTTGCGCTGTCGTAATCGAGGAGCGAGAATGGCCCGAGGCCGCCGGGGTGATGGCACGTCGTGCAATTCTTGTAGAGAATGGGCGCCACGTCTTCAGCGAACGTCGGCTCGGCCGGGCTAGCCGCGAGTGTCCGAGGGTGGTGCGCGGCGATCACGCCGACTACGGCGATGCCGATGATGATCACCGGAGCGAAGCGGTTCTGCGCCGCGGGTCGTCGGGCACTGCGAACGGGCTGTTGTCGTGGAGTCATCGGGCGGTCCGTTGGAGGGAGCGAACGCGCCGCTAATGTAGGGGAGAACCTCATTAGCGGAAAGCGTGAGCTTGCGGCGTGTGACGCTGCCTCGGACTACGGAGCGGCGATCTCGATGTTTCCCGCCGCAAGTGTTACGGACGGCGATCCGGGCATCCAGGCCGTGAACCAGAACTGGCCCGTGCCCAGCGCCGCTCGTGCCGCGGCAACGGGAACGTCGAGTCCGAATACCCAAGACTGACCGGGTCCAAGCGCGAAAGGATATGGGTAGATCGAGCATGCCCGGTTTGGATAGGAGACCGGGGGCTGAATCGGGACGGAGTCTCGCCGCGCTGCCGACCGATATGGATATGCGATGATGGGACAATCGCGAGAGACGGAGGCGGAGTGAGTCACGCGCGTCTGGTTCGTGACAAGTACGAGGGTCCGTACCGTGTCCGCACCGGCCGAGCCGTGGACGAGTCGCGTCGTGGCCACGTAGGTCAGGCCATCGATCGTGCGGGACGCCGGCAGTGGATCCGGGTCGCGCGTGATATCGATCGCTCCAGCGGAAAGCGTGTGAATGACGGTCTCCTGATCGCCCGACTTCTGCTCATCGATCAGCGACAGCTCGGCGCTGACGTAGTAGCGTCCCGCAGCGAGGCTGTCGGCGACGACTTCGTACATTGGAATCTCGATCGGGAACGTCAGCGAATCGCCCGGGGCGATGGTCGTGATGTAGAGCGGCAAGATGCACGCATAGCCAAGTGCGCTGCCCGGCGGCTTGCGGTACTCTGATCGCCAGACGGGAGTGCCCTGACGATCCGCCGAACGATAGAGCCGCAGATTCGTGTTGCACGCGCCATAGCTGACGCTCACTGCTCGTGCGCCGGAATTTCGAAGCGTGGTAACCGTGCGCAATGTTCGCGGGCCCTCGCCAACGATCTCACTCTCCGAGGAGAAACGCACGGCGGAGAGGTCGCGCGTTGAAGCTGTTCGGTCACTGGTGAGATAGACAGAACCGGCCGCGAACTCGAACGAACGCCCGTCAGCGAGGCGAAGCGTATAAGCGACGCCGTATTTGCTCGCGGGGAGCGAATCCCCGAGTATCGATGGGACATCGAACGCCGCTGTGAGGTCCGTCCAAGACAGATCATACTGCGTGAGTGTCGGGCACCTGAGTGCAGGCGCAGCGTTGTCGGAGACCCAGATGGGAGGAGTCGATCGATCACTTGTCGCATAGAGCCGCAATGAAAATGGACAAGCCGCGAGGCCGAGCGTGCGTCCATGCAGCACGCCGACTGACGTGTCGCGAACAAAGACCCGCAACGCGACTTGCGCGGGTGTGGTGCTGGTTGGACCAAATAGGGACAACGACGTTTGAACGATCGTGTCGCCAAGCAGCACCGATGTCGAGTCTCCAGCACGCGGCGGGAGGCCGCGGCTCGTCGTCACCGAATCGGGGAACGGAGCCTTGATCAGCGGAACACTGGGCAGCGGCACATCGGGGGTCGTCAATGTCTCGGCCCGATTGCAAGCAGCGGGGCCCAGCGCGAACGCGCCGATGAGCAGAGCATTGATTGCGCGCGTGAACGTGTACCGCACTGGACGACACCTACGACGACGAGTAAACCGGCCTCCAAGCATTTCCGTATATTAGCTGCGTCTTCTGCCAAGAACCGTAACCCCGAGGCACACGTTGGCGCACGAGTCGTATGACGAAATTCGGCAGGCGATTCGCGCGCTCTGCCAGAATTTCCCGAGCACCTACTGGCAGACGCTCGACGCCGAGCAGCAATACCCCGAGGACTTCGTTTCGGCGCTGACGTCCGCCGGCTGGATGGCTGCGCTCATTCCGCAGGAATACGACGGTGCGGGATTGGGACTGGCCGAAGCGTCGGTAATTCTCGAGGAGATCAATCGCAACGGCGGCAACTCGGGCGCGTGCCATGGCCAGCTTTACAACATGGGCACGCTGTTGCGGCACGGATCGGAGAACCAGAAACGCGAGTACTTGCCGCGCATAGCGCGCGGCGAGCTGCGTCTTCAATCAATGGCCGTCACCGAGCCGACGACCGGCACCGACACCACCAAAACAGCGACGTTCGCCGAGAAACGCGGTGATCGGTATATCGTGAACGGGCAGAAGGTGTGGCTCTCGCGCGCGCACCACTCCGATCTGTTGATTCTTCTCGCGCGCACGACGCCGCTCGCGGACGTCCAGCGCAAGTCGGAGGGCATGTCGATTTTTCTCGTGGACATCAAGGCCGCACTCGCGAGTGGCCTGACGCTCCGACCCATTCGCAACATGGTGAACCACGAGACGAGCGAAGCGTTCTTCACAGATCTCGAAATCCCGGTCGAGAACCGCATCGGCGAGGAAGGCAAGGGCTTTCGCTACATCCTCGACGGTCTCAACGCCGAACGCACGCTGATCGCGGCGGAGTGTATTGGCGACGGACGCTGGTTCGTCGATCGCGCCGCGACATACGCGAAGGAGCGTGTTGTGTTCGATCGTCCGATCGGCCGGAACCAAGGCGTGCAGTTTCCGATCGCCGAGTGTCACATGGAGATCGAGGCCGCGGATTTGATGCGCTGGAAGGCGTGCACACTGTTCGACCGACATGAACCGTGCGGCGCCGAGGCGAACATGGCGAAATATCTCGCGGCCAAAGCGTCGTGGGAGGCAGCCAACGTCTGCCTTCAGACGTATGGCGGCTTCGGCTTCGCGGCGGAGTACGACGTCGAGCGCAAGTTCCGAGAGACGCGCTTGTATCAAGTCGCGCCGATCTCGACGAATCTCATATTGTCGTACGTGGCGGAGCACGTGCTGGGGCTGCCGCGATCGTTTTGATACTACGACGCTCGGGTGCCATCATGGCACCCGAGCGTCGTAGTCGATCGCGTCATAGAGAGCTGCTACAAGCTGCCGAAGATCTGGCCGAGGATTCCGCCGACGTGCGGCGATTGGCGCTGCACCTGCTGCTGCGCCGATTGTGCCTCCTGTCGGAGGACATCATTGATCTGCGAAGGATTGGCCTGTTGCTGCTGACCACCGAAATGTTTCCGCGCCATCACGCCGAGCACGATTGGCGCCAGCATCATCAAGAGCTTTCGAGTCTTGTCGCTATCCAAACCCGTCGCGCGCTGCACGCCGTCTTCGACGGAGCTGTTGTGTTGGCCAAGGATTCGACCGAGCAGTCCACCGCCTGCCGCGGTATCTGCGGGCGGTCCAGCTTGTAACACGCTGCCAATATTGTCGGGCGCGTCCTTATGGGCCTGGGCGGCTTGCTGAATTGTCACCGCGCCGTCTGGTTGTGATGCGTGCTTCGCCATTCCCGCCACGATCATCGGCAGTGCCGCGGTGATGGCGGTCTGCGCGAGGCCAGAATTGACGCCGAGGTGCCGGCTGATCTGATCGACTCCTGATTGGCCAAGCTGTCCTTGAATTGCATCGAGCAGTGCCATGAGCGGATCTCCAAGCCAATCGGCTATTTGACGGTGAAGTCTTTCGTTTGAACTTCGTTTCCATCGACCAGGACGTGCAAAGCTGCGGCGACCCATGTGAAAAGTCTCATCGAGTTGCCCTCACCGGTTGGACGGAAGCGTGAGAACCTCACCCGGGCGGATGAGATCGGGGTTCTTGATCTTGTCGCGGTTCGCCTCGTTGTGTGGCGCGGGTCGAGAAACGAGCTGGAAAGCAGGCAGTAAGGCCGCAATGGATGTGCCTCGGCGACCGTGATCAGCTACAATCCGGGTTCAGATCCTCGGACGGATCAAAAGCGCTCGCCTCTTGCTTCGCGCGCCTGACTTCCCACCGCGCGGATGCGGGACCATATGGTGTAGAAAAACACGGCGAGGCCGACGATCTGGAGCAGTCCGCCGGCGACGATGGCGAGACGGAGCCATTCAGCATTCGTCCAATGGCGCATGAGCTCTCCGACCACGCGCATGACCGTGCCGACGGTGAGCATCCAATACGCGGCTTCGGCCAACGCCGGCCGATATCTCCGATCATTCTTGTCTGGACGAGGAAACAGCCAAAGTGCGACGCCACAGATCATCATCATGACGAAGCCGACAAAAATCGCGTGCGTGTGGGCGCTCGTCTCGTACGATGTCGCGGGCTGCCCGAGCAACTCGCGGCGAACGATCATCCAACCGCCAATGCCCAGTCCGATGAGCAGGAAGCCGATAGCGGTCTTGATGTAGCGTCGAACCAGGGAGTACACGGGCGACGATCAGCTGTCGACGACGAGGATACCCATCGCGCCTTTTTGCCCGTGTCCGAAACCGTGATTGACGAACGGGAACTCGCCAGGCACGTCGCAGACGAGCTCATAAATCGCGCCGCCACCGGGTGGAACACTGAACGTCTGAACGCCAGTGATCGAGTTCCCCGGCGGGGCGCCGAGGTATACGCGGTCGAACTGTTCGCCCACGACGTGGAAGTTGCAGGGATGCGACGGACCCGCGCTCACCACCCAGAATCGAACCCGGTCGCCGACCTTCACATGAATCGGCTCTTTGACGTACTGATTCGGCCGTCCATTGAAGCACACGAGGTCTGGAAGGGTGCTCAGCATTTTCTGATAGTCGGACGCGCGGACACCGTTCACGGCATCAGCCAGATAGAACTCATTCTGAATCAAAACGAAATCCTTGGCTGCGGGAAGCGGCGCACGCGGCGACACGATGATCGCGCCGAACATGCCCGACCCGATGTGCATGAGCACCGGCGACGTGCCGCAATGATACATGAAGGCACCGGCGTACTTCGGCTTGAACGTGAACGTCACCGATTGGCCCTTCGGCACGGACTTGAACGCTTGCTTCGGATCGATCTGCGCCGCGTGAAAATCCATCGAGTGGGGAACTTCGGCGTCGTTCGTCAAAGTGAACTCTATCGTATCGCCGACACGACAGTGGACGAGCGGTCCGGGGATGTCACCCTCGAACGTCCATCCGGCGATTATGTCATAGTCCGACGTCCGCACCGGTACTTCGCGCGCGTGCCAATGCAACTGAACGCGCCCGGCGGTAGCCGCCGCCGGAAGGCTTGGATCCCAGCGACGGTACGAGACGCTTTGTGCTCCTTGCGTCGCGGTGCCAGTCGCTGACGTTCCACCGTGATGCTCGGGTTTGAGCAGTGCCGAATCGAGCCTGCTATCGGAGTTGTGGGGTTGGCGGGCGCCGGCAGGCGCAGCCGCGCCGCGCTGCGAAGGCCCGGCCTTCGTCGAGTCGGCGCGTTGTTGTCCGGCCGGCGAGCATGCCGCGAGGGCTCCGCCTGCGGCAGGTATGACCAGAGAGAGCGCGGCCGCCCGAGTGAGAAATGTGCGACGGTCGGTGTTGACTCCATCTTCGAGCAGAGACGAGGGCAGTTCGGTCACGAGCAACTCCAAGTGAAGACAATACGGCAGCGCTCGCAACGTGCGTACCGCTGTGGGCGTGGCTCGGGAGACTTATTATGTGGTGGGCCTATGCGTACATGGCGTTTGGCCTCCGAACAGCGAGCCTGTCGCATTAGCTTTGTGAATTCCGCGCTGCGACGGCCACGCAACGAGAGCTCAGGCTCTAACCCCAGCCCGCCAGGTCGAGCTCGCCGTGACGACAACCCCACCACTCGACGGCATCACTGTCGTTTCACTCGAGCAGGCCGTGTCAGCCCCGTTCTGCACGCGTCAACTCGCGGACTACGGAGCGCGCGTGATCAAAATCGAGCGCCCTGGCGAAGGCGATTTCGCCAGACGCTATGATCGATCGGTCAACGGCCTGTCCTCGTACTTCGTCTGGCTCAATCGCTCGAAGCAAAGCGTGGCGCTCGATCTCGTGCAACCGCCGGCCCGCGGCGCGCTCGATGCCCTGCTCACCCGTGCAGACGTCCTCGTCCAGAACTTGGGTCCCGGCGCCGCCGCTCGGCTGGGGCTCGACTGGGCAACGCTCTCACGACGATTCCCGCGGCTCATCGTCGTCGACATCTCGGGGTATGGCCACGGCGGCCCGATGACGAACAGGAAAGCGTACGACCTCTTGGTGCAGGCGGAGACCGGGTTGCTCTCGGTGACCGGCTCGCCGGACACGCCTTCACGCTGCGGCGTCTCGATCGCCGACATCGCCGCCGGGATGTACGCGTATTCGGGAACTCTCATGGCCCTTCTGCAGCGTGGACGCACCGGATACGGGACGCGCGTCGCTGTCTCGATGCTCGACGCACTCGGCGAGTGGATGAGCCAGCCCTTCTACTTCGGTCGCTATGGCGGCGCGGCGCCGGCGCGCACCGGCGCTTCGCATCCGACGATTGCACCGTACGGTCCACATCGAGCGGGGGACGGACGCGACGTGCTATTCGGTATTCAGAACGATCGCGAGTGGACACGCTTCTGCGCCCACGTGCTCGACGCGCCGGAGCTCGCGAGCGACGATCGTTTCGCGGACAATAGTCGGCGCGTCGCCAATCGCGACGAGCTGACGCACATCATCGAGGCCGCGTTTGCGGCGCTAACGGTGGAGGACGTCGTGGGACGACTCGATGCGACAGCCATCGCCAACGGTCGTCTCAACGACGTGCAGGGCTACGCGTCGCACGAACAACTCCGCGCACGCGATCGGTGGCGAACGGTTGACACGAGCGGTGGCGAGATCGAAGCGCTGCTCCCACCAGCAGACCTCGACGGCTTCGACCCCGTGATGGGCGACGTGCCTGCCGTTGGCGAGCACACGGAATCGGTGCTGGCTGAACTGGGATACGATCACGCTGCGATCGAGAGCATGCGTGCGACCGGAGCCATTCGAGGTAGAAATGACGAC
>Ga0207695_10010941_pt1 | contig 11034 bp, 10 predicted proteins | sample KBSC54metaG_FD_184354 | JGI IMG/M metagenome (GOLD analysis project Ga0207695, IMG submission 184354) | Corn rhizosphere microbial communities from Kellogg Biological Station, Michigan, USA - KBS C5-4 metaG (SPAdes) (version 2) | ecosystem: Host-associated > Plants > Roots > Rhizosphere > Soil... | reverse complement strand
GATGGGGCGGGTCGACGGCACGCATGCGGTCAGCCGCAAGGAGCATCTCGACCATGCGCAATTGCTGGAAAGCCTTACCGGCCTGCCGGTCAACGGCGATTTCGAGGATGGCTATGGCGATAGCCCCGACGATGTCGCGCGCACGGTCGAGGCGGCAATCCAGGCCGGCCTTGCCGGCATAGGTATCGAGGATACGAGCGGCGATGGGGACCAGCCGATCCGCGCCTTCGACGATGCGGTCGCGCGCGTTGCGGCGGCGGCGAAGGTGGCCAAGGGCCGAATCCTGCTCACCGGGCGGTGCGACAATTTCATCCAGGGCCGGCCCGATCTGGACGACACGATCCGCCGCCTGACCGCCTTTGCCGAGGTTGGGGCGGACGTGCTTTACGCACCCTATCCGGCTGACATGGAAGGGGTGAAGGCGATCGTTCGCGCGGTCGCGCCCAAGCCGGTCAACCTGCTGATCTCGCCCGCCGACGGGATCGTGCCGCTGGCGGAGCTCGCGGCGGCGGGGGTCAAGAGAATCAGCCTGGGGTCGGCGCTCTACATGAAGGTGATGGGCGGATTGCGCGACGTGGCGGAAAAGCTGGTCGGGGGCGATCTGGACGCGCCTTCGGGCGGGATCCCATTCCGCGAGGTGAAGGCTCTGGTCGAGGCGGCGACCGGCGGCTGAGCCTTGTCATTGCGACCCCGGCGAAAGCCGGGGGAAGCAATCCAGACCCACGCTCTCGGGCCTGGATTGCTTCGTCCCCCGGCTTTCGCCGGGGTCCTCGCAATGACGAAGAGCCTTCGGCCGGCACTTTCCTCTTGTCGAAAGCCCCAAGCGTCCGCACATCGGATTCCGATGGCAGATCTTTATTCCACTCTGGGTGTCGCGCGGGGCGCGGACGAGGCCGCGATCAAGAAGGCTTATCGCAAGCTCGCGAAAGAGCTGCACCCCGACCGCAACAAGGACAATCCCAAGGCCGCCGCGCGCTTTTCCGAGGTCACGCAGGCCTATGACCTGCTGATGGATAAGGACAAGCGCGCCCAATATGACCGGGGCGAGCTGGACGAGCAGGGCAATCCCAAGATGCCGTTCGGCTTCGGCGGCCAGCGCGGCGGGCCCAGCGGCGGCTTCCGCGCGACGCGGGGCGCACCGGGCGGAGACGCCTTCGACTTCGGCGACGCCGCCGCAGCCGATTTCAGCGACATTTTCGAGGGCATTTTCGGCGGCGCGCGCCAGCAGCAGTCGCAGCAGCAGGGGCGGAGCGGGTTCAGTGGCTTCGGCGGCTTCGGCGCGCGATCGAAACCGCAGAAGGGCGCGGACGTCGCCTATCGGCTCGCGGTCGATTTCGAGGATGCCGCGGCATTGAAGCCGCAGCGCATCACGCTCCAGTCGGGCAAGACGATCGACCTCAAGATCAGCGCGGAGGCGGTCGCCGGAACGCCGATGCGGCTGGCGGGACAGGGCGAGCAAGGGCCGGGCGGCCCTGGCGACGCCACCGTCAATGTCGAGGTGAAGCCGCACCGCTTCTTCACGCGTGACGGCGATGACGTAAGGCTCGATCTGCCGATCCGGCTCGACGAGGCAGTGCTGGGCGCGCGGATCAAGCTGCCGACGGTCGAGGGCGCGGTGATGATGACGATCCCCGAAGGCTCGACATCGGGCAAGGTGCTGCGGCTCAAGGGGCGCGGCTTCCACAAGCGCGGCGGCGGGCGCGGCGACCAGCTCGTCACGCTGATGATCGACCTGCCGGCCGACGACGAGGCGCTCAAGCAATTCGCCGAAAGCTGGACGGGCGACGAACAACGAAACCCGCGCGCGAGCCTGGGCGTATAGGCCGAAGGGCTGACCGGTTCGGCAAGCGCGGGGGCGCGCTTCGCCGGATCGCCTGAAGCAGGCAAAACAGGGATCAGGAGCGCGCCATTCAGGATATCTCGCCCGAATCGCCTGAGCGGCGCGGCGACCATGTCGAGGAGGACCGGCGCCACACGCGCGTGTTCAATATCCTCAAGCGGATCGCGATCGGCGTCTATTCGGACGGTTTCATCCACGCCGGCAATCTCGCTTATCTCGCGCTGATATCGCTTTTCCCCTTCTTCATCGTGCTCGCCTGGGTCGCGCATAGTTTCGGGCATGGCGCCGAAACCGCGGACGCGATCTATTCCTTCCTGCGCACGGTGCCGAAATCGGTGCGCGAACTGCTGCGGCCGCCGATCGACGAGGTGCTGAAGCAGCGCACCGGCGCCTTGTTGTGGATCGGCGGGCTGGTCGGGCTATGGACCACGGGCAGTTTCATCGAGACGATCCGCGACATATTGCGGCGCGCTTATGGCTTACGCTTCTCCAAGCCGTTCTGGCATTATCGGCTGCTGTCGGCGGCATTGGTGGTCGGCGCGGTGATCCTGATGCTGGCGGCGTTCAGCGCGCAATTATTGCTGACCGGCGTGGCCGATTTCCTCGACCGGATCGTGCCGGCTTCGGAGGACGTGACCGGCTGGATCGGCTGGAGCCGGCTGGCGCCGCTGGCGGCGCTTTTCGCGGCGCTTTATTTGATCTTCTATTCGCTCACGCCCAGCAAATATCGCTGGACCAGATGCCCCAAATGGCCGGGCGCGGCCTTCACCGCGGTCTGGTGGGCCGCGGTGACGATGATATTGCCGCGCGTGCTGACCTTGCTCGGCGGCTATGGCCGCACCTATGGCAGCCTGGCGGGGTTCATCGTGACCCTGTTCTTCTTCTGGCTGGTCGGTTTCGGGCTCGTGATCGGCGCGCACCTCAACGCGGCACTGGCGGAAACCCCGGATGACAGCGTAAGGGGGCCGGGCCAGGCAGCTATTTCGGAGGAATGATGGCCGGTCTGATGGACGGAAAAAGGGGCCTGATCATGGGCCTTGCCAACGACAAATCGCTTGCCTGGGGCATCGCCAAGATGCTGCGCGAGCATGGGGCCGAACTGGCTTTCTCTTATCAGGGGGAGGCGCTGGAGAAGCGCGTCCGCCCGCTCGCCGAGCAATTGGGCTCGGATTTCCTGATCGATTGCGACGTGAGCGACATGGCCGCGCTGGATGGGGCGTTCGATACGCTCAAGGCGCGCTGGCCGACGATCGACTTTGTCGTCCATGCGATCGGCTTCTCGGACAAGTCGCAGCTGCGCGGGCGCTTCTACGATACCACGCTCGACAATTTCCTGATGACGATGAACATCTCGGCCTACAGCCTGGTCGCGGTGACGCAGCGCGCGCGCGCGATGATGCCCAATGGCGGCTCGATCCTGACGCTGACCTATTATGGCGCGGAGAAGGTCATCCCGCATTACAACGTGATGGGCGTCGCCAAGGCCGCGCTCGAGACCAGCGTCAAATATCTGGCGGTCGATCTGGGGCCCGAGAATATCCGCATCAACGCGATCTCGGCGGGCCCGATCCAGACGCTTGCGGCGCGCGGGATCGGCGATTTCAACTACATCCTCAAATGGAACGAGCTGAACAGCCCGCTCCGCCGCACCGTGACGATCGAGGATGTGGGCGGCGCGGGATTGTACATGCTGTCGGATCTGTCGGCCGGGGTGACAGGCGAGATCCACCATGTCGATGCGGGGTATAACGTGATCGGCATGAAGGCCGAGGACGCGCCGGATATCGCGTTGGCTTGAATCCACCCTCTCTCCTTGGGGAGAGGGTACCTGCCGCGCAGCGGCAGGGGGGTGAGGGTGAGTCCGAATGCCTCAAACCCGTTTCAATGAAGGCGACCAATCCATCGCGCGTTCCCGCCAATTGCGGCGGGATTCCACTCCTGCCCGAGCACAAGCTTTGGTCGGTTCTGCGTGGCGCCTCGCTTGACGGTTTCAAATTCCGTCGCCAGCAGCGGCTCGGTATCTTTTTCGGCGACTTCGTATGTCAGTCCATGCGGCTCGTGATAGAGATCGACGGCAGCACGCATGAAGGTGCGGAGGCGCAGGCGAGGGACGAACGGCGCACGGCGTTCCTAGAGCATGAGGGATATCGGGTGGTTCGGTTTACCAATGCCGAGGTGATGAAGAATTTGGACGGGGTGGTCGCGGCCATTCGGTCTGCGCTTGCGTCGTCGGACTCACCCTCACCCGCCCCTGCTGCGCAGGGGCACCCTCTCCCCCAAGGGGAGAGGGAAGCATGAGCTACAACTCTTTCGGTCGCGTTTTCCGTTTCTCCACCTGGGGGGAAAGTCATGGGCCCGCGCTGGGCGCGGTGGTCGATGGCTGCCCGCCGGGGCTGGCGTTGAGCGAGAGCGACCTTCAGCCCTGGCTCGACAAGCGCAGGCCGGGGACGTCGCGCTTCACCACGCAGCGGCAGGAGCCGGACCAGGTGCGTATCCTGTCCGGCGTGTTCGAGGGGCGGACCACCGGCACGCCGATCAGCCTGATGATCGAGAATGTCGACCAGCGCTCCAAGGATTATTCGGAAGTCGCTTTGGCCTACCGGCCGGGGCATGCCGATTTCACCTATGACGCCAAATATGGATTCCGCGACTATCGCGGCGGCGGGCGCTCCTCGGCGCGCGAAACCGCGGCGCGGGTCGCCGCGGGCGGGGTCGCGCGGCTGGTGATCCCAGAGGTGCGGATCCGCGCCTATCTGGTCGAGCTGGGTGGAGACGCGATCGATCGCGCCGCGTTCGACGACGCCCAGATCGACGCCAACCCCTTCTTCTGTCCTGACGCCAGCGCCGCGGCGCGCTGGGAGCGGATCGTGGACGAGGCGCGCAAGAGCGGTTCTTCGGTGGGCGCGATCGTGGAATGCGTGGCCGAGGGCGTGCCGCCGGGCTGGGGCGCGCCGATCTACGCCAAGCTCGACAGCGAGCTGGCGGCGGCGATGATGACGATCAACGCGGTCAAGGGCGTCGAGATCGGTGACGGCTTCGGCGCGGCGCGGCTGACGGGCGAGCAGAATGCCGACGCGATCCGCCCGGGGCCGGACGGCCATCCGCATTTCCTGGCAAATCATGCGGGCGGTATCCTGGGCGGCATTTCATCCGGGCAGCCGGTGGTGGTGCGCGTTGCGCTCAAGCCGACTTCTTCGATCCTGACGCCGGTCGAGACGATCGACCGTAACGGCGAGGCCACCGAGATCCGCACCAAGGGCCGTCACGACCCCTGCGTCGGCATCCGCGCCGCGCCCGTGGTCGAGGCGATGATGGCTCTGGTGCTGGCGGATCAGAAATTGCTGCATCGCGCGCAGACGGGGCGCTAGCTCAGATTCCGTCATTGCGAGCGTAGCGAAGCAATCCAGCTTCAGGCCTGGATTGCCGCGCCGCTACGCGGCTCGCAATGACGTGCGGTTAGTTGAGCGACCGCCCGGCGCTCATATTTCCCGCCGCGGCGTTCAGCGCATCGGCCAGCGCGCGTAATGTGAACGGCTTGCGGAGCACTTCCGAGCCCTTGAAGCTTTCGGCCTCGCCCGCCTCGCCGACATAGCCGGTGACGAACAGCAGGCCGACCTCCGGATGACGCGCGCGGATCTGCCCCGCCAGTTCGGGGCCGGTCATGCCCGGCATCACCACGTCGGTGATGACCAGGCCGATATCGTCGCGCTCCTGCAACTGATCGATCGCTTCGGGGCCCGATCCGCACAGGATCGCGGGATAGCCGAGCTCGGTAAGCGCGGTGCCGGTCGCGGCGCGGACGCGCGGATCGTCCTCGACCACCAGGATCGTGCCGACATCGACGCTCGCCTTGGCCGCGGCCGGGGCGGGCGCGGGCCTGGCGGCCTCCGCCTCGCCGTCGTGGCGGGGCAGATAGATCGATACGGTGGTGCCTTCGCCCAGCACCGACTGGATCGCGACGTCGCCGCCCGACTGGCGCGCGAAACCCGAAATCTGCGAGAGGCCGAGGCCGGTGCCCTGGCCGACCGGCTTGGTGGTGAAGAAAGGTTCGAACACGCGTTCGAGCGTTTCGGGGCTCATCCCCGTCCCCGTATCGGTGACCGAGATGCGCACATAATCGCCCGGCGCGAGATTGCCGACCTCGCCCTCGGCAAGCCGGGCATTGGCGACGCGCATCGCGAGCTTGCCCTCGCCGTCCATCGCGTCGCGGGCGTTGACCGCCAGGTTCAGGATCGCGTTTTCCAGCTGATAGGCGTCGATCCAGACCGGCCAGACATCGGCCTCGCTCTCGATCTGCACGTCGATCCGTTCGCCGATCGTGCGGTCGAGCAGGTCGCGCATGTCGCGCAGCAATTGCGCCGGCCGGATCGCGCCCGGTAGCAGGGGTTCGGCGCGCGCGAAGGAGAGCAGCCTTCGCGTGAGCGCGGCCGCGCGATTGGCGCCTTCGAGCGCGCTGTCGATATGGCGCGAGGCTTCCTGCGCCTGCTCCTCGACCCGGCGCTTGGCCATTTCGAGGCCACCCAGCACCACCGCGAGCATGTTGTTGAAGTCGTGCGCGATGCCGCCGGTGAGTTGGCCGACCGCCTCCATCTTCTGGAGCTGGCGCAGCTTGGTTTCGGCGGCGGCGCGCGTCTGGCCTTCCTCGATCAGGCGAAGATTGGCGTCGCGCAACTCCGCGGTGCGCTCGATCACGGCCTGTTCCAGCCATTGCGCGCGGTCGGTCTCCACCTCGGCGATCTCGCGCGCGACCCGGCGCTCGGCCAGCGCGGTCGTCATCAGCCAGCCGAGCGCGATCACCGACAAAGCGAGCAGGACGCCGACCAGCGACAGCAGATGCGCAAGATTGTTGGCGCGATCGGTCCGGTCCGCGGCGAAATCGGACCTTTTGTCGAGCAGGCTGGCCTCGGCATCCGCCATTGCGTGCAGCGTCGCGTCGATATCCTTGAGCGTCGGCGACTTGCCCGCCAGCGCGAACAGCGAAATCGCGGTCCAGCCCTTCTTGAGGCTGGCAAGCTGCGCGGGCGGTCCGAGTTCTTCGCCACGCTTCTGGTACAGCGCGCGCAGGTGCGCGAGCCGCGCAGCCTGGCGCGGATCGTCGTGGACGAGGTTGCCGAGATCGTCGAGCAGATAGCCGACATGGCGCCACTGGTCGTAATAAACCGTGCCCGTATCGCGGTCGCCATTGGTGACATAGCGGCCGAGCGCGGCCTCAGCCTGGCCGAAGGCACCGCCGATCTGGCCGGTCAGCAGGACGATGTCGTAGCTATGCTGCTTGCGTGCCAGCGCGGCGTCGCGTTGGTGGTTGGACTGCTGCACCAGGGTGAGCAAGGCGGCGATCAGGAATACCACGACAAGCGCGACCAGGCCGCCGAGCAGCTTGACCCTGGCTTGCGGCTCATAGTCCGATCGTGAGGACGCGTCGTCGCTCATGGCCCCCTTCGCCATAGCCGGAAGCGCCTTCATCGGAAAGGGTTCTGGTCCGTAACGGCCCGCTTCCGTAACGATCTGTCGCTCAGGCGATGGCGCCGACGGCACGCCCGGCCGCGGCAAAAATGTCGATGATCTGGCCGACCTGCTCGTCCGAATGCTCGGCGCAGAGCGAGCAACGCAGCAAATAGGTGCCCGCAGGCGTCGCCGGCGGACGCGCCAGGTTCACGTAGAGCCCGCCTTCGAGCAGGGCCTGCCACAGCATCACGGCCTTTTCCTGATCGGGCAGCATCACCGCGATGATCGCCGACTGGGCGGTCTCGGTTGCGATCGTGTAGCCGAGGTCGCGCAACCCTTGATGCAGGCGCTTCGAATTCTTCCAGAGGTGCGCGCGCTTGTCGCTGGCATGCATCAGCTTGCGGATCGAGGCGGCAGCGGTCGCGACCACCGACGGCGGCAGCGAGGCGGTGAAGACGTAGGGGCGGCAGACGAGGCGCAAAACCTCGAAATCGGGATGGTTGGAGACGCAGAAGCCGCCGACCGTGCCGACCGACTTGGAGAAGGTGCCGACGACGAAGTCGATATCCTTCTCGCAGCCCAGCTCCTCGTAAACGCCGCGGCCATTGGGGCCGAAGAAGCCCATGCCGTGCGCCTCGTCGCACAGGATCATCGCTCCATGCTTCTTCGCCACCGCGACCATTTCGGGCAAAGGCGCGATGTCGCCGAACATCGAATAGACGCCTTCGAGCACGACCAATTTGCCGGCTTCCTTGGGCAGGCGGCCGAGGCGCTTGTCGAGATCCTCGACGCTGTTGTGGCGGAAGCGGACGATCTCGGCATTGCCGAGCCAGCAGCCGTCATAGATCGACGCATGGCTGTCCGCGTCGAGGATGATGTAATCGCCCTTGCCCGCGAGCGTGGAGATCACGCCGAGATTGGCCTGGTAGCCGGTCGAGAAGACGATCGCGTGATCGGTCCCGTAAAATTCCTTGAGCGCGTCCTCGCACGCCTTGTGGCCCTGATAGGTGCCGTTGAGCACGCGGCTGCCGGTGGTGCCCGAACCGAACTCGTCCAGGGCCTTCTTGCCCGCCGCGACCACGTCGGGATCGAAGGTCATGCCCATATAATTGTAGGTGCCGAGCAGGATCGTGTCCTTGCCCTGGATCACCGCGAGCGTGGGCGATTTGACCTCGCTCATCACGAGCGAGAACGGATCGCGCACGCCGGTCGCGAGCAAAGCCTCGCGCTCGTTGATCAGCGGCTTGAACTTGCTCAACAGGTCGTGCGGACCGCTCGGGTTGGGCAGATCGGCCAGCGTGGCATCCTCGGGCGTGTCGATCGCGTCGGTCATTACTTGGCCGCCAGCTTGCGGATCGTGTCGACCAGCTGGCCGACGGTCTCGATCTCGGCCTGCATGTTCATCGTGATCAATATGTCGAACTCGTCCTCGACCGCAGCGACGAAATCCATCACGGTCAGGCTGTCCCATTCCAGGTCGGTCGCGAAGGTGGTGGCCTCGGTCAGCTCGACGCCCTTCTTGTTGAAGGGCTCGATCTGCTCGGCGACGCGCTCGAAAATATCGTCGTGGTCGGTCATGGATCAGCCTTTACGGAACGTGGGGGCCGATTGCCAAGCGAATGCGGCAGCAAATGGGCGTTTCAGAGCCACCCTTGGGTTCCATACCAGCGCGCGGTAGCGGCGAGGCCTTCCTCGGTCGGGATTTGCGGAACCCATGTCTGGGCCGGCGGCCGGGCATGGGCGCCTGCGACCCAATCGGGATGGCAGAAATAATTGACGCGATCGCGGGTCAGTTTGGCCTTGCTGCCACGGATCATCCGGTCGATCCGCACGCCCGCCATCAGCAATGCTTTGGGCAAAGGCAATGCCAGCACGCGGCGATGCACGGCGCGTCCAATCGCGCGGGCAAATTCGGTCGGAGACCAGCCATGTTCGCGGCCGTCATCGGGCTCGTACAGGCGGCCACTGGCCAAATCGCTGGTCAGGCAGGCGAGCAATAATCGGCACAGATCATGCGCGTGGATCACCGAAATACGCCCACCGGGCGGCAATGGCAGCACGCCCTTTTTCGCAAAACGGAACAGGTCGAGCATCTCGCGGTCGCGCGGTCCGTAGATGGCGGGCGGACGCACGATCGTCCATTCCAGCGTCGAGGCGGTTACCGGCGCCTCCGATTCGCGCTTCGAGCGGCCATAAGCCGAAAGCTGCGGCTCGCGCGCCGAGAGCGATGACACGTGGACGAAGCGGCGGATACCGGCGCCCGTGGCGGCGGCGAGCATATTCTGCGTGCCGACGACATTGCCCTGGTGGAATTCCGCCGCGCTGCCGTTGATCACGCCCGCGACATGGATCGCGGCGTCGCAGCCCGTGCAGAGCGCGGTGAGGCTTTCCGGTTGGTCGAGCGCGCCTTCCACCCATGTCACACCGGCCCGCGCATCCTGCGGGCGGCGGGTAAGCGCGCTGACCTCATGACCGTCGGCCAGCGCCAGATCGATCAGGTGCGATCCGACGAAGCCGGTGCCGCCGGTGATGGCGATCCGCATCAGAGCAGGACCATATGGTCGCGATGCACGAGCGCGGTGCGCGGTGCGTAGCCGAGCAGGTCGGCCTGGGCATCGCTGCGCTTGCCCGCGATCAACCCCGCCTCAGCGGCATCATATTCGGACAGACCGCGCGCGACCCTCGATCCTTTGAGGTCGGCAATCTCGATCACGTCGCCGCGTGCGAACTGGCCGTCCACTTGTGTGGCGCCTGCCGCGAGCAGGCTCTTGCCCTGGCGCAGCGCGTTGACCGCGCCGTCGTCGATCGTGATGCAGCCACGCACCGTCAGCCGGCCCGCGAGCCAGGCCTTGCGTGCGCTGGCAGCCTTTTCCGCGACGAACAGGCTGTGGCGCGCTTCCGCCGAAAGGGGATGGTCGATCCGTCCGCTGGCGATGGCGAGGTTGGCGCCCGCGGCATTGGCGATGCGCGCGGCCTCGATCTTCGAGACCATTCCGCCAGAGCCCATGCCCGAGGCGGAGCCGCGATCGGCCATGGCCTCGATCGTTGCATCGATCTTCTCGATCCGCGCGATATGGGCTGCACCAGGAAGCGCGGGATTGCGATCGTAGAGACCGTCGATGTCGGACAGCAAAACCACGCCCTGCGCGCCCGCCGCCTGTGCCACGCGCGCGGCGAGCCGGTCATTGTCGCCGAAACGGATTTCGGCGGTGGCGACGCTGTCATTTTCGTTGAGGATCGGCACTACGCCGAGCCCTAGCAGCCGGTCGAGCGTGGCGGCGGCGTTGAGGTAACGGCGGCGATCCTCGAGGTCGTCGAGCGTAACCAAGATCTGCGCGGCGGTGAGGCCGTGTGCGCCCAATACTTCCGCCCAGACATGGCTGAGCGCGATCTGGCCGGTCGCAGCGGCGGCCTGCGCATCCTCCAGGCTGGCGCGGCCGCCCTTGGCGAGGCCGAGCCGACGCGCGCCGAGCGCGATCGCTCCGGAGGAGACGACCGCGATCTGCTGGCCGGCTTTGGTGCGCGCGGCGATATCGGCGGCGATCCCTTCCAACCACGCGCGCCGCACCCCGCCGTCGGCATCGACGAGCAGGGCCGACCCGATCTTGACGATCAGGCGCGGGCAGGTGGTGGGCGGGAAGAGGGCGAGCGTCACTTTCCCTCTCCCGCTCCGGGAGAGGGAGGGGCCCATGCGCGGCATGGGAGGGTGAGGGCAGGGTGGATTGCGGTGCGGATGAGAGGCGGCGTGG
>Ga0207695_10010938_pt1 | contig 11036 bp, 11 predicted proteins | sample KBSC54metaG_FD_184354 | JGI IMG/M metagenome (GOLD analysis project Ga0207695, IMG submission 184354) | Corn rhizosphere microbial communities from Kellogg Biological Station, Michigan, USA - KBS C5-4 metaG (SPAdes) (version 2) | ecosystem: Host-associated > Plants > Roots > Rhizosphere > Soil... | reverse complement strand
CCCCCAGATGGATCCGGCCCAACTCGCACGCGCGCGTGGCCAGCGACCGCGATTTGAAGAATCTCGCCGCCCAGAGCCATTTGTCCAGTCTCACGGTGCCGATATTCCTCTCACACGTATAAGCTCTCATGAATCGCGCGCTCCTGCTCGGCTTACTCGTCGCGATCGCCGCGTACCTCGCGCTGTTCTCCAAAATGGGCCTGCAACCGGGCGCGCCCACATCGGTAAGCAAGCTGTTCGCCATGCTACCGCAGAATGACTGATCGCCGAGGACATCGCGTACGATGCCGCCAGTGCCCGCTTCTTCATCAGCATTATCGAAGGACGGCAAATTCACCGACTTCCTGGCCGATTCCGAATGGCCGATCCTGGCGCTCACCGTCGACGAGCCGCGCCGCATCCTGTGGGCCACGACCGCCGCCATGCCCGAAGGCCTGGACTACAAGGCGGCCAACGACCGCAAATCGGCGCTCCTGAAATTCAGCCTCGAATCGGGCAAACAGCCGAGCCGCTACGATCTCCCTCGCGGCGGCAAACACGCTCTCGGCGACATGACCCTCAGCGTGGTCGGCGACGCCTACATTTCCGACGGCTACGGCGCGGTGTATACCGTGGCTCACGATCGCGACCGGTTGGAACTGCTCATCGGACCAGGCACCTTCCGCTCGCCGCAAACTCCCGCGCTCAGCCCCGACGGGCGCCGCCTATTCATTCCCGATTACTCCCGCGGCATCAGCGCCGTCGACCTGGCGACGAAGGAGTCGAAACTCCTCGCGCACCCACCCGACCTCTCACTTGGCTGGAAGCCAACTGGAAGGGCCTCGGCGATCCCACCCACGGCGTCTTCGTCGACGGCCGCTTCTACTTCATCGCCAATTCCGGCTGGGACGTAAAACCCGGCGGCGCCTTCGAGCCCCCCACCATTCGCGTCATGCAACTTAGATAGCCCCGTCCCCGGAATCGACAAGATCCAATACGGCTGCTTCAGTTATTTCACCCTTTGGGACCATCATTTCGTATCTGTTCCTCTCCGGATCAGCGATCTTTCCGAACTTCAGCACCCGACTTACATATGTGCTTTGACAGACAGACAGCAGTGTAGTGTAGGTCGGCTGGCGAGATCAGTGCTGATTACCAAGAGTGCTGATTACCAAGAAGGTACAACGCACGCGACCCGCTCACCGATTCCGATCCCAGAACAGCGCGCAGTCCTCGATCTCTTCCTTGTGCTTGTACAGCGCCGGCAGCCCCAGTTTGTCGTAAAGATCGTCGTCTTCGCACATGTAGACCGTCGCGAAGATGCCCGACGAGATCTGCCGGTCCAATTCTTCCTGCGTGAGGATGTGCAGCGCCGCCTCCTCCGCGGCAGGCAGCTTCAGCTTGTGCGAGTAAGCGAACTCCAGCCCGGGCGGCGGCTTGCGATGCAGCATGAAGTACACGTGGTCGTCCGCATACAGCAAGCCGCCGGGCGGAGTCACCTGCGCCACCTTCTTCGCGATCGACTCGTAATCGCCCCACGTGTACATGTCCCGCCGATCGTAAATCGTCTTCGCGCATCCCAGCACGGCGATCGCGACCGCCACCGCTAACGCCCGCTTCTGTGAGTCGATCGCATACAGACCCGCAACCGCCGGGATCGCCACAAACGGCACCGCCAGCAGGTAGTAGCGGGCGAACGTCGGATGCGCGGTCGAAATCTCCAGCGCCAGTGCTGCCGCGACCGCCGCGCACAAATAAAACTCGCCGCGCGCCCACCCCCCGCGATATTTCACGAACAACAGTCCGCAGATCCCCACCACAAGCAGCGTGAGCGCCTGCCCGTTATCGATCCACGACGTCAGGATGTCGATGTCGTGCTCCGTCGTGTCCGGCCAGTACAGGTGGCGAAACTGCGTGTGGTACTGCACCAGGTTGAACCAGACCACGCGCGGCGATAGGATCGCCAGCCGCAGCACGGGAATCCACGGGACTATCGCCGCCGCGGCGAACGCCGCCGCTTTGCCCCAACTCCTCCCGCGGATCACCACCCACACGAACATCACCGGAGCCAGCGGCGCGCACAGTAGCGAACATCCCGCGGCCGCACTCGCCAGCAGTCCCGACCCCGCCGACCACCACCACCAGCCCCGCCGCTCCACGGCCACGACCGCGCACCGAAATGCCCCCACGCCGAGCGCCAGACACAGCCCGTAAGCCTGCGCCAGAGGACCATACGCTGCGACCATGCCGTTCAACCCCGTGAGCAGCGCCGCCGCCACCGCCCCTGCGAGCCGCCATTCCGGCACCGCGCACCTCCGGAACCAGTAGTCGCCCGTGAGGAACACCGCCAGCGAGGTCATCAGGGCGGCCACCGCATGCGGCACGCGCCAGCCCTCGCCGAATAGCGACATCCACGCCGCGTTCCACCATGCGTTCAGCGGAGTCTGCGGGAAGAAGAAGTCGAGATACGGCCGCATTCCCGACCGGATCAGTGCCGCGGTCTGCAGATGGAAACCTTCATCGCCCGTGAACGCCCGCGTCTGCGCGTATACCATCAGGGCCGCCGCATAGGCTGCCATCACTGCGCAGAATTTGAGGTATTCGCTTCGCCGCGCCAAACTTCATGTTAACCGCCAATTCCGATATGTTAGAAAGCGTGATCACCCGACGTGGTTTTCTCGCGGCCGCTGCCGCCGTCCCCGCGCTCCCGGCCAAGCCTGCCGCTTACGGCGCCGTCCCCTCGCCCCGCCAACTCCACTGGCACGAACTGGAGACCACCGCGTTCCTCCATTTCACCGTCAACACCTTCACCAACAAGGAGTGGGGATACGGCGACGAGGACCCCAACATTTTCAATCCCACCGCGTTCGACGCCGACGCGATTGTTTCCGCGCTCGCCTACGCCGGCATGCGTGGCGTGATCCTCACCTGCAAGCACCACGACGGCTTCTGCCTCTGGCCCACTAAGACCACCGATCACTCCGTCCGAAAGAGTTCGTGGAAATCGGGAGAGGGCGACGTCGTTCGCGCCATTTCCGACTCCGCCCGCCGCCACAAGCTCGAATTCGGCGTCTATCTCTCGCCGTGGGACCGCAACAGCGCCGCCTACGGCACGCCCGACTATATCGGCATCTATCGCGCGCAACTCACCGAGTTGCTTACCAATTACGGCCCGATTTTCGAGGTCTGGCACGACGGCGCCAATGGCGGCGACGGCTACTACGGCGGTGCCCGCGAGAAGCGCTCCATCGACCGCAACACCTACTACGATTGGCCCGGCACGTGGGAACTGACCCGCAAACTCCAGCCCAACGCCTGCATCTTCAGCGATGTGGGCCCCGACGTCCGCTGGGTCGGCAACGAGCGCGGAATCGCCGGCGACCCCTGCTGGGCCACATACGATCCGGTGGGCGCGAACGGCGGACCGGCATCGCCCGGGAATGTGCGCGAACGTGAATCGCCGGCCGGCACCAGGCACGGCTCGCACTGGCTGCCTGCCGAATGCGATGTCTCGATCCGCCCCGGCTGGTTCTGGCACGAAGCCGAAAACGCACGCGTCAAAACGCCCGCCCAGTTGATCGACCTTTATTACAAGTCAGTCGGCCGCGGCGCCAATCTGCTGCTCAACGTCCCGCCCAATCGCGAAGGCTTGCTGCAGAAGGAGGACATCGAATCGCTGAAGGCGTTCGGCGACTGGCGCCGCAAAACTTTCGGTGTGAACCGCGCGGCCAAAGCCAAGCTCGCGCAAAACACGCTGACTTTCCCCCATCCGGTCGAGGTGAAAGTCGTAAGACTTCGCGAGGACATCCGCCACGGGCAGCGCATCGACGCCGCGGTTCTGGAAAACTGGAATGGCGCGTCCTGGGAGACGGCGGCCAACATCACGTCCATTGGTCCCCGCCGCCTGATCGCATTCGAGAAGCCGCTCACGGCCACACGCCTCCGGTTGCGCGTCACCGAATCGGTCGCACCTCCGCTGCTGGCGGAGTTCTCAGTCTGGTAGAGCCGGTCTCACGGGTGCGAGATAGCGTGCCGCCCGCCAGGCCCAGCCGAGCCAGGGGACTCGATCCGGACGCGGTGCGACGGCCGGCTCCTTAGGCGGAAGCGTGCTGACGTATTCCTCGATCAGCGCATCCTCCTCGTAGTCGATCGCCTTGGCATACTGCCGGATGTAGTTCCGCGCATATACCTCGCCCGGCAGGCGGTCGTACCTGCCGGTCTCGATTGCTTCCAAATAGCGAGAATTGATCTTAGTCGCCGCAGCGATCGCCGCCAGCGAAATGCCCCGCTTCTGCCGCCATTCCACCGAGTCCGACTTCATGAAAAGCCTGTTGCATGTTTAGGGCATTTTCGTAAGTACTAGTAGTACAACGTACTACATATGGTTAGTATGTAAAAACCACGCTGTAAATTGGTGAAATCGCGCACATTTGACATATTACCTAAAGAGAATACTGGCCGCTGCCAAGGCCAGTTTCTCGGGATCCCGGTCCGTCCGGTTGCACAGCACGATCACCGTCACCTTATCGTCCTTGAAGCGCTCGATCACGGTTCGAAATCCCGAAGTACTTCCCGTGTGATACATGCGCGCATGACCCTGGTACGGATCGAGGAACCAGCCGAATCCATATGCCTTCATCGGACCCGGACGCACCGCCTCGCTCATCTCGCGCTCGCTCAGAAGCGTGTGGTGTTCCAGCGCGTCGTCCCATTTGGCCAAGTCGGTGAGATTGGAGTAAATGCCGCCGTCGCCGAGTGTGGCCGAGGTCGGACTCTGGTCCGTATCGGTGAAGTGGTCGGCCTCGCGGCTGTAGCCGTAAGCGCGATTCGCGACCTTGTTCTGTCCATTCACGAAGACAATCGTGGTGTCCATGTGAAGCGGCGCGAAGATACGCTCCCGCAGGAAATCCGGATACGATTTGCCCGACACCTTCTGCACGATGAGCCCGAGCACCACGTACCCGGAGTTGCTGTACTCGAACTTCGACCCGGGCGCGAACTTGGTCCCCGGTTGCTTCGCCAGCAGGTCGAGCACCTGCCGGTCGCTGATCTGGTGCGTGGGGCTCCAGCCGTCCGTGCCCATCGCGTTTTCGTAATCCGGCAGCCCCGACGTGTGATTGAGCAAATGGCGGACAGTGATCGCGCGGCCCCAGGCGGGGAGGTCGGGGAAGATGGCGGTCAGCGGTCGGTCGTAGGCCAGCTTTCCTTCGTGCACTAGCAGCATAATCGCCATGGCGGTGAACTGCTTGGTGAACGATGCCAGCCGGAAGTTCGTATGCGCGTCGATCCTGGACGGAGCCTTGAGGTTGACCACGCCGTACCCACGCTCGAAAATCGTGCGGCCCTGGCTGCGCACCAGCACCGCGAGCCCCGGCGACCTCGCCTCCACGAGCGATGCGAAAATCGTGTCAATCTTGCCGGCCATTTCGAGCTCGACCGGCATCTCGGGCCGCCGGCTCCAATCCTGGAACGATCCGTCGTAGAGCCGCGCGTCGAGTCCCTGATACCGCGCCGCGAAATAGACGACGGTCGCCTGCTGGCCGATGTGGCAGTACGAGACCGTCAGTGCGGCGGGCGATGCCAGCGTGTCGGTGCCCACCAGCTTTCCGTTCTCGCCAAGCAGCCGTTCGTACGGCACGTTGCGCGCTCCGGGAATGTGTCCCGCGCGCGGCATGCCCCCGGCGTCGGTGCCCAGATAGAATTCCAGCGTGCGCGCGTCCACGAGTTGCACCGTCTTATCGCCCAGGTGCGCGCGGACCCATTCGGCATTGACGACCACCTCGGGCCGCGGATGCGGAATGAATTTGCCGGGCTGCACGGGTGCGGCCTCGGTGCTGACTGGACGCCCAGCCGCGCGCCACGCGCCGATGCCGCCGTCGAGAAGCGCCGCGCGATTGCCCGCCCCCAGGTAATCCAGCGTGAACCAGACACGGGTGGCCGACTGCACCGACGGCGTGCCGGCATACACGACGATGCGCGATGTGTCGCTCACGCCGAGTTTGGCGAACGATTCCGCCAGCGCCGCGACGGGAGGCAATTCGAGCCGCAGTCCGCTTGCGTCCGTGATGGAGATATCGGCCAGCGTGACCAGTCGCGCCCCGGCGATGTGCCCCGCATCGTAGTCCCGCTGCGAGCCCACATGCAGGATCACCAGCGACTCGTCTTTCAGATGCGCCGCCAGCCAGTCGCCCGGCACGAGCATCGAGGGATTCGGCGCAGCGCTCGCGATCGCCGTCGCCACTGCCAACCACAAGCACTTCATGGGTCAATGGTAACGCGCGCGAGTACAATCGCTTCCTCACGGTCGCGGGTCCGATTATGCGCCATTGTGGTCATACGGCGTCCGAAAACGCCGCCGCGACCGTGAGAGAGCGGTTTTTTCTACGCCAACAGCCGCGCGGCGGGCTTCGCAAAATACGTCAAGATGATCGACGCCCCGGCGCGCGTGATCGACGTCAAGCTCTCCATCATCGCCCGATCGTGATCCAGCCAGCCGTTCCTCACTGCCGCCATGATCATCGAATACTCGCCGCTCACCTGGTACGCCGCGATTGGAACATCGCACCTCTGGCGCGCCTGGTAAATCAGGTCGAGATACGGCATCGCCGGTTTCACCATGATCATGTCCGCGCCTTCCTGCAGGTCGAGATCGATCTCGCGCATCGCCTCCCGCCCGTTCGCCGGATCCATCTGGTAGCTGCGCCGGTCGCCGAACTGCGGGGTCGATTCCGCCGCCTCGCGGAACGGCCCGTAGAACACTGACGCGAACTTCGCCGCATACGCCATGATCGGGATGCGTTCGTACCCGTTCGAATCCAGCGATTGCCGGATCGCCCAGACGCGACCGTCCATCATGTCCGAGGGCGCCACAATGTCGGCTCCGGCCCGCGCATGCGAAAGCGCGGTCTTCGCCAGCCATTGCAGCGTGGTGTCGTTGTCCACATCGCCGTTCTTGATGAATCCGCAGTGGCCGTGGCTGGTGTATTCGCAATTACACACGTCCGTCACGATCAGCAGGCCCGGCACTTCCCGCCGGATCGCGCGGATCGCCTTCTGCACGATCCCGTTCTCGTCGTACGCCCCGGACGCCATCTCGTCCTTCGACTCCGGCAGCCCGAACAGAATCACGCCGCCGATCCCCAGGGACCGGATTTCCTCGCATTCTTTCACGGTTTCGTCGATCGACATCTGGTAATTCGAGGGCATCGACCCGATCTCGCGGCGAACGCCCTCGCCCGGAGCCACGAATAACGGCAGGATAAATTGCCCCGGATTCACCCGGGTCTCGCGGACCAGGTTGCGCAGGGATTCGGTCGCTCGAAGGCGGCGCAAACGTTGAGCTGGAAACGGCATTACCCAAGATTGTAACCTGCGGCTGCGCGCACCATCTCCCATTGACCGGAGGGGGGGCTTGACATGCGCCCGCCTGCGGTTAGAATAAATCTCATCTAAGCGCTGTTATGCAAACCGCTTGTGACCATACCCGCACCCAGATGATCGCCCGAAGAGACGGCGTGGACTACGTAGAGTGTCTCGATTGCCGCCAGATCTTCGAGGCTGAGGACCTTGAACCAGTGAAAGTCGAGGACGAAGAAGAATAGTCCTGCCAATCAGTCCGGCCTTCCACCTGCCGAGTGACCCTGCCGGAAAGTGCTGACCGCTCCAACCTTGCGTTAGCATGGTGGGAATGCACGACCTCTCATTCTTCCGGAACAACTTCGACCAGATGGCCGCTCGCCTTGCCACACGCAGCAATCCGCCGAACCTCGAGCAGTTCCGCGATTTGGATCAGCGCCGCCGTGCGGCCATTACTCAGGCCGAGCAACTGAAGGCTGCGGTCAACAAGGCCAGTGCCGAAATCGGCATCCTCCGCCGCGAGCAGAAGGACACCACCGCCCAGCAGGAACAGGTCCGCCAGATGAAGGCTGAGATCGTCGCGCTGGACGAACAGGTGAAGTCCGTCGACACGCAGTTCCAGGATCTCCTCACCGGCATTCCGAACCTGCCGCACGAATCCGTCCCGGTGGGTAAGGACGCCGACGACAACGTGGAGGTCCGTCGCGAGGGCCAGCCGCGCGCCTTCGATTTCGAACCCAAGCCCCACTGGGATCTCGGCGCCGAACTCGGCATTCTCGACCTGCCGCGCGCCGCCAAAATCACCGGCGCCCGTTTCGCCCTCTACTGGGACATGGGCGCCAAACTCGAGCGCGCCCTCACCAACTTCATGCTCGACGTGCATAGTCGCGAGCACGGCTACACGGAAGTGCTGCCTCCCTTCATGGTCAACTCCCAAAGCCTCTTCGGCACCGGCCAGTTGCCCAAATTCAAAGAGGATCTCTTCAAGTGCGAGGACCACGACTTCTGGCTGATCCCCACCGCCGAAGTCCCCGTCACCAACATCTACCGTGATGAGACGCTGGATGCCGAAGCCCTCCCCGTCCGGCTCTGCTCCTATACGCCCTGCTTCCGCAGTGAGGCCGGCGCTTACGGCCGCGACGTCCGCGGCATCATCCGCGTCCACCAGTTCCAGAAGGTCGAACTGGTCAAGTTCACCCGGCCCGAAGACAGCTACGCCGAGCTCGATAAACTCACCGCGGACGCCGAGGACATTCTGCGCCGCCTCGGCCTGCCCTTCCGCACCGTCGTGCTCTGCACCGGCGACATGGGCTTCTCTTCCGCCAAGACCTTCGACATCGAAGTCTGGCTGCCCGGACAGAACGGCTTCAAGGAAATTTCCTCCTGCTCGAACTTCGAAGCCTTCCAGGCCCGCCGCGCCGGAATCCGCTTCAAGAGCGGTAAGAAATCCGAATTCGTCCACACCATTAACGGCAGCGGATTGGCCGTAGGACGCACCTGGGTCGCGATCGTCGAAAATTACCAGCAGAAGGATGGCACCGTGCTCGTCCCCGAGGCGCTCCGCCCCTACCTCAACGAAGAAGTCATTCGTCCGCGAAAAATGTAAGAAAATCGAAGCACCGCCCGACTAACCAAACGAGTGATGACGCATCACGAACGCGAACGCCTGTTCCTCGAAATCTTCCAGGGCCGCAGATCCAGCCTGACCCGGCTGTGCTACGGCTTCCTGGGATCCTCCGGCGAGGTCGAGGATCTCGTCCAGGAGATCATGACCAACGTGTGGAACAGCCTGCCCTCGTTCCGCGGCGAGTCCGCCGTCACCACCTGGGTTTACCGCATTGCCGTCAATACCGCGCTCGTTTATCGCAAGAAGCTCAAGCGCGGCGAGGAACTGCCGGACATACCGGATAAGTCGATGGGGGCGCACCATGACCTTGAACAGCAGGAGCGCTTGGCTGCGCTTCGCCGCGCCATCGCCGTGCTGCCCGATCAGGAGCGGCTCATCGTTACGCTGCTGCTCGAAGGACTCAGCTATAAAGAGATCGCCGAAATTACCGGTCTCACCGTGAATTACGTTGGAGTCAAGATTTCCCGCATCAAACAAACCCTGGAGCAGCGTATTCAGGAGGTGACCCATGGCGCCGTTTGAGGAACTGCAGGAATTGTGGCAGAGCCAACCGGCGCCGCTAATCTCCCAACTGGACGTGCACGGCATGGCTGAACAGTTGCGGCGCTTCGGCCGCCGTCAGACCTGGATCAACCTGTTCAAGCTGATCTTCGTGCCGTATACGCTCGTTAGGCTGATGAAAGCCTTCCATTGGGCTCCGCTCGCGATGTGTGGGGCTGCGCTTCTGTACATCGGACTGTTTTTGTATCTGGTGGTGGATTGGCGCAATCAGATCGGCCTCTCGCGATTGGACTTCTCTGCTCCTTCGGTGGAATTTGTGCGGGTGGCACACCAGCGGCTGCGCCACCAATTAAACCCCATGCGCCGCTTCTTCTGGGTTTTTGTGGTGACGATCGGCGGCGGCTTTAATCTGATTCTGCTGTCCCGGCCCGGGCCGCCGCGCATCCTCAGTCACGTCTGGGCCACGGCCCTGCCGTTCTTCGCCTACGTCCTGGGCGAACGGATCCGCCGGATTCGCTGCCGCCGGGAATGCGGCGCCGTTCTGGAGAAACTCGAAAGCCTGCTGAAGGCCATGGAGAATCAGGCATGATCCACCTCGAAGCCGTGCGACAGATGGTCCGCCTGCGGTACAAGCTGATGTGGGCCAAGACGCGATCCCGCAACGGCAAGATCGCCCTCTTCATCGCCGGCTACACCCTGCTCGTACTGGTGATGATTCTGCTGGGCGCGGGAGGCTTGGGCGCCGGCGTTCTGGCCATCCGCAGCGGCAAGGCCGAACTGGTCGCGGCAGCCGTTCTGGGCGGATTGTACGTGCAGGCCCTGTTCGGCACGCTGATGCTGGGCTTCGGCCTCAATGCCGTGTTCGCCGATATCGAACTCCGCCGCTATCCCCTGAATCAATGGGAGCGCCGTGTCTCGCGCCATCTCATCGGCATCGTCGATCCGTTCTGGTTCCTGGTCCTGACGCTGCAACTCGGCCTGGCCGCCGGTCTTTACGTCCTGGGCGACTTCAACCTGCTGTTCATTGTGGTGGCCGTGCTGCTGCTGTTCGTTTCTAACTATCTGCTGGCCCGCGTCATCAGCCAGGCCATCGAACGCCTGGTGAGCATGAAAGCGGGATCGGCCCTACTGATGGTGCTGGTGATGTGCCTGGCGCTTTTGCCCGGCATCGTGGTTCCCATGGTCGCGAAGAATGGCAAAGCCCTGCAATCTCTGATCGGCGTGCTCCGCTGGACACCGCCGTTCGGGGCCGCCGCGGCCATGACCCACTCCGGCACAGCCGCCTTTGCGGGACTGGGCGTCATTTGTGTCTGGCTGATCGGCCTGGCCCTCATCCTGGGCTATCTCGAAAATCTGCCGCCGCGGTCCTCGGGCGGACAGAGCACGATCATGGACTGGAACAGCCCCATCGAGCGTGCCGCCGCTCCCTTCGGCCGCAACGCCCCGCTGGTGGCCTTCTGGGTGCGGTTCTACGTGCGCAATAACCGCTTCCGGGCGCTGTACGCGCTTTCCATTCCGCTGGTCTGCTTCTTCACCTTCAATTTCCGCAACGGCTTCGCCCAAAAAGCTTCAG
>Ga0207695_10010933_pt1 | contig 11038 bp, 9 predicted proteins | sample KBSC54metaG_FD_184354 | JGI IMG/M metagenome (GOLD analysis project Ga0207695, IMG submission 184354) | Corn rhizosphere microbial communities from Kellogg Biological Station, Michigan, USA - KBS C5-4 metaG (SPAdes) (version 2) | ecosystem: Host-associated > Plants > Roots > Rhizosphere > Soil... | reverse complement strand
CGCGCAAGAGCGTTAAGATACCCGGACCATGCCTTATCTCCTCAACGCTGCGGCGTTCCTGATCCAGACGATCTTCGATTTCCTCATCGGCGTCTTCCTCGTCCGTGCGATGCTGATCGCGGTCAACGCCGCGTTCTACGATCCGGTCTGCCAGTTCGTCTACAAGCTGACCAATCCGGTCATTGCGCCGATCCGTCGCTTTCTGCCGCGTGTGGGAAAAATCGAAACCGCCTCGCTCGCGATCACCGTTGTGCTGGCGTTGGTCGAATCGATCCTGCTCGCCGCGATCGTGGGCCTGAGTCACGGACCTTTCGGCTGGCTGCTCGGGGCCATCGTCGCCGTCCTCGGCATCGCCGTCTGGATCGCGTTTTGGGCGCTGCTCATCCGCGCGCTGCTGAGCTTCTTCACGAATGAGCGCGAGCATCCGAACATGCGCGTGCTGGTGCAATTAACCGAACCGATCGTGCGCCCTTTCCGTCGCTTCCTGCCGTCCATCGGCGGACTGGATTTTTCGTTCCTGGCAGCGTCGGTCGCACTCGTGCTCGCGCGCCTGCTCGTGATCGCGCCGCTCGCTGACCTTGCCGCGCGACTGTAGCGGCGGAGTTACGGAACTTCTGAAGTTGACCGGTGAGTGAGGCCCGATCCTGTCTAAGATCGGGCGCGACGGCGGAGGGCAAGAACGGGAATTTGCTGGCCGTTGATCGAGATGACTCGCCGCATCCGGAGCCCGCCCTCGGGCCTTCGCTGCGGCATCCTGCGTGCAAGTCCGAGTACCGTCGGCGCGCAACATCGCGCGCCGCAGGTGAATCAGAGGTTGCTTACGACGGCAACCGGCGAATGTGCGCGCCGAGGCTGCCGAGTTTTTCCTCGATGTTCTCGTAGCCGCGATCGATGTGGTAAACACGGTCTACCGTGGTGTCGCCCTTCGCCGCAAGCCCGGCCAGGACGAGGCAGGCCGAAGCGCGCAGGTCGGTCGCCATGATCGGCGCGCCGGTCATCGTGTCGACGCCGTGGATCGTCGCGGTGTTGCCGTCGACGTGGATGTCCGCGCCGAGCCGCTGCAGTTCCTGCACATGCATGAAGCGGTTCTCGAACACCGTTTCGGTGATGACGCCGACGCCTTCGGCGACCGCGTTGAGCGCGGTGAACTGGGCCTGCATGTCGGTCGGGAACGCCGGATACGGCGCGGTGATGATATCGACCGCCTTCGGCTTGCGCCCGCGCATGTCGAGCTGGATCCAGTCCTCGCCGGTAGTGATTTCGGCGCCGGCGTCTTCGAGCTTCTGCAGCACGACGTCGAGCGTGTCCGGGCGCGCGCGCTTGGCCAGCACGCGGCCGCCCGAGATCGCGCCGGCGACGAGGAAGGTGCCGGTCTCGATGCGGTCAGGCAGCACGTCGTAGTCGGTACCGTTGAGCCGTTCGACGCCTTCGATGACGATCGTCTCGCTGCCAGCGCCGAAAATCTTCGCGCCCATCGCGTTGAGGCAGTTGGCGAGATCGACGACCTCGGGCTCCTGCGCGGCGTTCTCGAGCACGGTCGTGCCCTTGGCCAGTGCAGCGGCCATCATGATGTTCTCGGTGCCGGTCACGGTGACGATGTCGAAATGCACGCGCGCGCCCTTGAGCCGTTTCGCACGCGCGCGGATATAGCCGTTCTCGACGCTGACATCGGCGCCGAGCGCCTGCAGTCCCTTGATGTGCAGGTCGACCGGACGCGAACCGATCGCGCAGCCGCCCGGCAGCGACACGTCGGCCTCGCCAAAGCGCGCGACCAGCGGACCGAGCACGAGGATCGAGGCGCGCATGGTCTTGACCAGATCGTACGGCGCGAAATAGCGGTTGGTCGTGCGCGGATCGATGTTGATGCGCATGCGCTCGTCGATCTCGAGGCTCACGCCCATCTGGCCGAGCAGCTCCATCGTCGTGGTCACGTCGTGCAGGTGCGGCACGTTGGTGATCGACATTGGTCCGTCGGCGAGCAGGGTCGAGGCGAGGATCGGCAGCACGGCATTCTTCGCGCCGGAAATCTGCACTTCGCCGTTGAGCGGAGCGCCGCCCGAAATCACGATTTTTGCCATGTGGAAAGTTACCGTTGTTGTCTGGCCGACTCTTCCGGAGTCAGCGTTTTCAGCGCGAGCGCGTGGATCGCACCGCCCATGAGGTCGCCCAGGGTCGCATAGACGAGGCGATGGCGTGCCAGCGGCAGCTTGCCGGCGAAGGCCTCGGCGACCACCACGGCCTCGAAATGCACGCCGTCGGCGCCCTGCACTTCGGCTGTAGCGCCGGGCAGGCCGCGCTCAATGAGATTCTTGATCGTTTCGGTGTCCATGGTAGGCGGCAATTATGGCGCAGAGCGGGCGGCGCGAACGGTTTTGTCGTCCGTGCGACGTTTGGGACGTTGTTTTCGTCTTGACTCGTCACCCCGGCCCGAATCGGCGCGCAGCCCACGCGGACTGCAACGGAACCGGCCCGAGCCCGCCGCTGTCCCAACGCGTGGGAGCTTCTGGCTGGCACAGGGGGTGACGGCTACAATAGGAAAACGACAATGGTAACGAATTACCCCGGGCGCAGAAACCCGGACCCCGCACATCCACCGCTGTCCCTGCTTCTTCCTCTGCTGATGAATGCGAAAATCCAGCCATTGAACCCGGCGCCGGCGCGGCTCGACCCGGCCGCTTTGAGGCGCAGCGCGATCACCGTGATCGAGACCGAGGCGCGCGCGATCGGCCTGCTCGAATCGCGTATCGACGATACCTTCCTGCGCGCCTGCGAGTTGATGCTTGACTGCCGCGGCCGCGTCGTCGTCTCGGGCATGGGCAAGTCGGGCCACGTCGCGCGCAAGATCGCGGCGACCCTGGCTTCGACCGGCACGCCGGCGTTCTTCGTCCATCCGGGCGAGGCCAGTCATGGCGACCTCGGCATGATCACGCAGAAGGATGTGGTGCTCGCATTGTCAAACTCGGGCGAGACCGACGAACTGCTCGCGATCCTGCCGCTGGTCAAGCGCCAGGGCGTGCCGCTGATCCTGATGACCGGCAATCCCGATTCCTCGCTCGCGGCGATGGCCGACGTGCATCTCGACGTCAGCGTGCCCGAGGAAGCCTGCCCGCTCGGCCTCGCGCCAACCGCGAGCACGACCGCGGCGCTGGTCATGGGCGACGCCCTAGCGATCGCCCTGCTCGAAGCACGCGGCTTCACCGAAGAAGACTTCGCCCGCTCGCATCCGGCCGGCGCACTCGGCCGGCGCCTGTTCGTGCACGTCGCCGACGTCATGCACAGCGGTGAGCGCCTGCCGATGATCGGCCTCGAGGCGACGATCCACGAAGCCATGGCCGAAATGACGCGCAAGGGCCTCGGCATGACCGCCGTCGTTGACGCGGACGGCGCACTTGCCGGCGTGTTCACCGACGGCGACCTGCGCCGCGCGATCGACGACGACGACATCGACCTGCGCCGCACCCGCGTCACCGAGTTGATGAGCACCCAGCCGAAGACCATCCGTGCGGACAAGCTCGCGGTCGAGGCCGCGCAGCTCATGGAGACCTACAAGATCCACGCCTTGCTCGTCGTCGACGCGGACGAGCGCTTGATCGGCGCGCTCAACATCCACGACCTGTTCCGCGCACGCGTGGTGTAGCTCGCTGGCGTCCGCTGCGGCATCCACGTTTTCGCAGTCCCGCCAAAGCTTGCGGGAATGATGGGCCAGCGCAAACGCGATGGGCCACACGCCTGCACCAGATTTGCGGCGGGTGCGCGTCACGCCTCAACAATGCGAAAATGCCGCATCCGACGCGAGGCGATCCATGCAAACTACTCCGACTCATCCCGCCAAGCCGCCCGCGGCGTCAGCTGCCGCCAAGACCGACGAGGAAAAAGCGGTTGCGCTGCGCATCAACGGCCGCGCCTACAGCTTCGACGGCGACGACACGATGCCGCTGCTTTGGTACCTGCGCGACGTGCTGCGCCTGACCGGGACCAAGTTCGGCTGCGGCATCGGTGCCTGCGGCGCCTGCACGGTGCTCGTTGACGGCAAGGCGCAACGCGCCTGCCTGACACCGATGAAGGCACTGGCCAAGCGCGAGGTGACCACGATCGAAGGCTTGGCCAACGGCGAACTGCATCCGGTGCAGCAGGCCTGGATCGAGATCGACGTGCCGCAATGCGGCTACTGCCAGGCCGGGCAGATCATCGCCGCAGCCGATCTGCTCAAGCGCACGCCCAATCCGAACGACGACGACATCGGCAAAATTTCCAACCTGTGCCGCTGCGGCACCTATCCGCGCATCCGCAAGGCGATCAAGCGCGCGGCGGAAATCACCAGGGAGCGCGCTGCGCACGAAGGTGGCAAGTCGTGAACAAAGACAAGACGATCGCCAGTCCTTCGCGACGCCGATTCCTCGTCGTCGGCGCGGCCGCGTCCGGCGCACTGATCGTCGGCTGGCGCACGGCGGCCGCGCAACAGGCACTGCCCTACCTCGGCGCGCGCATCGAGCCCGCTGCGCTCGGCAAGTTCGTGCGCATCGAAAAGAACGGCGACGTCATCATCGGCGCACGCGGCTGCGAGATCGGCCAGGGAGTGAAGACCTCGCTGCCGATGCTGATCGCCGAAGAACTCGACGTCGACTGGAACCGCGTGCGCGTCGAGCAATTGCCCTACGGCTATGTCGACACCGACAAGGGACCGTCTGACAAGTACGGCGACCAGGGCGCTGGCGGCAGCACGAGCATTCCGACCGCGTGGAAGGACCTGCGTCAGGCTGGGGCCACTGCGCGCTGGCTGCTGCTTGTCGCCGCGTCGGCGAAGTTGAATCTTCCCGCGGGACAACTGCGCACCGAATCGGGCAACGTGATCGCGCCGGACGGCACGAAACTTTCCTACGGCGAACTCGTCGATGCCGCATCCAAGCTCGATCCGCCGACCGAGCCACGCGCGCTGAAGAAGCCGGGGGAGTTCAAAGTCGTCGGCAAGCCGACGCCGACGGTCGATGCGCGCGAAATCGTCACCGGGCAGACCCAGTACGGCATCGATGCCTACCTTGCCGAGACGCTGATCGCCGTCGTCGCGCGCTCGCCGTGGATCGACGGCGAAATCGCCAGCCTCGACGATGCGGAAGCGCGCAAGGTGCCCGGTGTGAAGGGCATCGTGCGCATCGCCGGCCCCAAGCCGGGCGAGGCATTCGACGGCGCGCTCGCCAATGGCGTGGCCGTGCTGGCGACGAGCACCTGGGCCGCGCTCAAAGGCCGCGAGAAACTCAAGATCGAATGGAAGCCCGGCGCGTTCGCCGACGAATCGACCGAATCGCTGCGCCGCCAGGCCGACGAGCTGCTCAAGCCCGCGAGCGCGGACAAGGCCGTCGGCTTGCGTCGCGACGGCGACGTCGAGAAAGCACACAAGGCCGCGCGCAAGACGATCGAGGCGCGCTACAGCGTGCCGTTCCTCGCCCATGCGACGATGGAGCCGCCGGCCGCGCTGATCCACGTCGAGAAGGACAAGGTTCTGTTGATCGCATCGTTGCAGGATCCCGACGGCGCTTCCGAAGTCATCAACGCCGTCACCGGCATCGCCCGCGCCAAGATCGAGATCCGCATGACCCGCGCCGGCGGCGGCTTCGGCCGGCGCCTGAAGAACGACTACATCGCCGAAGCTGCGCTGATCGCCAAGCAGACCGACAAGCCGGTCAAGCTGATCTGGACACGCGATGATGATCTGCGCCACGACTTCTACCGCCCGTTCTGCGTGTTTCAGATGGCGGCGAGCCTCGATCGCAAGAACGAGATCAGCGCCTGGTCCGCGCGCTGTGCAGCGACGCCGCGCAATCATCGTGACAAGGGCATGAAGGAACGCCCGCTGTGGAACGGAACGCTCGCCCCCGACGATTTTCCGGCGGGCCTCGTGCCGAATTTTGACTTGTCGTTGCTGCAGCTCGAATCGGGCCAGCCGCGCGGCTGGTGGCGCGCCCCCGTGAGCAATGCGACCGCGTTCGCCGTGCAGAGCTTCGTCGACGAGATCGCCATCGCGCTCAAGCAGGACCCGCTCGCGCTGCGTCTGAAGTTGCTCGGCGAGCCGCGCGAACTGCCGTACAAAGGTCATGGCGGGCCCGTGTTCGATACCGGCCGCATGGCCACCGTGCTCAACGCGGCAGCAGAAAGAATCGGCTGGAAACGCAAGCCCGACAAGGATCGCGGCCTCGGCATCGCCGGCCACTTCACCTTCGGCGGCTATGCCGCGCACGCGCTCGAAGTCTCGGCGATCGATGGCAACGTCATCGTGCATCGAGCGGTCTGTGCGATCGACGTCGGCCACGTGGTCAATCCGCTTGGCCTCGAGGCGCAAGCGATCGGCGGTACCATCGACGGCCTTTCGTCCGCACTCAACCTCGGCATCACGCTCAAGGACGGAAAAGTACTGCAATCCAATTTTGGCGATTATCCACTTTTGCGCATGAGTCAGGCACCGGTCGATGTCGAAGTGATCATCATCGATTCGGGCAAGGAACCGTCCGGTGCCGGCGAGATGGCGCTGCCGAGCGCACTGCCAGCACTGACCAACGCGATCTACGCTGCAGCCCAGGTCCGCATACGCGAACTGCCGATCGGCGACCAGTTGCGCAAGATTCTGTAGAACTCAACGCGCGCGCGTCATCGTCAATGCGCGTTCGATCCATTCCCGGCAGCGCGCCGCGACATGCGCAGCATCACGACCGAGCAACGGGCCGACATGGCTCGCCCCGGTCAATTCGATGAATTCCGCAGCCCAGGCACGGGCCAGCGCACGACTCGCCTGCATCGGCACGTCGGCGTCCGCTTCGCTCGCGACAACAAGCGTTGGACAGGACGGCGCAGCCACCTGCGCACCACGCGCTTCACGCAGCGCGCAGCCCGACTCGTCGCGCCAGCGGCGGAATGCGAACCAGCGCGCCGCATCGTCGGCATCCGTCATGGCGCGACACGTGGACGCAAACGAACGCGCGCTGCCCCATGGTACGACGTCAGGGTAATCCTCGAACGCCGGTTGCGGTTCGATATCCGCCGGCGGCAAAGGATTGACGAGCACGAGCGCGGCCGGTGCGGTTCGCACGGCGACAATCGACGCAAGCATCGCGCCAAGGCTGGCGCCGACGAGAACGACAGGCGCCGGTTCGCTCCGCGCGCGATCGCATGCATCAGTCACCTTCCAGCCTTCGACCTGGCGCGCGTAGTCGTCGAGACGCGTATGCGCCAGGCCGCCTTGCGCGGGCTGCAAGTCATTGGCGACGGCGTCCCAGCCATGCGCGGCGAAGACGCGCCGCCAGATCGTCCATTCCCAAGCGCCGCCACCGGCACCGTGCACGAAGACGACGCGGCACTTCACGTTCTCGTAACGACTACGCATGCCGCATTATCGCGAAAAGCCGGCGTATTGAGCCGAGGTTGCATCGGCGTTGGACAAAGTCAGGTCTTCATTCTCGCCAACGAGAAGGAGCTTTCCATGAAATCCCGCATCCCCGGCGTCCCCACCGTTCCGCAGCCATCGCCTTCGCCTTGGCCAATAGCGTGTTAGACCCTTTGGGGGCCCTGCGCCCGCCTGTTTTTCCGCACATCCGATGCGGACGCGTCGCGATGCGAGGCTGGCGATTCCGGCCAGGCTTCCACCAGCTTGCCCCACACTCCGCCGGTCTCGCTGCTTGGACAAGAATGGAATGATTATTTTTCGTCCAACACCGTAGCCGGTTTCCATTTTTCCGCGGGCGGCTCATAAGCCTTCGGCGGAACGTCCACGCAGCCGCCACCTGCCATGACGATCATGAAAGCAGCCTTGCACTTGATCTTCCCCAGAGGCGTGTCGAATTCCTTTTCTACGCTGAGGTTCTTGTCCACGAATTCGGCGGTCTTGCGCAGCGCTGCGCCGAGCAGGTTTTCGTTCTCCGGTGCCTTCCATGCGCTGGCGAAATGATTGGGTCGAATCTTCACCGGCCGTTTCAATTGCATCAGCGCCGATGGGGCCGTCGATTTGGGAATGAAATGCGGTAGCTGCCCAGCGTCGGTCTGATCGGCCACTTCGGCAGGAATGTCGATGCTGCCATCGCTGTTGAATACATGCGGCCGCGCCGTCGATTCGAGCGGCGCAACGGAGGGCCGTTCCGGACTTCCGGTCGCGATCGGCGCGCGCTGAACCGCGACGGCGATCGATGCCGACGGAGGCGGCCGCGTCGACGGCGGCGGTTCCGGCAACACGGGCTCGACCGGCGCCGCATCGAGCAGACGCACTTCGATACGGCCTTCATCGAGCATCAGATGTGGCCGCATCAGCAGGTACAGGCACACCGCCGCGATCAGGTGCAGGAGGATTGCGGTGGAGATCGCCACAATGCGCAGCGAACGCGGCGCGCGCGTCTCCTGCGCACGCGCATGCGCGAGGGCGCGCGCGCGAATGCCTTTGTTGCAGTCGTCCACGGGCTCCGATTCAGGCTGGAGCATGTCGGGCACCCCTGTGACTGGGCTCATCTGCGGGAAAACAGCAATCGATTGCGCGACCTTATCGCGTCCGGGCTAAATCGCCGCTGAGCGCGACTTGTCGTCGCGCAGAGCCGGCGGACACTTGAGTTCCGAATCGCTCCGCCCCACCTCGCATCACTCCGGATTTCCGACAGGACGAACGCATGGCTTTGTTCACACCGCTCGAGATCGGCAGCGTCACGCTGCGCAACCGCATCGCTATCTCGCCGATGTGCGAATACTCCGCGGTCGACGGGGTGCCGAACGACTGGCATCTCGTCCATCTCGGCAGCCGCGCCGTCGGCGGCGCCGGGCTCGTATTCAGCGAAGCCTCGGCGGTCTCGCCCGAGGGGCGCATATCGGCGGGTGATGCCGGTATCTGGAACGAAGCGCAACAGGCGGCATGGGCGCGCATCGTTCGATTCATCAAGGCGCAGGGCGCCGCCGCTGGCATCCAGCTCGCTCATGCCGGGCGCAAGGCATCCACCGATGTGCCATGGCGCGGCGGCAAGCCGCTCGTCGGCGTCCCCGATGCGTGGACGCCGGTGGCGCCGAGCGCGATCGCGTTCGATGCCGGCTATGCCGTGCCGACCGCACTTGACGAGTCCGGACTGCGCAAGGTCGTCGCCGATTTCGTCGCCGCTGCGGTGCGTGCGCGCGAGGCGGAATTCGACGCTATCGAAATCCACGCCGCCCACGGCTACCTGCTGCACGAGTTCCTGTCGCCACTGTCGAACCGGCGCACGGATGCTTACGGCGGTTCGCTCGAGAACCGCGTGCGCCTGCTGCGCGAAGTCGTCGCCGCCGTGCGCGGCGTGTGGCCGCAGCCGCGACCGCTGTTCGTGCGTGTCTCGGCGACCGATTGGACCGAGGGCGGCTGGGACATCGACGAGTGCGTGGAACTCGCGCGCTGCCTCAAGGCCGACGGCGTCGACCTGATCGATACGTCCTCGGGCGGCAATGTCGCCCATGCGAAGATTCCCGTCGGGCCGCGATACCAGGTGCCGTTCGCAGCGCGCATCCGTCGCGAGGCGGGCATCGCGACCGGCGCGGTTGGCATGATCACGACGGCGCCGCAGGCACAACAGATCGTCGAACGCGGCGATGCCGATTTGGTCCTGATCGCGCGCGAGTCGCTGCGCGATCCCTATTTCCCGCGCCACGCCGCGGCAGAACTCGGCGTGAAAATTCCGGTACCCGAGCAATATCAGCGCGCCTGGTAGGACCGACCAGCGTATCGCCGCCGCAACACCCTGCGGCGGCGCGCCTTGACCGACGCGAATAAAAGGAGAAACCTGACGTTCCTCGCGGCCAAGAATGCCGTTGCCCGAACGGCGCGTTCAAGGGCGCTTTCATTGAGAAGTGCGGCCAAGGATGGCCGCTTCTTGATCTTCGCATTCACGGACGAATGCAAAAATACTGGAGGCGCATCGTGGGCTACACCACCGAAGGCATCCGAAACATCGCGCTCGTCGGCCACTCTGCCGCGGGCAAGACCACGCTGTTCGAAGCCCTGCTGCACGCGGGCGGCGCGATCCAGACTCCCGGCACGATAGAGCGCGGCACCACGGTTTCCGACCACGATCCGCTCGAAAAACAACGACAACATTCGCTCAACGCGAGCATCGCCTCGATCGACTCAGGCGACTGCCACATCAACCTCATCGACACGCCAGGCTCGCAGGATTTCCGCGGGCCAACGCTGACCGCGCTCGCCGCGGTCGAGACCTGCGCGATCGTCATCAACGCCCACGCCGGCATCGAATTCGGCACCCAGCGCATGATGCATCACGCCAAGCAACGCGGCCTCGCGCGCGTGGTCGTGGTGAACAAGATCGACGGCGGCAATCCGCGCGCGATTGTCGAACAGATCCGCGAGGCCTTTGGCCCCGAATGCCTGCCGGTCAACTTGCCAGCGCAGGGCGGCAAGTCCGTCGTCGACTGCTTTTTCAAACCGGATGGTGTGGCCGATTTCGACAGTGTCGCCGCCGCGCACCAGCGCATCATCGACCAAGTCGTAGAGATCAACGAAACGGTGATGGGTCATTATCTCGACGACGGCGAGGCGGCATTGAGCGGTGCCGAACTGCACGATGCGTTCGAGCAATGCCTGCGCGAAGGCCATCTCGTGCCGATCTGCTTTGCCTCAGCACGCACAGGCGCGGGTGTGCGCGAGTTTTTGCAGGTCATCGAAAAACTGCTGCCGAATCCGCTCGAAGGCAACCCGCCGCCGTTCGTAAAAGGCGCCGGCGCGAACGCGACGCCGATCGAGGCGAAGGCCGATCCCACGGCGCACGTGATCGCCGACGTGTTCAAGATCGTCAACGATCCGTTCGTCGGCAAGCTCGCCGTGTTCCGCGTCTATCAGGGCACGATCAAAAAGGATTCGCAGCTGTTCATCGACGACGGCAAGAAACCGTTCAAGGTCGGTCATCTGTTCAAGCTCCGCGGCAAGGACTACGTCGAGATCGATCAGGCGATTCCGGGCGACATCGCTGCCGTGGCAAAAGTCGAGGAAATCCATTTCGACGCGGTGCTACACGACTCTCACGACGAGGATCAG
>Ga0207695_10010929_pt1 | contig 11042 bp, 10 predicted proteins | sample KBSC54metaG_FD_184354 | JGI IMG/M metagenome (GOLD analysis project Ga0207695, IMG submission 184354) | Corn rhizosphere microbial communities from Kellogg Biological Station, Michigan, USA - KBS C5-4 metaG (SPAdes) (version 2) | ecosystem: Host-associated > Plants > Roots > Rhizosphere > Soil... | reverse complement strand
CGCTTGTGCCATCAGCACATGGGGCGCGCCGGAGACCGCGATCGTCGTCTCAAAACCGGAGCGCGGGGCGGTCCTCAGCACGGCCAGAGCGGTAGTGGTCGAGCCGCCCATTACCCGCCAGGCCGCCGTTGCCGTCGAACCGTTCCAACTGACGTGGACGAGCACCTGTCCGCGCGGGCCGTGCGACAGCGCGATGCTCGGGGCCGTGGGCGGCATTCCAAGCCACGGATACTTGAACGTGGTGTAGGACTGATAGGTATGCGGCAGGTGGGCGTCGAAGAGAACTTCGCCCTTGGAACTGAATTCAGAGAAGTACGGTTCCTGTCCCCAGCCCACGAACCAGCTGCCGTCCGCCAGCGGCTGGAAGTCGCCCTGGCTGGGGGCGACCAGCGGCTTGCCGGGGTGCACGAAGCTCGAGGCGAGGCTCGCGGTCATCGTCCTCATGTCCAGGCGCAAAGCGATCGCGCGCGACTGCTTGTGGACGGCCGGCGTCGCGCCGTTGTCAAAGAAGGAGACCGTGCCACCGGGGTCGATGCGCAAGTCGTGCTGCCAAGCCGGACGAGCGCCGGGACTCAGCTTGAAACTGGATTTCTTGCCCCCCAGGCGCCAGATCACTCTCCCCGTGCGCGGATCGATGAAATACGCCGCCCAGGTATTGCGCGAATCCACCAGCAGACGACCTGGCGCTTCAGCGGCGCCGTTGATGTGAAACCAGTCCCACGGCGAGCGCTGCGTGCCGTTGGCTTCCATCGGGACATAGGAGTCGGACATCGAAACGTGATCGAGCGCGTGCCACTCGTAGCGAACCAGGCCCGTCTTCAGATCGATGTCCTGCAGGACCGTGTCCGCCACCGCTCCATTGGACGGTCCGTGGTAGTTGGAGAGGTTGCAGCGCACGGCGTCGAACACCGTGAAAAAGGCCGTGTCGCGCCGAGCGATCTGGAAAGCATGCAGATCCGGCTGGTAGCCGTTGCCGGCGCGCACCACCTTGATCGTGCGGTAGGAAGGGCCGGCGATCACGACGGCGCCGTCGCGCCGTTCGCCTTCGACGTAAGGCTCCTGCCACCAGGTCAGCACCGGGCGGCCTTCGTAGCGCTGAACGCGCACATTGCTGGCACGCTCGCCCTTGGGGATCGGCTTGAACCAGACCAGGCGACCGGCGCCGTCGAGGATCATCGGACCGTACTGACCCGGACCCGCGTACGGCGCCAGGAAGATGTAGCCGGGGGCGCGGGATGGGCCTTGCGTGACAGCGACATGTGGCGGCAGCAGGTCGGGGCGCGAGAGGAAGTGCTGCAGTTCGCCGTACTTAGGTGGCGGCGGCGGTGGCGGCGGCGTCTCGAGGGAGCGACTGGTCGAGTCGCGCTCGGCGATCGTGAAGCTCCAGGCGACCGGCACGCGAGAACCCGCCCGAAGCAGCGTGGCGCGAACCCTGACCTGCTCGCCCTGGTCGAAGAAGCGGTCGGGCACGAAGCTCGCGCCATCGCCCTGGGAGTAGGCACGCAGGCGACCCGAATGGCCACCGCTGCTCGAGCCGGTCACGCTCACATCCACGATGTCGGCGGCGGGAACGCCGAGCATGCTGATCTGCGTTTCGTGCGAAGAGTCGCGCGTATCCGGACCCGGAGATACCGTCAAGGCGCCGCCGGCCAGCGAGGCGGAGACGTCGAGGGTGCTCGGCGCACAGGCCGGAGCCGGTTGTGCGCCGCCGGTCGAGCTGACGACCAAAGCGATCGCGACGGCAGCGACGATCGCCAACAGGCCGCCGCCGCGCACTGTGCGAGAAGACATCGACAAGGCCGGCAAGGATACGCGGGCCGGCGGGTAGGAGAGCCGGTGTCCGTCGCCGCCGGCTACCATCACCCCATGGGGCTGGGAGAGACCTCAGAGCGCGTCCGCAACATCGTCGAGGCGGCCGAGCGCACCGCCCGCGAACTGCGCGAGCGCGCCGAGCAGCGCGCGGCCGAGCGCATCGCCGAGGCCGACCGCGCCTCCGCTAACCGTGTGGAGGCAGCAGAGCGAGAGGCCGCCGAGATCCTCGCCGACGCCCGCACCCAGGCCGAGCAAGCCCGCAACGACGCGCTCGCCTCGGTCGGCGCGATCCACGCCGAGGCCGAGAGCGCAACGGCCCACGCCCGCGAACAGGCCCAAGCGACGACGGCCTCTGCGGCCGAGCAGGCCAAGCGGGTGCTGGCCGCCGCAAAGCAGCAGGCCGATCAAACCGTCTCATCCGTCGACGAACAGGCCACGCAAACGCTTGCCTCAACCAAGGCCGAGGCGGAGGCGATTGTCTCGAGCGCCCAGGACCAGGCGGCGCAAACGCTCGCCGAGGTGCGCGAGCACGCCGAAAGAGCGCGTGCGGACGCCGAGCGTGAACTGGCGGCCCATCGCGCCGAGATGGAAGAGAAAGCCAGCGAGATCCGCGCCAAGGCTCGCGCCGACGCCCGCGAGATCGTCGGCCAGGCCCACTCCGCGGCCCGCGAGGTCATGCGCCACGGCGACGAGATCTCCCGCAACCTGCGCGACCTCTCGAACTCGCTGCGCACCAACGCCGACCGCCTGCTGCGCGACGTGCGGCTGACCCATGGCAGCATGGTGGCGCGGCTTGACCAGGCGGCGCCAGGGTCCGGCTCCCGCGAGCCCTCGCGCGGCGAGAAGTCGCTTCTCACCGGACGCCGGCGCGAGCCTGACGACCCGGACAGCGACCTGGACGTGCCGGAGTTCGTGCCGCGTAATTGAGCGCACCTCGAATCGCCGCCAGCCACGCGCCTGAAGCCTTCGGAGACGATAGGATTGGGGCACCTGGGGCTATAGCTCAGTTGGGAGAGCGTCTGGCTGGCAGCCAGAAGGTCGCCGGTTCGAGCCCGGCTAGCTCCATTCAGACAATTGTCAGGTTGGTCGAGGAGCGCGATTCGGTGTCGCTCAGTTGCCTCAACATCGGCTCTGCAAAAAGCTCCGCGGGAGTCAGGTGCAGTGATCGGCAGCTTGGCTTGCCGACATATCTCTTTGCGCCCGTTCTAGTGCCTTGGGGATGGTCGACGTCATGGAGTAGGACATGATGGATCTACCCACAAGGCGACCCCTCGTTGCTCAACGGTCTCCGCCGTCGGTGTGAGCACCCAGCGCCGCAACGAAGCTCTCAGCGCTTTCAAGCAAGCAGGCGTGCCCGCCCTGAAGGTCGACTACAGTCACGTCGGGAAGCCCGTCGGCAAGCAGATCGACCACGGCCCGCAGCCACGGCGCCGTCGAGGTACCTCGGATCAAAAGAGTCGGGATAGGCAACCGCTCGAAGCCCTCGATTCCCGCCGCCGCGGAACGCTGAGCGCGCTCGTCGTACCACGACAGACTCTGCCGACAAGAGGACCAGAAATCCCATTGCGGCAGTTGCCGGAAGTCCACTCCCTCGGCGAAACCCGCGGTGAGCAGGAACTCCTCGACCACTGCGTCGTCGCTCAAGTTGCGACCAGCGCAACGGCTGACGAACTCCGCGAACCGCCTGGCGCTTTCGTCACTGTCGGCTACGAGCCACCAGGCGGCCGGCTCGATCATCGTCAGCGTTCGCACACGCTGCGACTGGGCGAGGGCAAGATCGAGCGCCATCCGGCCACCGTTGGACCAGCCGACCAGATGCATCTCGTCAACTCCGGCCGAGGCGAGCGTGCGCAGCAGGCTCTCGCGCTCGACCGCGGCGTCGTAGCTGCCGTCGCCGATGCGTCCGGCAATCCCTTCGGCATTGACAATCGGCTGCACCCGGACGACCCGGCGAAGCTCGGCCAGCGGCGAAACCAACGGCAACCAGGACTGCCAGCCGGTCAGCCCACCCGGCAGCAACACGAACGGCGGCTCCCCCGAACCAGCATGGTCATGCTCCAAGACCCGCGCCTCCACAGCAATGATCTTAGGTGCCGCAAGAGCAGTACATCCCCGTACGCCTCATCAAAACGACACCTGGCCGCCAAGCAACTGCGCAAAGTGGTTCGTGTTGACTTCGGTTGGCTCCATTAGACAATTGTCCGCAAAAGATGCTCTCTCGCTAGCCGGGGCAGGCGTCCTCACCCGGGTCGTCCTCTGGGTGACAGATCTTCTTTGGGCTATGACTCATAAGCCGCCAGGAAAGACTGTCGAGTAGGAAACCACACCTGAAACGATATGAGTTGGCCGGTTGGCGACGGCGAGAATCAGCCGGAAGTCATATGGTTTCAGTTCGCGCACGGTTCTGAAGCCACGAACCGCAAGCGCTGGAACCGACACCAATGTACGATCATGCGGGCCACGGATCGGTGCGACCATAATCCAGACACTCTTGGTCACCAGACCCGCCGGCGAGACCGCCTTGCGGCCAAGGTAAGTGCTCACAACTTGTGCGCTGTATGGCGCCACGGCGATTATCGGGGCGCGTGAGTCGACCGCCTCGACACGCGAAATCGCATCCCGCCAGTCGGTCTGCTCATAGCGCCAGTCAGTGGCGACCCATACCGCTGTCACCAGGGCCAACGTGAGGTAGCAGACGAGCGGTGCTGCACGCAGCCGCAGCATTACTGTGGCAGCGAGTGCTGCCACAGTAGGCATCGCGACGATGACATTGCGCGAGTAGAAGCGGTCCTCGATTCCTGCGAGCCCCATCAGCAACGGCAGACCGACGCTGCCTGCGGCCAATATCAGTACCATCCTCGCTCCACGATCGCCTCGAATGGCGATGATCGCGCCGGAGGCAACGGCAAGCCACCATACGGCTAGGCCACTACCCTCCAGCCAGTTACGTGGCACGTTCGCTCCTATCGCGACCTGCCGCACGGTCATGAGGACGCGCGAGACAAGTGGCTCGGTTTCGATAAAAGCTGCTCGTTCGCCGCTTGCCTGACCCGCTACGAGCGGCACAAGCGGACCTGTGCAAACGGCGATTATGAGCAGCCACCCGAGCGTTGCCAGGCGCTCGGGTGGCCGCAACACGAGTAGGATTGCCACCTCGGCGATCACTAGAAAACCACCAAAGTAATGGGTCCACACACATGCAACACAAGCGAGCGCCCAACGCCCGTAACGCCCACTGGAGGGGTGTTCTAGAACGGCAGAGAAGCCCCACACCGTCAAAAGCCCTGTGAAGACAAGCAAACCGTAGCTGCGCGCATCTGTCGAATAGGAGACGAGCATCGGGCTCACGGCCAGGATCGCTGCGGTCGCGAGCGCGGCGCGTTCTCCCACCAGGCGGCGAAACGCCACATAGCTGACCGGAACTGTCGCCGTCAGCGCCAACGCCGGAATCACACGCATTGACACGGCTGAATGCGCTCCGGCGAACCAGCCGATGACGTAATAGAGCGGCGGGGTGGACTCTGTCTTCGCGACGTGATGCCAGACACCCGGAAGGGACGATTCGCCGAGAATTTCACGCGTGAAGATCTCATCGAGCCAAAGGCTCTGATGATCGAGGAATGGGAAGCGCAGCGCCGCTGCCACGATCGTGGTTAGTGCGAGGATCAGCCACACGATTCTCGGACTTATGCGACTCTTGGTCACCGCCGCTGAACACGCGGTTCCATCCCACAGACCCACCCCAGCGGCCTCCATAGGCACAGGCTCCCTCCTCGTCCTCTCCTCCCAGTCACGTTGGCCAGCATCGCGCTGTCGCAATGGCCGGAATCAGACTGGCTGATCGGTGCGTCTGTTCGAACACGCAGAACACTTAAATGTCGCGGCGTGTACGGATCAACTCCCAAGGCCCGATAGCACCGCGGCGACACCTCGGGGATGCTCCCGGCGTGGACAACGCTCGCGCCGTTCGACCGGCGGGGTGGCAACCCCGAACGTCGCCAATGGTACCGTGGCGCCGTGGACCTTCCTGAGCTGATGGTCGTTGATGCTGCCGCATGGCGAACCTGGCTGAATGGCAACCACGCCAAGTCACAAGGCGTGCGACTGGTCCTCGCTAAGAAGGGCACAACGCATCCGACGACGCTCTCCTACGACGAGGCACTCGACGAGGCGATCTGCTTTGGCTGGATCGACGGGCAGCTCGGGCGCCGTGACAGCACGACGTTCCTGCGACGATTCACACCCCGAAACGCCCGGAGCCCCTGGTCTCAACGCAACGTTGCCATCGCCGAGCGGTTGAGCGCCTCCGGACGAATGCACCGATCAGGGGATGACGAAGTTCGGCGGGCGAAGGCGGATGGTCGATGGGAGGCCGCCTACGCCGGTCAGAGTGACGCAGTGGTCCCAGAGGACCTGGCGAGGGCATTGGCGGCCAACCCCGTGCTCAGGCGATGTTTCAAACGCTCACGAGTGCGAACCGGTACTCCATCGTCTATCGGATCGGAAGCGCGAAGAAGATCGAGACCCGAGCCAGGCGAGTCGAGCAGTTTGTGGAGATGCTGGCCCGAGGCGAGACCATGCACCCGCAAGGTCCACGCCCATCCGAGTAGTTGGCCCAGCATCACGGAGCAGAGGGCCCCGAACGCCGGTTCCGCTGGGCAGATTCAGTCCAGCCAGCGTCGCCTCGTCGCCTGCCGGCTTGCTTGATGTCGTGCCTTTTGGGGTAGCTGCACTACATCTCCATCTCCAGGCCAAGGGAGAAGCTGAGGCATCGAGGATGGCACAAGACAGATCATCGTCGGCTCCAGAGGGACCCCCGATCGCTGAGCTGCTGCAAGCGCTCACCGAGCAGACGACCAGGCTTGCGCAGCGGGAGATTGAGCTAGCCAAGACAGAGATGGCGGCGAAGGGCAAGCGGGCAGGCTTGGGCGCTGGCGCCTTCAGCGTTGCCGGCCTGGTTGCGCTTCTTGCCCTGGGGGCCGTCACCGCGGCGGCGATTCTCGGGCTGGCCATCGCCGTCGCGGCATGGCTTGCTGCCCTGATCGTCGCGGCCGCCTATCTCCTCCTCGCCGGCCTTCTGGCGCTGATGGGGCGCTCGAAGCTCAGGCAAGCGACCCCGCCCATGCCCGAGCAGGCGCTCCAGAGCGTCAAAGCGGACGCTGAGGAAGTCAATGAAAGAGCCAAGGAGGGCTGGCATGAGCGCCGAGCGGAGGCAGCAACCCGAACGTCCTGAGAAGGGAGGGAGATGCGCAATCCCGAGGAGATCCGCAAGGACATCGAGCAGACGCGTGTGGAAGTTGGTCAGACCGTGGCCGCGATAGCCGCCAAGAGCGATGTGAAGGGACAGGCGAAGCACAGGATCGAGGAGGTCAAGGGCAAAGCGAGGATGGCGGCCGATCGAGCCAAGGTGCCAGCGGCGCTCCTTGGTGCTCTACTTGCGCTCTTGATTCTGCGGCGGGTGCTCTCGCGATGAACGAGCGGTCGGATACCGGCGAGGCACGGCGCGACTACCGCCCCGTCGGGGCCGCGTCGGATACCGGCCTCCTGGCCACACTGAAGCGGGTGCTGAGCGAGTTCAAGGAGGACAACCTCACGGACTGGGCGGCGGCGCTCACCTACTACGGCCTGCTCTCCCTCTTTCCGGCGCTAATCGCGATGGTCTCGCTGATCGGACTCTTCGGCGATCCCAAATCGACAACCGAGAGCCTGACCGAAATCATCACATCGATCGGTCCCTCCTCGGCGGCAGAAACCTTCTCGGGCCCAATCGAATCGATCACCAAAAACCGTGGCACCGCCGGCGTCGCTTTCGTCCTCGGGCTCGCGGTTGCGCTCTGGTCTGCCTCCGCATACGTCGGCGCCTTCATGCGGGCATCGAACGTGATCTACGAGACCCCGGAGGGCAGGCCCTTCTGGAAGCTTCGGCCGCTGCAGATCGCGGTGACGCTGGCGATGATCGTCGCCGTCGCCCTGATCGCTGTCTCGCTCGCCCTCACCGGCCCGATCGTCAAGGCGGTCGCCGAGCCACTCGGGATCGGCTCCACCGCGGTCGACGTCTGGAACATCGCCAAGTGGCCGGTGCTGATCGCAGTCTTCCTCCTGATGCTCGCGGTTCTCTATTACGCCTCACCCAACGTGAAGCTGCGCGGCTTTAAGTGGGTGACGGCCGGCAGTCTCGTCGCTGTGGTCGTCTGGGCCATAGCCTCTGCGCTCTTCGGCTTCTATGTCGCTAACTTCGGCTCCTACGACAAGACTTATGGCACGCTCGCCGGCCTGATCGCACTGCTTGTGTGGCTCTGGATCACCAACCTCGCCATTCTCTTGGGCCACCAGCTGAATGCCGAGCGCGAGCGCAGCCTGGAGATCGAAGAAAGCCGCCCACGCGCCGAGCGCGAGATCCAGCTGGAGCCCCGCGATAGGCCCAAGGATCAAAGAACCACTTGACCGTGAGGGCCGCCCCACGACACCAAGCTGCGCCGGTAGATGACTGAAGGAGGCCGTAATGAAGTTCCTTTTCATGCCGATCAACATTGCCGCCGGCCTCCTCGCGGGCTTCCTTGGCAAGAAAATCTTCGAACGGCTCTGGGGCCTGATCGATGATGAGGAGCCACCGACCCCCGAGCACCGCGAATTCTCCTGGCCGAAGCTGATCGCGGCGTTGGCGGTGGAGGGAGCGATCTACCGCCTCGTCAAAGGACTAGTCGATCATGGCGCACGACGCGCGTTTGCGAAGGGAACCGGCACCTGGCCCGGTGAGGAGAAACCAGACACTCAAATGGGCAAGCCCGTATTCCACCCCTGAACCCACGAGCGCCCCCGCCGCCATCAGCCGCCAACGGCGACGCTTGTGCGTTTCCGCATGATCCTGCCCTGCGGTCAGCTTCGCGGCGAACGCGCGTCTCAGTCATGTCGCGCCGACCGTCCCGCCGCCGCGATGTGCTCGTCGGTGATCTTTCCGTCTGACGGCACGCACGGATGATGGACGTGACAGAGGCGGTAGTGGCCGTGGCGGAAACGACCCCAGCGGAAGCAGCCCGATCGGTGGCAGATCAGATTCGAGAGGATGCCGCCGATTCCGATCAGGCTGATGACACCGACGATCAGCCCGATCCATTCCGCGTGGGAGGTGGTGAAAGGCAGGGCGGCGGGCAGCACCCGCGGCACACTACCGACGAGCCCCTACGGACGCGAAGCGACGACCTGCACGACCACCGGCACGTCGAGTTCGTCGCGCAAGCGCCGGATCTGGTCGCGTTCCTGCCAATGCTCGGCCTCGGGTTCGGCGGTGACGACGATCACCTCGTCAGCGCCGAAGGCACGCAGCTGATCCTCGATCGCAGTAGTCGGGCTGATAGCGTCGCCGACGCTGCCATGCGCGAGAAAGCCCTGGGTGCGTGCCCACGAGAGCGAGCGCTCCAGCCGACGTCGCGCCTGGCGCATGCCCTCGTCGATGTCGGTGTAGGCCAGATGCGTGCGCGAGCTGAGCACAGGGGCGAGCACGTCCAGCTCGACGCGGCCGTCCTCGGCGCCGGCGATCCGCTCGCGCAGCTCCTCGCCCTCGAGCGGCTCGTTGGCGACCACCAGCACATGGCGAGCGCCGGCGATCCCACCGAGCGGGTGCGGCGCCGCCGCGGCCTCACGCAGTGGCTGGCGCCGTTCGCGATCGGCCGAGCGCAAGTATGCGCTCAGTGCGAGCAGCGCCATCGCGGCGAAGGCGACCATGCCGACGAGCACGCTGCTGAGCAGGCCGATCGCCACCGCGATCCCAGCCAGCGCGGCCGTCGCGACCGTCAGCCGGAAAGCGTCCGTCTCTGATCTGATCGGGAAGCGCATCGTCTGAACCCATCTGTTGACTACCCGTGGCGGAACCCGGCAAAACCACCTGCCGGCAAGCGAACCGGTCGAAGTTCAATGCCGCTACCGTACGCCCGTGCGAGTCGCGACCTGGAACGTCAATTCGATCAAGCAGCGAGTGCCGCGGCTGCTGCCCTGGCTCGACGAGCGCCAGCCCGACGTCCTCTGCCTGCAGGAGACCAAGCTGACCGACGAGGCGTTCGAGCAGTTGCTCGGCGAGGAGCTTGCCGAGCGCGGCTACGCGGCCGCCTCCCACGGCGAGGTCCAGTGGAACGGGGTTGCGATCCTCTCGCGGATCGGGCTCGAGGACGTTATGGCCGGCCTCCCCGACTCGCCCGGATTCCCCGCCCCCGAGGCGCGAGCGGTATCCGCCACCTGCAGCGGCGTGCGTGTTCACTGCGTGTACGTGCCCAACGGCAGGGTTCCGGACTCCGACCACTACCGCTACAAGCTCGACTGGCTGGCCGCGCTGAGAGAGACCATCAGCCGAGGTCCAGCAGACGCGATCGTCTGCGGCGACATGAACATCGCGCCCACCGACGCCGACGTGTTCGATCCGGGCGCGTATGTCGGACAGACGCACGTCACGCCGCCGGAGCGTGCTGCGTTGGCCGAACTTCAGGCGCTTGGGCTTCACGACGTCGTGCGCGAGCACTGGCCGCGGGAGCGCATCTTCACCTATTGGGACTACCGGGCAGGCATGTTCCACCAGGATTTCGGGATGCGGATCGACCTCGTCCTCGGCACCGCCGGCGTGATGCAGCGGGTGAAGGCCGCGTGGGTTGACCGACAGGCGCGCAAGGGTCCGGGGCCGAGCGATCACGCTCCGGTGATCGTAGATCTGGACGTGGCGCCGGACGGCAACGTCGGGCCGGTCGTCCCGCCGCCGTCGGCGCGAGGAGCCAAGCGGCGCACCACCAAGCTGCCTCAATCTCCCTGACCGGATGCCACTGAGGCCATCGCGAGGCCGTCGATCGCTTCGGCAAGCAGGCGTCAGAGTCAGCCTGTGTCGGCCGGCTGACTCGGCGCTCCCCCAATTGCGTTCACCAGCCGCCGGCGGCGATCGCGAACTCGCTTGAAGCGTGCCTGCGAGCGGGCCATGCGCCGACCCTCAGGCGAGTAGCGGCGTCGCGCCCAGGGCGAGGTCGGGGCGGCCAGGCGCACACTGCCCACGATCGAGACCGGCGGCAGAAAGATGCCGAGCAGACCCAGCATCGGCTTGCCCTTGAGGATCGCGATCGTGGAGAAGAGCAGATCGATCATGATCGCCACAACCAGCGAGCCGATCGGCGCGGCGCGGTTGGTGATGTCAAATGGGGCTACGCCGAGCACGACCAGGCCGCCGAGCAACGTGGCGACGACCACCGCATCGATCG
>Ga0207695_10010927_pt1 | contig 11043 bp, 10 predicted proteins | sample KBSC54metaG_FD_184354 | JGI IMG/M metagenome (GOLD analysis project Ga0207695, IMG submission 184354) | Corn rhizosphere microbial communities from Kellogg Biological Station, Michigan, USA - KBS C5-4 metaG (SPAdes) (version 2) | ecosystem: Host-associated > Plants > Roots > Rhizosphere > Soil... | reverse complement strand
TCGCACGACGGGTTCAAGATCTACGTAGTCATCGTGAACCGCGAAGTCGAAAGCTTCATCAGGAGAATACGCGAAAAGCTCCTGGATTTCGAGTTCGAGCGGCAGCGTCACCGGGTCGAGGCAGCGCACGCACTCTCCCACGGCCGTGGTCTCGACCTCGGCCGTGACCAGGATGCCGTCGTGCAGCCCCTCGAGGCGCACGTCGAGCGCGATCGGCTCGCCCTGTTTCACGTAGGCGACAGCCTCGCCCCACCGCTCCGGCAGCGGGAACTCGAGGGCGCGCTCGCGCATCTCGCCCGGCTTGTGCATGAGGTCGAAGACGGGGAGATCGAAGGGCGACTTGTGAGCGGGCACGAGGGCTGAGTTTAGTCGCGCCCGAGTGCTCCCGCAGGCCGGCAACCGCCCCGCTCGCGGCCCCTGCCGCCTGCCGCCCCTCCCGCGCGCACCGTATCCACACCGAACAGTGCCCACGGGGCTCCACGCCCCTCAAGCCGCGCGATACGTGCGGATGCGCCGCGCCCGAGGCTCAGGTGTCGTACTCGTACCCGTCCCATGGCGCGTAGTACGCGATGAAGTCGCCAGGCTGGATGTTCACCGACCACATGCCGTCGTACTCCTGAGGGACGAATCCGAAGACGATCCCGTCGACGGTGTGCGAGAAGGGTGCCACCCTGATGGGCTCAAGCTCATAGTCGCCGAGTTGCTCGAGGAACGTGTGAAGCGGAGCGTCTTCCGTCGCGTGACCTGCCTGCTGTGGGGGCAGATCTGCCCGACGCTTCACTTCCGAGAGCTCGACCGAGTCGAAGCTGCCATCGGCTTTCCAGAGAAAGAGGGCGACGAACTGTTTCGCCTCCCGTGTCGTCGAACCGCCGTCGAACAACTCATCGCTGAGGAAGAAGAGTCGCCCGTCACCCGCCTTCCCCGCGTAGGGCACGTGATAGTCGTCGGGACGAATCGTGATCCGTGAGGGAGCACCCTCGGTCGCCGACTTGGTCACTGTGGGAACCATCCCTCCGCATGACGTCATGGTGAGGAGCACCGCCAGCACGCCCAGCGATCTGACGGTCGTCAGGGAGGACCTCATGCAACGAGACTAGATGCGCGCAACCACCGTGAACGCCTCGTCGTAGATCGCGAGCGCCGTCGCGACCTGCTCGGCGGTGACCGTGCAGGGCGGCACCACATGGATGCGGTTGTCCGCCGTGAACGGCAGCAGTCCGCGCTTCAGCAGCTCGGCCTTGAGCAGCCCGACGGTCGCCGGAGCGACCGGCTCGCGTGTGACCGGATCCATCACCAGATCCAGCGCCCAGAACACGCCGAGCCCGCGCACCTCGCCGATCATCGGATGCCGCGACGCGAGTTCGAGCAACCCGGGGCCGAGCACCTCGCGCCCGATCGTCGCGGCGTTCTCGATGATGCCCTCGTCGTCCATCGCGTCGATCGACGCGACGATGGACGCCATGGCGAGTGGGTGGCCGCTGTACGTCAGCCCTCCGGGGAACACCTGGTCGTCGAATTCTTTGGCGATCCCCTCGGAAATGATCACGCCGCCCGCCGGCACGTATCCCGAGTTGACGCCCTTGGCAAAGGTGATCAGATCGGGAACGACCCGCTGCGGATTGATCTCGGCGTTCTGCCAGGCGAACCAGTCGCCGGTGCGACCGAATCCGGACATCACCTCGTCGACGATCAGCAGGAAGCCGTACTTGTCGGCGAGCGCGCGCAGGCCGGCGAAGTAGCCGGGCGGCGGCACCAGTACTCCGGCGGTGCCGGGGACGCCCTCCACGATGAGGGCGGCGATCGAGTTCATGCCCTCGGCCTGGATGATTCGCTCGAGGCTGTGCAGGGCGCGCTCGCTCTCCTCTTCGGGCGTCGTCGACCAGAACTCCGAGCGGTACGCGAACGGACCGAAGAAGTGCACGTGCCCGCGAGCGAACTCGTTGGGCACTCGGCGCCAGTCGCCGGTGGCGACGATCGCCGCTCCGGTGTTGCCGTGGTAGCTGCGGTACTGGCTGAGGATCTTGTCGCGCCCGGTGACCAGGCGCGCCATGCGCATCGCGTTCTCGTTGGCATCCGCCCCGCCGTTGGTGAAGAACACCTTCGTGAACGGCGCGCCCGCCTTCGACAGGATGCGCTTGGCCGCCTCGCCGCGTGCCAGGTTCGCGTGCGCGGGGGCGACGGACGGCAGGATCGCGGCCTGCTCCTGGATCGCCGCCACCACTTTCGGGTGGCCGTGCCCGATGTTCATGTTCACCAGCTGGCTCGAGAAGTCGAGGTAGCGGTTGCCGTCGAAGTCCCACACCTCGCAGCCCGACGCCCCCGCGATGACGAAGGGCTGCAACGCGCCCTGCGCCGACCAGGAGTGGAAGACGTGGGCGCGGTCGAGTTCGAGGGTGCGCGTGCCGTCGGCCGGGTCGAGGGCGTCTACGGGGCCCGAGCTGTCAGTCATGAGTTCGCTCCGTCATTCGTCTCGGTCTTCGCGGCGCGATGCTCACGCAGCGCGGGGATGACGGTCTCGCCGTAGACGCGCAGCGTCTCTTCCTTGTTGTCGTGCTGCAGGTAGCCAGCGAACTGGTGGACGCCGATCGCCTTCAGCTGCTCGAGCTTCGCGATGTGGTCGGCGGCGGTCCCCAGGATGCAGAAGCGGTCGACGATCTCATCGGGCACGAAGTCGACATGGTCGTTCTCAGCCTTGCCGTGCGAGTTGTAGTCGTAGCCGGTGCGGCCCGCGATGTAGTCGGTGAGCGCTTGGGGCACAGCGCCCGTCGCTCCGTACTTGGCCACGATGTCGGCCACGTGATTGCCGACCATGCCGCCGAACCAGCGGCACTGCTCGCGGGCGTGCTGGAGGCCCGCCTCGGTGCCGTCGGTGATGTAGAACGGCGCCGCGACGCAGAAGGTGATGGAGTCGGGGTCGCGCCCCGCGGCCTCTGCCGCGTCGCGTACGTGCGTGATCATCCACTTCGCGATGTCGACGTCGGCCAGCTGCAGGATGAAGCCGTCGCCCACCTCGCCGGTCAGCTTGAGCGCGAGCGGTCCGTAGGCGGCCACCCAGACCTCGAGCTCGCTGCCGACGCTCCACGGGAATCGCAGTTCGGCGCCGTGGTACTCCACGCTGCGCGAGTTGCCGAGCTCGCGGATCACATGGATCGCCTCGCGCAGCTCCGCCAGCGTGGTCGGCTTTCCGTTGGTCACGCGCACCGCCGAGTCGCCGCGACCGATGCCGACCACCGTGCGGTTGCCGAACATCTCGTTGAGAGTCGCGAAGACGGATGCCGTGACCGTCCAGTCGCGCGTCGCCGGGTTGGTGACGAACGGCCCCACCTTCACCCGCTTGGTCTCGGCGAGGATCTGGCTGTAGATCACATACGGCTCCTGCCAGAGCAGGTGCGAGTCGAAGGTCCACACGTTCGAGAAGCCGTACTGCTCGGCGAGCTTCGCCAGCGCGATGGTCCGCGACGCCGGTGGGTTGGTCTGGAGTACTGCCCCGAAATCCATGCCGCTACACCATGTACTGCGACAGGCCGCGCTTGATGAACTTGCCGTCGCCCTTCGCGCCCAGGTACTGGTTCTTGTCGACGATGACCTTGCCGCGGCTGATCACCGTGTCGACGTGCCCGTCGATCTCGAAGCCATCCCACGCGCTGTAGTCCATGTTCATGTGGTGCGTGGCCTGGGTGATCGAGGTGTGGCCCTTCGGGTCGTAGACGACGACGTCGGCGTCGGCCCCGGGCGCGATCACGCCCTTCTGGCCGTACATGCCGAACATGCGTGCCGGCGTGGTGCTGGTGAGTTCGACCCAGCGCTCCAGCGTCAGTTCGCCGGTGACGACGCCCTGGTACATCAGGTCCATCCGGTGCTCGACCGAGCCGATGCCGTTCGGGATCTTGCGGAAGTCGCCGATGCCCAGATCCTTCTGGCCCTTCATGCAGAACGGGCAGTGGTCGGTGCTGACCATCTGCAGGTCGTTGGTGCGCAGCGCCTGCCACATGTGATCCTGATGGCCCTCCTCGCGCGAGCGCAGCGGCGTCGAGCAGACCCACTTGGCTCCCTCGAAGTCGCCCCACTCCTTGCTGACCGCACCGAGCTGCTCCTCGAGCGAGAGGTAGAGGTACTGCGGGCAGGTCTCGCCGAACACGTTCTGGCCGTTGTCGCGCGCCCATGCGAGTTGCTGCACGGCCTGCTTGGCGCTGACGTGCACGACGTAGAGCGGCGCGTTGGTCAACTGCGCGAGCATGATCGCGCGGTGGGTCGCCTCCTCCTCCATCTGCCAGGCGCGGGCGATGCCGTGGAAGTAGGGCGTGGTCTTGCCCGCCTCCACCAGCTGGGCCGCGAGCACATCGATGGCCGGGCCGTTCTCGGCGTGCATCATCGTGAGCAGGCCGTAGTCTGCGGCCTTCTGCATGGCGCGCAGGATCTGGCCGTCATCCGAGTAGAAGACTCCCGGGTAGGCCATGAACATCTTGTAGCTCGTGATGCCCTCGTCGACGAATCCGGCCATCGCCTTGAGGGAGTCATCGTCGACGCCGCCCATGATCTGGTGGAAGCCGTAGTCGATGGCGCAGTTGCCCGCCGCCTTGGCGTGCCAGGTCGCCAGGCCGTCCTGGACCTTGGTCCCCGCGGTTTGCACGGCGAAGTCGATGACGGTCGTGGTGCCGCCCCACGCCGCCGCGCGGGTGCCCGTCTCGAAGCTGTCACTGGCCTCGGTGCCGCCGAAGGGCAGCTCGAAGTGGGTGTGCGCGTCGATGCCGCCCGGGATGACGTACTTGCCCGTCGCGTCGATCACCTGGTCGGCCGACTCGGCCAGGTCGGTGCCGAGCAGCACCGAGCCGGGAGTCAGCACGCCGACGATCTTCTCGCCGTCGATGAGCACGTCTGCCGCGGCCCGTCCGGTGGCAGAGACCACCGTGCCGCCCGTGATCAGCGTGGTGGTCATGGCGCCACGATCTCCGCGTAGGAGTCGGGCCGGCGATCCCGGTAGAACTGCCAGTCGTCGCGCATCTCGCGCACCATGTCCATCTCGAGATCGCGGATCAGGATCTCTTCGTGCTCGCCCGAGCCGCGCTCGCCCACGAAGTTGCCGCGCGGGTCGATGACCTGGCTGGTGCCGTAGAAGTCGACGGCCAGTTCGCCGTACTCGTTGTCCTCGCGTCCGACCCGATTGGGTTGCAGCACGAAGTACCCGTTGGCGACCGCTGCGCACGGGCCCTCGACCTCCCAGAGCCGGTTGCTCAGCCCCGGCTTCGTGGCGTTGGGGTTGAAGACGATGTGGGCTCCGTTGAGGCCGAGCTCGCGCCATCCCTCGGGGAAGTGCCGGTCGTAGCAGATGCAGAGCCCCACCTTGCCGACGGAGGTGTTGAACACCGGATAGCCGCCGTTGCCGGGGCGGAAGTAGAACTTCTCCCAGAAGCGGTCGAGGTTGGGGATGTGGTGCTTGCGGTACTTGCCGAGGATCGTGCCGTCGTTCTCGACGATGACCGCGGTGTTGTAGTACACGCCGGTGATGTCCTCTTCGTAGATCGGCAGGATCATGACCAGCTTGAGTTCCTTGGCGAGCTTCGCGAAGCGCTGCACGATCGGCCCGTCGGCGGGCTCGGCGTAGCGGTAGTACTTCTTGTCTTCGGTGATGCCGAAGTACGGGCCGTAGAAGAGCTCCTGGAAGCAGATGATCTGCGCGCCCTGAGCGGCCGCGTCCCGCGCGAACTGCTCGTGCTTGGCCAACATCGACTCCTTGTCGCCCGTCCAGGTGGTCTGGGTGATAGCGGCGCGGACGATCGTCATGCTGGTCTCCTTCGACGTCAGGCTGCTCGCACGCGCCCGACGAATTGCTTTTTGTTATTGTTCGCCGTAAACATTTCATCGACGTTACAAGTGGTGACGTTGCTGTAAAACGTACGGCGGTCAGGATGAAGTCGGTAGCCCTCGCGATCGAGGAGCGCTCCCCGCGTGGAATCGCCACCGGGATCGCACGCATGATCACCACCGGCGACCTCGCGCCCGGCGACCGTTTGCCCACCGTCCGCGACCTCGCCGTGGATCTCGGGGTCAGCCCGGCGACGGTCAGTCACGCCTGGCAGACCCTCGCGTCTGCGGGCCTCATCACCAGCCGCGGCCGCAGCGGGAGCTTCGTGCGGTCGGCGCCGCGCGAGTGGCTCCCCCGCCGCTACCGCGACCTGGGCGCCGCCCAGGAGGCACGGCTGGACCTGTCGCGCGGCACCCCCGACCCCGAGCTGCTGCCGGCACTCGGCCCGGCGCTCTCGCGCGTGTCGGCGCGTGCGGACACCAGCAGCTACCAGCAACTGCCCGACATCCCCGAACTGCACGACCTGATGCGCTCCACCTGGCCGTCACCGGTCGAGTCGATCACCGTCACCAACGGCGCTCTGGATGCCATCGACCGCGTGCTGGCGACCATCGCCCGATTCGGCGACCGCGTGGTCGTCGAGAACCCGACCTTCCCGCCGTTCATGGACCTGCTCGAGCAGTACGGTCTCGAGCCGGTGCCGGTCGGCGTCGACGAGCAGGGCATGATCCCGCGCGAGTTCGCGGCGGCTCTGGGCACCGGTCCCGCGATGGTGGTGCTGCAGCCGCGCGCGCACAACCCCACCGGGGCGTCGATGACGCGCGACAGAGCGCAAGAGCTCGCGACCCTGCTGCACCGCAGCCGCATGGCCGACGGGGCGGTCGTGCTCGAAGACGACCACTCGGGGGCGATCAGTTCTGCGCCCGACGTCACCCTCGCCAGCTGGCTGCCCGAGCGCGTGCTGCACGTGCGCAGCTTCTCGAAGTCGCACGGACCCGACCTGCGCATCGGCGCCCTGGGCGGCCCCCGCGCCCTCGTCGATCGGGTGGTCGCCAGGCGGTTGCTCGGGCCGGGGTGGACCTCCCGGATGATGCAGGCCATGCTCTACGAGCTGCTCACCGACCCCGAGTCGATCGCACAGGTGGCGGCCGCCGGCGAGCGGTACGCGCAGCGGCAGCGCGAGCTCGCGGCGGCGGTCCACGATGCGGGCGCCAGCCTGCGGGCGGGCGACGGGGTCAACGCCTGGCTGCCCGTGGACGACGAGCGTTCGGCCATCGTGCAGCTCGCGGCGGCCGGCATCCGGGTCGCACCGGGAGCCCCGTTCCAGCTCGGTGAGACCGGCGGATTCGTGCGCGTCACCGTCGGCATGGTGCGCGACGACGTGGCGGCCGTGGGAGCCGCCCTGGCCGCGGCGGCCCGGGCGTGAGCGACCGACCTACTTTCTCGAGTCGAATGCCTTCAGCCGAAACGGGACCAACCGTGAGCCCTCTGCCAACAGTTGCACGTACTCGAATCCGTCATCGACAGCAATTTCCATCTGAAGCGCATCGGTGAAGCCGCGCTGATTCGTCAGCAGCCAGATCCACCGAACGCGCCCGGACAGAAGGTCGACCCATTCCCTGGGAGTAGGAAGAGGCGACTTGGTGGCCGACCCTAGCCCCCAGTTGATGGTGTCCGTGTTGATGTCGACGTCGACTTGTAAAGATCCATTTACGAACTCGAAATGCACGCTCTCAATCCAGCCGGGCTCGAAATGTCGCAGGTTCACGGCAACGAGCGAGCCAAACTTTTCGGCGACGTCAGCGAGATCGCTCACTTGCTCCCCTTTGATGTGTGCTGGTTGCTAATCCCGATCACTGAATGGCAATCGAGTAGCCAAACCTACCGGCTGGCAAAATGGCTCCTCGTGACCGGAGTCCTGTGTGTGAGCACCTCAGCATGAACGTCGTCGTCCTGGCAGGCGGGGTCGGCGGCTCGCGCTTCTTGACGGGGATGCGCGCGCACCTGCGCGACGCACAGCCTGGCGCCGAGCTCACCGCGGTCGTGAACACGGGAGACGACCTGTGGTTAGCCGGCCTGCGCATCACGCCGGACCTCGACACGATCATGTACACGCTCGCCGGCATCAACGACACCGAGCGGGGCTGGGGCCGGGTGGGCGAAACCGAGCGCGTCTCGGGCGAACTGCGCGAATGGGGCGTGGGATGGCCCTGGTTCACGCTGGGCGATCTGGACGTGTCGGCATCCATCGCGCGCAGCGCGTGGCTGCGAGATGGCGTTCCGCTGCACGAGGTCGTGGAGCGGCTGCAGGCGCGCTGGCCGCAGATCGACGCGCGGCTGCTGCCCGCGACCGATGACGAGGTCGAGACGCACGTCATCGTCGACGACCCCGAGAAGCCGGGTACCCGGCTGGAACTGCACTTCCAGGAGTGGTGGACCCGTTACCGGGCGAGCCTGCCCGCCCTCGCGTTCCCGCAGCGCGGCATCGACGGTGCGACCGCTGGGCCCGGCGTCGTGGAGGCGATCACGACGGCGGATGTCGTCGTGCTGGCGCCCTCGAATCCGGTGGTGTCGATCGGGACCATCCTCAACATCCCCGGCGTGCGCGACGCCGTCCGATCGACCTCGGCCCCCGTCATCGGCGTCTCCCCCATCATCGGCGGCGCGGTCGTGCGCGGGATGGCCGACGCCTGCCTGACCGCGATCGGGGTCGAGACGGATGCCGCGGCCGTCGCCCGGCACTACGCGAGTCGCGCCGCAGGTGGCGTGCTCGACGGCTGGCTGGTCGACACGGTCGATGCGGCGGCGGTGACGGACTTGGCGCGCGATCGGATCGAGACGCGCGCGGTCCCGCTTTGGATGCGCGACGAACGGCTCAGCGCGGCGATCGCGGGCGAGGCGCTGGCGCTGGCGGGGTCGCTTCGCGGCGCGTGAGCGCAAGAGCGAGCTGCTCCGGCGTGTCCACGTCGAAACGAACCGAGCTCTCGGCCGGCACCTCCAGTTCGATCAGCCCGAGGGCGCGATGCTTCGCCGCCGAGCCCCCGCCGAATGCCGTCAGCAGGGTCTCGCCGGGAGCCGCCGTGACGAGGGTCGTGCCGGTTCCCTCGTGGTCGGCCACGAAACCGCGGGCGTGGCGCGCGGCGGCGGCCAGTGCGGCGGCGAGCTCCACCGGGTCCAGGGCCGGGAGGTCGCCGAGCAACGCGGCACGCGGAGCGGTGATCCCCGCCAGCGCGGCTCCGGCCGCGACGGCCGAATCGATTCCGGACGGCGCGGTCTCGTGCAGCACCTCGGCGCCCGGCGCGTGGAACGCGGCATCGGAGGTGACGATGATCACGCGATCGACAGCGTCGCACGCGACGACCGCTGCGACGGTGTCGAGCGCGATGGCCCGCGCGACCTCCGGCCCGAGCCCGAGACGCGACTTGCCGATCGCCGCCGGCTTGACCGGGATGATCACCGTCCACGGTGCCTGGGCGACGTGCATGTGATCAGTCTGCGTGATCGCTAGGCTCGACGCTGTCAGGTCCTCCGGGCGGCACTGCCCGCGTGCGCCGCTCGTTCATGAGCGGCTCGGCCGAGGTGAGCCGATCGTCGCTCGCAGCCCCGTTCCGTTTGCGTCCCCTGGAGACCTCATGCCCCGACTCCGTTCTCGTGCCGCCGGCGTGGCCGCGATCGTCGCCGCCGCCCTGTTGCTGACCGGCTGCGGTGCGGCCGCCGCTCACCCGGCGGCTGGCAGCAGCTCACCGGCGGCCGACAAGCCGCTCGTGATCCAGAACTGCGACACGAAGGTCACCTTCGCGACCGCTCCAAAGCGCGTGGTGAGCATCAAGTCGACCTCGACCGAGATCCTGCTCGCGCTCGGACTCGGCGATCGGATCGTCGGGACCGCCTTCCAAGACGGTCCCGTCCCGGCGAAATGGGCGGCGAAGGCCGCCGGGCTGCACAAGATCTCGGACTTCATGCCGAGCGAAGAGGCGCTGCTCGCCCTCGAGCCTGACATGGTCTACTCCGGCTGGGAGTCGGCCTTCTCGGCCGACCAGGCCGGCACGCGCTCCGAGCTCGCCGCGCTGGGCATCGGCAGCTACGTTCAGCCGGCCGCCTGCCGCACGACGGGTGCACCGGCCAAGCTGACCTTCTCGGACATCTTCGACGAGCTGAAGCAGGTCGGAGCGATCTTCCGGGTGGAGGGGGCCGCCGCCAAGCTGGTTGCGCAGCAGAAGGCAGAGCTGGCAACCGTGCGCGCGAGCACGAAGGGGCTCACCGCGCTCTGGTACTCCTCGGGCACCGACACCCCCTACGTGGGAGCGGGCACCGGCGCTCCCGAGCTCGTCATGGAGACCGTCGGTTTGAAGAACGTGGCGGGCGACGTCAAGCAGACCTGGACCTCGCTGGGCTGGGAGTCGATCGTCGCCGACGACCCCGACGTCATCATCCTGATCGACGCGAGCTGGAACACCGCGGCCAGCAAGATCGCCTCCCTCGAGTCGAACCCGGCGACGGCCAACCTCAGCGCCGTGAAGAACCACCGCTACATCACGCTGCCCTTCCCGGCCAGCGAGGCGGGCGTGCGCACGGTGGATGCGGCGGTCTCGGTGTCGAAGCAGCTGAAAACCCTCGGACTCGGGTGACGAGCCGCGCCCGCACGTGGAGCTGGGGGGTCGCGCTCGGCGCGGCCCTCCTGCTCTCGATCGCGGTCGCCACCACGATCGGGCCGGCCCCGCTGTCCGTCCCGGACGTCATCGGCAGCGTGCTCGCCCACCTCGGCATCGGCCGGAGCCCGCTCGACACCCTGCACGACGGGATCGTCTGGCAGTTGCGACTCCCTCGGGTGCTGACCGCGGCGGCGGTGGGCGCCGGCCTGTCGCTCGTCGGGGGCGTGATGCAGGCGCTCACCCGCAACCAGCTGGCGGATCCCTACCTGCTGGGCCTGTCATCCGGCGCGTCGCTGGGCGCCGTCAGCGTCTTGCTGCTGGGTGTGACGCTGCTGCTGCCCGTCGCGGCGTTCGGGGGCGCGATCCTCGCCCTCCTGGCCACCCTCGCCCTGGCCAGTTCGCTCGGGCGCATCACGCCGACCCGCACGGTGCTCGCCGGCGTCGCCGTGTCGTCGCTGGCTGCGGCGATCACCAGCTTCGTGATCTTCTGGGCCGCGACCGGCGACTCCTACCGCGACGTGCTCAACTGGCTGCTCGGCTCGCTCGCCGGCGCACGCTGGCCTCAGGTCGCGATCGCCGCCAGCGCCG
>Ga0207695_10010926_pt1 | contig 11044 bp, 7 predicted proteins | sample KBSC54metaG_FD_184354 | JGI IMG/M metagenome (GOLD analysis project Ga0207695, IMG submission 184354) | Corn rhizosphere microbial communities from Kellogg Biological Station, Michigan, USA - KBS C5-4 metaG (SPAdes) (version 2) | ecosystem: Host-associated > Plants > Roots > Rhizosphere > Soil... | reverse complement strand
GCTTTGACACATCCCAGGTGTTTTGCACGAAGGCACCGATGGTATTCTGCGTATAATTCCTGAGCGGGACGGGGGTTAGCTGTACTTCTTTGAACTGATCAGTAAAGAGATTGAAGCCCGTTATCCATTCCAGGTTCTTTCTTTTAATGGAGTAATTGATTTCTGTAAAAGTGCTGTTTTGTGTGCCATCGAAAATATAATTTGGCATGTTGATGGTACGATTGAAATAAGAGAAACTATTCTTTACATCCAGCAAGCCATCATTCAGCTTGTATTTGAATTCTAACTGCGAGCTGATGCGCTGCGTTTGATTGTCTTCGAAATAACTATTGAGACTATCGCCATGCCCTTCTATGTATTTAATGCTTCCACCCATTCTGTTTTCAAAAGAACCATTCAGGCCTATCATCAAGTCCATCTTATCATTAAAATAAAAGAACAGCTTAGGATTAAACGTATAACGCTCGAACTTTGGAATGGCCGTAAGGCCAATGTTTGCGGGATCGTATGGGGCGTTGCTATTTCTTGCTGCAAACATTGTGATGCCTACCTTACCAAAACGCTGACTGTAAAAACCATTGATATCGAGGCCGCCAGCGGAAGTACCGTTTATGAGAAAAGTAAGCTCCCGATTGTAAGCAGGTGTTTTAGATATTAAGTTGATCAAGCCAGCGATGGCACCACCACCGTATAATGTAGAGGATGCACCTTTTATTATCTCCACCTGCTTTAGATCTAACGGTGGCGTTTGTAACAATCCCAGTCCACCAGAGAAGCCAGCATAGAGTGGGAAGCCATCTTTTAAGATCTGCGTGTATCTGCCATCCAGGCCCTGCATACGGATAGACGCATTGGCAGAAGTAACGGAGGTTTGCAATGTTTGTATGCCTGTACTTTCGGCAAGCAGCATACGGATATCGCCGGGCTTCATATTGCCTTTTTCTTCCAGCTCTTCGCCAGAGATAAGCTCTATGCGGGTGGGAATATCCTGAATGGTGCGGCTGCTGCGCGTGGTGCTTACTACTACTTCCTCCATTTCTTTCCCGTCGGCTTCGAGCAATACAATTAAAGTATCAGTTGCAGGCAAAGGAAAATTGAGGGTATCTAACTGCGGCTTATAGCCAATAGTCTGCACATGCAGTATCTGCCTGCCCGAAGCAATACCTGACAAGATAACTATGCCATCAGCATTCGCGCTATTGCCAATAGCAGTGCCCATGATATGGACCGCGGCACCTGCCAGGGGTTCTTTGGTTTCCTTATCTTTAATAACAGCCACAAACACATGCTGTGCATGTGCAGGCAATGTGGCGAATAAGGCCACAAATAATACTATGATTAATCGCATTAAAATAATGATTGAAAGTAATACAAATTGATATGACGAAAGTCATACGTATAAACTACAATATGTATTATGCGATATCAGGCGGTTGCCAAAAGAAGGGTACGAACTCGGAGACGTAAGGCTCTTTATAATTGTTATATACGCGAGGAGGAAAGGTAAAGACAGTATGCAATGTATTGCTGTCGGTAGCTATAATAAAACCACAACAGCCGTGACAACTAAAGAAAGGTGAGCATGAATTACAACCATTCTCTTTATCTTTTTGCGGAGTGGAATGCTTTGCCTTAGTATTTTCTACTTTCACATTAGCATCTTCACAATGATCGTAAGCGCAGCAGGGGATGCCTGTGAGCAGCAGAATGTAAAGCGATAATATGGCAGAGAATAACCTCATGACCCGAAGATATGGTGGTTAAGTGAATAAATTACCCATAGAATAAATCAATTAACACTTTGTAAAAGAATATCAGAATAATAACATTGGCCATTATTTTTTGAGGTGGCTTTAATTATTTTCGCGCATCCTTGTCGCCTGAAGCAGTTTGATATAATAAAGAATGAATAAAACTATACTAATAGCTGCGGTGCTGCTATGTGGCAGCATTGCTGCAAAGGCACAGGATAACTACGAGATACAGGTATATGGCTCTGAAACAGTAGCGCCCGGCGCTACCATGCTGGAGCTGCACAGTAACTACACCATTGACGGCAGCAAGACAACTGAGAACGGTGTATATGCTACCCACCATATACTGCATGAAACTGTAGAAATAACGCATGGCTTTAACAACTACTTTGAAGTAGGCTTTTATTTTTTTAATGCCATAGGCTCAGCAGACCGCACTAACTATGTGGGCAGCCATATAAGGCCAAGAATAAGGGTGCCAGACAGCTGGCACTGGCCGGTGGGTGTGAGCCTGAGCGTGGAAGGCGGCTACCAGAAACTGCAATATAGCGAGGACGACTGGAGCCTGGAGATAAGGCCAATAGTAGATAAAACTATAGGCAAATTTTACTTTTCCTTTAACCCTACATTTGATAAATCGCTGCATGGATTGAACAGCAATAGTGGATTTGTTTTTTCGCCGAACCTGAAGGGGAACTATAACATATCGAAAGTGTGGGGTGTGGGGCTGGAATATTATGGCGCCGTAGGTGGGCTGTTCAGCTTCCTGCCATTTCAGCAGCAGGAGCAACAATTATTCGTGGCAGCGGATGTGGACTTTTCGCCAGACTGGGAACTGAACTTTGGGTATGGACTGGGATTTACCAATGCTACAGACAATGGTATAGCTAAAGTGATACTGGGGTATCGATTTAAAAAGAAGAGTAAACCAGTTGCCAGCCCTTAGGCAATATTCTACAAATACCCTGGTAACGTAATTTGAGCGCAGACTTATCGCATACACTTCGAAGTAGAATAATAAATTTTAAATTATAATATTTATAATTGAAATTTGTATAAACTTCTATCAAATGAGACAGCTACTATTTCTTATCATCTTGTGTCTTGTTTTTACTACCGGTAATTGCCAATTGACCAATCTTGACTTTGAAGATTGGCATAGCGACAGCACTGCTGTGAATAAACTTTATGGCTGGCAACACTTGTCATACGACAATGGGCTACCCGGGTTTATGATTGGTACATGGGAAGACAGCAACGCAGAGCATGGGCTCCATGCCCTGACAATATCCCGCTGGTATGGGTATATAAAAGATTGGGTGAGACAAAGAGCCGAAATTTCTTCGCGACCTTCAGGCATTAACGGATATTATAAATATGTTGACGATACGCTTATACCACCCTATAATACTGATAGCGCCGTAGTGAACATTTATCTTACCAAATGGAACACGGCAAGTGCCATCAACGATACGATAGGAAGCGGCAAAGTATTATTATCTCATAGCACCGCTTACACAGCATTTAACTGTAACATTATTTATACAAGCAGCAGTACACCGGATAGTATAACGATAGACATTTTGCCTACTTACCTGAAAAAGAACTTCGGGATGTGTAAAGATGTAAGTGGGAAATGCTCGTACCTGACGATAGATAATTTATCTGTTTCAGCGCCAACAGATGTGATGCATATTATGACTGCCGGGTTTGATATTTATCCGAACCCAGTGAAGGATAGATTGATGGTGCGTGTAAACGGACAAGTCGCTGCACCAATGTCGCTTTGTATTATGGATGTATTAGGTCGTGTTGCATTTAAATCAACACTATTAAAACCAAGTACCGAGCTTGACCTATCTGGCCTGAACGCAGGAAATTATTTTTTGCTCTTGCGGGAAGGAAACAGTGAGGTGCAAGTGAAAAGGCTAACGAAGACAAATTGATTCCATTTTGTTTTATAAGCTAAGTGCATGATTAATTTACACTGCTATGATATGGTATTCCTGCTTAGGTGATTTATTATAGTTATTTTTACAATGCTTACATCTACTATTTTTAACAGGTGTAAGCATTATCAATTAAACAGATTAAACAAATAGAATGAAAAAAATTGCTACATTTTTTACTGCCGTGATTATTAGCGCCAGCGCATTTGCACAAATACCGAATGCAGGCTTTGAAAGCTGGAATAATACTGCAGGCTATAATAACCCGGATGGATGGGACAACCTGAATGCCGTAACTGCCGGCGGCAGTATATATGGTTGCACACAAGGTTCACCGGGCAATCCAGGCTCTTATTTCATAAAACTTTTTTCACAGACCTACGGCTCTAAAGTGGTGCCGGGGATAGCAGTGAGCGGCACTCTTGATACTACAGGTGGTGTGTACACACCAAAGGCAGGCTTCCCCTTTACACAGCGCCCAGCCAAGCTAACCGGCAGCTGGCAATATATGGCGGCAGGTACTGACCAGGGATATATAGATGTGCTACTGAGCAAATGGAATATGAGCACCCACAAGCGTGACACTATAGCATATGTACGCCAAAGCCTGATGGACATGAAAATGAGCTGGGCATCGTTCAGTATTGACCTGGGATACCGCAGTACAGCACACCCGGACAGCGCTATGATAGTGCTGTCTGCCAGCGACCTTTTGAACCCGGCGGCTTCCAGCTACCTGTATGTGGATGACCTGGCATTTAGCGGTAGCGTACCTGACGCAGTGGCCACTGTGAGCAAGAATACTTTTATCACATCCATTTATCCTAACCCGGCAAAGGGAACTGCGTATATTTCTTTTAACTGCAGTGCAAATAGCAATGTGACGATAAACGTGAACGACCTGAATGGCAGAACAGTAAAACAGGCCGTGAGCAAGGCAAGCAGCGGCAACAATGCTTATAGCTTAAACACTACTGACATTGCGAAGGGAATGTATTTTGTAACCATTTCTGACGGGGCAGATAGCCATACTGAAAAACTGGTAATAGAATAAGAATAACGGGCGAAGGTGGGAACCTTCGCTTTTTTAATGCTATGTAATGAGAAAGACTTTCCTTTTTGCGATATCGTTTTTGCCAATAAGTGTATTTGCACAACATGCATTGCATATACCAGATACATTAAGCGGAACAAGCTTTAATCTGACAGTGCATCCGGATAGTGTGCAGTTTTTCCCGGGAGCGATTACACATACTTTTGGAATAAACGGCAATAAATATTTAGGCCCAACGCTAATACTGCGTAAGGGAGATAGTGTAAGCCTGACTGTGAATAACAATATGGGCGATACCACCACTATGCACTGGCATGGGCTACACGTGGCACCTAAAAATGATGGCGGACCACAGAGCATGATAATGGACGGCATGAGTTGGAACCCCAAATTTGTAGTGCGGAACGATGCTGCTACCTACTGGTATCACCCGCATATGATGGCCAAAACTGCAGAGCAGGCAATAAAGGGCGATATAGGGATGATAATAATAAGGGACAATGCAGAAGGTGCATTAGCCCTGCCACGTACTTATGGAGTGGATGACTTTCCTATAGCAGTTCAATCTGTGGAGCTGGACAGTGTGCATGAATTTATGCCACGGGGTATGGTGGATAGCATAGTGCTGGTGAATGGCGCTGACTCGGTATATGCTAATATGCCTGCACAAATGGTGCGGCTGCGATTGCTAAATGCGTCGGGAGAGCGCACGATGAATTTTGGATTATCTGCTAATAAGTCGTTTTATGTTATAGGTAATGATGACGGGCTGTTGCCTGCACCTATATCGACTACAAGAATACGCCTGTCACCGGGTGAGCGAGCCGAGATACTGGTGGACTACGATGGCATGAGCGGACAAACGAGCTACCTGATGAGCTATGCCTCTGAACTGCCAATGGGCATACAAGGCGGCCCGACTATGCCGATGCCACCCGGCAGCCCTGCGATGAACAGCCCGCTGAACGGAATAGACTTTAATATACTCAAGATAAATATTGTAGCAGCTACCAGCGGTGCTATTACTACCGTACCTGCAAGCCTGATACCTGATACCGCCTACAAGGCCAGTGATGCAAAGGCATTGCGCAGCATAAACATGACAGCAGACAGCGCGACGGTGATGGATGGGCCGTTTTATTTTAATGACAGCACATTCGATATGATGCGGATAGACTACCGCATACCGCTAAACAATATCGAAATATGGACACTTACTAACCAGACAATGGTGGCTCACCCGTTTCATATTCACGACGTACATTTTTATATATTGGACAGAGATGGCAATCCGCCACCAACGAAGGAACGCGGGAAGAAAGATGTGGTGCTGATACAGCCGAATGAAACAGTGCGTATCATAATGAAGTTTGAGGACTTTGCAGACACTACCACACCCTACATGTACCACTGCCATATACTGATGCATGAAGATGATGGTATGATGGGGCAATTTGTGGTAGGGCCGTATGCAACGGCGGTAAGTAATGTGGTTGCCATTGCAGAAAATGTTTCGCTTTATCCTAACCCTGCTGCTGATCATTTGTTTATTGAAGCAAACGACGTAACAGATGGCATGGTAACGATAAGTGACATAAGCGGACGACAGGTATATAAGGGAATATTAAACAAGCAGCTGAAAATAAATACTGAACACTGGAATAAGGGTATGTATATTTTGCATTTGCAGAATGGGGTGAGCAGCAGCAATAGCAAGTTTGTAATACAGTAATATCAAACTGCAATTTAATTGATAAAAAAACGGCCTGCTGATAATCAGCAGGCCGTTTACATATTATAGACGGTATTAAGATACCATGTTTCTTTCTTTCACTTTTACGTATACCATTTCCCTTACTGATGCAGCTATGCCTTTTGCGTCGAAGCCGCATTCGCGGTACTGTTCATCCGGCTTGCCTTGCTCTATTATTTCGTCAGGGATACCGAGAATTTTTACTTCAGGGGTGTAGTTGTGGGCAGCCATAAACTCTAATACAGCAGAGCCGAAGCCACCCAATACGGTACCATCTTCTACTGTTATTATTTTATTATAACGCTGTGCTACTTCGTGCAACATTGCTTCGTCAAGCGGCTTTACGAAACGCATGTCATAGTGAGCAGGCGTGATGCCTTCTGTTGCTAATATTTTGCAGGCACTCACTGCGAAATTGCCCGGATGACCTATGGTGAGTATTGCAACGTCGCTACCATCACATATTTTACGGCCGGTACCTATTTCTATTTTTTCAAACGGGGTGCGCCATTCAGGCATTACACCCTGACCGCGAGGGTAGCGGATAACGAACGGCAATTCATTTTCCGGTAACTGTGCAGTGTACATGAGATTGCGCAACTCCGACTCATTCATCGGAGCGCTTACTACCATATTTGGTATGCAACGCATGTATGCGATATCGTAAGCGCCCTGGTGGGTAGGACCATCTTCGCCTACAAGGCCTGCCCTGTCGAGACAGAAGATAACGGGTAGCTTTTGAATGGCTACGTCGTGTATCACCATATCGTAGGCGCGCTGCATGAATGTACTGTAGATGTTGCAAAACACCTTCATGCCTCTTGTAGCAAGCCCCGCACTTAATGTTACGGCGTGCTGCTCTGCTATGCCTACATCTATAGCCCTATCGGGCATGGCCTCCATCATAAACTTGAGAGAAGAACCCGAAGGCATGGCGGGAGTGATGCCCATTATCAATGGGTTCTTTTCTGCCAGTTCTATAATGCTATGACCGAATACATCCTGGTATTTAGGTGGCTCGGGGATAGCAGATACTTTCTTGTTTATTTTACCTGTAATCTTATCGAAAGTGCCGGGTGCGTGCCAGAGGGTCTGGTCCTGCTCGGCGAGGCCATAGCCCTTACCTTTTACAGTTTTGATATGGAGGAGCTTAGGACCCGGAATATCTTTGAGGTCTTTCAGCGTTTCTACCAACTTGGTAACATTATGTCCGTCAATAGGACCAAAATAACGCAGGCCTAAAGCTTCGAAGAGATTGCTTGACTTAGAGATAACCCCTTTTAATCCTGCCTCTACCTTAGATGCCAGCTTCTGGAAATCTTTGGAAGGGAGCTTGCCCAACAGTTTCCATACATCGTCACGAAACTTATTGTAAGCGTGAGAAGTAGTAATATCTGTAAGATATTCTTTCAGCGCACCGACATTCGGGTCGATGGACATGTTATTGTCGTTGAGGATAATAAGGATATTGGCATTGCTGACACCTGCATGATTGAGGGCTTCAAACGGAAGACCGGCAGTCATGGCACCATCACCTATTATGGCTACGTGCTGGCGAGCGGTTTCGCCCTTGTATTTAGAAGCGATAGCCATGCCAAGTGCGGCGGAAATAGAAGTGGAAGAGTGCCCAACACCAAAAGCATCATAAGGGCTTTCGCTACGCTTAGGGAAGCCACTGATACCGCCGTGCTTGCGATTAGTATGAAACTGCTCGCGGCGGCCAGTGAGAATCTTGTGACCATACGCCTGGTGACCCACATCCCAGATAAGCTGATCGTCAGGGGTATTCATTACGTAATGTAAGGCTACTGACAGCTCCACCACACCCAGGCTGGCACCAAAATGGCCACCATGCACACTGACGCAGTCTATAATGAATTGACGTAATTCATTACAAACTTGCTGTAACTGACTTTTATCAAGCTTTTTTAAATCATCAGGCGTGTTAATCTGGCTCAACAAGGGGCCTGCGGCAATTTCTTCCATTCACAGGGATTGAAAATATCATTCAAAAATAATTAAAAATTGCGATGTTGGCTTATATGTCATGCTAAAAATCGTTAAAACACCCGATTATTTATATGTAATAAGTAAGTCAAGATTTCATTAAAAAGAACAAAAACTAAGCCAATAAGGTTGTAAGACCGTTACCTTTGCGATGAAATTTTTATAAATGTTTAATCGTTATCTGCGTACATACCCCTGGTATTTTCAATTGCTGATGTTTGTACTGATGGTATTTACACTTTTCTCTTTTGTTAATTTAATAGCACAGGCCCTATTGCCTAAGATAACCGGGTATTCTGTAAATGCAATCCTGAGCATCAATGAACAAAGCCCTAAAACGCTGGTAAACGCATCCCTACTTATGCAGGGTATAATGCATATAGGGATATTTCTACTGCCCGCATGCTTGTTCGCTTACCTTACGCACCCAAGACCAATATCGTACCTGGGCATACGCAAACCCGGCAAAAACATACAATGGCTGCTGGTGATATTCATAGCATTAGGGGCTATCCCTGTGTTCATGAGCATGGCATCTATATTTCAAAGCCTGCACTGGAAATGGGCAGATGAAGCGCAGCAGAGGATAGAAAACTTAGAGAAGCCTTACCTGAACATGAACTCTTCTGCTGACCTGCTAAGAGTATTTGCCGTAATGGCGATACTGCCTGCTGTGGGTGAAGAACTGTTCTTCAGAGGTATTATTATGCGCTTTGCGAAGAAGCGCAGCAGGGGTATGAGATTCCCTATTCTTATTACCTCTACTATGTTTGCCCTGTTTCACTTTACAGCTTACGGGTTCTTCCCTATCCTATTTGCGGGGATATTGCTGGGGCTTATCTATTATCTGACGGGCTCTATAGTTTGCAGTATGCTTTTTCACCTGCTGAATAACGGGCTGCAAATAATACTGATGTATGTGGCTAAGGACAATGCACAACTGAAAAGCCTTGTAGATAGCAATTCATTACCTGTTTACCTGCCTATAGCAGGGCTTATAGTATTTGGCATATCGTTTTACCTGCTGTGGAAAAACCGTACACCGCTGCCTGATAACTGGGCTTCGGATTTTACGGAAGCAGAACTTTCTGAAAAAGCATTATAAATTAGCAGCCTTAACCACTAATACATGGCTCTTAACTGGCCCACATTTTTTACCCGCCTCGGCAGCGCTATTGTTTTCTGCATCGTAATGATGGCGGGACTGCTATGGAACATTGTAGCCTTTATGGTGCTGGTGAGCCTGATACAGTACCTGTGCCTGAGGGAATACTTCAGGCTGACAAAGAAGATAGACCCTGAGCTGAACTGGCCAGCATGGCTGATGATGCTGCTACAGGTAGGGAGCCTGGCGCTGCTGTGGTTTGGACTATGGGATATTCCGAAATTTGAGAGCAGGACATTGGGCTTTGCCTTTTTAATCATACCTACCATTATCATTTTAGCTGCTTTTCTTTCAAAAGGGAATGCCTGGAAAACGGGGATGTATGCGCTGGGCGGCATCTTTTACATTACTATGCCAATGCTGGCGCTGTATGGCCTGCATAACATCTGTATGGTGCTGCCTATTGCACTGATACTGATGATATGGATGAATGATACTATGGCCTACCTGGTGGGTTCATTCATAGGTAAGACCCCTTTTTCTGCCATATCGCCCAAGAAGACATGGGAAGGAACAGCAGGTGGCGTAGTGCTTACCCTTGCGGGGGCTGCTGTGTGGGGTTACTATTCACCTATTTATCACATGGTGGACTGGATGGCCCTAGCGCTATGTGCAGCGATAGCCGGCACAGCGGGTGACCTGCTGGAGTCGAAGCTAAAACGCATGGCCGATGTGAAGGACTCCGGCAATATGATGCCGGGGCATGGTGGTGCGCTGGACCGGTTCGACTCGCTGCTGGTGGCTTTACCCTTTGCCTTCTGCTATGCTTATTTGTTTATGCCAGACATTTTCTGGAAGATTTTTTAAGATTAACTTTGCCCACAATTTTTACATATGAAGTTTCACCGCGAAGGGTTTAGATATATTATTATGGCCACTTTGGCCTGGCTTGTTATCGGTTATCTTACCGTGCATTTCCTGCTTGCCATGCTCTGGCTGGTATTGGCCATTAACCTCATCATATTCCTTGTATGGTTTTGGGTATTGTGGTTTTTCCGCCTGCCGAGAAGAACGCATAGCAGCGGGGAAGATAAAATAGTAGCCCCTGCAGACGGGAAAGTAGTGGTGATAGAAGAAACTTTTGAGCCTGAATACTTTAAGGACAAGCGCCTGCAGGTATCCATATTCATGTCGCCCCTGAATGTGCATGTGAACAGGAACCCGATAAGCGGAGTAGTTAAATATATGAAGTACCATGCGGGTAAATACCTGGTAGCATGGCACCCAAAATCATCGACCGAAAACGAGCGTACGACCCTGGTAATAGCCAATGACAAAATGGAACTGCTGATGCGCCAGATAGCCGGTGCTATGGCCCGCCGCATATGCTATTATGTAAAAGAAGGCGATGAAGTGAAGCAA
>Ga0207695_10010925_pt1 | contig 11044 bp, 10 predicted proteins | sample KBSC54metaG_FD_184354 | JGI IMG/M metagenome (GOLD analysis project Ga0207695, IMG submission 184354) | Corn rhizosphere microbial communities from Kellogg Biological Station, Michigan, USA - KBS C5-4 metaG (SPAdes) (version 2) | ecosystem: Host-associated > Plants > Roots > Rhizosphere > Soil... | reverse complement strand
CGCGGTGGAGTGCGTGTAGTCCTGCACGGCGAGTCCGAAGTGTCCGGCCGATGTATCACCCGGACGTTCGAGGGTGTAGCTGCCCGGGCCGAGCAGTTTCACGATCGAGAGGGAAAGATCGGGGAAGTGTTGCGGGTCTGCTGTCTGGCGTTTGCGAAGGAACGCGGCGAGTGCCGTGCCGCTCGGCTGTTCGGGGAGCGATTCGCCAAGCGACCGCGCGAGCGCGACGATGCGCGGCCACCGCTCGGGAGCATGGACGACGCGCAGAATGGATGAGCGCTTTTGCTCCGCGAGGAACTGCGCGACGACCGTGTTGGCGGCGATCATGAAATCCTCGATCAGCGCCCGCGCCGGTCCCTTTCGCGGAACGGTGAGATCCGTGACGTTGCCGTCCGTCATGACCGGCGTGGCCTCGATCGTGTCGAGCTCGAGCGCCCCGTGCGTCTCGCGGCGCGTGCGCAGCGCCTGCGCGGCTTCATGCTGCAGGCGGAGTTGCTCGGCCAATGCCTGATCGGCGGCCACAGGCGCGGGCGCGGGACCGCCGCGATCCAGCCACGCGCCGACGCTGTCGTACGCGAGCTTCGCGCGGTTGCGCACCAGCGCGTGACGGACGGCAGCTCCCGAGACGGTTCCATCGGGCGCGACGACGAACTCGACGACGATAGAGCGTCGTTCGCCATCCTGCGCGAGGCACGTGAGATTCGTCGAGAGCGCCTCCGGCAGCATCGGAAAGGTTTCGACGCCGGTATATACGGACGTGGCGTTCTCCCGCGCGTGGGAGTCGAGCGGTGTCGCCTTCGTGACCAGACAATCCACGTCGGCGACGCCGATGCGAACGCGAATGCCGCCGGTCACGCGCTCCGCAACCTCGATCTGATCGAGATCACGCGAGTCGTCGTTGTCTATTGAGGACCAGAGCAGCGCGCGCAGGTCCTGCAGGTCGTCGGTTCGTTCGGGCGGAGCCCCACCATTGAGCGACGCAAGCTGTCGTGCCGCATCCGGCGGAAGATCCGGGGCGAAACCACGGTCCAGCAGGTCCTGGCGAATCGCGGCGCGAAGATCGAATGATGGATGGTGATGATTGGGCATGGGTCGAGAAATATGGCGTATTGCCGTGTCCCGGAAGTGCGCAGTCCGCACCGATGCGTATTTCATCGCTCGCTGCCGAGTGGTGATTCCCGATGGCCATCTTTTCTGTCGAGCCTGCCTGGAGTAGGTTGAGATTCCCACTCCGACGGAGGGTCGCTCATGACCGGAATGGAACCGGGATATCAACCGCGCCGGCGATTCGGGGGCGGTGGCCGACTGCTGATCGCGCTCATCATGGCAGGCGTCGCCCTCGTGTCCTACTTCGGCACCCGACAGCTCAATCCGCTGACGAATGAAGTGCAGCACGTGAGCATGACGGCGGACCAGGAAATCGGCATGGGGTTGCAGGCCGCGCCGGAAATGGAAGCGCAGTACGGCGGGCTCTCCTCGGATGCCGTCGCGAGCGCGCGCGTCGAGCAGGTCGGCGAGCGCGTCGTCGCGCGCTCCTCCGCGGGCACCACACCGTACAAGTTCCAGTTTCACCTGCTTGCCGATCCGCAGACGATCAATGCGTTCGCGCTGCCAGGAGGGCAGGTGTTCATCACCGACGGCCTCCTGACGCAATTGCACAGTGAGGCCGAACTGGCCACGGTGCTGGCCCACGAAGTGGGTCATGTCGTGGCGCGCCACAGCGCGCAGCAGCTTGCCAAGTCGCAGCTCACGCAGGGACTCACCGGCGCGGCCGTGATCGCCACGTACGACCCCAACGATCCCTCCAGTGCGCGGAATGCGGCGGTGATCGCTGCCATCGGCCAGCTCGTGAACATGAAGTTCGGGCGCAATGACGAACTGCAGGCGGACCAGCTCGGCGTTCGCTTCGCGTCCGACGCCGGCTATGATCCGCGCTCGATGATCAAGGTGATGCAGACGCTCGAGCAGGAAGGCGGCGCGCGCCAGCCGGAATTCTTCAGCACGCATCCGAACCCCGAGCATCGGATCGAACGCATTCAGCAGGCCATTCAGGAGAAGTACCCCAACGGCGTACCACAGGGGCTCACACCGTGACAACTGCACTCGATCCGGCGGACTTTGAAAAACTTGGCGCGTTCTATCTGGGCCGCGGCTATGATCCACAGGCAAACGCCGCGTCGGGACCGCTCACGCTCTACGACTCCAGGGATCTCACGACGCACGCGGTCATTATCGGAATGACGGGCAGCGGAAAGACCGGCCTGGGCATCGGGATGATCGAGGAAGCGGCGATCGATAAGGTTCCGGTGATTGCGATCGACCCCAAGGGGGACCTCGCCAACCTGATGCTGACGTTTCCCGGATTGCGCGCGGAAGACTTCCGGCCATGGATCGACGAGCAGGAAGCCGCTCGCACCGGCGTCACGCCCGACGCCTACGCCGCGTCGGAGGCAAAGAAGTGGCGCGAGGGACTCGCCGAGTGGGGCGAGGCGCCCGATCGCATTACCCGACTCCGTGAATCCGCGGAATTTGCCGTGTTCACGCCGGGAAGCAGCGCGGGCATTCCCATCTCCGTGCTCCGGAGTTTCAGCGTGCCGCCGGAGGCCGCACGCGGAGATCGGGATCGCTACCTCGAGCACGTGCAGTCCACGGCGACGAGCCTGCTCGCCCTGCTCGGCATCGATGCCGATCCGGTGAACGGTCGCGAAAGCATTCTCATAGCGAACCTGCTGCGCGCCTCGTGGGACGCGGGACACGATCTGGATCTGGGCGCGCTCATCAACGGGATCCAGCGGCCACCGTTCAGCACGATCGGGGTCATGGATGTCGAGTCCGTGTATCCCGCCGCCGATCGAGCCAAACTTGCCATGCGGTTGAACAACCTGCTCGCGTCGCCCGGCTTTGAAGTCTGGCGCCAGGGTGTGCCGCTGAGTACGAAGGGCCTGCTGTACACGGAATCCGGCAAGCCGCGCGTGTCGGTGATATCCATTGCGCACCTGTCGGATGCGGAGCGCATGTTCTTCGTGAGCATGCTCCTCTCCGATGTGATCAACTGGATGCGCACGCAGTCGGGCACCGGCAGTCTGCGCGCAATGCTCTACATGGACGAGCTGTTCGGCTACATGCCGCCGGTCGCGAATCCGCCGTCCAAGGTGCTGTTCCTGTCGCTGCTCAAGCAGGCCCGCGCCTTTGGCGTGGGCCTCGTGCTCGCCACCCAGAATCCCGTGGACCTCGACTACAAGGGCCTGTCGAACGCCGGCACCTGGTGCGTTGGGCGCCTGCAGACGGAGCGCGACACGGCACGGGTGATGGATGGCCTGGCCGGAGCCGCGACGTCGACCTCGGGTACCTTCGATCGCGCCGCGGTCGAGACGCTGATCGCGGGGCTCGACAAGCGGGTCTTCTATCTGCACAACGTGCACGAGGACATGCCCGCGATTTTCGAAACGCGATGGACGATGTCCTACCTCGCCGGTCCCTTGACGCGCGATCAGATCAGGCGGCTCACGGGCACGCGCGGAAGCGCAACCGCTGTCGCGGGCAGCACATCCTCAGCGGAGGTCATCCCACCTGGCTCTCCAGCGCCCGCCGGTCCGGCTGCGCGCGTCGCGGCTCCCGACGGCGCTTCCGCAGCACCCGTCGTGGTGTTGCCGGCCGGCGTCAGCCAGTACTTCCTCCCGGTGAAGACAACCGGCGGCTCGCCCGTATACAGCGCGTGCGCACTCGGCGCCGCCGACATCGTGTTCACCAACGCCAGGCAGGGGGTGAACGTCACGCGTCGCGTCATGCACTCCTGCGCCATCGACGACGGCCCCGTCCCGGTGGACTGGGAGCACGCCGTGGCGGTCGACATACCGCTCGACGCGCTGGCCGACTCGCCCGTGCCGGCCGCGACACAGCGGCCGCTTCCCGATGCGGCGACGAGCGCGAAGACCGTCGCGTCCTGGGCGAAATCGTATGCACGGTGGCTGCGCAGCTCGCAGTCACTGACACTCTACCAGAGCGCGACATTCAAGCTCACATCCGAGCCCGATGAGACTGAAGGCGCGTTCCGTGCCCGGTTGCAGGTCATTGCGCGGGAGCAACGCGACAAGAGCGCGCGGGCGCTGCAGGCGAAGTTCGCCGCGCGCATGAGTGCGCTGCAGGACCGCCTGGCGCGCGCCGAACAGGCCGTGCAGCGCGAGCAGGGTCAGGCCCACACGCAAACCTGGGGTGCGGTGGCCAACGTGGGAACCGCGATCATCGGCGCCGTGCTGGGTCGCAAGCGGGTGAGCGTGGCCAGCGCGTCACGGGTGGGAACCGCCGTGCGCGGCATCTCGCGCGCGCACGATGCCGCTGGTGATGTCTCGCGTGCGCAGGAGAGCGCCGGGCGGGTACGCGAGCAACTGACGGCGCTGAACGATGAACTGCATCAGGCCATCACTGCACTCGATGGCGCCTTCGATGCGCAGCATGAGCCGCTCACCACGCTCGAGGTTCGGCCGACAGCGGGGCAGGTGAGTGTGCACTTCGTCGGGATCGGCTGGTTGGCCGGCTCGTGAGGATTCCCCGCGCCGCTCTGGCCATTGCTTCGCTGCCGGTGCACCTTTTGTCACCTTCAACCGAATCGGGATGAGACCATGTTCATCATCTGGTGGATCATCGTGGGGCTGATCGCGGGCTGGGCGACGGGAAAGCTGATGAAGGGGTCGGGCTACGGCGCTGGCATGGACATCGTCTTGGGAATCGTCGGCGCGCTGGTAGGCGGATTCATCATGCGGGCGCTGGGATTCGCCGGACGGGGCGGGCTGATCTATACGATATGCGTCGCCATTCTCGGCGCGATCATCGTGACCTGGATTGTGCGGCTGGTGACGAAGAAGAACGTGTAGCGCGGCCGACGGCAGGCAGAAGGGGCAGCCCATGGGCTGCCCCTTCTGCCTGCCGTCCGCCTGCCTCGCTCAGGACTTGCCGAACATCTTCCCCAGCAGCTGTTCGCCCATCTGCATGAGGCCACTGGTGGTGCCGGCGCCGGCGTTGCCTTCGAGCACCCCGGCAAGATTGCTCAGCTCCGGATGCTGCTGCGCGACCGACGCTGCCTCGTTGCCGAGCAGCCCGGCCAGTCCGCCGGCGTTCAGCCCATTTTTCTGCTGCGCCTGGCCGAGCGCACCCATGACGAGGGGCGCTACGGTGGCGAGCACGGTTCCGACCTTGTCGCTGCTCATGCCCGTGGCCTGCGCGATCTGCGACTGGACGGCGGCCTGCTTGTCACCAAGGACGTGCCCGAGAATTCCCTGACCGTCCGCCAGATTCGGGTTCTGGACCGCGCTCTGTACGTTGCTCAGAATGTTGCCGCCAGCATGATTGCTCTGCACCGCCGCGTGCAGATCAGCTGCTCCTTTCGGACTCGAAGCATTTCTGGCGAGTGCGGCGAGCAGCAGCGGCATCCCGATCGCTACGGCACTCTGCACCGTCTTGGGATCGGCGCCGGTGTGTCTGGCAATCGCATCAGCAATTCCGCTGGTTCCGAGACTGCCAGCGAGCGTGTCGAGAAGTCCCATGAGAGCTATTCCTGATGAGAGTGAAAAGCGAAATCCTGTCAATCAGCGTCCGGACTCTGGAACTTGAAGACGGCGGCCGCTACCGCGCCGCCGACGAGCGGACCCACGATATAGTACCAGACTTGCGCAAACGGTTGGTGCCAAACGAGCCCTGCAAGAGCTGGACCGACGCCAATGGCCGGATTGAAGGCCGCTCCCGAGACGCTTCCCACTGCCACGGTGCCGGACAGGATGGTGAACCCGATCGCCAGTCCGTAGTACGAATTGCCCGCCGTCTTGCTCGAGGTCGCGGTCTGCAACACGACGAGACAGAGCGCGAAGGTGAAAATGAATTCGGCAATGAGAATGGCGAGCACTGAGGCGTGCGGCGACGGCAGTACGACGAAGGCATGGCGCAGCTCATACGTGGAGACGAAGCCCGCGACCACTCCGCCCAGGAGCTGCGCGATCCAGTAGGGAATCACTTCCTTTCCGGGCAGCTTGCCGCGCAGCCAGACGGCCAGGGTGACGGCCGGATTGTAGTGTCCGCCCGAGATGTGCGCACCCATGTAGACCATGAACATCAGCGCGCTGCCGATCGCGATCGCGGCGAGTGGCTGACTCACCGTGACCGTCAGGCACACGGTCACCACGAGAAAGAAGGTGCCGATGAACTCCGTGAGGTAGCTCCGCATCATGGGCCGTCCTTGAGAAGGGGCAGGGCAGCGCGCCTTCGCGCGCGAGAGACGCAGTTACGGAATTCTCAGCTCGCTCGCCACCACGTGGGCGCCCGTGAGCCGCTCCTGCAGCCGTGGCGCGGTGGCCTCCGTCGCGTGCAGAATCACATCGAATGGCATCGCTTCCGACCCGGGCGCGTCTCCGCCGTGCTGCCAGTATTCATGCACCCGCGCGAGCAGCGCGAGGAACGCCTCCAGATCGTCAGGATCGGCACGGGCCAAGACGCTGGGCGCGTCGGTCACGACGAGAACGTACGAGTCTCCTGGCAGCCAGTCCAGATCTGTCAAGCAGTCTTCGATGGCATTGAAGTTCCCGCCAAAGTAGTACGGAAACTGCAGCGCTGCTCCCATCTCGTCGCACAGCGTCGGGAGTGTCTGCATGTGCCTGCCGCGCAGCACACGCATCACGAGCGACTCGCTCGCGCGTCGGTCGAGCGACCATGCCCAGTCCGTGAGTTCCGGAAGGTCAGCGACGATGCGGTGCAGCCACGCCGCGCCTGCCGTGAAGCGCTTCTCTGAAGCCGTCATGGTAATAGCGGCATGAACGTGCGATGCCTCACGGTCCAAACATACCGGACCTGATGGCGCGCGACCACCGCGCGTCAGGCCGGGTCCGGCATGCACTTGCCACGACCAGTGCACGGGGTGTAGCGTATGGGCCGTTGATCATGCGTCGGACCTCTCCCTTCGCCCTTGCACTGGCGCTCGTTCCGGCGCTCGCCCGCGCACAAGCTGAGACGAGCACGCCACTCGCGCCCTGCGATGGCCGCATCGTGTCGGCCATCGAGATCACGCGCGAGCCGCCGCCGCTGCTCTCCCAGTCGACGTTCGCGCGGCCCATCGTGGCCGCCGTCCTGCAACACGTCACCACCAGGCCGGAGGCCATCCTGCCCTTCATGCAGGTGAAGGTGGGCCAGCGGTGCTCGGAGTTCAGACTGGCGGAGTCGGGGCGAGTGCTGCGTGCCCAGCCCTACCTGGCCAATGCCACGGTGCGCGCCATTCCGGACTCAAACAACACGGTGCGCGTCGAGGTCTCCACCGTGGACGAAATTCCGCTGGTGATCGGGATGCAGTTGCGCGGCACCGCCGTCTCCTCGCTCCGCTACGGCAACTCGAACATTCTCGGGAACGGGATGTACGGCGCCCTGTCGTGGCGGCGCGGGTTCGCCTATCGCGAGGGCTTCGGCGCCCGCTACGTGGACTATCACCTGCTGGGCATGCCGAATACGCTGAATTTCATCGCGGAGCGCTATCCGGTATCCGCCCATTACGAGCTCACCGTCTCGCACCCGTTCTACACGCCGTTTCAGCAGACCGCGTGGTTCGCCGGTTATCGCAAGCTCGAGAATTACGATGGATTCCTGCGTCCCGATGGCTCCGCGCTCTCCCTCTCGGTGCATCGCGAGCGCTATGACCTGGGGGGAGTCGTCCGACTGGGTGGCGGAGTGGTGCGATTCTTCGCGGGGCCCCTGTACACGCATGAGAACATCGTTCCTGCGCCCAATGCGGTGGTGCTCTCGGACACCGGCTTCGCCAGCGATCCCGATTCCACGCTGCACGAGCGCTACGCGTCCGTGCGCGGCGGGCGGTTCGGCGGCGTGTTCGGACTGCGGGCACTCACCTTTCGCACGGTCACCGGATTCGATGCGCTGGCCGGTGCGCAGGACGTGGGTCAGGGCGTGCAGCTCGCGACCACCCTCGCGCAGGGTATTGGTGGCGGCCAGCGCGGCGATCTGTGGAGCACGGATGCGTACGCCGGCGTCGTGAGCGGCCATTCCTATCTCGCCATTCGCACCACCTGGGAATCGGAGCGCCAGCCGCAGTTGCACCGGTGGGGTGACGTGGTCGGCAGCGGACGGCTCGCCTGGTATCACAAGCCGACCGACCACCAGACGCAGATCTGGAGTCTCGAGTTCGCCGGCTCGTGGCGACAGCAGACGCCGTTCCAGCTCACGCTGGGTGATCACGATGGCGGCGTGCGGGGCTACAGCGACTCGCGCATCGTGGGCGGCGCGCGTCTGGTGCTGCGTTCCGAGCATCGCTGGCTCCTGGGCGGATTCACGAAGTTCGACAACATCGGCGTCGCGGCGTTCTCCGATGCCGGACGCATGTGGGCCGGCAACGTGCCCTACGGACAGGACGCCTCCATTCGGGTCAGCGCCGGCGTGGGTCTGCTGCTCGCGATTCCCAAGCAGTCCCGCCGTCTCATGCGCGTGGACTTTGCCGTGCCGCTGGTGCCGGACCCCAACGCGCATTACGAGCTGCGCTTCTCCATTTCGAGTCCGTTCAGCACGCTCTGGAGCGAGCCAGGTGCGATCGCCCGCCTGCGCTCCGCCACGCCCGCCACCAACATCTTCAGCTGGCCGTAGCACACGGCGTTCGTGCATAAAGGAAAATTTGTGCGCGCGCATCTGGTCGCTCTCACGGTGCCGCGTTAGTCGTTCGGCGTCCTGGCAACCTCACGCGTCCTGGGCAATTCAACATGGAGTGACCATGTCCACACGGTACACGCTGGTGTCGGCAGTCGTGGCGGCGGCGCTCGCGCTTCCCGCGTTCGCCTACGGACAGGCGACCGCGACGACGATCTGTAAGGACAGTACCACGTCCACGGTGTCTGGTCGGGGCGCCTGCTCCGGGCATGGCGGGGTGGACCGTGCGGCGACGAAGGCGGCCCGAGCGGCGGCAACGTCTCAGAAGGCTGCGTCCTCCAAGGCCGCTTCATCCGCCGGGGCCAGCTCGACGGCGGGTGCGGCAGCCGCCGCGATGGTGACGTGCAAGGATGGTGCGACGTCGAAGGGCGGTCGCGGCGCGTGCCGCGGTCACGGCGGCGTAAACAAGGCCGCCTCGGCGGCGAGCGGCGCCAGCGCAACGACGAATCCGGCGACCAGCGCGGCGACGACGCCGGCGGCGCCAGCATCTCCTGCCGCCACAGCCGCCTCCCCCACCACGGGCACCGGTGCCACGCGCGCCAGCCGGGAAGCAACGAGCGGCATGGCGGCCGGCAAGTCGAGTGCGAGCGAGAACAATGATCCCGCCGGCGCGATCGCCCAGTGCAAGGACGGCCTGTACTCGCACGCCACGCATCGCAAGGGCGCCTGTTCGCGCCATGGTGGTGTCGCGAAATGGCTGACGGCGGGCGCCTAGCTGGCCCGTCGCACGATTTCCGGTGGATGCGGAACGCCCGCGGTGCTGCTGCCGCGGGCGTTTTCGCGTAGCGGTCCCCCTTCCATTCCGGACCGGTCGCGCGCAACTTCTCAGCCACCATGCGTCCGCCGCGGCATTGCGGGCGCGTTTTCCCATCGTAGCTGGAGAACGGCAGTGTACTGGATTCCCATCTCCTTCTTCGCGCTCGGCGCCTGTCTCATCGTCTTCGCGTTTGCCACGGGCGTCGGTCTGCGTCGATTCACGCTCGCGATCGCGCTCTTCATCCTTGGCGTCATCTCCATGGGCGGGTCCCTCGCCTACGGCTATCACCAGAGTGCCACCACGCACGGTCTCCGGGTCGACGTTCCCAACAGCAACAAGTAGCTCGGCGCGCAGCCTGGCGCGACTGGTGTGGGTCGGATCGGCGGGGCATCATTCGGTGAAATGATGCCCCGCGTTCTCGAAACGCGCCGCTACTGGCAGGAGAGCCGGTCGCCGCGCTACAGCCTGCTCTTCGCCGTGCCGTTGCTTGGCCTGTACGAGACGCTCGTCGCCATCCTGCCGCGCTCGGAAACCCGCGGCATCCGCAATGGCGCCGATGTCCTCCTCGAGTCCTTCTTCCGCTTCATCGCGGGTCCCCGCGGACCGCTGCTCTTCGGCGCCGTGCTGGTGGGCGTGGGCGGTTGGCTCATCGTGCGTGACGCGCGCGCGCACGGCTGGCGGCTGCGCGGCTGGCTCTTCGGCGCCATGTTCGCCGAGGCCGTAATCCTCGCTCTGGCATTGGGTCTCGTCGTCGGCGTCGTCACGGCGCAGTTGCTCGGAGCGACGCACTTGCTTGCCATGGTGCAGGTGCAGCGCTTCGACCTCTGGACCCGGGTCATGGTGTCCCTCGGCGCGGGGCTGTACGAAGAGCTGCTCTTTCGCGTGCTGCTCGTCTCGGGGCTCTTTCTGCTCGCGCGCGACGCGCTGCACTGGCGCCCACGAGTGGCGGGCGTCTTCGCCGCCATCGTGGGCGCGCTGCTCTTCTCGGCGTTCCACTACGTGGGTCCCTACGGCGACCAGTTCGCCGTGTCGTCATTCACCTTTCGGGCCATCGCGGGACTCGCGCTCAGCGCCATCTACCTGCTGCGCGGCTTTGGCATTGATGCCTGGACGCACGCGCTCTACGATCTACTCCTGCTCTTCGCCCGGTGACGCTGGCGCGGGTGGCTCCGCCGTGCTCGGGGTGATCTTCGGCTGGCCGGCTTTCTTCAGGACGGCATTCACCCGGGGCAGTCCGGACGCCATCTCGCGCGTGAGCAGTGCGAGCTGTGTCTGGAGCTGCGCGGTGAGCGTGTCGAACACCACATAGCTCTGATCGGTGGGGCGGGCGTCCGCGCTGGAAACGGTGCTTCCCAACGCGGCAATCTTGTTGTTGAGTCGAATGGGGTAGTTGAGGGGATCCTCACCACTCCGATTCTGCGTCTGGTAAATGGCCTGCTCGATCGGCGCCAGCGCGGCGAGGAGCCGGTCGGCCGCGGCGGCAAACGCCTTTGGCGCGTGGAGCCGCCGCTGGTCGATCTGGTAGCGCATGTTGCGGATGGTACGGACCGCGTTGTTTGCCGCGCTCAGGGTATCGCGGATCTTCATGAGCAGTGCGAGTTG
>Ga0207695_10010920_pt1 | contig 11046 bp, 12 predicted proteins | sample KBSC54metaG_FD_184354 | JGI IMG/M metagenome (GOLD analysis project Ga0207695, IMG submission 184354) | Corn rhizosphere microbial communities from Kellogg Biological Station, Michigan, USA - KBS C5-4 metaG (SPAdes) (version 2) | ecosystem: Host-associated > Plants > Roots > Rhizosphere > Soil... | reverse complement strand
CTGCTGGACCATTTCGAGCGCGGGCGGCTGATGCTGTCGCAGACCAACATCCTGGTGATCGACGAAGCCGACCGCATGCTGGACATGGGCTTCATTCCGGATGTCGAGCGCATTTGCAAAATGCTGCCCTTCACCCGCCAGACGCTGTTCTATTCGGCGACCATGCCGCCGGAGATCCAGCGCCTCACCGACCAGTTCCTGCACAACCCCGCCCGCGTCGAGGTGGCCCGTCCCGCCACCACCGCCACCAACATCACCCAGGAGCTAGTGGAAATCCCCGCCAATGACTGGGCCAAGCGCGAAGCCTTGCGCCGCCTGATCCGCGAAGCGGAACCGACCCTGAACAACGCCATCGTCTTCTGCAACCGCAAGCGCGATGTCGATGTCGTGGCAAAGTCGCTGACCAAGCATGGCTTCGATGCCGCGCCCATTCACGGCGATCTCGATCAGTCCCTCAGGACCAAGACCCTGGAACGCTTCCGGGCCGGCGAGCTCAAGATTCTGGTGGCCAGCGATGTCGCCGCGCGTGGGCTGGATGTGCCGGCGGTCAGCCATGTCTTCAATTTCGACGTGCCGATCCATGCCGACGATTATGTCCATCGTATCGGCCGCACCGGCCGTGCTGGCCGCAGCGGACAGGCTTACATGCTGACCACACCGCGCGACGCCAAATATGTGGAGTTCATCGAGAAGCTGACCGGCAACAAGCTGGCGCGCCGGCAGATGACTGACATCGAAGTGCGCGAAGATCGCGGCCCGCGCCGCGACGACAAGCGAGGCGGCCGTGATCGTGGCCGGGGTGGAAAACAACACCGTGATCGCCGTCCGCCGGACGGTAAATTCCATGAGCATGTCGCGGCCATCGAACCGGTTCGCGAAGCGCCGGTGGAAGTAAGCCTGCCCACGCCCGCCATCCTGGATGCGCCCCGGCCCGAACGGACTCAATCACGTGGGCAAAAGTCTCACGGCCAGCGCCCTCACGGCGAAAAGAAAGCCGCGCACAAACCGCAGCAAAACCGGCCTGCGGAAAAAGAAGCGGTGGACCATAGCCAACTTCCCGCCTTCCTGTTCCGCAAGGTGCCCCTGGCGAAACGCGAACCCCAGGAGTAGCGGTTCGGCGGGTTCGAACCCTAGAAACGGCAGAAAAGAGCCCTCCCGCGGGGGTTTGATTTAACGGTTTCTTACAGACCCCGCGACCAAACTCCCGGCATGCCCCAAGGCTGCAAATGGGGTGGGGGAAGTTGTGTTGAAACCCGACCGCGAACAGTCGCTTGCCCGGACCGCTCTCGACCTGATGGGCGAATGCGGCGTAACGCCCACGCCCGACAATTTCGAAATATTCTACGCCCATGCCAGCGGCGAGATCTCCGCCGTCAGCCACACCATTGGCGAAATGCTGGCGCGCAAAAAGCCTTTCACCCCCGAAATCCTGCGCGGATTACGCGCGCAGACCAAAGCCGCAGCCACGATGGAACAGGTCGGCGAAGGGATGAATTCGGTGATTGCCGGCGTGATGGGCCGCCTGAACGATGCGGGCCGCGATGCCGGCCACTACAGCAGCAAGCTGTCGGCCGCCACCGGCGAATTGGATGCCGACCAGTCGCCCGACGATCTGCGCAAGCTGGTAAGCAGCCTGCTCGCCGCGACGCGAGAGATGGAAAACCGCACTAGCAGCCTCGAGAAGGAGCTGCAGAAATCCTCCGACCAGGTCAGTGATCTGCGCAGCAAGCTGGAGGATGTGCACAAAGAAGCCCTCACCGATCCGCTCACCGGCATCGCGAACCGCAAGGCGTTCGACAATGCGTTGGCGGCAGCCGAAGCCGCGATGGTGGACAGCGACGATCCGATTTCGGTCATCCTGTGCGACATCGATCATTTCAAGAAATTCAATGACAATTGGGGCCATCAGACTGGCGACCAGGTCTTGCGTCTGGTGGCAAGTTGCCTTTCGGACAATGTCAAAGGACGCGATACGGCAGCGCGCTATGGTGGAGAGGAATTCGGCGTGGTGCTGCGCGGGACCGCGTTGCGCGATGCCATGCGGATCGCCGAACAGATCCGTCATGCCGTGGAATCCCGTCGGCTGGTGAAGAAATCCACCGGCGATGTGCTGGGCACCATCACCATCTCCATCGGCGTCGCCCAGTTTGCGCCCCAGGAAAAGGCCGAAGCGGCCGTGCGCCGGGCCGATGCCTGTCTGTATGGCGCCAAGCAGAATGGCCGCAACCTGGTGATCTCCGAAAAAGATCCCCGCATGGCCCTTCTTTCCACCAACGCCGCTTAGTGTATCCTTTCACGGTCTGAGAGAGCCGTGCCCCGGCTTCCTTCCCCCGTGCGTGCGCAGCACGCTGACGGGGAAGATGTCCGCTAGCGGGCTTGCCCGCGTGGCGGACAGATGGGGGTAAAATAATGCGTACGGATTTTGATCGGTGCTATGTGACGACGCAAAACGGCGTCGCGGTTCTGACGTTGAATGATCCGCAGACCGTCAATGCGGCGTCGTTCCGGATGATGCAAGGTTGCCTCAAGGCAATGGATGCGATCGAGGCCGATCCGGAATTGCGCACCCTTGTTTTGACCGGAGAAGGCCGGGGCTTCTGTTCCGGCGCGAATTTGACCGAGCCCCCTTCGGAAGGCGCCGATCTGGGAGAGACGCTGGAGCGCACCTATCACCCTTTTCTGCGCCGGCTGCGCGATACCACCCTGCCCGTCGTCACTGCCGTGAACGGTCCGGCGGCCGGGGTCGGCATGAGCCTGGCTTTGATGGGCGATATGGTGATCGCGGCACGCTCGGCTTTTTTCGCGCTGGGCTTTACCCGGCTGGGCCTGGTGCCCGATGGCGGCGCGACTTGGCTTCTGCCGCGATTGATCGGACTGGCGCGGTCCCGCGAACTGGCGCTTCTGGGGGAGCGGCTGCCGGCCGAAAAGGCACAGGCTTGGGGGCTGATCCACAAGGCGGTGGACGATGAAAGCTTGCCGGACGAGGCCATGATGCTGGCGCTGCGCCTGGCGCGCGGCCCAAAAGCCCTGGCCATGACCCGCAAGCTGTTATGGGAGAGCAGCAGCCATACATTTGAAGAGCAGCTGAAACAGGAACAGGCGGCCCAACGCCTCGCCGGAGCCACAAGGGATTTCCGTGAAGGGTTGGCGGCGTTTTTTGAAAAGCGCGATCCCCAGTTCAAAGGGGAATGACTGTCTCTAGCGTGTACGCTTTTTCGTAGCCCTGGCTTTCGGGTCGCCGCGCTTCTTCTGTGCGGTCGGCGAACTCAGCGCCACGGCAAAAGCGATCCGCGCCCATTCCGCCAATTCGTCCGGATCGTCATAAAGCCGGTCGGGCAATTCATAATAGGAAGTCAGTATACCTTCCGCATTCTTGAATTTGTAAAAGAGCGGCCCGGTGCCTTCGGCAATGAAGGCCCGGCGGCTTTCTTCGCTGGTTTTGAAATAGAGCCGTTCCTCTTGGACGATTCCGAACATCAGTCCGTCGCGGAACAGGCCTTCGGCGCCGAACATGCGGCGCACCGAGATCTTGCCGAAGGGCGCGAACAGATCGTTGAAACGATCCGGATCGCCTTTTGCGGTCATCAATCGACCTTGGCCGGGGTGATGGAAACCGACTCGCCGCAGCCGCAGGCGGCGGTTTCGTTGGGATTGCGGAAGGTGAAGCGCGAACCCAGTTTGGTGGTTTCGAAATCCATTTCGGTTCCGATCAGGAACATGATGGCCTTGGGCTCAATGAAGATCTTCACACCCTGGTCTTCCAGCACTTCGTCCAAGGGGCCTGTCTCTTCGGCATAATTCATGGTGTAGCTCATGCCGGCGCAACCGCCATTGGCGACGCCTACCCGTACACCCAGATATTTGCCTTCCGCATCCGCCATGATCTGGCGCAGGCGGTTCGCCGCCGCTTCGGTCAGTCGCACCGGCTTGGGGCGTTCTCTCCGGGGACGAGTGATTTGCGAATTTTCCATGGGCGTTTCCATTAGAACATATTCAGTTCGAGTTTGGCTTCCTCACTCATGCGTTCGGGCGTCCAGGGTGGATCGAAGGTCATATTGACCGTGACTTGACCGATGCCCTCCACCTTCTCCAGTGCCGCCTTGACGTTGCCGGGCATTTCGCCCGCCACCGGGCAATTGGGCGCAGTGAGCGTCATGTCGACGATGACGTCCTTATTGTCGGCAACATCCACTTTATAGATGAGGCCGAGTTCATAGATGTCGACCGGAATTTCCGGGTCATAGACCGTCTTGAGCGCGATCACCAGCTTGGAGGTGAATTCATCCAATTCCTGAGGGGTGAGCGCGGATTGCACAGCCAGCTCGCTCATGCGGCGCTTCCATCGGTTGCGCCCTCATCCACTGCATTCTTAAACGTATGCCAGGCCAAGGTGGCGCATTTCACCCGCATGGGAAATTCAGACAGGCCTGACATCACGTCCAGATATTCGCGGTCATCCGGCGACAAATCGGAAACGTCCTCACCTTTAACCAGACGAAGGAACCCGTCCATCAGTTTCTGCGCTTCAGCCTGGGTGCGGCCGGCCAGCATTTCCGTCATCATCGACGCCGATGCCTGACTGATGGCGCACCCTTTGCCCTGAAACTTGATGTCGGCGACGCGGCCAGCCGCATCCAGCGCCAGCATGATGGTAACGCGATCTCCGCAGAGAGGATTGTGACCGTCGGCCTTATGGGTTGCGTTGTCCAAAGCGCCGAAATGTCGCGGATGCCGCGAATGGTCGAGGATCACTTCCTGGTATAGCTCGCGAAGCGACTGGTCCATGACTAACCCAAAATCTCCCGCGCCTTGCCTAACGCTGCCACCAGCGCATCCACATCGGCGCGGGTGTTGTACAGTCCAAAGCTGGCCCGGCTGGTCGAAGCGACGCCGAACCGTTCCATCAAGGGCTGGGCGCAATGATGCCCGGCGCGCACCGCCACACCTTCACGATCCAATATGGTGGCGAGGTCGTGGGCATGCATCCCCTCGGCCTCAAAAGAAATGATCGCGCCTTTGCCCGGGGCGTCGCCGATCACGCGCAACCAATTGAAGTCGCGCAATCTTTCGCGGGCATAAGTGAGCAGGTCATGCTCATGGGCTTTGACCGCCGCCCGGTCCAGCGCCATCAGATAGTCCATCGCCGCCGCCAGCCCCACCGCTTCGACGATCGGCGGGGTTCCCGCCTCGAACCGCGCGGGCGGATCGGCATAGGTGACGATATCCCGTGACACTTCCCGGATCATTTCGCCGCCGCCGTTGAAAGGCCGCATTGCTTTCAGATGCGCACGCTTGGCATAGAGCGCCCCGATGCCGGTGGGTCCATAAATCTTGTGGCCGGTCAGGGCGTAAAAATCGATATCCAGCGCCTGCACATCGATGATTTCATGAACAGCGCCCTGACAGCCATCGGCCAGGACCGGAATATTTTTGGCGTGGGCGCGGACGACGATTTCCCGAAGCGGGGTCACAGTTCCCAACACATTCGACATGTGTGTGATGGCGACCAGCTTGGTCTTGGATCCGATGGCGGCATCAACCGCTTCGACATCCAGGCTGCCGTCATCGCGGACATCCACCCATTTGAGCACGGCGCCATGCCGCTCCCGCAGGAAATGCCAAGGCACGATGTTGGAATGATGCTCCATCACCGACAGCACGATCTCGTCGCCGGGTTGGATGCGCGGCACCAGGAAACTATACGACACCAGATTGATGGCTTCGGTACCGCCTTTGGTGAAGACGATCTCGTCCTCGCGGCCTGCGTGCAGGAATTTTTGTACCGTACGCCGGGCCGCTTCATAGGCATCGGTGGCGGCGGCGGACAGGTAATGCACGCCGCGATGGACATTGGCATAGTCCGTCTCGGCGAAACGCGTCATCGCCTCCAGGACCCGGCGCGGCTTCTGGGCCGAAGCGCCACTGTCGAGATAGACCAGCGGTTTGCCGTAGACTTGGCGCGACAAGATGGGAAAATCGGCACGGATTTTTTCCACGTCGAACGCCGGCGCGATTTTGGTGGCCGCGGTCATGCCGACACCCGGTTCAAGGCAGCGCTCACAGCGCCCCGCACAGATTCCCGAAGGTCGGTGTTGGCAATGTCCGTCAGCGCGTCTTCCAGAAACGCATGAATCAGCAGATGCCGGGCCTGCTGTTCCGGAATGCCTCGGGCGCGCAGATAGAACAGCGAATCCGCATCCAAATCGCCCACCGCCGCGCCATGGGCGCATTTGACATCGTCGGCGAAGATTTCCAGTTCGGGCTTCAGATCGGCCTCGGCCCGGCCGTCCAGCAACAAGGCCTTGGCGGTCTGGCGGCTGTCTGAGCCGTTGGCACCGTGGGCGACAATCACCTTGCCCTGATACACGGCCTGCGCCTTGCCGCTAACGACTTTCTTGAAAAGCTGCGTGCTCTGGGTGTGGCCCGCCGCATGCGAAACCTGGGTCGTGACATCGGCATGGCGATCGGACAGCACACTCACGCCGGACAGATGTGCTTCCGCACCCTCGCCGTTCAACGCGATCGCCAGCTCGGTCCGGGACAGCTTGGCGCCGAAATTGGCGAAATGGCCGCGATAGACGGCGTTACGCGCCAGGCTCAGCGAAATTTCTTCCACCTGAACCGCATCCGAAACGGGAGAAAGACGGACATGATCCAGCCGGGCATTCGGGCCCAGTACGATCTCCAGCCCGGCATTGCGCGTCTGAGACGGGTCGAATTCTTCCGACAGGGTGAGTGCCGTGCTTTCTTCCAGCACCAGCAAGGCTCGCACATGCCCCTCCCCCGAAAAACTGAGAGACAGGATGTCTTCGATGATCTTGCCTTTAGCGATGCGCAGCGCGATTCCGCCCCGCGCCTTGGCCAATGACACGGCGCTGACGGAATTGCCGGTCAGCTTGCCGTAATGCGCCATTACCCAGTCTGGCCGGTTCGGTTCATCCAGATCGAAGATCTCCACTCCGGCGGGAAGCTTGCCAACCGATACGCGCGCGGACGCTTCGCCAAAGCCGGCATCTCCCAGGGCGCGCGCAAGGTCGGAATATTTCCATTCCTCGACCCGGCGCGTGGGAAGGGCGAGCGCCGCCGTCATGCCGCATCCTTCACGATCTGCTCATAGCCCTTGGCTTCCAGTTCCAGGGCCAGTTCTTTGCCGCCCTCGGCCACGATCCGGCCTTTGGCCAGGACGTGAATACGATCGGGCACGATATAATCCAACAGGCGTTGATAATGCGTGATCACCAGCATGGCGCGTTCCGGCGCGCGCAGGCCGTTGACGCCTTCCGCCACCAGTCGCAGGGCGTCGATGTCGAGGCCGGAATCGGTTTCGTCCAAGATCGCGAGCTTGGGTTCGAACAGCGCCATCTGGAGAATTTCCAGCCGCTTCTTCTCGCCGCCGGAAAAGCCGACATTCAAGGCACGCTTCAACATCTCTTCGGAAACATTCAGGGCGGCCGCCTTTTTGCGCACCGTCTTCAGAACGCCGATGGCGTCCATCTCGGATTCGCCGCGGCTGCGGCGCTGGGCATTGAGCGCGCTTTTCAGGAACATCATGGTGGTGACGCCCGGAATCTCCACCGGATATTGCATGGCCAGAAACACGCCTTTGGCGGCGCGCTCTTCAGGCGGCAGCGGAACCAGGTCCTCGCCATTATAAGAGATGCTGCCTTCCGTGATGTCATAACCGGCGCGCCCCGCCAGCACATAAGACAGCGTGGACTTGCCCGAACCGTTCGGGCCCATGATGGCGTGCACCTGCCCGGCCTCGACTTTGAGGCTCAATCCTTTGAGGATTTCCTTGCCGTCGACCGCGACGTGAAGGTTCTTGATATCCAGCATAATCAACCCACAGAACCTTCCAGAGAAATACCGACCAGTTTTTGCGCTTCGACCGCGAATTCCATCGGCAATTGCTGCAGCACTTCCTTGCAGAAGCCATTGACGATCAGCGCCACCGCCTCTTCCTGTCCGATGCCGCGCTGCAGACAATAAAAGAGCTGGTCTTCGGCGATCTTCGATGTGGTCGCTTCATGTTCGATGCGCGCCGACGGATTGCGACTTTCGATATAGGGCACTGTATGGGCGCCGCATTCCCCGCCGATCAGAAGGGAATCGCATTGGGTGAAGTTGCGGGCATTTTCCGCCTTGCCGTAAACGCTGACCAACCCGCGATAGGTGTTCTGCGCCTTGCCTGCGCTGATGCCTTTGGAAATGATCCGCGAGCGGGTGTTCTTGCCCAGATGGATCATCTTGGTGCCGGTATCGGCCTGCTGGTAATTGTTGGCGATGGCGATGGAATAGAATTCACCTACGCTTTCGTCGCCACGCAGGATACAGCTGGGGTATTTCCAGGTGATGGCGGAGCCGGTTTCCACCTGGGTCCAGGAAATCTTGGAGCGCACGCCACGGCAATCACCGCGCTTGGTGACGAAATTATAGATCCCGCCCAGGCCATTTTCGTCGCCCGGATACCAGTTCTGCACCGTGGAATATTTGATCTCGGCATTGTCCAGCGCCACTAGCTCCACCACCGCCGCATGCAGTTGGTTTTCGTCCCGCTTGGGGGCGGTGCAGCCTTCCAGATAGGAGACATAGGAGCCTTCATCGGCCACGATCAAGGTACGTTCAAACTGGCCAGTCTCGCTGGCATTAATGCGGAAATAGGTGGACAGCTCCATCGGGCAGCGCACGCCCTTGGGCACATAGACAAACGTGCCATCTGAAAAGACCGCCGAATTCAAAGTGGCAAAGAAATTGTCCGTCACCGGCACCACGGTGCCGAGATATTTCTTCACCAGGTCCGGATAATCGCGGATCGCCTCGGAGATCGGGCAGAAGATCACGCCCGCTTCGTTGAGCTTTTCCTTGAAAGTGGTGGCGACAGAGACCGAGTCGAACACCGCATCGACCGCGACGCCCGCCAGTGCCATCTGTTCGTGCAGCGGAATACCCAGCTTCTTGTAGGTTTCCAGCAGCTTGGGATCGACTTCGTCCAGAGACTGTTTCAGGGGCGTGTTTTTCGGCGCCGCGTAATAATAAGCGTTCTGGTAGTCTATGGCGGGATAATGCACCCGCGCCCAACTCGGCTCTTTCATGGAAAGCCAGCGGCGGAATGCGCCCAGGCGCCATTCCAACATCCAGTCCGGCTCGCCTTTCTTGGCCGAGATATAACGCACCGTGTCTTCGGAGAGGCCCTTGGGTGCCCGCTCCATCTCGATGTCGGTGACGAAGCCGTATTTATACTTCTCGCCCAATCCGGCGACAGTTTCTTTGGTTTCCAATGCGGCGGACGACATGGCAATCCTCACGCGGCCGCGCGGGCGCGGGCCCGTGCTGCAAGTTTCTCAAGCGACGCCACCACGGCGTCGGCATCCTGATCGGTCGAATTCCAGCCGAAGCTGACGCGGATGGAAGCGCCAGCCAGGTCATCGGCCACGCCCATCGCGGACAACACATGCGAGGGCGCGATCTTGCCGGACGAGCAGGAAGAACCGGAACTCACCATCACGCCATCCAGGTCCAAAGCGATGACGATGTTCTGTGACGCCAGGCCCGGCAGCGCGACATTGGATGTACTGCCCAGGCGTGGCGCATCCTCGCCGAAGACAACCGCATCCGGGAGCTTGGCTTTCAGCGACCGTTCGAAATAATCACGCACCCGGGCGATGCGGGCCTGTTCGGCGGCATCCGTCAGAACAGTCTCTACGGCCGCGCCAAAACCGGCGATCCCGGAGAGATTCTCCGTCCCCGCACGCAGGCCCTTTTGCTGTCCGCCGCCGGTCATCTGCGGCGCCAGCGGCGCATCATCCCCCACCACCAGCGCGCCGGCACCCTGCGGGCCGCCCAGCTTGTGCGCCGAAAGCGTCATGTAATCGCAAAGCCTGGCATCGAGATCGATCTTGCCCGCGGCGGTCACCGCATCGACCAGCAGCAGCGCGCCCGCCTCGCGGCACAGGCGCGAAATCTCGGCGACGGGCTGGATCACGCCGGTTTCATTGTTGGCCGCCATCACGGCGACCAGGGCGCGGCCCTTGCCTTCGCGCAACGCCACGCGCAGCGCTTCCAAACCCAGCACACCATCTGCGGTCACCGGCAATGTCTCGAGCCGCACGCCGGCAACGCGCTCCGCCACCGCCTGCGCCGTCTTCAGCACCGAGCTATGCTCAATGGCGCTGACAAACAGCCGGGTGATGCGGGCAGTTTTTTCGGTTTCGCTGCGATCGATCGCGCCTTCGACGGCGCCCCACAACGCCAGGGCGTTCGCTTCGGTGGCGCCGCTGGTGAAGATCACCTGATCCGGCTTGGCGCGCACCAGTTTGGCCACCCGGTCGCGCGCCTGTTCCACCACTGCGCGCGCGGCGCGGCCATGGGCATGCACCGAGGACGGATTGCCGGTGATGGTGAGCGCATGCGCCATCGCGTCCCGGGAAAGCGGACGGAGCGGCGCAGTCGCATTGTGATCGCAATACGGCATGGGATCAGGCGGCTTCGAAATCCGCAGCTGCGTCTTCGCCGGAGGCTTCGGCGCCCTCAAAATCGTTGCAGGGGCGCGAGCGGCCCAGCACCCGCCGTTCCACCACATCGGCCAGCGAGACAGACGACAGGAAAACATGAATCTGTTGCCCCAGCTCTTCCCACAGATCGTGGGTGACGCAGCGCGCACCCGTCTTGGTGCAGCCCTTGGAACTGTTGGGCTTGCAGCGGGTAGCAGCGATGGGTTCATCCACCGCCACGATGATATCGGCGATGCGAAGTTCATCGGACGGCCGCGCCAGGCGATAGCCACCGCCGGGTCCGCGTACACTGGTCACCAGACCGCCGCGGCGGAGCTTGGCGAACAGCTGTTCGAGATAGGACAGGGAAATATCCTGGCGCTCGGCAATATCCGCCAGCGCGACCGGCTTGGACGGATTGTTGGCGTCGGAGGCATGGCCGGCCAAATCGGCCATCGCCATCACCGCATAGCGTCCCTTGGTGCTCAGCCGCATGACCGATCTCCTTCAAATGACGGCGTTTTTTCTTGGGGCTTTGGGACGGCTTGGTGTAAGA
>Ga0207695_10010918_pt1 | contig 11048 bp, 12 predicted proteins | sample KBSC54metaG_FD_184354 | JGI IMG/M metagenome (GOLD analysis project Ga0207695, IMG submission 184354) | Corn rhizosphere microbial communities from Kellogg Biological Station, Michigan, USA - KBS C5-4 metaG (SPAdes) (version 2) | ecosystem: Host-associated > Plants > Roots > Rhizosphere > Soil... | reverse complement strand
GACGATCTCGAGAGGGCGCGGACGCTGCTGCGCCGGCTCGGGCTGCCGACATGCTTCGGCGCTCTCGGGCTCGATCCGGATCGGGATGCCGACGCGATCGACGCGATCGTCGACGCCGCCTGCGCCTTGCCGTTCATGGCGAACGAGACCTTCGAGGTGACGCCCGACAGGCTGCGGACGGCGATCGCCGCGCTGGAACTGGATGCCGTGCCCTCGGGTGACCGTTAGGGCCGATGCGGGCGAAGGGCGCCGATTTTTCGCGCCGTTGATCGCCCTCCCTCCAACTCAAGGAGGACAGTGCTTGGTACGCAGAAGAAAATGGTGACGGTCGCGCCGGACGGCGCGACCTGCCGGCGTCAGTTTCTGGCCAGACGCGCCAGCACGCCAACAACGACAAGACCGGAAACAGGCAAGGTGGCCAACGCAATGGCGAGCATTCAATAATCCTCTCTGAAATTTTATTATGCGATGCAGGTTTCTATGAAAAACGGTTCGAGTCAATCCCTACGACTTCGCGACCATTCCTTGCCCGGACACTTGCGAAAAATGTCCGCTGCCTCGCATGACTCCGGGATGACGCGCCGGCTTGCGCATCGCGTCGCCGATGCCCACAACGCCGCGCATGATCGATCCCGCCAAGCTCCCGACCCCGCCGCAGGCCGCCCGCAACCAGCATCGCTATGAGCGGCACGGCCAATCCGTTTCCGACGACTATTTCTGGCTGAAGGATCCGGGCTATCCCAACGTCACCGACGAGGCGGTGCTCTCCTATCTGAAAGAGGAAAACGCTTATTTCGAGGCGGCGATGGCGCCGGTACGGCCGCTTGTCGACACGCTGTTTTCCGAGATGAAGGGGCGCATCAAGGAGGACGATTCCTCGGTACCGCGCAGGGACGGCGACTGGGATTATTGGTGGGCGTTCGAGAAGGGCGCGCAGTATCGCCACTGGTTGCGCCGCCCGACCGGCACCACCGAAGCGGGTCAGGTGATCCTCGACGAGGTGGCCGAGGCGGAGGGCAAGGAGTATTTCCGCCTCGGCGCGCTGGCGGTGAGCCCGGACGGGACGCTCGCCGCCTGGTCGTCGGACACCAGCGGCGCCGAGCGCTTCACCTTGCGCATCCGCGATCTGGCGACGGGTGCGGACATCGAGACGGTCAGCAACGTCGTCAACGGATCGGTGGTGTGGTCGGCCGGATCGGACGCGGTCGCCTACACCGAGGTCAACGACAATTGGCGCACCTTCCGGGCCCGCCTGCATGCGCTGGGCAGCGATCCGGAGGCCGATCCGACGCTCTACGAGGAGAAGGAGGATATCGGCTTCAATGTCCATGTCCGTCGCACGCAGGACCGGCAATGGATCGTCGTCGGCACCAACGATCATGAGACCAGCGAGGTGCGCCTCGTCCCCGCCGCCGATCCGTCCGCCGAACCGCTGCTGATCGCACCGCGCAAGGCGAAGCGGCAGTACGGCGTGGATTCGGCGCACGGGAAGCTGTGGATCCATACCAACGACGATCACGTCAACTTCCGCGTCGCGGTCTCCTCGCCCGAAGCACCGGGCGAATGGGAGACGGTGATCGCCGGATCGGACGGCGTCTATATCCGCGGCCTCACCAGCTTCGCGCAGCATCTCGTGATCGAGGAGCGGGTCGACGGGCTCGACCAGATCCGCCTGCGCACTTACGCAGGTGACGAGCACCGCGTCGCTTTCCCGGAGGCGAGCTACACCGCCTCGCTCGGCACCAATCCGGAATATGACTCGCCCGGCTATCGCATCGGCTATGCCTCGATGGTCACGCCCGACACGGTGTTCGAATATGATCCGGCGGCGCGCACGCTGGCGACGCTCAAGGTGCGCGAGGTGCCGTCGGGCTACGACGCCGCGCTCTACGCCACCGAGCGACTGGTGGTGGCGGCCCGCGATGGCGCCGCGATCCCTGTCTCCATCGTCTACCGCAAGGATTTCGCGAAGGACGGCAAGGGACCGCTCTACCTCTACGCCTACGGCGCCTATGGCATCGCCATCCCGCCGAGCTTCTCGACCGACCGCCTGTCACTGCTCGATCGCGGCTGGGCCTGCGCCATCGCGCACATCCGGGGCGGCGACGATCTCGGCTACGGTTGGTATCTGGATGGGAAAGCGGAGAAGCGCTGGAACACCTTCCACGATTTCTCGGACGCCGCGAAAGGGCTGATCGAGGCCGGCTTCGCATCGCCCGGCCGCATCGCCATCCAGGGCGGATCGGCGGGCGGCGAACTCATGGGCGTCGTAGCCAACACCGATCCCGCTCTGTGGGGCGCCGTGGTGGCGGACGTGCCGTTCGTCGACGTGCTCAACACCATGCAGGACGAGAGCCTGCCGCTGACTCCCGGCGAATGGCCGGAATGGGGCAATCCGATCACCGATCCGGCCGCCTTCGACCTGATCCGCAGCTATTCGCCCTACGATCAGGTTTCGGCGCAGGCCTATCCGCCGATGCTGATCACCGGCGGCCTCAACGATCCGCGCGTCACCTATTGGGAGCCTGCCAAGTGGGCGGCGAAGCTGCGTGTGATGAAGACAGACGCCAACCCGCTGCTGCTCAAGATCAACATGGGCGCGGGCCACGGCGGCAAGTCCGGCCGCTTCACATCGATCACCGAGCGGGCGGAGGCTTATGCCTTCATGATCGAGGCGCTGGGGTGATTGCTACGCCGCCACCGGGTGATCCGTTCGCCCTGAGCCCGTCGAAGGACGACGGGGGAGTATCGGCAAAGTGAATGAACGGCCCGCCTTCGAGATGGGGTTCGAGGCGACGGCGGCCGAGATCGACGAGCTCGGCCACGTCAACAATGCCGCGTGGGTGCGCTGGATCCAGGACGTCGCCACCGCGCACTGGATGGCGACCGCCGATCCGGCGCATGTCGAGGCCTATGTCTGGGTCGTGGTGCGCCATGAGATCGACTATCTGCGCGGCCTCGGCCCTGGCGGCAGGGTGACGGCGCGGACCTGGGTGGGCGACGCCCCCACCGGCGCGCGCTTCGATCGCCACGTGGAGTTCGTCGGCGAGGGCGGCAAGCCGCATGTCCGTTCGAAGACGACATGGGCGATGCTCGACAAGGCGACCGGCCGCCCGTTGCGCATCCCGGCCGAGGTGGCAGCGCCCTTCCTGTAGCATTCCCGTCTTGCGCCGCTCGCCAGGAGCCACTGTCATACGTATGTGTGGCACGAAATCGGAGGAGTCAGGTCATGTCGATACCCGCTCGCGCCCTCATCGCAGGCCTGATGTTGCTGCCTGCGCCCGCTTTCGCCCAATATGGCGGGGCCGGGCCGCAGACGCCGCTTTTCTCCGGAAACGGTGGCGGCGGGATCGCCGGGCAGCCTTATGCGATGAAGATCGCCATCCTGCAGGCCCATGCCCGGAAGCTCACCGCGCGGGATGGCGGCACGCTGACGCCGGAGCATCTCGCCCTGCTGCGGGCGCGGATGGACCGGATCAACGCCGACGAGATCGCACGCGGTCGCTGAGTCGCCGGCGAACGGCACGCGGCAGGAGGGCGCCGCCCCGGCCTCCTCGGGAGCCCAGGGCGACGCCCTCCCGATTCGTCAATGCACGAAGCGCGCGACCACGTCCTTGTAGGAACGGCTCACCTTCACCTGCGCGCCCGATTCCAGCACCAGGAAGCATTCGCCGTTGGTGTGCGGCTTCACCTGCCGCACCAGATCGAGGTTCACGATGGTCGAGCGGTGGACGCGCTGGAAGCGGCGCGGGTCCAGGCGCTTCTCCAGGAACTTCATCGTCTCGCGCAGGATCAGCGTGTTATCGCCGGTGTAGATGCACATGTAGTCGCCGGCGGCGTCGATCCGCTCGATCGAATCCACGTCGACGCGGAAGATCTGGCCGCGATCCTTGATGTTGATCAGCTTCTCGTAGCGGCTGGACGACGGGCCCTCGTCGACGACGCCCTCTTCCATCGCCTCGGCGGCCTCGGGCGCGTGCTCGGCCAGCGCCTCCTTGAGGCGGCCCGCTTCCTCCACGCCCTTGCGCTCGGCCAACCGCTGGCGGACGCGCTCGAGCGTGTCGGCGAGGCGATCCTCCTCCACCGGCTTCATCAGATAGTCGGTCGCCTGCGCCTCGAAGGCGCGGATGGCGTGATCGGAATAGGCCGTCACGAAGACGAACAGCGGGGGTTCGACCTCCATCAGCCCCTGAATCACCGAGAATCCGTCGAAGCCCGGCATCTGGATGTCGAGGAAGACAAGGTCCGGTTTGTGGGTCTTGATCGAACGGATCGCCTCACGCCCGTTCAGGCAGGTATCGATGATCTCGACATCATCATGGCGCTGCAGCCTCAGTTGCAGCCCCTGGATCGCCAGCGGCTCGTCGTCCACCAGGATCGTTCGTATCGTCATGCCAACTCCTTGGGCTCCGTTTCGAAGGGAACCTCTAACGTCACAGCAAAGCCACCATTCACTCCGGGCTGAGCCTCGAAACGCTGCCGCTGGCCGTAAGCCTGCACCAGCCGGTCGCGGATGTTCGCGAGGCCCACACCCGTGGAAAATGTGTCCCTCGGCTGCACCTCGTTCAAGCCCGGCCCGGTATCGGTCACGCCGATCTGCACACGATCCCCGATCAATCGAGCAGTAACCGCGATATCCGCGCCTTGTTCCTGCGGCGTAACGGCATATTTGATCGCGTTCTCGACGAGCGGCTGGAGCAGCAGCGACGGAATGCGGACACCCGCCGTCGCCGGCTCGATATCGAAATGCGGCCGCAGGCGGTCCTCGAACCGCATCTTCTCGATCTCGAGATAGAGCTTCAGCGTCTCCACCTCCTGCGCCAGCGTCACCTGCGCCGTGGGCTCGTTGACGAGGGTATAGCGCAGAAAGCCCGACAAGCGCGAGAGCATCAGATTCGCGCGGTCCGTCTGCTTGAGCAGCACCAGCGTCGAGATCGAGTTCAGCGTGTTGAACAGGAAGTGCGGGTTGAGCTGGTAGCGCAGCATCGCGAGCTGCGCGGTCGCCGCCTGCACCTCCAGCTTCTGGAGCGCGTCGGTCTGAAGCTCCAGCTTCAGGAAGAAGTTGATCGCGTAATACAGCGCGCTCCACGCCGCCAGCACCGCGAAATCCAGCAGGATGGCGCCGAGGAACTGCGCGCCCTCAGGGGCGATGCCGGGGCGGTAGAAGGTGGCGTGCGCCCACACCTCGATCGTGGAGAAGGCGGCCGACGCGACCAGCAGCAGCGCGATCGAGACGGTCCAAGTCCAGAACGGCTTGGCGGTCATCAGCCGGCGGAAGGCGGCGCCCATCAGCAGGGTGAGCGAATAGCCCGTCGCCGTCGCCAACGCAGTCGGCACGATGAACAGCAGGCCCATGTTGTTGGCCACGCCGCCCAGCGAGCGGAGCAGGAAATACCCCATCCACCCGGCCGACTGCAGCAGCCAGAAGGCACGGTTCTTGTCGTCGAAGAAGGGCCGCGGCGGGCGGCTCGGTCTCGCCATGAGGGTGGTACTAGCGGGATTGGCGGCCGGGGTGAAGCCAGAAGCCCCTTGGCGGAAGGGAGGCGGGAGCATCGCCCGGCGATCCGGCCGCTCCCTTCACCGCGCATCGACCCCGCAACGATCTCATGCTTAACGGTTTCTTTACCGCGAAAGGTCTCAATCCCTTCACCAGGCCGCCCATAGCGTGGGATCCTGTGAAAGGACTGCATGCCGCTGATCACGCCGAGCCTGATGACTCTCACGGCGCTCCCCCTTGCCATCGCGGCGACGGGGGTGTTGGCGGTCGCCGCCGTCCTGCTCTTCATCTATAACAGCCGCACGCTGATCGGCCTGAAGCGCGATGCGCGCGTGGTGCTCGGCGGGCTGACCGACGGCATCGTCCTGCTCTCCGAAAAGCCCGACCGGGCCTATTGCAACCCGGCCGCCGCGACGATGCTGGGCCTCGATCCCGAGCCGGGCATGCCGCCGGGCTATCACCGCATCAGCCGGTCGCGCCTGCTCGGCGAGGTCTGCACCGCCGCGGTCGCCGCGCGGCGCGGCGACACGCTGCCGACGATGGAGCTGGTCGACGCCACCGGCCGCTTCCGGTCGTGGCACCAGTCGCTGATCCACGCGCAGGTCGCGGGCATGAGCGTGGTCGGCGTGGTGCTGCAGGATCGTACCGAGGTCCACACCCTCTCGCACTTGCTGGAGGAGAGCCGCCGGCGCGATCCGCTGACCGGCCTCGCCACGCCCGAGCTGCTCCACGATCGCACCGGCCAGGCGCTGGAGACCGCCGCGCGCACGATGATGGCGGTCGCCATGGTCGTCGTCGAGGTCGACCAGTTCGAGGAAATCTTCGAGGAGCGCGGCTGGGCGCCGGCTTCCGAGCTGCTGATCGAGGCGGCGATGCACGTCTCCGCCTCCGTCCGCGCGATGGACCTGATGGCGCGCGTCGGCCAGAACCGCTTTGCCGTGGTGGTCACGCTGGGCGATTCCGCCAGCCTGCCCGGCGCCGCCGAGCGCTTCCTCAATTCGATGCGCTTCGCCTTCCAGAGCCCGTCGGGCGTGCCCGTCACCATCACCGGATCGATCGGCATCGCGCGCGCCGGCATGGACGGATCGACCTCGCTGCGCCTGCTCGAGCGCGCCACCCAGGCCTGCGCCCGCGCGCGCGCCGACGGCGGAGACCGCTGCCGCTTCTACGATCCCGCGTCGGACCTCGATCCCACCCCGTCCGATCAGGGCCTGATCGCCGAGATCAGGAGCGGGCTGGAGCAGGGCCGCTTCACCATGCGCTACCAGCCGATCGTCGCGCTCGGATCGCGACAGGTGGTCGGCCATGAAGCGCTGATGCGATGGCGCCATCCCGTCCGCGGCGAGGTGCCGCCGACCGAGTTCATCGCCGCGGCCGAGAAATCCGGCCTGATCCACGCGCTCGGCGATTTCGCGCTGATCCAGTCCTGCCTCGACGCCGCGACCTGGCCGCCGGCGCTGCAGGTGTCGGTCAACATGTCGGTGGTGGAGCTGCTGGAAAGCGACGCGCCGCGCCGGATCATGGCCGCGCTCGCCGGCGCCGAGATGGCGCCGCATCGCCTGCGCATCGAGATCACCGAGACGGCGCGCATCCCCGATCTCGGGCGCCTCCGCACCGCGATCGACGAGATTCGCACGCTCGGCGTCACGGTGGCGCTCGACGATTTCGGGACGGGGCATTCCAGCCTCACCCACCTCCAGTCGCTGAGCTTCGACTGCCTGAAGATCGATCATCGCTTCGTGCAGGATCTCGCGACCCCCCGCACGGCATCGATGATCCGCATGCTGGTGGCCTATGCGCGCCAGATCGGCGTGATGGTGGTGGCCGAAGGCGTGGAGACCGAAGCGCAGGCAACCCAGCTCGCCAGCATGGGCTGCACCCACGCGCAGGGCTGGCTGTTCGGCCGCCCGATGCTGGCGGCGGAACTGCCCGGCTGGCAGATGGCGAGCTGACGGCGGACGCCGCTCCGCGCACCTTCATTTCGTTACCGAAACCATGTCGCAGGGCTGTGCGGGAGGCCGCACCAGCCGCGTTTTTCGTGCCGTTTGCACGAAAGTCTAAGGCGCTACGCTAACAATATTCCGCGACATTCGGGCCCGACGGAGCGCTCGCGACACGGGCGCGTCATGGTTCATCACATTGATTTTAGACGATTTTCTTGATCGAATGCCGATGGTGGGCACTCTGTAACGACCGGTCCGGGAAAAGCTTTAGCCCCGCGCCGCAGCGTTAACCACGTAATAACCAACTCCCTTTAGTTCTGAACGGGATCAGTGTTTCGATCGGTACTGGAGACGACCCATGACGGTTATCAATTCCAACACGTCGGCGCTGCGTGCCCAGAACGGCACGCGGATCGCCAACCAGATGCTACAGACAGCGATGGCGCGTCTGTCATCGGGCAATCGCATCAACACGGCGTCCGACGCCTGGTTCGGCCTTGCGATCTCGAACTCGATGACGTCGCAGATCAACGGCATGAACCAGGCGATCTCGAACGCCAATGACGGCGTCTCGATGGCCCAGACCGCCGATGGCGCGCTGAGCGAGGTCACCAACATGCTGCAGCGCATCCGCGAGCTCGCGGTGCAGTCCGCTTCGGGCACCTACAGCAGCGACGATCGCTCCAACATGCAGGCCGAGGTCGGGCTGCTCACCCAGCAGATCACCAGCACGCTGGGCAGCAGCAACTTCAACGGCGTGAACCTGTTCGACGGCACGGCCGGCGGCGGCACCGGCGTCGTCTCGATCCAGGTCGGCGCGGATTCCGGCGCCGGCAACACGATCGACATGGACTTCGGCCAGATCCCGGACACCACGGTCGCCACCTCGGTCGCGACGGTCACGGACGCCAATGCAGCGATGACCACGGTCGACGCGCAGCTCAAGGTGATCGACAACGCCCGCGCCAAGCTGGGCGCCGCCGAAAGCCGCATGAACTCGGTGGTCAACTCGCTGACCAACAACGTCACCAACATGACTGACGCCCGTTCGCGCATCGCGGATACGGATTTCTCGGCCGAGACCACCAACCTCGCCAAGGCGCAGATCCTGAACCAGGCCGCCACCGCGATGCTCGCCCAGGCCAACCAGTCGGCCCAGGGCGTGATGAAGCTGCTGGGCAACTAAGCCCCGCTGCGCTGACGCGACCTATCCAGTATCGATCGGCCGGCGCGGACCCCTCAAGGGCGTCCCGCCGGCCATTCGGTTTGAGCGCCCAGCCCGCAACCACCCGCCCTCCCGCTCGTTACGCCCCGCGTACGATCAGGGAGAGATCCATGAAGACCCGCCTCATTCTCGCCGCCGCCGCGACCCTCGCGCTCGCCGCCTGCAGCCAGAAGACCGGCGATGCCACCGCCGATGCCGCGAATTCCGCGATGAACGACGCGGCCGCCGACACCAACGCCGCGATCGACGCGAGCGACAACGCCGCCTACGCAGCGTCCCCCGGCCTGCACGACGCCGGCAACGCGATCGGCAATGCGGCCGATGCCACCGGCAATGCGCTCACCGCCGCCGGCAACAGCGTCGACAACGCCACGCACTGACGCGGGCATCGCCGGACATTGTCGTGGTCGATCCCGCCAAGGCGTCGAGAGAGGCCTTGTGCGCTCTCGCCGGCGGGGCGCTTGTCCCCGGTGGATGACGGCTTTCCGGACTAGGGCGAACGCCATAGTCCGCCGGGCAATATCCCTCCCGACCGAATCTCTTGCCGGCCTTAGGCCTAAAGCCCGATCCAGGAGATTTTGCGCATTTGACGCAATGTTTCGATCCTGAAATCTTTTGAAGGCCGCGGTATCGCGACGTTCAATGGGAGTGAGGGACATGAGATTCAATTCGAAGTGGATCGGCGCCGTCGCTTTGCTGATGGCCTGCACGCCGCTCAGGGCGGATCCGCCGACCCACCCCGACAATCCCAATCGCGACGCGCACCCGGCGGATCCGGGCGCAGCGCCCGTCTGGGAAGTGCCCTCGGCTCCGCAGGATCCGACGCGGCATCCCGACAATCCCAACCGCGACAGGCACCCGGTCGACATGCCGGCGCCGCACTGAGGACCTCCGGGCGCGTCGTCGCGATGCGCCCGGCCCCGCCGTCCGTGCTGCGTCCGTGCCATCGAGGGCTCCGCCATGCGCAGACCGATATTCGTGATCGCGACCCTGTTCGCGGTGCTCGGCTGCTGGACGGCCAAGGCCGCCCTGCCGCAATTCTCCACGCAGGCGTTCGCGCCCGCTTATTGGGGTTTGGGCAGGCAGGCCTCGGATGTCGTGCAACTGACCAGCGACTGGTCGGAGGGTAATCTGGCGCTTCGGATGCGCTCCAATCTCTTCGTTTTTTCCCGGCAGTCGTTCGACTGGGCGCGGGCCGATCTGCAGCAGGCGCCCGGCCGGAGCATGGCCGTGATCGACGACATGACGATCGACCTGACGCGTTACGTCAGGCTTGCGCCGTCGACCTATCTGGCCGGGCAGATCAGCCTCGTCGCGCCCACGTCGAGCCGCGATGTCCCCTGGGGCCGCCGGCACATGGACGAGTGCGCCAAGCTGGAACTGACCCATGGCTGGTCGAACTGGTCGTCATGGTTCGATCTTTCGCGGAAGGTCCGCAACAACGATTATGCCGGTTTCCGCGCGAAGGACGGCTGGGAGACCAGCGTCGGCCTCATGCGCTCCTTTCGGCGCTACGCCTATGTGGGGGCTTCCTACTCCTTCCGGCAATCGGCCTATCAGCGCTGGTACGGAAGCAGCAGCGTCGATCTCTTCCTCGGGCGGCAAAGCAGGGGGCGATCGGATTTCCGCGCCTATGTCGAACTGCCCGCCGGCGGATCCCGCCGCCGTTTCGATTTCGGCCTGTCCTTCCGGACGGCCATCTGAATGCGTGCCCTAGCCCGATGCCCTTGCACGGGACCATTTGGGAGTAGGTCTCGCAGACAAATATGTCAGGCGTGAAAAAACTGTAACATTCATCTTCCATGTGGGGGAGAGTAATTATGTCCGACGATTCAGAGCATTATCGCGACGACGAGACCGCCGGCGAGTGGGATCGCCGGCGGGCCCCGTCCGAAGGCCTTCGCTGCGTACCGGACAACGCGTCGCAGCCCGGAGAGCATGCCAGCGGTCGCTTAAAAATCCGTGCTTATCATCACGTTGCGTCAACGTGCTGAGGCAGCGCGCGATGGACTTCACGTAATGGTTGAAAGGCGACCTCGGGAGCTAGAGGTAGCCGTAGGAATGCGCATAGGCCAGCACCAGCGCGGCGACGATCAGCACGGTCAGCAGGTTGGCCTTCCACTGGTTCGACATCTCTTGCACGCCCGACCTGAAGCGCCCGCTCATCGCGGCCTCGGGGCAATGCTGTACCCGATCCCGCGCCGGCGCTGTGTGATCCACTTCACAGGTCGTCATTGCCGCGATGAACGCGCTGGCCGCGCGCCAGCACCACGAAAGTGAAGCCCGAAAGTGAAGCCTGTTCATCAGGAACCTGCGTCGGGCCCGCCCGTTTCCCTCATGAACAATCACGGGTGTGAGATGTCTGCGACCGTAGCAAGAGACC
>Ga0207695_10010910_pt1 | contig 11053 bp, 9 predicted proteins | sample KBSC54metaG_FD_184354 | JGI IMG/M metagenome (GOLD analysis project Ga0207695, IMG submission 184354) | Corn rhizosphere microbial communities from Kellogg Biological Station, Michigan, USA - KBS C5-4 metaG (SPAdes) (version 2) | ecosystem: Host-associated > Plants > Roots > Rhizosphere > Soil... | reverse complement strand
GCCCAGCGCCTGAAGGCGGAGATCGTGGCGCGGGTGGACGCGGGCGAATATCTAAACGCGGTCTGCGCTTCGCCGGGCCTGCCCTCGGTGCTGACGGTGCGCACCTGGTCGAGGGCCGATCCCCTGTTCGGCGAGGCTCTGGCGGCCGCGCGCCGGCGCGGGACATGGCGGCGGCTCTGGGTGGTGGACGAGGCGAAGGCGCAGGCCTTCCTGGCGCGGGCGCGGGCCGGCGAGCCGATCCGCTCCCTGCTGGGGCGCCCGGGCATGCCGTCGCAGACCGCCTACCGCCGCTGGAAGCTGGCCCAGGCGCCGTTCGCGGAGGCCGTCTTCGCCCTGCTGCAGCGGCGCAACGAGCGGTTGGGCGCCTGGAGCCACACCCGGCGCAAGGCCTTCGACCCGGCGGTGGCCGACAGGATCATCGCGCGCCTGAATACAGGCCCGGGACTGAAGGCGCTGCTGAGGGCCGACCCTGAACTGCCCTCCCGGGAGGTCGTCGCCCGATGGCGCCGCGAACGGCCGGAGTTCGACGCGGTGCTGCGGATGATGATCGCCGCCAAGCGCGCGCAGGCGCCGCCCGTCCCCGAGGTCCTGGTCGAGGATGTCGTCGAGCACATCGTCACCGGCGGCACCTTCCTGAGCTACAGCCGACAGCCCGACGGGCCCGCCTACAACACCCTGCGCCGCTGGATGCGCGACCCTCACTTCGCCCGCGAGGTGGCCAAGGCCTGCGAGTGGCGGGAGGAATGGTATCGCGACCAGATCGAGATGGTCGCGGGACGGACGCCGCCCGGACCGATCCGCCAGATGGAACGCGCCATCGGACCCCTCAAACGCCAGATCGTGCGGCTCCGCCACCGGCCAAGGAAGCCCCTGCTTCCAGACCCGCGGCGAAAGGCGCCCATGACGTGAGCCTCACAGGCTCGATGGAGGCTGTCGATAGCCCAGGCCATCTCATACCCGCTCATCCCCGCTTTCGCGGGGATGAGCGGTGAGGAACGCGGAATCTACCGCTTCGCCGACGGCGTAAGGGTCCCCAGGTCGAACCGGTCGCCCGCCGACATCAGGTAGTAGTGGCCGCCGTTGGGCTGCTCCTTGCCGTCGTGGATGAAGACGTGGCCGACGCCCAGCACGGTGAAGCCGCCGCGGGTCACCTCGACGGCGGTGGACTGGTCGATGCCGATGCCCAGGACGTCGGGGTGCTTGGCGACCACAGCGTCCAGGTCGCCCTCGCGGTGGCGGGCGGTGACGTGCTGGTCGACCGCCGCGCCCTCGATCAGGCCCCAGCCCTGTTCGTAGCCCGGGGCCATCACGATCTCGTTGCCGCTGCGCGCGCCGCGCACCAGGTAGGAGGCCTGGATCGAGGCGCCCGCCGAGGTGCCGCCGGCCACGCCGCCGCGGGCCAGCAGCGCCTTGATCTCCGCCTCGGTCCGCGTGCCGGAGTAGCTGTCCACCAGATGCCACTGCCGCCCGCCCACGAACCACACCGCCTTGGCGCGGCGCAGCGGGGCGGTGAAGGCCTCGCTGTCGGCCTCCTTGCGGTCGGTGGTGTGCAGGATGGTGAGGTTGGTCGCCCCCAGCTCCCGGAAGATCTTCAGGCAGGCGCAGTCCGGCCCATATTTCGCCGCCCCGTCCGCCGTCGGGATCACCACGATCTCGGCGGAAGGACCGCCGGCCAGGGTGATGAATCGGCCCAGCACCTCCGGGCCGAGTTTCCCGCCGCCGGCGATGATCAGCGTCCCATGCTCGGGGCCCGTCACCACCGGAGCGGCGTGGGCCGCCGGTATGGCGGCCAGCATCATGGCGGCCAGGGCCAGGCCGATGGATCGGAAGCTGAAAGTCACGCTGGAACTCCCCCTGCGGCGCCGCGCCGTCCGGACACATCAGCCGATCGTCGGGACAAAATCCAGCCGCGCCGGGCTCTTGGGTTCGAGCCCTGCGTCTGTTAGACGCTTCGCCCCATGACCATGGTTCGGACGAGCTCGCGAATTACCTGCCCGGCGTGACGCCGGACGAAAGCCGTCTGCGCGCCGGGACTTGCAAAACCCGCGACTTCAGTTCCCCTCCGGACCACGCTGGAAAGTTCAATGGCCGACGACGCCGCGACCCCTTCGCGCGATTACCGCGAAACCGTCTTCCTCCCCGAAACGCCGTTTCCCATGCGCGCGGGCCTGCCGCAGAAGGAGCCGCAGATCCTGGAGCGGTGGGCCAGGGACGACCTCTACCACGCCATGCGCAAGGCCAGGCAGCGGGCCGGCGCCCCGCTGTTCGTGCTGCACGACGGTCCGCCCTACGCCAACGGCGCGATCCACATCGGCCACGCCCTGCAGAAGACCCTGAAGGACTTCGTCGTCCGCTCGCGGTTCCTGCTGGGCTACGACGTCGACTACGTGCCGGGCTGGGACTGCCACGGCCTGCCCATCGAGTGGAAGATCGAGGAGGAGCTGCGTAGCCACGGCCGACGCAAGGACGAGGTCTCCAAGGCGGAGTTCCGCACCCGCTGCCGGGAGTATGCGGCCCACTGGATCGACGTCCAGATGAAGGGCTTCCAGCGCCTGGGCGTGATCGGCGACTGGGAGCACCGCTACGCCACCATGGACTATTCGAGCGAGGCCGCCATCGTCGCCGAGTTCCACAAGTTCGTGGCCTCCGGCCAGCTCTACCGCGGCTCCAAGCCGGTGATGTGGAGCCCGGTGGAGCGCACGGCCCTGGCGGACGCCGAGGTCGAGTACCACGACCACGTCTCCCCCACCATCTGGGTGAAGTTCCCGGTGGTCGAGGGCTCCGACGCCGCGCGCGACGCCAGCGTGGTGATCTGGACGACCACGCCCTGGACCATCCCCGCCAACCGGGCGGTGAGCTACAACCCCGACATCGCCTATGCGGTCTATCGCGTGGACGCCATCGAGACCGGCCTGGAGTTCGCCCCCTGGGCCAAGGCCGGCGACAAGCTGATCCTCGCCGACAAGCTCGCCGCCGAGGTGATGGCCGCCGCCAAGGTCGCGAGATACGAGCGGATCGAGAAGATCGATTGCCGCGGCATGGTGCTGGCGCACCCCCTGGCGAACCTGACCTCGGCCTACGGCTTCCAGGTGCCCATGCTGGCCGGCGACCACGTCACCGACGACGCCGGCACGGGCTTCGTGCACACCGCGCCCGGCCACGGCGCCGACGACTACGCCGTCTGGCTGGCGCACGGCCACCGGGAGATCCCCGAGACCGTGGACCCGGACGGCGCCTACTATCCCACGGTGCCCCTCTTCGCCGGCCTGAAGGTGCTGGAGACCGAGGGCAAGAAGGCCGGCAAGTTCGGCCCCGCCAACGGCGCGGTGATGGAGAAGCTGATCGAGGCCGGGACGCTCTTGGCCCGCGGGCGGCTGGAGCATTCCTACCCGCATTCCTGGCGCTCCAAGGCGCCGGTGATCTTCCGCAACACGCCGCAGTGGTTCATCCGCATGGACGAGCCGCTGGACGATCCGGCGCACAAGGGCCGCACCCTGCGCGAGACGGCGCTGGAGTCGATCGAGGCCACCGCCTTCTACCCGGCCGCCGGCCGCAACCGCATCCGCGCCATGGTGGAAAGCCGCCCCGACTGGCTGATCAGCCGCCAGCGGGCCTGGGGCGCGCCGCTCGCCATGTTCGTCGACAAGGAAACCGGCCAGCCGCTGCACGATCCCGACGTGGACAAGCGCATCGTCGACCTGATCGCCGCGGAGGGCGCCGACGCCTGGTTCACCCGCCCCGCCGCCGACTTCCTGGGGAACCACGACCCCGACCGCTACGAAAAGGTCGAGGACATCCTCGACGTCTGGTTCGATTCCGGCTCGACCCACGCCTTCACCCTGGAGAACCGGGCCCACACCCACTGGCCGGCCGACCTCTACCTGGAGGGCTCCGACCAGCACCGCGGCTGGTTCCAGTCGAGCTTGCTCGAAAGCGCCGGCACCCGCGGCCGCGCCCCCTACGACGCCATCCTCACCCACGGCTTCACCATGGACGAGGCCGGCGAGAAGATGTCGAAATCCAAGGGCAACGTCGTCGACCCCGAGCAGGTGATCCGCGAAAGCGGAGCTGAGATCATCCGGCTGTGGGCCGCGATGATCGACTATTCGGACGACAGCCGCATCGGCAAGACCGTGCTGCAGACCACCTCTGACGCCTACCGCAAGCTCCGCAACACGGTGCGCTACCTGCTGGGCGCGCTCGCCGACTATTCGCCCGACGAGGCGGTGGAGCTCGATCAGATGCCGCCGCTGGAGCGGTTCATCCTGCATCGGCTCTGGGAGCTCGACGGCCAGGTGCGCGCCGCCTACCAGGGCTATCTGTTCCAGGACGTGATCCGGCCGGTGACCGAATTCTGCCAGGTCGAGCTTTCCAGCCTGTTCTTCGACATCCGCCGGGACGCGCTCTATTGCGACCGGCCCGACAGCGTGCGCCGACGCGCGGCCCGCACGGTCATGCAGGCCGTTTTCGAGCGCCTGACAGCCTGGCTCAGCCCCTTGATCCCCTTCACCATGGAAGAGGCCTGGACCACCCGCTATCCGGACGCCGGTTCGAATTGCGTCCGCATCATCCCGGAGACCCCGGCGGAATGGCGCGACGACAGCGAGGCCGCGCGCTGGGCCAGGGTGCAGGCGGTGACCGCGGTGGTGACCGGGGCCCTTGAGGTGGAGCGGCGCGAGAAGCGCCTGGGCGCCGCGCTGGAGGCCGCCCCGGTGGCCCACATCGCCGACGCCGACCTGCTGGGGGCGTTCGATGGCCTGGAGGCCGACGAGGTGTTCCGCACCAGTCAGGCCACGCTGGTCTCCGGGCAGGGGCCTGCCGGCGCGTTTCGCCTGCCGGAGGTTCCGGGTGTCGCCGTCGAGCCATTGCGCGCCGAGGGCCGCAAGTGCGCGCGGTCCTGGCGCATCCTACCGGAGGTGGGCTCCGACCCGCGCTATCCCGAACTTTCCTTGCGCGACGCCGACGCCGTGGCCGCCTGGGACGCCAGCCACGGAAGGGCGCCCGCATGAGCCGGATCACCAGGCTGGGTGCGCTGGCGCTGGCGTTGGCCCTGGCCATCGTCGTCGCGGATCAGGCGGTGAAGTACTGGATCCTGGCAGGCCTGCGCCTGCAGGAGGGGCAGTCCATCGCCGTCGTCGGCCCGATCCACCTGACCGGGGTCTGGAACCCCGGCGTCAGTTTCGGCTTCCTGCAGGCTCAGCACGACCTAGTGCGCTGGCTGCTGGCCGGCTTCTCCATCGGCGTGGCGGTGATGCTCTCCTTGTGGGTGCGCACCACCCGTCGGCCGCTGTTCGCCGTTTCCGTGGGCCTGGTGATCGGCGGCGCTGTGGGCAACGTCATCGACCGCATCCGCTTCGGCGCGGTGGTCGACTTCGTGGACATCTCGCGGCTGATCTATTTCCCCTGGATCTTCAATGTCGCGGATTCGGCGATCACCATCGGCATCTGCCTTCTTCTGGTCGACATGCTGCGGCAAGACGGCCGCGAGCGCGCGGCCAGGATCCGTCAGGATGCGGCCTAACGCGCCGTTGGCGGTGGTCCCGGATTGCGATATCCACTCTTCTCTTCGCGGCCGGGGGCAGTGTGTTGGGAGCTAAAATGAGCATCAACCGGGTATTCGTGGCGGCCGCCCTTGTCGCGGCCACGGGCCTCGCCGGATGCGCCTCGACGCGCAACGCGCTGGGCATGAACAAGGTCACCCCCGACGAATTCCGCGTGGTCACCAAGGCGCCGCTCGTGGTGCCGCCGGACTTCGCCCTGCGTCCGCCGGCGCCCGGCATGCCGCGCCCGCAGGAACTGCAGCCGGAAAGCGCCGCGCGCACGGCGCTGTTGGGCGCGCGCGAGGGCGAGACCCGCGACGAGGGCGAGAAGCTGCTGGTGGCCAAGGCCGGCGCCGACAAGGCCGATCCCCTGATCCGCTATGTGGTGGACGACGAGTTCGGCGACGTGGCGCACAAGGAGAAGAGCTTCGCCGACCGCGTGATGTTCTGGCGCTCCGACAAGGCCGCCACGCCCGCGCCGCTGGCCGCGGGCGCCGACACCGCCGCGCCGATCGACCCGGCCGCCGAGGCCGAGCGGATCTCCAAGCTCACCGGCGGCAAGACCGTGATCATCGCCCGCGAAGGCGAGCGCAAGCTGAAGCTGCCGGGACTCTAGCCCTCTCTCTCAGCCGTCCACTGGAAGACCTCGTCCAGGCTCGCGCCGAACACATGGGCGATGCGGAAGGCCGCCTCCAAGGAGGGTGAGTATTTCCCCGCCTCGATGGCGGCCACCGTCTGACGGGTCATGCCGATCTTCTCGGCCAGCTCCGACTGGGTCATCTCGCCTTGCTCGAAACGCAGCCGGCGGATCTGGTTGGCGATGGGCAGGCCCACCTTCAGGCGCCTCGCCGGAACATGACGATCTGCGCCACGGCGACCACGAGCCCCGCGATCACCAGGCCCAACAGCCCGAAGTTCGCCATGTCGAGGGCCGAGTGCCCGAAGTGGATCGGCACGAAGAGCCCTAGCACCAGCCACACCAGCACCCGGTAGCCCAGGCTCTCCGACTGCATCTGGATCAGCCGTTCTCGTTCGTCCAGCGGCCCGCGGCCGTCGCCGGGGGTCGTCATCGCCGCGGCCGCGGTCAAGGCCGCCTGCAAGACCACGAAACCCCCGACGCACCACAGGAGGAGGTGCAGGCTTTCGAGCCCGTGCCTCACACGGCCGGTCACCAGGGCGCCGAAATAGATTCCGAACACCGCCAGCAGGACAGCGAGGTTGATCCAGGCGGACTTCTCTCGAAACGACATCGCGGTCCCCCGACGGCCGGAAGCGGCTCGACATTATGTAAAAAATCTTTTACATGATGTCAGAGTTTCTTGCCATCATCTAGCAGCGGCGGCGGGCGGCGCCAATCGGCTTTCCGTCCTCCGTCCAGGAGCCCGACCATGAAATCGTTCGCCTTCGTCGCCGTCTTCGCGACCGCCCTGCTGGCGGCCGCGCCCGCCGCCCTCGCGCAGTCCGCGCCCACCGAGGGCGGGGGCAAGAGCCTGCAGGGCGATCAGCAGGCCTGGATCAACGATCCGCACATGCACGCCTTCTATGACGCCGCCCGGGCCGCCTTCGCCAACGGCCCGGCGAACGTCGACGTGGCGGCCTTCGAGCAGACGTCCTTCGCCATCTTCCGCGACTTCGCCGTCACTATGCACATGACGCCCGCCGGCATGGTCGACCACCTGAAGCTGATCCCGCGCCAGGTGGTGCAGATCGTGAAGGAGGATCCGCACGTGCTCGACAGCTACCGGAACTTCATCGACGCCACCTTCGGCCCGCAGTGAAGCCGGGCGTTATTCCTCGCCCGGCGTCTTCACCGTGAAGCCCTTGGCGCGGAGCTGGTCGAGCACGCCGCCCTGGGCCAGCAGGGGGCGCAACGGCACGACGGCGATGGCGTGGCCCGGCGTCTTCAGCGCCTGCTCGATGGCCGCCACCTGGTCCGCCTTCACCCGGGCGTCGAAGGCCTGCGCCCCTGGCACCGAGGCGACGCAGCGCTCGTAGGTCCGCTCGTTGGCGAGCGCGCCGCGCACGTCCCCCTGCGCCCAGGCCTTGGCCGCCGCGCGGGTGACGCCGGGACCGGCTTCGACCTGGGCCAGCACCTCGTCGAAGCAGGCGCGGCCCGCGGCCTGCGGGGTGCGGATGATCGCGCCCATCAGCGGCCCGATGTTGTAGCTCTTCTGCGAGACCGGCACGTGCGCGCGGCCGGCCAGCAGCTTGATGAGCTTGGTGGGGTCCGACGTGGTGAGGCCGCTGCGGTCGCGGTAGTCGGTGGCCAGCATCAGGCCAGCGGCCAGCGGGTTCTTGGTGTCGTAATGGTCAGCCCGTTCGCCCAGCCGGGTGCGCGCCGCCACGAAGCGGGCGCGCGTTCCCTCGTCCAGGGTCGCCTCGAACGGCCCGCCGCCCCGCAGCCGCAGGAAGTTGAACGCCGCCCCGATGACGCCGGTGAGCCGCACCTTCACGTCCTGGAACGGCAGGATCACCACGCTCGCGCCCGCCAGCCGTTTCTCGAACAGCGCCCGGTCCCAGTCCATGTGCTTGGGGGCCAGCGACGGGGCGCCCAGGACATAGACCGTGGTATCGGCGTCGGACACCGTCCACCAGGCCGGCCCCGGCAGGCGCCCCACGACGATCAGTTCCTCCAAGAGGACGCCGTCGGGGTCGGCCAGCTCTGACCGGGGCGTCGGCGTCGGGGTTTGCGCCACCACGGGCGCAGCCAGCGCCAGGGCCGCGGCCAAGCCGCCCAGGACGCGCCTCAGGCCCACTCGCCGCTCCGGAATCGTCCTATAGTGCAAAGCCGTCGAAAGCCTCGTCATGCCGATCCGTCGTCTGCCGCCCGAAACCGTCAACCGCATCGCCGCCGGCGAGGTGGTGGAACGGCCCGCGAGCGCGGTCAAGGAGCTGGTGGAGAACGCCCTCGACGCCGGGGCCACTCGCGTCGAGGTGCAGGCCGACGGCGGGGGCCTGACCCGCATCCTGGTGGCCGACGATGGCCAGGGTTTGACGGCCGCCGAACTGCCGCTGGCCATCGAGCGCCACGCCACCTCCAAGCTCGCCCCCGACGACGCCGGCGACTACGACCTGCTGCACATCGCCACCCTCGGATTCCGCGGCGAGGCCCTGCCCTCCATCGGCTCGGTGGCGCGGCTTTCCATCGCCAGCCGGGCGCGGGGGGCGGCCGACGCCCACGCGATCTTCGTCGAGGCCGGCGCGGTGGGCGCGGTCTCGCCGGCGGGGTTCCCCGACCCGCACGGGGCGCGGGTGGAGGTGCGCGACCTCTTCTACGCCACGCCCGCGCGGCTGAAGTTCATGAAGTCCGAGCGCGCCGAGGCCATGGCCATCGCCGAGGAGCTGAAGCGCCAGGCCATGGCCCACGAGGCGGTGAGCTTCGCCCTCGACCTCGACGGCCGCCGCACCCTGCGCCTGCCGGCGGAGGCCAAGGGCCCGGACGGGCGCCTCGCGCGGCTCTCCGCCATCATGGGCCGGGAATTCTCCGACAACGCGCTGGCGCTCGACCACGAGCGCGACGGCGTGCGGCTCTCCGGCTTCGCGGGCCTGCCCACCTACAACCGCGGCAACGCGGCCCACCAGTACCTGTTCGTCAACGGCCGGCCGGTGCGCGACCGGCTGCTGCAGGGCGCGCTTCGGGCCGCCTACGCCGACTTCCTGGCCCGCGACCGCCATCCGCTGGCCGCGCTCTATGTTGAGCTCGACACCGCCTTCGTCGACGTCAACGTCCACCCCGCCAAGGCCGAGGTGCGCTTCCGCGATCCGGGCCTGGTGCGCGGCCTGATCATCGGCGGCCTGCGCCATGCCCTCGCCGGCGCCGGCCACCGCGCCTCCACCACCGTCGCCAGCGCGGCCCTGGGGGGCTTCAGGCCCGGAGGAGGCTATATGCCGCCGCCATCGGCCGCCGGCTATTCCGCCTGGCGCCAGGGTGGCTGGCAGCCGCAAGCCGACGCGCTGGCCGCCGCGGTCCAGACGATCCCCGGGCTCGCTCAAATCTCCGCCCGTGCCGAGCCGGACTGGGAGCCGGGCCTGGCGGAAGAGGGCGCGCCTGCGCCCGTGTTCGACCCCGTCGACTTTCCGTTGGGCGCCGCGCGGGCCCAGGTGCACGAAACCTATATCGTCGCCCAGACCCGCGATGGGGTGGTCATCGTCGACCAGCACGCCGCCCACGAGCGCCTGGTCTACGAGCGCATGAAGCACGAGATGGCTGACGGCGGCGTGGCCCGCCAGGCCCTGCTGCTGCCCGAGGTCGTGGAGCTCGATCCCGCCGAAGCCGACCGCGTCGCCGCCAAGGCCGAGGAGCTGGCGGCGCTCGGCCTGATGCTCGAGCCCTTCGGCCCCGGCGCGGTGCTGGTGCGCGAGACGCCGGCGTTGCTGGGCGAGACCGACGTGCAGGGCCTTGTCCGCGACATCGCCGACGACCTCGCCGAGAACGGCCAGGCCCTGGCCCTGAAAGAACGGCTGGAGGCGGTCTGCTCCACCATGGCCTGCCACGGCTCGGTCCGCGCCGGCCGCAGGCTCACCGCCACGGAGATGAACGCCCTCCTGCGCCAGATGGAGGCCACCCCGCACTCCGGCCAGTGCAACCATGGCCGGCCGACCTACGTCGAGCTGAAGCTCGCCGACATCGAGCGCCTGTTCGGCCGACGGTAGGCGCTCAGAAAACCTCCCCCGCGAAGCGGGCGGAGGGGGACCACGAAGTGGTGGAGGGGGCGCTGCCACGCGCACCCGACTAGGGGCGCGGCCCCAACGCCCCCTCCGTCAGCTTCGCTGACACCTCCCCCGCAGGCGGGGGAGGTTTTCCTCAGCCGAGCTCCCGCTCCGCGAAGGACGCCATAGCCGCGGCCATGTATTCCGCGAGGCCCGCCTGCCGGCCGTCGTAGCGGTCGCGGAAGCGCGGGTCGGCCAGGTACATCTCGCCCAGGCCCTTGAACGCCGCCGCCGGCGCCGGCCGGTTCCAGCTCTTGCCGATCCAGGCGTGGTGGCGGCGCATCAGCGCCGTGACTGCATCCGAATCCGCTGGCAGGCCGTCCGCCAGCGCCTTGGCCATGCCCGCCTCGATCGCTTCGACCTCGGCCTGCATGGCGTCGTAGTCGGCCTGTTTCCAGCCGGCCATGCCGGCCTTGGCGTGGTCGATGTGGGCCTGCATCGCCGGTCCGTGCTTCTCGACGAGCTCCTTCTCGTAGCCCGCCTGCTTTTCGGGGTCGAAGCCCCGATACATCGCCTTGTCTTCCATCTTCGCGTCTCCTTCGAGGGCGGCGAGGGTGGCGTCGATCGTGCGCACCAGCTGACGGTAGCGCCGGGTCTCGGCCTCGAGCCTGGCCCGGTGCGCCTTCAACGCCGCCACCCGGTCGAAGCCCTCGGCGTCCAGCACGCGCCCGATCTCCTCCAGGGAGAAGCCGAGCTCGCGGTGGAACAGGATCTGCTGCAGGCGCAGCAGCTCCTCGCGGCCATAGTAGCGGTAGCCGTTCGCGCCGACGCAGGCAGGCTTGAGCAGCCCCACCTCGTCGTAG
>Ga0207695_10010907_pt1 | contig 11055 bp, 8 predicted proteins | sample KBSC54metaG_FD_184354 | JGI IMG/M metagenome (GOLD analysis project Ga0207695, IMG submission 184354) | Corn rhizosphere microbial communities from Kellogg Biological Station, Michigan, USA - KBS C5-4 metaG (SPAdes) (version 2) | ecosystem: Host-associated > Plants > Roots > Rhizosphere > Soil... | reverse complement strand
GAGAGCTTCGCGGGCGTCTCATTCCACTCCGCGGAGTGGCGCCACGACGTGGACCTGACCGGCAAGCGGGTGGCGGTGATCGGCACCGGCGCCTCGGCCTTCCAGTTCGTGCCGGAGATCGCGCCTGAGGTGAGCCAGCTCACCGTCTTCATGCGCAATCCGCCGTGGGGCCTGCCGGTGGCGCACTACCACGAAGACGTGCCGGAGGGGTTCAAGTGGCTCCTCGAAAACGTGCCCTACTACGACAAGTGGTACCGCTTCTTCCTGTTCTGGACGACGACCGAGGGCTTCCTGCCCATGGTCAAGTCCGACCCGGCCTGGAACGACACCCGCGCGGTCAGCCAGGTGAACGCCGAGTTGCGCGAGATGGTCGCCCAGTACCTGGCCGCCCAGGTCGCCGACCGGCCGGACCTGGTCGACAAGGTCGTGCCCACCTACCCGATCGGCGGCAAGCGTGCGGTGCTCGACAACGGCGTGTGGCTCGGCGCGCTGAAGCGCGACAACGTCGAACTGGTGACGGAGAAGGTCACGAAGATCACGCCCACCGGCATCGTCACCGCCGACGGGCGCGAGCACGAGGTCGACGTGCTGATCTACGGCACCGGCTTCCAGGCCTCGAATTTCCTCTCATTCTATGAGGTGACGGGCAAGGACGGCCGCGAGCTGCACGAGCGCTGGGGCGGCGACGCGCGGGCCTATCTCGGCATCACGGTGCCGGGCTTCCCGAACTTCTTCATCATCTACGGGCCCAACACCAACATCGTGGTCAACGGCTCGATCATCTTCTTCTCGGAGTCCGCCGTCCGCTACATCGTGGGCTGCCTGAGGCTCCTGGCCGAGAGCGGCGCACGGGCCATGGAGGTGAAGCAGACGGTCCACGACGCCTTCAACGTGAAGGTCGACGAAGCCAACAAGGGCTGGGCCTGGGGCTCGCCGCACGTCTCCAGCTGGTACAAGAACCAGTTCGGCCGGGTGAGCCAGAACTGGCCGTTCGGCCTGATCGACTACTGGCGCGCGACGCTCGCGCCCAATCCCGACGACTTCCGACTGGAGCGGCAGCCGGAGCCGGTGGGTTAGGGCGCAACTTCCCAAGGCGGCCGCGCTGATCTAAGGCGGCGGCTTCCTAATCGGAGGCCGCCATGGCGCTGCAGCTGAATGTCATCACTGTCTCGACGCGCCCGGGCCGGGTAGGGCCCAAGGTCGCCCAGTGGTTCCTGGAGTTTGCGAAGGCGCACGGCGGCTTCGAGGTGGCCGCGGTCGATCTCGCCGGTTTCAACCTGCCGGTGTTCGACGAGCCGAAGCACCCGCGGTTCAAGGACTACCAGCACGACCACACCAAGGCCTGGAGCGCGAGCGTCGAGGCGGCGGACGCCTTCGTCTTCGTGACCCCCGAGTACAACTATTCGCCCTCGCCCGCCTTCGTGAATGCGGTCGATTTCCTGTTCCGGGAGTGGGGCTACAAGGTCGCGGGCCTGGTGACCTACGGCGGGCCGCTCGGCGGAGCGCGCGCCGCGCAGATGGAAAAGCTGATGCTCACCTCGGTGAAGGTGATGACCATTCCCGAGGGCGTCAGCATTCCCTTGCCGACGCACATGAAGGATGGCCAGTTCACGCCCAGCCCGCCGATCGAGGCCTCGGCCAAGGCGATGCTCGACGAGCTGGTGAAGTGGACGGGCGCGCTGAAGCCGCTGCGCGGCTGAGCGCGAGGAGGAGGGGGCGATGATCGGCAGGATCCTCGCGGGCGCGGCTCTGGCGCTTGCGGCCGGGGCGGCGGAGGCGCAGCCGGCGCGCACCTTCGAGTTGCCTGTGACGCCCGCCACCGTCGCCTGGGGCAACTACGACGCCGCGCACGCCCCGGCGCTCACCATCCGGTCCGGCGACACGGTGGTGTTCCACACGCTCCTGACCAACAGCCCGACCGGGCTGGAGCGGGCCGGATTGCCGCCCGACCAGGTCGAGCCGGCGCTGCGCGAAGTGTTCGCCAAGGTCACCGACCGCGGGCCCGGCGGCCACATCCTGACCGGGCCGGTGTTCATCGAGGGCGCCGAGCCCGGCGACACGCTCGAGGTCCGCATCCTGAAGATCGATCTCGCCATCCCCTACGCCTACAACGGCTTCCGCTACGGGGCCGGGATCCTCTCCGACGACTTCCCTTACGCGCGCACCCGAATCATCCCGCTCGACCGCACGCGGATGGTGGCGAACTTCGCGCCGGGCGTGACGATCCCCTTGCGCCCGTTTTTCGGCAGCATGGGCGTGGCGCCGCCCCCCGCCGTCGGCCGCTATGATTCGACTCCGCCGACGTTCATCGGCGGCAACATGGACAACAAGGAGCTCACAGTCGGCACGACGCTTTTCCTGCCGGTGTTCGTGAAGGGCGCGCTGTTCGAGGTGGGCGACGGGCACGCGGGGCAGGGCAACGGCGAATCGGACGTCACCGCGCTGGAGACCTCGCTGGTCGGGACCCTGCAGTTCATCGTGCGCAAGGACCTGAAGACCGCCTACCCCCGCGCCGAGACGCCGACTCACTACATCGCCATGGGCTTCGACGACGACCTCTCCATCGCCGCGCACAAGGCGGTGCGCGAGGCGGTGGATTTCCTGGTCGCGCAGAAGCACCTCTCGCGCGAGGACGCCTACATGCTGGTCAGCGTCGCGGGCGACGTGGACATCACCGAGCTCGTGGACCGCAACAAGGGCGTCCACGTGATGATTCCCAAGGCGATCTTCGCGAAATAGGGCGGGGCGGCCGCGACTGTCCGGACACGCTCACGTGAGTGTGGCGCCCAAGCCCTAGGCGCGGCCCGGGTTCGGGCATATGGCTAAAAAGCGACAGCGGGAGGACGGCGTGTTTCCCGAACGCAATAGCTACCTTGCCAAGCTTGTCCTTCGCCGCCTAGGCTCGTTGTAGGCAGAGCTGCCTATCGTTTCCGGACCCGGCCGGAGAGCCGGGCCGGAGCCCCACGGGAGGACCAGGATATCATGGCAAAACGCAGCTATTTGTGTGGCGGGTCGGCGCTTGCCCTCGTCGTGAGTCTCAGCGCGTTCGAGGCCCACGCCCAGGCGGCCGCCCCGGCCCCGCCGCCGGCCAACGCCGCGGCGTCGACGCAGCTTTCGGACCTCATCGTGGTGGCCGAGAAGCGCGAACAGCGGCTCGAGACCGTGCCGGTTGCGATCTCCGCCTTCAGCGCCGAACAGCGGACACTGGTGGGCATCCAGTCGGTGCAGGACCTGACCAACTTCACCCCTGGCTTTCACTACCAGTCGGCGTCAGACCGGCCGTACATGCGCGGAATCGGGCGCAACACCGACAACCTGGCCGTCGCCTCGGCCGTGGCCACCTACTACGACGGCGTCTACTACGGCGCGAACGCCACCATCCTCCTGCAGCACTCCGACCTGTTCATCGACACGATCGAAGTCGACCGCGGCCCGCAGAACTCGCTGCATGGCGCGAACGCCGACGGCGGCACGATCAACTACACCACCAAGCGGCCGACGAAGGACTTCTACGCGGAGGGCCGCGTCGGCATCGCCAACAACGAGCGCCGCTGGGGCGAGGCTGTGGTCTCCGGCCCGATCACCGACTGGCTGCGCTTCCGCCTGGGCGGCAACATCACCTCCGAGACCGGCGGCTTCTTCAACAATCTCGGCTCGGGCAAGGACGCCGGCGGGAGCCTGCCGCAGCAGACGGCCGGCCAGAGCCAGTACATCGAAGGCCAGATCGATGCGAACATCGGCAAGCTCGACGCCTGGTTCAAGATGTCGAGCGGCACGATGTCGGCCGACTATCACCAGTCGGCGCGCTTCGGGAACTTCCCCAACGACTACCAGGAGAACGGCTCTTTCTCGCCGAACACCTTCTTCGGGCTGTGCGGCCTGCCCGGCGTAGCCAACAGTCCCGGCGGAGCCAACGGCTGCACCGGAGCCTTTGCGGGCGGCCAGACAGTGGTGCCGGGCTCGGTCGTCGGCGGCCCGACCTTCGCCAACGCCTTCCCGGGCAACAACCCGGCGAACGTCGATCCGCACGAATTCATCGAGAACTACGACGCCACCAACAAGGAGCGGGCGAACTTCCAGTTCGCGACCAACCTGACCTATCACTTCGGGCCGGCCGATCTCGTCTATTACGGCGGCTACCAGAAGTTCAACTACGTCCTGAACTTCATCCCGACCTACACCGACAGCGGCATCAACTCGTTCCAGCTGGCCGGTCCGACAACGCCGTCAGGAACCTGCCTCTTCCTCGCTGGAAACATCGGCGCCAATGCCGCGGGATGCACCCAGCCGCTGACCGTCTTCCCGATCCCCAACACCACCTTCTTCCAGGAGCGGGACCACTTCTTCAGCCACGAGATCAACCTCGTCTCGACGACCGACAGCCCGCTGCAGTACATCCTCGGCGCCTACTATTATCACGAGCACTACGACCAGCCGGTCTGGGCGGGCGTGATGCCGGCGCAAACACAGCTTGCGCATCCGGTGAGCCTGACCCTGGGGCCATCCCCGGTGAACCCGGCGAGCGCCGTCTCCACCTCAGACACCAAGCTGGACTACGACTCCTGGGCGCTGTTCGGTCACGTGGACTACAAGATCACCGACGCCTTCAAGGCCCACGCAAGCCTGCGCTACACGCACGACCACAAGTTCGGCGAACAGTTCTGGCGGTTCGAGGAGTTCGCAGTGCTGGCCGGCCTGCGGCCGTCCAACCTGGGCGCCCTGACCCCGGCGGTGGACGTCACGCCGCTGGCCGTCGGCAACAGCCTCACGCAGGGATTCCCCGGCGCCAGCATCGCCCACATCGATCCGCTCACAGGCAACGCCACGCGCGCCCTCGACGCCTCCTGGACCGCCTTGACCGGCGACGTCGGCCTCGACTGGACGCCGGATCCCGACACCCTGGTCTACGGGAAGTACAGCCGGGGCTACAAGGCGGGCGGCTTCTCGACGTTCACCTTGCAGGACAATCCGGAAACCCAGAAGGAAACGGTGGACGCCTTCGAGGTCGGCCTGAAGAAGACCTTCGCGCGCACCATCCAGCTGAACGCGGCGGCGTTCTGGTACAATTACAAGAACGACCAGATCCCGCTGGCGGTCCAGAACGCGCAGGGCCTGATCGCCACCCAGCTGTTCAACCTGAAGTCCGTGCACATCTATGGCGTCGAACTGGAAGGCGTTTGGCGGCCGATCGACGAGCTGGCGATCAGCGCGCAGTACGCCTATCTCAGCGCCAAGGTGAACGACCCGGGCGCCTGCTTCGAGGACACCGTCGATCCGCTCGCCCAGCAACCCGGCGCCAACATCTCCGGCTGCTCGGCCGCTGTGATCAACACGACCACGCACGCGGTCACGTCACCGGCGACGCAGAACCTGAAGGGCAACCAGCTTCCCGAAGCGCCGCCCAACAAGGTCTCGCTCAACGCGATCTACACCTTCACCTTCGATCCCGGGAAGCTCGCGATCTCGGGCAGCTACATCTGGAAGGACAAGACCTACGGGTCGTTGTTCAACCGGCCCTATGCGCTCGCCCCGGCGCTGAACCAGGTGAATCTGCGGGCGGTGTGGACCAGCGCCGACAACAGCTGGAACCTGATCGCCTACGTCGACAACGTGTTCGACAAGGATAACCGCGACGCGCGGACGGGCAGCCTCGTCAGGTCGCCGTCGATCGATCCCGTCACCAACCTGCCTGTGGCCGGCTCGGGCATCGTCACCCTGAACGACTTCCTGGTGAACCCGCGGGTCTATGGCGTGGAGCTTCGCGTCCGCTTCCACTGACGCATCAGGGACGCGCCGAGCGATCGGCGCGTCCCGCTCCCTGGCCCGCCGGCCGGCCCACGCCTAGGATCGCGCGATGGATTCGGCCGGCTTGTCGCGCAAGCTCGACGACGGTGCGCGGCGCTTCGCGGCGGGCGACCTCACGGGCGCCGCGCGCGCCTATCGCGAGGCTGAGCGGCTCGCGCCCGACGACTTGCGCGCCGGCTATTCGCTGGCGATCATCGACATCCGCGAGGGCCGGCTTGCGCGGGCGCGGACACGGCTGGAGACGGTGGTCCGCCGCGAACCGCAGCACGCCATGGCGCAGCACAACCTGGGCGCGGTCGCCCAGCAGCTCGGCGACTGGGAGGCCGCCGCCCGCGCCTATGCCGCAGCGATCGCCGCGCGGCCCGACGCGGCCGCCACCCGCGAAGCGCTGGCGATCGCGCTCGCCATCCTGGGCCGCGTCGACGAGGCGGTGGGCCAGCACCGCGAGCTGGCCTGCGAGCCGGATCGCCGCTGGGCCGCGCTGACCCGCATCGCACTGCTCGATCCCTCGGCCATAGCGGAGGCGGAGCTCGGAGAGATGCACGGCGCCGCGACCCAGGCGAGCGTGGACGCCGAAACGCGGGCCGGACTCTGCTTCGCGATCGGCGAGGTGCTGGACCGCCGCGGCCAGCCCGCCCAGGCGTTCGAAGCCTTCGCCGAGGGCAACCGGCTGAAGCGCGGCCTGATCAATGCCCCGGGCGCAGCGCGCGCCAACGCCCAGGCCGCCGAGCGGATGCAGGCGCGGATGACGGCGGATTTCCTCGCCGCGCACGAGGGCAGGGGCGACCGCACGGCTCAGCCGATCTTCATCGTGGGCTTCCCGCGCTCGGGCTCGACCCTCATCGAGCAGGTGCTGGCGAGCCATCCGCAGGTCCAGGGCCTGGGGGAGACGGGCGTGCTGCCCGAGCTCCTGGCGCAGGCCTACCCGGCGGGTCCGCGCCTCCCCGCCGCGCAGCTGAAGGACCTCGGCCAGCGCTACCTGGCGGCCATGCGCGCCCGCGGCTGGGACGGCCGGCGGCGGTTCGTCGACAAGACGCTGGAGAACTACCTGCACGTCGGCATGATCCACCTGATGTTCCCGCGCGCCAGGATCGTCGAGAGCGTGCGCGATCCGATGGACGCCGGCCTATCCGCCTTCCGGCAGCTGTTCGCGAGCGGCAACGAGACGCTCTACGACCTGGCCGACATCGGCGCCGAATACCGCCGCTACCGCGCCCTGATGGACCACTGGCGCGAGGTGCTGCCCGGGCGGGTGATCGAGACGCCCTACGAAGCCCTGGTCGCCGATCCGGAGCCGGAGATCCGCGTCCTGCTGGCGCGGCTCGGCCTGCCGTGGGATCCCGCCGTGCTGCGCTTCCATGAGCGCGGGGGGGCGGTCAGGACGGCGAGCTCGGTTCAGGTGCGCAGGCCGATGTCGACGGCCTCGGTCGGCGCCTGGCGGGCGCTTGCCGACCAGCTCCGGCCGCTGATCGCGGCGCTCGGCCCGCTTGGCCCGTCGCCGAATGGAGGAAGTGGCGCGAGTGACGGGACTTGAACCCGCGACCTCCGGCGTGACAGGCCGGCGCTCTAACCAACTGAGCTACACCCGCACAAGGGGCCGGGCCGGCCCGTCGCGAAGTCGCGTCTGATAGGTCCCGGCCGGAATCGTGTCAACGGAAGAGTGGTCGGGGCTCCGCCCGGCATCTTCCGTGAGATTTCGGAGCTGGTCCGTGAGGTTTCATCGGTACGCCAAGCCCCGTTTGAATCGCGAGAATGGCTGGTCTAGAAGGGCGCCCGACTCCCCGAGGATTCCATGACCGCGTTCCTCCTTCAGTACCTGCCCATCGTGATCTTCCTGGGGATCGCGGGGGCCCTGGGCCTCGCCTTCATCCTGGCCGCCTGGGTGCTGGCGCCGAAGGCGCCGGACCCGGAGAAGCTGTCGTCCTACGAGTGCGGCTTCAACGCCTTCGACGATGCGCGGATGAAGTTCGACGTCCGCTTCTACCTGGTCTCCATTCTGTTCATCATCTTCGATCTGGAGGTGGCCTTCCTGTTCCCCTGGGCGGTGGCGTTGATGAAGTTGCCGGCGGCGGCCAGCCAGTTCGCCTTCTGGTCGATGATGTCGTTCCTGGGCGTGCTCACCGTGGGCTTCATCTACGAGTGGAAGAAGGGAGCCCTGGAATGGGAGTGATCGTCCCACCGGGCGAAGCGCGGTCTTCCATGGCGCCTGCCGGGGAGGCCGGACGCAGTTCGGTCGAAGGCTACGATCCCAAACGCCACGATCCGTTCTTCGACGGCGTCTCGCAGCAACTGGCCGACAAGGGCGTCATCACCGCCGGGCTGGACGACCTGATCACCTGGGCGCGCACGGGCTCGCTGATGTGGATGACGTTCGGGCTGGCCTGCTGCGCGGTCGAGATGATGCAGGCCTCGATGCCCCGGTACGACCTCGAGCGCTACGGCTTCGCGCCGCGCGCCAGCCCGCGGCAGTCGGACGTGATGATCGTAGCGGGCACGCTCTGCAACAAGATGGCTCCGGCGCTTCGCAAGGTTTACGACCAGATGCCCGAGCCGCGCTACGTGATCTCGATGGGCTCCTGCGCCAACGGCGGCGGCTACTACTACTTCAGCTACTCCGTGGTGCGCGGCTGCGACCGGATCGTGCCGGTCGACGTCTACGTGCCCGGCTGCCCGCCCACCGCCGAGGCCCTGGTCTACGGCGTGCTGCAGCTGCAGAAGAAGATCCGGCGGACGGGAACCATCGTCCGATGACCTGGCCACATAAGTCCGCCGAGCTGGAAAGGCTCGGGAAGCGGCTCGTCGCCAACAGCGCCGGCGCGCTGACCAGCTTCGAGGTGGCGTACGGCGAGCTCAATCTGACCGCGCAGCCGCCGCGCATCGCCGAGGCGATGAGCTACCTGCGCGACGCCCACGGCTTCCAGCAGCTGATCGACGTCTGCGGGGCGGACTATCCCGAGCGCGAGCGGCGCTTCGACGTGGTCTACCACCTTCTCTCGATGACCCAGAACCTGCGCTGCCGGGTGAAGGTGGAGACCGACGAGGACTCGGCCGTGCCCTCCGTCACCGCGGTCTACCCCTGCGCCGACTGGTACGAGCGCGAAGCCTTCGACATGTACGGCATCTTCTTTGAGGGCCATCCCGACCTTCGGCGGATCCTGACCGACTACGGCTTCCACGGCCATCCGCTCCGCAAGGACTTCCCGATGACCGGCTTCGTGGAGGTCCGCTACGACGACGAGCTGAAGCGCGTGGTCTATGAGCCAGTGAAGTCGGTGGAATGGCGCAACTGGGACTTCCTCTCGCCCTGGGAGGGCGTGGAGAAGGGCTTCGCGCCGATCCCCGGAGACGAGAGGGCGGCCCTGGAAGACAAGCGCGGGGCCAAGCGATGACCGGCGAGAACGCGCCCGCGCTGCCGATGAACGCGGACCTCCCGGAAACCCCGGTCCGTAAGTTCAACATCAACTTCGGTCCGCAACACCCGGCGGCGCACGGCGTGCTGCGCCTGGTGCTGGAGCTCGACGGGGAGGTGGTCGACCGCGTCGATCCGCACATCGGCCTGCTGCACCGCGGCACCGAGAAGCTGATGGAGGCCAGGCCGTACCAGCAGACCATCCCTTACTTCGACCGCCTGGACTACGTGGCGCCAATGAACCAGGAGCACGCCTATGTGCTCGCCATCGAGCGGCTGATCGGCGTCGAGGTCCCGATCCGCGGCGTGTTGATCCGCACCCTCTACGATGAGATCGGCCGGATACTGAATCACCTGCTGAACGTCACCACCCAGGCCATGGACGTGGGCGCGCTCACCCCGCCGCTGTGGGGCTTCGAAGAGCGCGAGAAGCTGATGGTGTTCTACGAGCGGGCCTCCGGCGCGCGCATGCACGCCAACTACTATCGCGTGGGCGGCGTGCGTCAGGACCTGCCGCCGGAGCTCGTGCAGGACATCGTCGACTGGTGCGGCCACTTCCCGAAGGTGCTCGATGACATCGAGGGCCTGATCACCGAGAACCGCATCTTCAAGCAGCGCAACGTCGACATCGGCAAGGTGACCAAGGACGAGGCGCTGGCCTGGGGCTTCTCCGGGGTGATGGTGCGCGGCTCGGGCATCGAGTGGGACCTGCGCCGCACCCAGCCCTACGCCGCCTACAACGAGATGGAGTTCGAGATCCCGGTGGGCGTGCACGGCGACTGCTACGACCGCTACCTCTGCCGGATGGAGGAGATGCGGCAGTCGACCAAGATCATGCAGCAGTGCTGCGAGCGGCTGAAGAAGACGCCCGGCCTAGTGCTCTCCGACGATCACAAGATCGCCCCGCCGCGGCGCGGCGAGATGAAGCGCTCGATGGAGGCGCTCATCCACCACTTCAAGATCTACACCGAAGGCTACCGGCCGCCGCCCGGCGAGGTCTACGCGTGCGTCGAGGCGCCGAAGGGCGAGTTCGGCGTCTACCTGGTCTCGGACGGGACGAACAAGCCTTACCGCTGCAAGATCCGCGCGCCGAGCTACGCCTTCCTGCAGGCGATGGACTGGATGACCCGCGGCCACATGCTGGCCGACGTCTCGGCCGTGCTGGGCTCGCTCGACATCGTGTTCGGGGAGATCGACCGTTGAGCGTCCGCCGCCTGGCCGTCGAGCAGCCCGAAAGCTTCGCCTTCCGGGCGGATACCCTGAAGGCCGCCAGGGCCTGGATCGGCAAGTTCCCTGCGGGTCGGCAGGCCTCGGCGGTGATCCCGGTGCTGTGGCTGGTGCAGATGCAGGAGGGCTGGGTCTCCGAACCCGCGATCCGCGCCGTCGCCGAACTGCTCGACATGCCGGTGATCCGGGTCTTCGAGGTGGCGACCTTCTACACCATGTTCATGCTGGAGCCAGTGGGCACGCATGCGCTCATCCAGGTGTGCGGCACGACGCCCTGCCAGCTGCGCGGCTCGGAAGCCCTGATGGACGTCTGCAAGCGCCGCATCGGGCCGCGCGATCACCGCTCGGCCGACGGCAAGCTCTACTGGCAGGAAGTCGAGTGCATGGGCGCCTGCGCCAACGCCCCGATGGCGGCGATCAACGACCTGTATTACGAGGACCTCACGCCCGAGGCGCTCGAGGCGCTGATCGACGAGTTCGCGGCCGGCCGGCGCCCGAAGCCCGGCTCGGCGATCGGCCGGCAGGGCTCGGCGCCGGAGGGCGGCCCGACGACTCTGGCCGACCCCGCGCTCTACGACGGCTCACGCGCCAAGCCGATCACCATCCCGAACCTT
>Ga0207695_10010906_pt1 | contig 11056 bp, 11 predicted proteins | sample KBSC54metaG_FD_184354 | JGI IMG/M metagenome (GOLD analysis project Ga0207695, IMG submission 184354) | Corn rhizosphere microbial communities from Kellogg Biological Station, Michigan, USA - KBS C5-4 metaG (SPAdes) (version 2) | ecosystem: Host-associated > Plants > Roots > Rhizosphere > Soil... | reverse complement strand
GAACGCGCTGCGGCGGTCGTGGAAGCTGTCAATGAGAATGGTGATGTTGTCGTCCGACGACAGGTCAGCGTCGCGCCGAAGCTGCGACGCGCGGACGGCGTTCATGTCTCGGTCGTACGCGCGAATCGCGACGTAAATGTTGTCGGCATCGCGCAGCATCTTCACGACTGTGCGTTCGCTTGCCGGCGCGCCTTCGAGCGGCTCGCGCTGGCGCAAGTCGACGATCGAATCCACGCCGTTCCAGACTGGCTCGGCGAGCGTTGCGTCGAGATGTATGTGAGACGCAACACGGCGAACGCGGTAGCTCGCGACGCGCTCTGAATCCGAGTGCGGTATCGACGTGGCCGTCGTTTGCGCGCCCGCAGCCAGTGCCGCGAGACTCGTGCTCAGAAGCGCGAGTCTTGGAAGCCGAAGGCGGAACGGTCGCATGCGCTCGATGGGTGTACCCGCCGCGTGTCAGCCCGCCGGCTCGTAAATCCTGAGCACCGGACGACCATGGATGTTCTCGAGCGGCAAATACACGCGGTGTGTACGCGGATCGACTGACACGGTGTGCGCGTGCGGCGCCCTCACCTCGCCCACCGGCTTGAGCATCGATCCGTCGAGCCAAAATGCTGACAGCACGCCCGATTCCGCCGCCACGTACAAGCGTCGCCACACAGGATCCCACGCCAACACATCCGGATCGTCTGGGATCTTGAGCTGTTGGACTGGCTTCATGGTCCGCAGATCGAGCACGACGAGCGCCGCGTTCCCCTCGCACGAGATGAACGCGAGGCGATTCGGCTCGTCGATCGTAAACCCGTGCGGGTGGTCCGACCCCGCAAGATCATAGCGCGCCATGATCTTTTCGCCGATGGGATCAATCGCGACTATTTGATTCTTCGTCTGAACGGCGACCAGGATGCAGTGCGAGACGGAATCGTAATGCGTGTTGCCCGCCTCCCCGCCCAGATCGATCGTCGCGCGTTTGGCTCCGGTCTTCGCGTCGATGACGACGTCGGCGCTTCCCGATTCATCGGAGACGAAGACCTTGTCCGCGCTCGGCGCGTAGGCGATCCCGTCTGGGAAGCGGATGCCGCCAACGCGTGCGACGATCTTCAACGTTCTGTCATCGACGATCGCGACGTCATGCGCGCCAGCCGCCGAGATATAGACCTGGTGATGCGACGGCACGGCCCAGACGCCAGTCGCGCGCGGCACGTCGGCGATCTCCGTCACGACGCGACCGCTATCTACATCGAAAACAACCGTGCGCCCGGCGTTCATGTGATTCATGTAGATCCGCCCTGTGAGCGGATCAAGGCTCTGATAGTCAAATCGATTGGCGGGACCGGGAAGCGTGATTTCACGGATGAGCTTCAGCCCGGGTGCCGGAGGCTTTTGTGCTGTGGCTGCGGGCGCGCGCCACAGAGCAGGTGTCATGGATGTTCGCGTCGCGTAGCACGCTTGCGCGATCGCGTTGCGACTCCAGCCGGCGACCGCGAGCAGGGTGGCGGCAAGAATAACAGGTAAGCGGCGATACATTAGAAAATTCTCCTTGATACGTTGTGCGATTAGTCATGGCATCACGGCGAAGTTCGCCCCACTTACGCGTCGACACCACGTATCGGGATGCCGGCAACACCGGCGCCGAAAATGGGCAGGGGCTCTGAATCTCGGCCGAGTTCGGGCCCGGAACGGACGCGACGTCGTCTGAGTCACGACGTAGCCGTGCCCCCGAACGCGGCGTACAGATCATCGAACAGCATGCCTCCGCGCTCGAGGCGATCTTCGTCGCGTTCACAGAGGTGCACGATACCGGCGATCAGACGCGCAATGCCGGCGGCTTCGTCGCGGCGGAACTTCGCGTCCTTGCAATCCACGTCGTGCACGATCTCGGCGATCTCCCGGAGCGCCGCGTCATTGCGGATGAATGCGCCGGCCAACGTCTCGAACGTGCACGCGTCACCGACGTGGGTGTATTCCGCTTCAAACATGTCGAAACGCAGCTCGCCCTCGACATGCGTGTGGCGTTTCGGATCGACGAATCGAAACCGTGGCCGGCGATCGATGAACCGGCGGATGAGCCATGCGCTCGCTATGCGATCGACATGCACGTCCCGTCGCGTGACCCATGTCGCGCCGTGGACCTGCCGCGCCGACGCGCTCGCACGCTGATCAGCGCGTTGCCGCTGAAGGCGCTGCTGGATCTGAGAGATAGTGGCAGCCACTGTCGCGCCCTCCGTCGCGCCGAAGAAATCGATTGCATTGACGGCCTCGTACCGCCGGCGGAGTTTGGCGAGCTCGTGCTGGACGTTTGGTGTGTCAGCCGCTCGCCCGCGCTGGCCACCAGGCTTGGCCCTGGGGCCCCGGGGTGTGGCAGTCGGCCGCTTCGCAGTGCCCATCGCCTTCAGCAAGGCGCGAGCGTCGGCCAGAATCTCACGATACTCTTCGCCGCGCGCAGCGTCGAAACGGGCTCGCACGTCTTCATCGGTCAATCCTTCGCCGACCAGTGATGCCTCCGAAATGAAGGCATCCCCTCCGCCCTCCGCGATCTCAAGCACGATCCATTGGAAGTCCTCGTACGCCTCCGTCGTCGGCGGGAGGACGTACACGCTGTTCTTGATTGGCACCGACCCCACGCGCTGGAGGCGGCGACTGATCTTGACTCGGAGATAGTCCGGCTTGGGCGGAATCTGGTGAATGAGCAGCAACCAGCGCGTCGACGAAGAGGGGATGCTCGTCAACGATACTGCGCGTGGCGCAGCAGGATCGGACGTGGGAGCGGACGGTCTGGCAACATGCGGCATAGGTGGGGAACGAGTGTCACAACTGTATCGCTGGCTGAAGCGACCTGCAACCTGCTGGTCAGCCCCAGAGACAGAGCGGCCTGATGCACCGAGAGTCCTGAGCCACTGGACGTATAGTCGCAACTGAAGCATCCTTCGTGACGCCGCCCGCGGGCGTGCTGAGCGTGCGGCGCCGCACGTTTGTGCGCCATCACAGCCCGTCGCGGATATTACGCTCATGAAAGGCACAGATTTCAAAACGGTGGCTGAGCCGCTTGACTGAGCCGCGCGATACCGGCGACGCGCGGCCTGACCGATGCGGTCGAACAACATCGCCGACCGTTCTCTTCGTGTGCTTGCACGGTTCCGCGAAGAGCTTGATTGCCGCGCAACATTTCACGCGGCTCGCGCGTGAGCGAGGGCTTCCGTACGCGGGTGAATCGGTCGGGCTCGAGCCGGATTACCAAGTGCCGATGCCCGTCATCGCCGGCCTCGCGTCCGATGGGTTCGACGTCCGAGAATATCTCCCTCAAGCGTTGACACCAGAGCGGGTCGCGACTGCCTGCTACGTCGTCACGTTTGCGTGCGACGTGTTGTTGGGACCTGACACGGCCATGCGGGAGTCCTGGGACGATCTACCGATGGTGAGCGACGGGTTCGGTGTTGCCCGCGACGCAATTGTTCGCCGAGTGACTGCTCTCGTTCATTCACTCGCGTCGGCGAGCTATCAACACGCCTGCCGCCGAAATTGCGCCAAGTCGAGGCACGAATAGGCGAACCCCGTCATTCGTGCGCTCCGCGATCATGGGATCGAGTGACGGCGCTTCATAGTCACAGTCTCGATGAGCATGTTTCTGTTCGGCTTCGGCGAGAATCTCTGGCGTCGATTCTTACCGAAGTATCTCCAGTCGCTCGGCGCGCCCATTATGGCGATCGGCGTATTGGGCACCGCCGAGGATTTCTTGGACGGCGTGTATCAGCATCCCGGCGGCTGTATCGAGGAGGGAAGCGCCCGTTCGTTATCGCTATACTACCTCTGCGGGAGCGTCGCGATCGCGCCGGCCGCGTTCATCGGCGGATTGTTGTGGCGCGTCAGTCGGCCGCTGGCGTTTTACATCGCCGCTCTGATCGGTCTATGCGGAGTCATCGCTTTCGTTCTGACGGTGAAGGAGTGAAGCGACTATGAGTCATCGTCGCGGAATTTGGTACGCCATGACGGCGGCTGTGCTCTTCGGGGCGAGCGCACCGATTGCCAAGGCACTGCTGCACGATGCTCCGCCGCAACTGCTTGCCGGATTGCTCTACGCGGGTTCGGGCGTTGGACTCGGTATCGTCTCGCTGATTCGCAGGCGTCGCGCGCACGTGCGCGAGGCGCGCTTGACGCGCCACGATGCACCGTGGCTCATCGTCGCCATCGCGTTCGGCGGTGTGATCGGACCGGTGTTGCTGATGCTCGGCCTTGCGAGGACGCCAGCATCGAGCGCGTCGCTGCTGTTGAACCTCGAGGGCGTGTTCACGGCATCGATCGCGTGGATCGTATTTCGAGAGAACGTGGATCGACGCGTCGCGCTCGGCATGCTCGCAATCGTTGCCGGCGGGGTGGCGCTCTCATGGGAGGGAAGCGCGGAGTTGGGCGGCATCGGTGGCCCGTTGGCGGTTGCTGGAGCCTGCTTCTGTTGGGCAATCGACAATAATCTCACGCAGAAGGTGTCGGGCACCGATCCGGTGCGGATCGCGATGCTCAAGGGACTGACCGCTGGGACCATCAACATCGGGATCGCGTCCGCGATCGGCGCGGCGTGGCCGCGTCCACCGATCGTCGCAGCGGCGCTCGTCGTCGGGTTCCTGAGCTACGGCGTGAGCCTCGTTTTGTTCGTGCTAGCGCTACGGCATCTCGGCACTGCGCGCACCGGCGCATACTTTTCGCTGGCGCCGTTCGTCGGAATGGCGCTCGCGATCGTTGGCTGGCGCGAGCAGCCAACCATCTCGTTCGGTGTCGGGGCGGCGTGTATGGCGCTTGGGGTATGCCTTCATCTGAGTGAGCGTCACGAGCATGAGCATGTTCACGAAGAAGTGGAGCACGATCATGCCCACGTGCACGACGAACATCACCAGCATGAGCACGGGCCCAACGATCCGCCGGTGACAGATCCGAAGCCGCACAACCATTCGCATCGGCACCGGCGGCTGGTCCATTCGCACCCACACTATCCCGATCTGCACCATCGCCATTCGCACGAGTAGTTACCAAATCGTGATCAGCCAGAATGAGATGATCTGCTTGTATTCGCTGAATAGCGACTCAAACCCAAGTACGCGAGCCACCACGCCGCGCTGATGCCGAGAAAGAGCCATGCCGTCCGGCTCTCGTCCCGCGCAAACGAGAACTCGGGCGGACGTGCCTGCGCGAGCTCCCGAAGTTGGTGCTCGAACCGCTCCGCGTCGGCCGTCTCGCGATCGCCGATGCTCAGCAATGTGACGCGCCGTCCGGTGTTGTCGACCGCGTCGATCGACGATGTGTTTACCCGCGCGTGACTCGCCGTTGTGTGGCTGCGCACGTGAAACGTCACGCTCTGCGCGTCCGGAATGTCGAATGACTCGTCGCGCGAGCCCACCAGCTTCGTCTGACTCCGCCGGCACTCGAGCTGCGGCGATACGATCGCCGCGCTGCAAGTGAGCTGCTCGCGCAGCCGCACCGCGTACAGCAGGAATCCTTGAACCGCGACCAGGAACAGCAGCCCTATTCGTTTCACTAGGTCCCCATGTCGGAGTTGAAGAACGTCTTGTCGGGAAACCCCATCATGTCCCATCGCTCAGTGGTCGTGACGCTCAATCCGAGCGCGGATGTTATCGCGGCGGCGCCGAACGGGCCGAGGAGAATCATCCAGGCGCGAGCGGCGCCTCGAGCCCACTGCGCACTCGAGGCGAACCCTGCTGCGACCGGAGCGGCGGGCGAAAGCATCCATGCCGCAATGATGCCGAGCGAGCATAGCGAGATCAGCACCCGCACGAACGATTCCGGTTTCGACCGCCAAGTTCCCGTCGGTGTCGGTGTCGGCGGTCACGCTCGTGATAGTAGAAGTGGCATTTTACGACAGAAATAACCGCGATTCGAATGAAGACGCTGTGCCGGCGCGTGTCGCAACACGAACCCGGATCGCGACAACTCTACGGCGAAACAACAATGCGAGTCGGCTTCGTGCACGTGTAGCGGCCGCGCGACCAGATCGGCATCGCCAGGCCGTTCACAGTGATCTGATCGACCGTTCCCGGCGCTACGGCCTCGAGCTCCGTCGTCGTCGCGTTCCGATCGGTGTGATCGCGCCGCGGCGCTCCAGGAGATCGAGGTCGTGGGTGCGGGAGGCAGTCTCAGCTCGGGCGTTCGCCCGGCCGCCGCAGGGCCGCCGAGGGTCTCGCCTAACCATAGGCCCTTCCGCAGATCCCGAAGAAGCGTCAGGCCGGTCCTCGAGACCGCGTCTCTGATAGAACCATGGTCGCATCCGCACGACCCCCGCGCTTCCGCAACGGCACAGAGCTCTGGAGCCGTCGCGACCCACCGATGGGATGGCTAAACCGCCTGCACGGCCCCTGCGGTCGGACGGCAAGCGGTCTCGCGCCAGGCAAGCATCGGGGCTGATCGTCAATGAGCAAACGCTCAAACGAGCAGTCAGGACGAAGTGCGCTCTTGACAATCACTCTCATAGAACGCTCGAGTTCAGTTGGTATGAAGCGGCTGGCCACCCCGAGTTCGTGGTGGCAGTGTTTCGCCCCACAGGCGTACACGCGGTCAATGCCGCAACAACCAACTCGGAGGGCCAGTCGCCATGGATACGATCGGATTAGATCTCCATAACCGCGAGAGTCAACTCTGCATCGTGAGCACCGACGGCGAATTGATCGAACGCCGGATCGCGACCTCACGCGCTCGGTTCACTGAGATCCTTGGCTCGCGAACGCCGGGGCGGAGTCTCCTTGAGGCCTCGACGGACACTGAATGGGTGGCGCGGCATCTGGAATCGCTCGGGCACACCGTGATCGTCGCCGACCCCGGGTTCGCGCCGATGTACGCGACGCGGTCGAAGCGCGTGAAGCTCACGTGCTCTGTACCATCGAGCGGGTCGCCGCGTCTCGCGATCCCGCGGTCAGGGCTGACGTTGCAATCTGTCGATCTATGAATAGTTGGGCCGAGGCGATGGTGTCGAGCGGCGCGTCAGCGATGGTGCATCGAATCACGGAGAACGAGCAGGAAATCACGCGCGCGACGCGAATCATCCGCGTTCGATTCCGTTTGGATGAAAGCGCGCGCACACTCCGGCATCTCCTTCCGCCACGATCATGAAACCATCGATTGCCATCGCCTTGCTAGTGTTGTCGCGGGGGCGCGCCCACGCACAACGTGCCGAGTCGATCGGCTCGGACGTTCTCAAGTACGTACGCCCCACGGCCGCGCGCATCGTTCTCGCGCACGTGGAAGTCATCGACGGAACGGGTGCGCCATCGCGCGCCGATCAAAACGTCGTGATCGAGCACGGCATCATCACCGCCGTCACTCCGGGCGCGGACGAAGCACCGTCGGCGGGTACGACCGTGTTCGACCTGCGCGGCGGCGCCGTGATGCCGGGGATCGTCGGCATGCACGATCACCTCTGGTATCTGACCCGTCCCAATTTGCTCGCCGACAACTCGTCGGACGGCCCGGCGCTACGGACCGATATGCCGTATTCGGCGCCACGGCTCTACCTCGCGGGCGGCGTCACAACGATTCGCACGGCTGGAAGCACCGCGCCATACACCGATCTTCACCTCAAACGACAGATCGAAGGCGGGTTTGCGCCGGGACCCCACATGGACGTGACTGGACCGTACCTCCAGGGAACGGATCCGGGCGGGGTTCCGCAGTTCATGCAGCTCGTCGGACCCGACGACGCCCGAGAGACGGTTGCGTTCTGGGCGGTTCGCGGCGTCACATCATTCAAAGCGTACACGAACATCACGCGCGACGAGCTGCGCGCGGCCATAGACGAGGCGCACAAGCGCGGAATCAAAGTGACAGGGCACCTGTGTTCAGTCACCTACAACGAAGCGATAGAACTCGGGATCGACAATCTCGAGCACGGGTTTATGTCGAACACGGCCGACGACCCCGGCAAGAAGCCCGATACGTGCAGCGCGAGCGGCGGCGACTATACGCTCGAGCACATGACGCCCGGCGGTCCGGCGTCAAGGGCGCTGATCGATGCGCTCGTGAGCCACCATGTTGCGGTGACGTCGACGTTGGTGCTCCGTGCGTCAGGGGTTCCAGGAATCGGAATTCAGAGCGACGGACGTCCGTTGCAGGCGGGGTTGGAAGATGCGATGTCGCCCGAGACGCGCGAAGCATTCGAGAACTGGCGAGCGCATCCAAGCGCGACACGCGCGCACACCGCGCTTCTCGTGAACAACGAAATGGCGTTGGAGCGACAGTTCGTCGCAGCCGGTGGTTTGTTGCTCGCGGGTCCGGATCCGGTGGGGCTCAATGGAGACGTGCCCGGTTTCAGCGATCGCCGCCAGATCGAGCTGCTCGTCGACGCGGGGTTCGCTCCGGTGCAAGCCATCCGTATCGCAACCCTCAATGGCGCGATCTACCTTGGGCGGGACCACAATATCGGCTCCGTGGCTGTGGGCAAGAACGCCGACCTGCTCGTCGTGCGCGGTGATCCCGCCGCTCGCGTCGGGGACATCGAGAACATCGAGATGGTGCTCAAGGATGGCGTCGTGTACGACCGCCAGAAGCTGCTCGACGCCGCGCGGGGGAAATACGGCATCTATTGAATGTCCTCCTTCGGAACGGGCGGGGTGTACGATAGGGCCGGGCAGTGAGTGTTCGCGAACTCAGGCCGCCACTAGGCCTCGGCACTGACCTGTGATTTCCTGCGTCACTGCTGTGATTTCCTGCGCCTGTCGGCCGGCCTGCTTCGCTACTAGCATCATTGGGTATGAGATCCGATGGCATGCGAGTTTCTCGCGTCGTGGCGCTGGCACTTGCCGTCGGAACGTTTTTTGTCACGCAAGAAGTTCTAACGGACTTGGCGAGGGGCAAGCCGGTCGACGTCATCAACGACGTGGAAGTCGTTTTCTTGTTTTGGGCAACGTGGGCCTGCCTGACGCCGGCAGTCCTCGCCGCGGTCCGTCGGTGGCCGCTCGATCTCAAGCCCGCGTACCGACCAGCGCTTGCTCACTTGGTGGCCGCGACACTCCTGTCTGCCCTGCAATCGGCGATCACGTCCGGTCTGAGATCAAGCATTCTTTATGCGAGAGGCGGCGTCGACATTCAGGACGCGGTGAGGCGCAACGCGAACCTCACTCCGTTCGTATGGAGCATGTTCACCGGCATGTTCTTCTATGCGGTGGTGGTGATGGTGTACGCGGCCCTGCGTTTCCGCGCGCTGTATGTCGCAGAACGAATGAGCGCAGCGGCGCTCGAGGCCGAGCTGACTCGATCGAAGCTCGATGCGCTGCGGTCGCAACTGCGTCCACACTTTCTATTCAATACGCTCAACGCTATTTCGGTCCTCGTGGCGGAGGATGCAGACACGGCGCAACAGATGATCCTTCGCCTCTCGGCGTTATTGCGGCGGACGCTCGACGACGGCGCGCAGGAAGTCCCGCTTCATCGAGAGCTTTCGTTCGTCAACGACTACCTCGACATCCAGCGGGGTCGCTTTGGTAGCCAGCTCGTCGTGCGACTGGAGATCGACCGCGATGCATTCAGCGCCAACGTCCCCGTGTTTCTCCTTCAACCCCTGTTGGAAAACGCGATCGAGCATGGAGCGGTGGACGGGAGCCCGACGCGAATCGAATTGAGAGCGAGTCGCGACGCCGGCATGTTGCGCATTCGCATCGCTGATCACGGGCCCGGCCTCACAGAGACGACGCACCTCCGTGAGGGGGTAGGATTGTCAAATACGCGCGCGCGCTTGCATCACCTGTATGGCGCACACGCTTCGGTACAACTGCGAACACTCGCGCCAGCCGGTCCGTCACAAGGGACCTGTGTCGATATCTCGATTCCGTTTCGCGCGGGAGGACAATGAACGTCCTCATCGTTGACGACGAGCCGGTAGCGCGGCGAGGGTTGCGCCGCCAGCTTGCTCAACTGCCGGGGGTGATCTGCGTGGGCGAGTGCGGCGCGCGCGATGAGGCAATCGCCGCGGTCGTCGAGCGTCGGCCTGACGTCGTGCTGCTCGATGTGCAACTCGGTCGCGCGACGGCGTTCGAGATCATCGAGGCGATCGGCGTGGACGCGATGCCGTTCGTCGTCTTCGTCACGGCATTCGATCGACACGCCCTAAAGGCCTTCGAAGTGCATGCGCTCGACTACGTGCTCAAGCCGGTCGACCCAGAGCGACTTCGTGACGCGCTCGATCGCGCGGGCTCGCTGCTGTCGCTCAAGCGTGGTGCGTCGCTCGCCGACCGGCTCGAGGGATTACTCGCCGAGCAGGTCGCGCCTCCCACTGGAGCCGCGGTTGCGCCAATGGAACGATTCGTCGTCAAGGACGGCGACCAGATCGCCTTCGTCGAGCTCGCGCACGTTGAGTGGTTCGAGAGCGCCGGCAACTACGTTCGCGTTCACAGCGGCGGCCGGACGTACGCCATGCGTACGACGATGGATCGGGTCGAACAGCGGATCGGCGCTCGAGGGACGTTCGTTCGCGTTCGGCGCTCCGCCATCGTAAACCTTCGGGCGATCGCGACGCTCGAGCGCTACGATCGCACGGCGTTCGTCATTCACCTGCATCGCGGTACAAAGATCATCTCCAGTCGCTACTATCAGTCGGCGCTCCGAGAGTTCTTGCGGAACGGTTGGTAAGAGCGAATCCGCACGTAAGCGGAGGCCAACGCGTCGAAGCACGCCGCTGACAACTCGATCAGTAACATGCGGACATCGTCGTGCCCGTAGCGCTCCGCATGTTTGACGTGTGGCGGCTCGAACATCGCTCCCGGACTACGCTCACCCTCGGCCCGACCGATCCACTTCAAGTATCGGCCCATGGGTACATAAGCGAGTCTGGCCTGCTCATGGTTGTGGAGCGCCGCGACCAAGAACCCGCCACATCGCAAGGCCGCAATCGCGTCCGGCAATCTACAACCTCGTTCATGTCAGGGGGCGTCGCGACGGCGACGCCCTCGCTCGGCCGTGGGCGCGAACTCTCAACGGCACGGATTCGCGAGTGGCGCGGCGGATGCCTTCGTGTCGACGAATCCCATGACGCGAGCGAACTTCCACGTCCCATCGGCTTGGCGCT
>Ga0207695_10010902_pt1 | contig 11061 bp, 9 predicted proteins | sample KBSC54metaG_FD_184354 | JGI IMG/M metagenome (GOLD analysis project Ga0207695, IMG submission 184354) | Corn rhizosphere microbial communities from Kellogg Biological Station, Michigan, USA - KBS C5-4 metaG (SPAdes) (version 2) | ecosystem: Host-associated > Plants > Roots > Rhizosphere > Soil... | reverse complement strand
ACCAGGAACATGGGATAGGAGAGCCAGTAATTGGTGATCACGAAATGGCCCAGCAAAGGAACGGTACCGGTCTCCAGGATCCGGTTGGCCAGCTGCAAGGCGAGACCCCGGGGCGCGAAATTGCCTTCGATCCCATGGAACAAAGGCCCGAGGCCCCAGAAGAATTTCCAGAATCCGGCGAAGGAATAGAACAGCAGGATCAAGGCCTGTGCGCCTGCGATGACGGACAAATACGCCATCTTGCCGGCGCGGCGCGGCGCTTTGGCATCCACGCTGGGCAAAAACACCAGGCAAATGCCCAGCCACAGCCAGGCATGATAGCTATGGTCCATCGTGCCTTGCGAATTCTCGATCCCGACCACGCAAAGGAAAAACAGCGCGAACAAAGCGCGGAATATCCGCAAGGCTGGGAATTGGAATGCCAGGCCGGCGGCCACCAGCGATCCCACTGCGAGCCATTCGATCGTCCAGCCGCCCAACATCGGCAGCCAGCGCACCGGCCACAGAAAACTCCAGGTCTGCGATTCCCCCACCATGGTGTGCACATCGGGCATCATCAGATAAGCGATGAACATCGATGCCAGATAATAGAAGCGCACCAGGCTCTGGGCCCGCATAAACTGGGAACCGATCCGCGGAAAGACCGGATCGCGAGACGGATTGGCGCTTTCCAGGAAGCGGCGGGTCTGGCGGAAGATCAGGTCTATCAGCTTATTCATCGGATTTCCTGTAAGACGCCACCACGCGTTCTTTCTGGATCTTGCCTGTCTTGAGGCGTTCGATGGGATCGAAACTCAGCATCACCAGGTCGTATTGCACTCTCGGCGCATCGGCCATGAAACGCTGCTCGATCATGCGCCGCTTCTCGTCCGCCAGTCCGGGTTTTTTCTGGTGCAGAGCACTACCCAGTTCCTGAACCACTTTGGAGACATTGATGTCCCGTTGCCGGGCATGCATGAAGGTCTCCTTCATGTCGTAATAGAGGCGCGGCTGCGCAAGCGGCTTGTCATCGACGCTGCGCACCAGAAGCGCATATTCGTTGCGGTCGCCGGAGCTGGAGGAGAACAGGCTCCAATTGAAAAAGGGAAACAGTTCCGGACGGCTGTCCAGCCGGGCGCTGTAGAAGGCGACCAGAATATAGAAGCCTGCAATGAACAGCGGGAAAAGCCGGGCGACTTTATATTTTGCGAAGCTGGTCATCATCGTCGCATTTCATGATCGTGCCGATTGGCCGAACATAATCTGGTCCCCCCAGATGAACCTATTGTAAGCCTACGGTGTCGTTAATTTCTCCCGGCCCAGCAACCGAAGTGTCGTATTCCGGCCGAAGCGCAGGACGGGATAGAGCAGCCGCGAGATGGCGCGCGAACTGAAGATGAGCGCATGCAGTCGATTGAAGGCGGTGACGGGCGAAGACAGCATCGCCAGCACGCGCACCGCATCCGCGCCGTGGTGATAGATCCCGTCTATCACCACCACCATGCCGACATTGAGATCGAACCCCTTCTGCACGGCCTCCGCCACCAGCGGGCCGCCGTCGCGGGCGTTCACGTATTGCAGCTTTTCCGAAACGTCCCTGAGCCGCACATGCTTGACATATTGCGAACAGAACGGGCACTCGCCGTCATAGATCACGATCAGATGCTTAATGGGCTTGGCCATATCTTCGGTCCGGACGGCACGGGTCGCCGCACTATAGGCAGGGGCCCAAACATCCTCCAGCCACCGCCCTCAAAAAGGTAAATGGGGGCTCGGCACGGGTTTTTAAACCGCCGCGCCGCTGCCTTCGGGCTGTCGCAATGCTACCGGCGGAAGCGGTGGGCCAGGCGCGGCCCCTGTTTTTGCAGCCATTTCGGCGCCAGGCCCTGACATTCGCGCCAGCCATCCTCATAGCCCTGATCCGCTACCCATTCCCATTGCCGGGCCCAGGCCTCGTCCGGATCGTAGAAAGGCATCAGCAAGGGATAGAGCGCCCAGCGCAGATGGTTTTTCCGGCTGAGCAGGCCGGGCGGATAATGATGGGCCTCATGCATATGGGCCTGGCCCCTGCCCCAGCGATAACCCCTCAAAAGGATTGCCGGAATCTGCATCTGCTTGGGACGGATGATATGGCGGACCCGCGCATCGTCGGCGAACCAGCATTTGTACCCCAGCGCGGCCAGCCGGAGCGCGAATTCGGTTTCGCTGCCCATGGGATAGGCCAACGAGCCATTGGGGCCGATATTTTCGTTGAACCGGACGCCGGTCTGAAACACCGCCGCGCGGATCGCCATATTGGTTCCGAACATGCAGCGCGAGTCGCAGGGCCCGCCTTGCTGCTGCTCGTTGGTGCCGAAGGCGATGCTGATCACCATGTCCTTCATGCGCAATTTGGGTGCGTCGGACGGCCAATGCGGCACGGTGGAACCGGCGAAGAGCTCGAATTCGGAGTGAAGGTCGGCGGCGGCGCGCCACTTTGCCAGCCAGTCTTCCCGCACGATCACGTCATCGTCGCAAAAGACGTAAAAATCGCCTTCCGCGATCTCGAGGGCGCGATTGAGGCTCCGGTTCTTGCTGGGCACCGGTTCGCTGAGAACCGTCAGCGGCAGGCTGCCCCGGTAGGAATCCAGTATGGACCGCGTATTGTCGGTGCTGGCATTGTCCACCGCGATGAGTTTCCAGCCCCCGGCTGGCGCCTCGGCGCGCGTCAGACTCTCGAGCATTTTCGGAAGCACCGCCCCGCCATTATGGCTCGAGAAGATTACCGACATCATTTGCGTAAACCGTTTCGTGCCAGATGATCGCGTATGCTCTAATAGCCCGGATGCGCGCGCCGCCGCCATATAGTCTAGAATCCAGCGGGTTAACTTAGTTTTGAGACGATGCGGTCCCAGGGCTTTATCCGTGAATTATAAGGCCTTTCATGCAGGGGAAATCGACCATGTCATTGCGCCGGGTGGGACCTGAATGTCGGCCGTGACCATGGCGATCCGGCGCGCCTGGCAGGGCTGGGACAAAGCGGTTTACGACCGGCTCTATGGTGGCCGCAAAAGCCGCATGACGGGCGTTGGCCCCGGCCGTGCCCTGGACGATTTGCCGTTGCAGCCCACCCTTCTTGTCGTCGCCCATCCCGACGATGAAGCATTGGGCGCAGGCGGATTGCTGACGCGGCTGGCGGACACCGACATCGTCATCGTGACCGATGGCGCGCCGACGGATGGCGTGGCGGCCCGCGCCGCCGGGTTTGCCGGCAATGATGGCTACCGGCAGGCGCGGGTGCGGGAAACCACGGACGCACTGGCCCTGATCGGCCGCGGCGACGTGCCGGTGTCGCGGTTGGGATTTCCCGATCAGCAGGCGGTCTTCCATATTCCGCGCATCGTCTCCCGCCTGATGGAGATCATGCGTGCGAAAAAATTCCGGTATGTGGTGACCCATCCTTATGAAGGCGGGCATCCGGATCATGACGCCACCGCCCTTGCGGTTCATGCGGCCTGCTTTCTGCTCCGCGAAGATGGATTCGAAGCGCCGCTGCCGGTGGAAATGACCAGCTACCATCTGGCCGGCGGCCGGATGATCTATGGTGCCTTTCTGCCCGCACCAGGCGCGGGACCGGTGGAGACGTTCGCGTTCGATGCCGGCGAGCAGGATCGCAAGCAGCGCATGCTTCAATGCTACAAGACCCAGTACCGCACCTTGACCGAATTTCCACTGGATGCGGAACGGTTCCGCGCCGCGCCGTCTTACGATTTTCTGGAGCCGCCGCATCCCGGCCCCCTGGCGTATGAAACCTTCATGTGGCGGATGGATGGCGCGGGATGGCGCCGCGCAGCCGGACGCGCGTTGAACCGGCTGGGCCTGCTTCGGCCGTCCTGAAATCTTCGCTCCTGCGATTCCTCCTGATAATCATTATCGAGAAGAATGGTGCCGTCCGTGCGAATCCGGACGCTGTTCGCCCGTCTTGGGCGTGCCGCAAAAATGCCGTCAAAACCGTCACCCAATTTAACCAATCCGCGCTAAGCTTCGCGCAATGAAAGCAGATAACGCTGTATAAACCTGAACGGTCACTGGTCGGGGTCGGCCGCAGCAGATTTGAAAGCGTCATTAAGGGTGGGGGATGGCATGACGGACACGCAATCGGCCGCCGGCTGGCAGCGGAACGAAGCGGCCGCCCTCAGCCGCACGTCCGGCGTCAAAGCGGATTCGCAGATCCACATCGCCGAACATCTGAACAAATATCTTTGCCTTGATGATTTCGAGGAGGCCGCGCGCAACAAGCTTCCGCGCATGCTCTACGGCTATGCCGCCAGCGGCACCGAAACCGATGCCTCGATCCGCCAGAACCGAGACAGCTTCAAGGACTATGCACTGGTCACGCGCGTGCTCACCAGCGCCATCCACCGCGATCCCAAATGCACCCTGTTCGGCGAAACCTATGCGGCACCGTTCGGCATCGCGCCGATGGGCGCCAGCGCGCTCTTCGCCTATCGCGGCGATGTGGCGATGGCAGAAGCGGCGAAGGCCGCGAATATTCCCATGGTGCTGAGCGGCGCCTCCTTCATCGCGATGGAAGAAGTTTCGCGCGCGGCACCCGGCACCTGGTTTCAGGCCTATCTGCCCGGTCATCCCGATCAGATCCGCCGCCTGCTGGAGCGGGTCGCGGCCGCCGGCTTCAAGACTTTGGTCATCACCGTCGATGTCCCGGTCCCAGGAAACCGGGAAGTGGACAAGCAGAACGGCTTCAATGTACCGCTCAAGCTCACCCCCAAGATCGTGTGGGACGGCATCAGCCATCCCTCCTGGCTGATCGGCACGGCGGCGCAGACGGTGCTGCGCCGCGGCTTGCCGCATCTTGAAAACTACCGCGCCGTGCGCGGCCCTTCGGTGCTGGCCCGGGCCGACATCCGGGGCGGCGGCGCCGTCGACCGTATGGGTTGGCCGGAAATTCATCTGGTGCGCAGCCTATGGAAAGGCAAGCTGGTACTCAAAGGCATCCTCTCCGCCGCCGACGCAAGACAGGCGCGCGAATGTGGGGCCGATGGCGTGATCATCTCCAATCATGGCGGCCGCCAGCTCGACGGGGCTGTGGCGCCGCTGCATGTGCTGCCCGCCATCAAAGAGGCGATTCCGGATTTGCCGGTGATGCTGGATGGCGGCGTGCGCCGCGGCACCGATGTGATCAAGGCGTTGGCGCTGGGCGCGGATTTCGTCTTTGTGGGGCGCCCCTTCCTTTATGCGGCCAGCATCGGAGGCACGGGCGGGGTCGCGCGTGCCATCGCCCTGATGACCGAAGAGCTGAAGCGCAACATGTCGCTGGTGGGCATCTCGCGCGTGTCGGAACTCAACGCGGGCTTCGTGATGCCGACCGACACAGCCGTGCGGCGGGCCTGGAGCGAAGGCGCCGGGGAGACGACGCGCCGCCCCTGAGCGATGGAGTTGCGTCATGACGCTCGAACCGCAATCTGTCGAATGAATGTCCTGCCGATCGTGACCGCCCCCGTGGGCGGCGCGCGCGGCAATCGAATAGAATTTTTTTGGTTCAATACGAGTTGGGTTTTTGATGTCGGCATCGGATCTTTGGTGGCTCCCAAAAAACGCGGATTGGAGCGATGAGGTCCGTTCGCTTGGCACGACCGCCGGATGGGGCCGTTTCGTTTCCTTGGCCAATTGCCGGATGGATTTCCTCCAGACCGAGCGCCTGGACAAGCTGGCCCGGAAAAGTTTCGGCGATCATCCGCCCTCGGGGACGACATCGCCGGCGGTGCGCCTGGCAATCCTGGTTCGTCGATGGTCTCCCATCTCATTCCCGCCATCCGGGTGGCGTTCATGCGCCGGGGGATATGGGCCGAAATCTATACCAACCCCTTTGGTCAATATCTGCAGGATTTGATGGACGCAGGCTCGGCGCTTCACGCCTTCAAACCGAATGTGGTTCTTTTCGCTTTCGATGCGCGGCATGCGCTGGGAAGAGCCAATGCCGCCCGCGACGCGGCGGCAGCAGACCGCGCAGTCGAGGACGCGGCGGATCAATGCGCCCATGTCTGGGACATGGCCCGCCAGGCCTTCGCCTGCCCCATCATCCAGCAGACAATCCTGCCGCTCTTTCCCGCGCTTCTGGGCAACAATGAACATCGCCTGCCCGGCTCGCCCCAGGCCATGACCCAGCGCATCAATCAACGCATCCGCCGGCGCGCCGACGAGGCCGGCGTGGACATCCTGGCGCTCGATGCCCGCGCGACGGAAGACGGTATCGCCAGCTGGCACGACCCCGTTTTGTGGCATCGGGCGAAAATCGAGATCGCCCCGCCCATGTCGCCGCTTTATGGAGATCTTGTGGCGCGCATCGTGGCGGCACAGCGCGGCCGTTCCTACAAATGCCTGGTGCTGGATCTGGACAACACGCTGTGGGGCGGCGTGATCGGAGACGATGGCATCGAAGGGATTGTCCTGGGCCAAGGCAGCGCTGAGGGCGAAGCCTTCATCGCCTTTCAGAATTATGCGCAGCGCCTGTCGGAGCGCGGCATCATCCTGGCGGTCTGTTCCAAGAATGACGAGAAAATCGCGCTGACGCCTTTTGCCAGCCATCCGGACATGGTGCTGAAGCGTTCCTCTTTCGCCGCTTTCGTCGCCAACTGGACCGACAAGGCCGCCAACCTTCGGGCCATCGCGGCTGAGATCAATATCGGGCTGGATGCCCTGGTGTTCGCCGACGACAATCCGTTCGAGCGCAACCTGGTGCGGCGCGAGCTGCCCATGGTCGCGGTACCCGAGCTTCCTGAAGACGCGGCCTTCTACGCGCAATGCATCGCCGACGGAGGATATTTCGAAAGCGTGCGGATGACGGCCGAGGATTTCTCGCGCGCGGGCCAATATCAAGCCAATGCGGAACGCGAATTTGCCCGCCAAGCCACCTCCGATCTTCCCGCCTATCTGAAAAGCCTGGAAATGGAGATGCGAGTTACCCCGTTCGACGCCCTGGGCCAGGCGCGCATCACCCAGCTGATCAACAAGACCAACCAGTTCAATCTCACCACTCGCCGTTATGCGGAGCGGGACGTCGAAGCGGCAATGGCCGACAAGGATACGGTCACGTTCCAGATCCGTCTTACCGACAAATACGGCGACAACGGCATGATCGCCGTCGTCATTGCAAAACCATCACCGCGCCCCGGCGAATTGATGATCGACACCTGGCTGATGAGTTGCCGCGTGCTGGGCAGGCAAGTCGAACAAGCAACCTTGAACCTTTTGGTCGATGAAGCGCGCCGGCGGGGTTATCGCGCCGTGATCGGGGAATTCAGGCCCACGGAAAAGAACGGTCTTGTCCGCGACCATTATGCGAAGCTGGGCTTTGAGGAAGACGGCACCGACGATGCCGGAGGCAGCTTTTGGCGCCTTCCGATTGAGAATTACGTACCGACGCAGACGCACATAAAAATTGGGGAAATTTAATCGTGACCGACCTTGAAATCATGGATGGAATAACGGAAGTCGTCCGCGAAGCGCTGGACGACGACACGATTACCCTCACGCCCAGCAGCGTTGCTGGCGATTTCGCGGGTTGGGATTCCTTCAAGCACATCACCATCGTCGTGGCGACGGAGATGCGCTTCGGCATCAAATTCCGAACCGCGGAAATCGAGTCGTTGAAGGAAATCGGCGACTTCGTCGCCCTCATCCGGAAGAAGAAGGGGGCTTAAGGATGGCGACACGTCCCGCAGGGACCGGCAGGGCCGTTTGCGGCTCTCCGCATGGGGATGGGTAGAGGCCTTGCTCTTCAACTCCCACATTTTCATCTTCGTGTTCATGCCGCTGGCGCTGCTGGCCTATTACCTGCTGGGCAGGATTGATCATCGCGCCGCCGGACTTTCACTTGTTGTCAGCTCTCTCGTCTTTTACACTTGGTGGAATCCGCCTTTCGTACTCATCCTGATGAGCTCGATCGGTTTCAACTATTCGATCAGCCACTGGATCACCCGCAACGAGGGGAACGACCGCCTCCAGAGCGCGATCCTCACCTTGGGCATCGTCGCCAACCTCGCGGTCCTGACCTATTACAAATATCTTTTCGCCCTGGTGGGCTTTCTCGGCTCGATCGGTGCGACCAGCCTCAAGCTCGATTCCGTCCTGCTGCCGCTGGGCATCTCCTTTTATACTTTCACCCAGATCGGATACCTGATCGATTGTCGCCAGGGCATGGCGAAGGATCGCGGCTTCTTCGATTACTGCCTGTTCGTCACTTTCTTCCCGCATCTGATCGCTGGGCCGATCCTCCATCACCGGGAGATCATGCCCCAGTTCGCGAACAGCGAGACCTACCGCCTCAGCCGTCGCAACATGGCCGTCGGTCTGACCATCTTCATCATCGGGCTGTCCAAGAAAGTCCTGATCGCGGATTCCCTGATCCAGGTTTCCAGTGCGGGCTTCAACGCGCCCGGCACGCTGGGTCTCATTCCCGCTTGGCTGACGGCCCTGTCTTTTTCCCTGCAACTCTATTTCGATTTTTCCGGCTATTCCGACATGGCGATCGGGCTGGCCTATATGTTCAACATCCGCTTTCCGTTGAATTTCAACTCGCCTTACAAGGCCCGCAGCATCATCGATTTCTGGCAGCGCTGGCACATGACCCTGACGCGCTACCTGACGCTTTATCTCTATAATCCGATGGCGCTCTGGATTACCCGCCGGCGCATTGCCCGGGGCGCGCCGATCCTCACCCGCGACGCCAAGACGGTGAGCGGCTTCTTCAGCATGATCGCCATTCCCACCTTCATCACCATCGTGCTGGCGGGTGTCTGGCACGGCGCCGGCCTGACCTTTCTGATATTCGGCCTGCTGCATGGCCTCTATCTGATCATCAACCATGCCTGGCGCACCTTCGCGCCCGCGCGGGTGCGGCAGGACCCGCAAACCCCGATCACGTACGCTGCCGTCGTGATCGCGCAAGTACTTTTGACCTACGCCGCCGCGCTGGTGGCACAGGTGTTTTTCCGCGCCGGGTCGGTGAGCGATGCGACACAGCTTCTGGCGGGCATGGCCGGTCTGCATGCGGGCGGCGCATTTGCGGGCTGGAAATATAATTTCGGATCGGAATCGCAAAGCATTTTGCGGGTCGCGGCCTTTTTCGGAATGGCCTGGTTCCTGCCCAACACCCAGCAGATCATGGCCAAATTCCCTGCCGCGCTGGGCCAGATCGCGGCCAACCGTTATCGCCTGCTGGAATGGGTGCCCGATTTGAAATGGGCCGGTTTCATGGGTCTGGCTGCGGGTCTGGCGATCGCCAGCCTGTCGCAACATTCCGAATTCCTCTATTTCCAATTCTGACAGGCGCGCGGTGCCGAAGGACAAAACAACCCTCTATCTGACGACCCTGGCGCTCCTGGTGGCGGCTGTTCTGGGCGGCATGGGGCTGCTCAACTACCTGGTCGATCCTTTGTGGTTCTTCGGCGGCAACAAGCTGCAATCCCGCAATTTCTCCTGGGATGAGCGGGTCGCGCGCCTGGCGCGCTTTGCGGACAGCGACCGCAATTATGACTGCTACATTTTCGGCGCGTCCCGGGTCGGCATGATGGATGAGCGCGCCTTCTCCGGCCATCGTTGTTTCATGATTTCGTTCGAGAATGGCTCGCCCCGCGAACTGATCGCCTATGCGCAATACATAAAACAGCGCAGCAAGCGCGAACCGGAGCTGGTGGTGGTCGGTGTCGACGATTTCGATTTCATCGATCAGGCGGATGCGAACAATGTGCCGCCGGATGTCCTTGAGAACAGGACGCCTCATTTCTGGGACTATTATTTTTCTCAGGATGTCACCGCCTGGTCGATCAAGACCCTGCTCGATCAATCGCCAAAGGCGCGCTATTTCGACAAGGATCTGACCGGCCAGATCCGTGCCGATGCCGGAACCATGCCGGTGCTGCACATGACGCTGAAGCCGGGGCAGAAATGGCATATGAGCCTGAACAGCGTGACTCAATATGCGAAATTCCGGCAGATTTTCCCCAAGGCGCATCTGGTGGCCTATGCCACGCCGGTGGCGGCTGACAAGATCGCGCAATTCAAGGAATCGGGGCTTTTGCCCTTCTATTTGGAGGCGCTGCAAAAGACCTCCACCCAATTCGACGAGATGTATGATTTCTCCATCCCGTCCGTGATTACCTCCAATCCAAAACTGACCTATGACGGCTCGCACTATCAGCCCGCCGTGTCCGACCGGATCGCCGCCGCCATCCAGAAGCACGAACCCGCTTTCGGGATCATGCTTACGCGCCGCCCACTGGAGGAAATCACCCGGCTTTATGCCGACCGCCTGGAACTCTATGCGCCGCAGGGCATATCCCGGGCCGAATGACCGACCGTGGATAGCCGTGGCGGGCGGGGCAGCACTGACTTAGTATGACGCCGCCAGCAGCGGCGTGCCCGCGCAATGAATTTCCTTCTGAAGCATTAACTGCGACCGTTAACCAGCCGGACGACTTTTCCAGATTATCAATGAGTTTGGCCTGAGAATAAGCGATGGAATGGCGGCCCGATGGGATCACCAATCCGCCCCTATCTCGGGAATGTCCCAGGTGACCGGGTTGGACTTGCGAACGCGAATTGTAGCCATATGCCTGGGATGAATTGGGAATGACGGGGCTGCTTGATTATCTGCTCTTTCGTGCGGCGGCGCTGTATCCGGGCAAGCCCGCGCTGATCTTTCAGAAAGAGACCATTCTTTATTCCACGCTTGCCGCCGATGTGCGCCGCTTCGCGCATGCCGCGCGCCGCGCCGGGATCGGTACCGGCGAGCGGATCGGAATTTTTCTCGAGAAGCGTCCGGAAGCCGCGGTCGCGATCATGGGCGCGGCGGCGGCCGACGCGGTCTTTGTGCCCATCAATCCCGCCTTGCGGCCTGCCCAGGTGGCGCACCTGGTCAAGGATTGCGGCATCAAGCTTTTGGTCACCTCCCGCGCCCGCATTCCCGAACTGGAAGATGCGCTGGCGGCGTGCGCCTCGCTGCAGCGGATCGTCTTTGTCGAAGATGAAGAGGCCCCGCCGGGCCCCAAGACCAGCCAGTCGCTGCGCCGTTTCCTGGAAACG
>Ga0207695_10010901_pt1 | contig 11062 bp, 6 predicted proteins | sample KBSC54metaG_FD_184354 | JGI IMG/M metagenome (GOLD analysis project Ga0207695, IMG submission 184354) | Corn rhizosphere microbial communities from Kellogg Biological Station, Michigan, USA - KBS C5-4 metaG (SPAdes) (version 2) | ecosystem: Host-associated > Plants > Roots > Rhizosphere > Soil... | reverse complement strand
TTTTTGAACGAGCTTAGATTTCTGGAGGAAGTGAAGAAAACTGATCTTATAAATGCTATGCTGATGGAATATACTACCGGCATGGATGCCATAAATAAACTAATAAAGGAAGACTACATAAAAAGCAGGCAGCATGATACTGATAAGCGTGCTACACTGATAAGCCTGACGGAGAAAGGCAGAAACAAACTACAGGAATGCTATAAGCAAATGAGCATGGTAACTGAAATGATGTTTAAATCTATGCACCCCGAGGCTATAAAGCTATGCATAAGTCTGCTGGGAGAAGCAGAAATATACCAAGCTAAAATAGTACACGATATAAAAGGGAAACCTTTTAAGGAGATGTATGAACATCTTTTGAGCCGCAAGCAATAATCGGATTGATATTTCACGGTACTTTGCAAAAAAAATTACACCTCGTTGAACCAAATTACTACTACCCATATTAAAGCGGAGACGCAGGTAAAAGCTTCTGTCCCGGCAAAAGTTCACTACCCTAACTTGAATGCCCTGCGCTTTTTTGCAGCCAGTATGGTAATAATGAGCCATATTGAGATGCTGAAACACTATGACGGCATGCCCAGCAATGGTCATTACAAATGGTTTGACATATCTCATGTTGCCGTACTTGGTGTTGATCTCTTTTATGCTTTAAGCGGTTTTTTAATTACTTCATTATTACTGCTTGAAAAAAAGCGTTTTGGAAGAATTGCAGTAAAGGACTTCTACATAAGACGTGTGTTGCGTATATGGCCGCTTTATTTTCTTTTACTTATTCTTTCATTTTTTGTTTTACCCCATATACCGTTTTTCGATATGCCGAAATGGGGAGATGTTAATGCACACTTATGGCCCAGCTTCTTTCTCTATTTGTTTTTTTTACCTAACCTGCAGCTTTTACTATATGGGGCGATACCTTATTCGGGGCAGGCATGGTCGGTAGGCGTAGAGGAACAATATTACCTTTTTTGGCCATTGGTAGTAAATAAATGTGCAACTGTTGAAAAGCTGAAAAAAGCGATATTGGTCCTTATCGGCATATATTTAGCAATAAAGGTCTTTCTAATCCTTTCCCCACGCTTTTTCCCGCATAATTCATTTTTGACGCTGATGCTCCATTTTTTCAAGGGGCGTTTTCAAATTGATTGTTTGCTGATAGGCAGCTATTTCGCCTGTGTTAATAACCAGGCCAAGGTAAAATGGCTTTTCAATAAATATGTACAGATAGCCACTTATACTGCTGCTATTATTTTAATGGCAGGCGCCTATGATCTTAAAAACTTTTTCTGGGAAATAAATGCTGTATTATATAGTATTATAATCATTAACCTGGTAAATAGTAAAACCTCTATTATCAATCTGGATTTTAAGATACTGGATTATATTGGTAAGATATCCTATGGCATGTATATGTATCATTTTATTATCATAACTATAGTAATGCGGATGATAACAACTAAGTCTATTCTTATGTATTTGCTGGTTTTTGGCCTTACTATTGGGGTCTCAGCGCTATCGTATGAACTATTTGAAAAGAAGCTATTAAAGCTAAAGGAAAGATTTGCCCGTATAAAGACGCAAGCTGCAAAATAGCGGCATAGTTTATAATAAGTTTGAGTTAATGAATTCTAAAATTCCCTATCTTTAGTTGGCTTAAAAAACACTCTTAATTAGAGACTTAATGAACCGGCCCGGATTATATTGCCTTGGTGTTATTCTTTCCTGCCTTGTGTTATTTGGGTGTACCAAAGACAAAAAAAGTTTGCCTAACCCGGTGCCTGCTCCCGTTCAAAGACCGGGCATGCGCAACTATATTATTGCCAACAATTTATCTGCTACGGTAAGGGTAAATATTTATAAGAAAATTGCGGATTACAATACCAACAGTAACCTGTTTATGACTTGCCATCTGCCGCCGGGTACTGAATATAAAATATCATTTAACAGCCTTGACACTACGGCCACTTACTATGTAGACTGGTATAGCGATGATTATCTCAGCACCAACTGGCTGATATTTGCTAATACACCATCTACCATTACCCCTCGCAGTAACGATACGCTTTTCCCAATATTGGCACCGCTGCACACAGGTATGTACCGTGGTGTAGCGCTAAGTGGCTATACCTCGCAAACTACCTGGAAGGCTTATGATGCATTTGATTATAGCTATATAAATATCTGGGGAGCTCTAACTGCTAATAATCAGTATCGCACATTAGTACTGAAGAAAGATATGAGTGCTGTATATACGCATAAGGATGCCTCCGGTAATATTGTTACAGAGGATTATACTTATTCTTTCAGCTACCCCGGTGGTATGTATGTACATGCGGGCTTTATTCCTGCTAATTCCATTGACAGTTTCGACAACAGATCAGGCCTTATAGCTTCAGGGCCCTTGCCTGCCCGCGACACAATAGTGCTGAAGTGCAGCGACGGCTTATTTATGATGGCCAAGCAATAATAACTGCGGCGGCATGCTCTTTTTAATAGCTCATATTAGAAAACAAATGAACTATGGAAAAAAGAGTAATAGGCGTGATATTAACGTTATTGGGCATCCTGGGACTTATAATGGCTGCCGTCAATTTTGTTAACCACAGCTCTACAAGTAATTACGACATAAAGGCCATATCAATGTATGGAATTCTGGGACTTATATTCTTCTTTGCAGGCATAGGCCTTGTAAGAAGCACTAAGGACGTGGTAAAAAACGATGAAAAAATAAGCTAGCCCAGCATTTTTTTAGAAAGGATAACCTATGGCTATGTTAAATACCAGGTTATTCCTTCTCCATGCTGGGTCACCGAAATTGATCTTATTAAATACCCAGCGTTCATTTTCAGGTAAATATGGTTCGCGAATGGGGATACCCACATCCAGCCTTATGAGCAATATTTTCACATCGAAGCGGAGGCCGATACCCATATCGGCAGCCAGCTCCTTATAGAAATCTTTGGTAAACTTACCTCCCGGGAACCGGGGATTATCATTATACAGCCAGATATTACCTGCATCTACAAATAGTGCAGTACTGAAAAATTTATAAACGGTAGTGCGTAATTCTGTATTTAGCTCCAATTTCATATCACCCAGTGTTTCTATGTACTGGTTAGTACCAAACAGATAATTTTCGTTGAAGGTACCCGGACCTACCAGCCTGGTAGGGAAGCCTCGCAAGCTACTGCTACCACCACTGAAGAATTGTTTAATATTAGGCAGCTGAGATGAATTACCGTAAGGTACCCCTTCACCTATAAGTATACGACTAGCAAGTGTATTAGTTTGGCCCATTTTAAAATAATACCTGTAGTCGAGCTGGTACTTTAGGTACTGTGCATAGGTAGAACCAAACAGTGTTTGAGGGTGGTCTTTATAATTTGCATGCTCTGCTAAACCTATGATATTACCCGAAAGGTCTACTAGCGCGTCAAAATAAAAGCTGCTTGTTTTTTGAGGCCCTACCTGGGAGTTGTAAGTAAACTCATAAGTAGGGCCAATGATAATGCCATTAAAAATAAGGTTGCCATACAACAATCCAAGCTTTGATGCATCGCCTAAGGTATCTGTTTTTACATAAGTAAAGTTGAAAGGGTAAAGCTGGTTCTCTTTACGAATATCATCTTTCCAATCGTAGCCGTAAGATACTTTGTAAGAATTGATGCGTAAGAGATCTGACTGAGATTCGTAATTATAAATGGCTTTAATGTAGGTTTTAGGAGTGAATGAACTGATAGAACCAATATTTATAAACGGAACTAAAAAACGAGGGAATGACAAATCAGCCTCTGCACCGGTATTATAAATATTTGGCCTGCGGGCCGCACCACTATACTGTGCTTCAAAACCACCATTCAACTTTATCTGGAAAAGCTCGGCACCTTTAAATGTATTACGGTTTAGCCAGCTGATGCTTGCCTGCGAGCCTGCACGATTATCGTTTTGCGTAAGGGCACCTATCTGGAAGCGCAATGATTTTTTAGGGTAGGTAGTAAGATAATAATATACGTCCAGCATGGTATCGGAAACAGGCGATACTTCGAAGCGGTTTTTTACAAACTTAAATGTGCCAAGGTTTACCAGCCTGCTAAGAGACTTGTTCTGATCTGTACGGTTGTAAAGATCGCCTGTGGCAAATAAAAGGTTGTCAGGAAAAATCTGTGGGTTAAATTTTTTCTTGGGATCTATTATATAATAAGTTTTATATACTGTTGCGTTGGCCTTGCTTGTATCGTTGCTCTTGCCATTGTCACGCAGCTTGTAGTTAGGATAAACGTACACTTTATCTACTGTATATATTTTATACGCCTCATCAGGTATCTCTTCGTGCTTCAGACGCAGATAAAGGTTTACCCTCTTGTTACCAACACTTGTATCGGCCAGTAGCAATATATAATCAGCTTTAAAGAAATAGTAACCTTCTTCCTTCAAGCCTCTTTCTATCCTATCGCGTTCGGCCTTTATCAGGGTAAGGTTGTATGACTGGCCGGTATCAAGTAGGGTTTCATCCTGCAGGTCTCTGATATCTTTTGCAATGCGTGTTGAATCTTTTGTTACAAAAAATACCTGGTTAATAGTGTATTGCGGGCCCAGCACTACTTCAAAAACTGCCTTTGTTTTTTTATGTTTTGTATCGAGGTGCCCGTTTACAGTTGGGTAGAAGAAACCCTTGTTCTGTAAAATATTTTCTAACAGTGTTTTATTAAACTGCATGTCAACAGTGCTGGCTAATACCGGCGGCTCGCCCACCTTGTCCCTAAGCCAATGGCGCAAGCCCTTTTTCTTATTGGGTATGCCTGCAAAATTGTACAGGCGCAGTTTTATACGCATGCCCAGCGTTTTAGAATTGGGTTTAGGGCGCACTGCAGCCTCAAGATCTGATTTTAATATTTTGTCTTCTTTCCTGCTTGCTTCTTTTTTATCAGTAAGTTTTACTCTTGTTCCTATATATAAAGAATCTCCTGCAGGCAAATGCTTTGTATTGCTGCAGGCAGTAAATAAAATTGCGATAACACCAACAATATATATTCCTATTCGCTTAAAGGTCATATTATCCTCGTCCTATTTTTTCGGCGCAGTAGTAGACTGTTCCTTCTTTTGATTTTTCTTTTTGAATATGTTTTTAAACTTGTTATAGTCAAGACTTACAATAAAGTTTAATCCTGTTTCTGTAACATAACCTTCCAGCACCCCTTCGTCGTAATTCTTTCTGTATGCCTGCATAGTGTACCTGCCATCTGCTGTTAGCAAATAATCTGCCGCCAGGTTGCTGGGTATTAAATTACTTTGGTCGCTATTGCTTGTCTGCGGGCCCTCCAGCTCAAAGTCGTTACCTACGGTTATCTTAAGCCTGTCATTCAGCAATCGTTTCGAGGCCGCAAGATTCAGATCAGTACGTTCGCGATAACTACCTGTTGTATAATCTTCGGATGAGGCAAGATCAACTGACAGATCTACGCCTTTAATAAGGTGGTTTGCAAATTCGTTAAGTTGCTCCCCAATGAATCTGCTAACGCTTTGCTTAGCAATAAAAGTTGCACTGCTTGACGCGCCTGATGAAAACGGATCCTGTGCCACAAAGTGATTAAGTATTAGTAAAGCAAAAACCTGTTTGTTAAGTTCTGCAGTATCTTGTCTTACCTGGTTTAGCTTTCCCTGCACCAGCTCTACCGCATCATAAGATATAGGGAATACAGTATTATCAGGGAGCGTGATATTGAATGTAAGGGATGGGTGCAATACCTGTCCTTTTATGTTTAGTACAACATTGAACGGTAAGCGCTCTTTATAATAATTGAGTTGAGATTGGTCAGCTATATCCTGCTGCACTAAATCGTAAGGTGCTACATCTGCTACATATATGGCTATGATATTAGCCTGCATCTTAGATGGGTCGCCGGCGAATGTGATGCTGCTGCCATCCTGTATCTTGAATAGACGCTTAATGAAATTATAATTAAGCTGGTATTCACCGCCATGCAGCTCGTAGGTACCTGTTATGCCCACATTACCGTCCGGCGTTACCGATGCATTAAGCGCACCATCGCCGCGTACTCTTAAGAAATCTCCTGAAGCTTTATCTATTACCACGCTAAACTCTGCACTTTTATCAATTCCTATATTGACATTAATGTTAGAGCCAGCGGCAAGCTTCATTTTTGTTGTGTCCTTCTTCTGTGGTTTTAATATTTTGTAGCGGGCTGTATCCTTCATACTGAAGAACTTAACTATCCCTTCATGACTTTCTATCTGCGGAGCAGTTTCGGGCATCACATAAGTAGCTTTAGTACCCTTTAGTATATTCAAGGTACCATCTACATCAGGTGTGGAAGGTGAACCTTTAATATTGAGATTGGTAGAAAGTAAAAGATCGCCATAATAAGTTTTGTTGTCACCTGAACTGGAGTGCAGCGCTCGCCAGTTTTTGGCAGTCACATGCAGGTCCATGGTCATATTGGGCAGATCGTTGGTTGCTACACTACCGGTAATTGTAGCATTGTTACCGGAGCTGTCATAGATGCGGAAGTTTTCAAAATGCAAACCATCTTTAGTAAACGTAATTTTCTCAGACGGCATTTTGAAATAAGCATTCAGCATGCTAACGGTTGTAACCATCTGGTCCGTTCTCAGTTCGCCTGTTATAAGCGGTGCATGAACAGTACCTTGTATATGCAAGTCACCGCGCAAATAGCCGCTGCTGTTTTTCAACTTGCCAAAAGTTACGCCATCAACAGTTTGCATATTAAGTGCCTTAAGCGCAAGAATAAAATCAAAATCATTGCCGCCTGTATTCTGCAAATAATAAGTGCCTTTAAGATCTATATCGTTACCTCTGCCTGTAATTGCTACATCAGCGCCGAGTTCGTTATCTTTTGTATGGTTCACGTCTATCTTCAAGTTGCCAATCGTATCGCCCATTACAGACAGGTTTTGTATCTGCAATGTGCTGGTAAGCGCAGGTGTAGGTACGGTGCGTTCCAATACTATATTACCCCCCAACACGCCATTTGCCAGCAGAGTATCAGAGCTTATCATTCTTGTTATATCTGCTAATATAAAATTGCTGATATCCACCCTTAGCGGCGTATTAGGCTTGGGCTGCTCGCTGTTTATTTTTATGTATTGGTTATTATTGTTTATCTGAAAATTCTGCACATACATGCCGTTTTTAGCCAGCACTATTCTATTTGGTTCATTTACCTGCCAGGTTTCATAGTTGAGTTTCAAGCCGGGATGCAATTGTATTATTTGTGTGTCCTTATTGTTTTGCAATGTGGCAGATAATGCGAAGCGTTCTTTCTTTGCTGAATCTGACAGGCTTACATTTGTTGTAATCTGATTCTGATCGAGATTACCATTAATATTTGCATACCAGAATTTCATACGGTTCTGTGCAAATTCATCTACGGTTACTTTATATGTAAATGCCGAGTCTGCACCATTTACCAGTACCTGTGCATTCGTAATGGTACTGCCACCATATACTACTTGTGGTGCATCTACTTTCAGGTATAGATTTGCAGGGTCCAGTGCGGCATTTATATCTACCGTATCCATATAGGTAATACCCGGCAGCACCACATGCAGCAGCGGTTTGTCTTCAATATGTGCAACTATTTTCAGATCGTAGTTAGCAGGCACTTTGGCGCTGTTACTATCTTTTTTGCTTACTATGTTTACTATATCAGGTGTCTTGCCGGTAGAATCTTTTTTCTTAAACGCATAATGCCTGTTGATATGGTCTTGTATTATGGCGCCTATCTTAGTAAGTGGTGTATGCCCGGTTATGGTGCCCTTCATAACATCTGTAAAGATGACTATATTCTGCCCAGTGTCCTGGCTGGGGCGGGAGGATATGAACATACTATCTGGCAAATATTTTTTACCATCAGCCACTATTATTGGCTCTGTCCATATAAAAGTACCGCGTGGATAATCAGGGTTCAACTCAGGAAAATCCGCCTTTATAATACCGTGTATGCGCAGCTCACTTTTATACAGCTTCAATGCCTGGAAGTTAATGCTGTCCATCTGCAGCTTTATTTTAGCAGCTGCATATTTGCCTGTAAAATCTGCATGCCCGTCCAGGTTTATACGTACATTAGGATCATTGGATACTAATTTTATTTCGCCGGTTTTGGATGCTACTTTACCATTAAAAGTTATCTGGTGATAATTATATCCTTTCAGATATGCCGTTTCTATTACACCATTCAGTGCCGCATTCATTGTTTTCACGTCGAAACTTTCACCCTTTGCAGCAACGGTTGCAGTTATGGTGCCCATCAGCGAGTCCTTCCTTAATATACGGCCTATGTTCAGCTTATCTGTACGCAGGTGCATATCATAGCGTTCCTTGCCCTTGCCACCCGACATGGATAATAATCCATTTATGTACGCATTACCATCCGAGCTTATTACTAAAAGGTTGGCATTATAATCTTTTATAGTTCCAGCTATTTGTCCGCTTGCACCAAACCTGTCCGGCAGGCGTACCTGCTGCTGCAGGCTTTTGGGTAACAATGGATTCAAATCATTGCGAGATGATTGCAGCTTTGCGATATGCAGGTTGTAATTAATCTTATTGGCATCAGGCAAGCCGCTAAGTCTGCCGTTCAGCTGCACTTCTGTATTGCCAAGGCCGGATAGATAAAAATTACTAATATTGAGTGAGCTGAGATAACCTGCCAGTACAGCATCAAGCCGCAAGTGCGCATTCCGGTTTTTCCTGAATAACTCCTGGTTTTCAAGTGTAGGTGCAAATAGCAGCACATCACTAATACCTACTATGCTGTTCTTAAGGTTTACCTTTAACTGCATATTCTGCAGATGCGTTTTCAGGGCCTCAAGTGATGGATAATGTATCTCCAGATGATCTTGCAAAACGGTATTGGATGTTTGCAAATAAAGATTGCTTAATAAAGCCCCCTGCCTGTTGTATGCAAATACTGTTCTTAACTCCTTCAGGTCAAGTCCGCTTTTTTCTTTTACTGAAAGGTGCTTAATATTACCTGTTATAGTATCGCCCGTGTATAAAATATCCTTTGAGTTTAAAACAAGATTTTGAATATCCAGGTGAGAATAATCCATTCCCTTTGCCTGCCTGGGCTGACTATTATTATCCAATGCAAAATTTACGTTGTTCAGTTTCACCTCATTAGCCACTACATGCCAGTTGCTTTTTGGTAAGGTATCTACAAGTGTATCCACCTTTTTAGGAACTACTGAATTTTTACCCATCACTATCTTCATCTCCGTTTCATCCAGTGTCAGTTGGTCGAGATTAATGCGGGCCTTTGCCAGATCAAAATTCTTTGCTGCTGTTTTTAGTTTGCCAAGCTGCAGGTCCATTAGCATTTTGCTAAGGTTGTTGTTGTAGTGGAAAGCTATCTTTTGTAGGTCTATGTCATCTGCGGCAAGCTGGAAGTTTGTTTTTTTAGTGCTGGTATCATGCTTTGGTGGCAAGTAAGAGGTATCCTGCAAAACGGTATTTTGTAATCCGGCTACCACTAATTCTTTTATATGGAACTGCATCTTATCCAAATCAAGTTTCTTCATTTTCAGATTTAGATGATCCAGATCTACCGCAAGACGTGTACCACCGGTATAGTCATCGAAGCGGGCATGTATATCATTCAAGGTGAGCCTGTCGAGATTTATGGAAAATGAAGAAGTAGTGTCTTTAGAGGTTTTCGGTTTAGGTGATTTTGGTTTGCCGGTAAAAGCATCTATGATGTAGGTAAAATTGAAATTAGTGTCCGGTGCGTTCCTGTATATATGCGCATGTACGCCTTCCAGTACTATTTGCTGCACGCTTACTTGCTTTTTCAGCAGTTTCAGCATGTCAATATCTATCTTTAGATTAGCTACGGCTAATAAGGTGTCATTCTTTTGATCTTTAAATAGTACATTTTTAAGCACTATATATTTCGGTAAGCCATACCCCAATTCCCCAATTGAAACCTCTGTTTTGAGCTTTCCGTGCAGGAATGCTACCGCCCTCGTACGTACAAAATTCTTCCCTGAGCCTGTATTTAACCAGACTACAACCCCAAGCAGCAATACTATAATGCTGCCCAGCACATATAAAAAGATTTTCAGGAATTTACGCATGTGCAAACTACCCTATAAAAAACCATACCCGAATGTATGGTAAGGATATTAAATAATATTAAAGTAACTGCTAAATATAAGGCAGCTGTAATAAACAGGCCAACTTATGTGTTGGCCCGGTAAATACTATGATCGTATGCTGTTAACGCGGCACCAGTGTAGCATGCTTATCAAAAGTATTGCCACCACCTGTGCTTACTGAATAGGTGTATTTGAAAACATCATTGCCAATAGTGTCTATATACCATTCCTGGGCTGTGCCTGCACCTTCTATGCCATTTAACGTAATAAGCCTGATATCTGAATTTACGGTGTAGGTGAAATTGATGTTGTATATAGTAGCCTTGCAATCTGTATCATCGTTACCAACATAGCCGGTGCCATCTGACTTGAAGGTGTACCATACCGTAGAGTCGCAATGCGTCATACTGAGTGGTGGCGGACCGCCGTAGATATTAGTGTAATACCATTTGTGGCCCGTGAGGTATAACTTCAAATCGCGGGTAGGTGTCTTCTGACAGGAAATAAACAGGAATATTGCTAAAATAAATAGTAAAAAGGTACGGGTGAATGTCATAGCAGATATTAGTTAAAGACACATAATGCAATAAGAAGATAACTAAGAATTATCGTTATTTATTATTTGGCAGCAGATATAAAAATCCCATCGCTTTCTACAGCAATATATTAATTTTTCTGCTTGAATTTAACCGGCACTTTCATCCATACTTTCACAACTGTGCCATTTTGCATACCTGGTTGCCATTTGGGCATTGCCCTTACTACACGCAGTGCTTCAGCATCGTATTCTTTGCCCATAGCCTTTGTTATTTCTGCATCACTTACACTGCCATCGGTGTTCACAATGAATCTCACCCATGTTGCGCCTTCTTTTCTGCCGCCTTCGGGGTAATGCACATTTTGCTGTACATATCTTCCAGTG
>Ga0207695_10010898_pt1 | contig 11064 bp, 14 predicted proteins | sample KBSC54metaG_FD_184354 | JGI IMG/M metagenome (GOLD analysis project Ga0207695, IMG submission 184354) | Corn rhizosphere microbial communities from Kellogg Biological Station, Michigan, USA - KBS C5-4 metaG (SPAdes) (version 2) | ecosystem: Host-associated > Plants > Roots > Rhizosphere > Soil... | reverse complement strand
GTTTCGCGCCCGCGGGTTTCCGCAAGGTTGAAGTGCGTCCGCGGGGGCGACGCGCTTGGAACGGTGCTATGCTTGCGCCAACGCAGACGTGAGAGCAGCGGGGATGCTTCTCGATCGACGCCAGGCCGGCCTTGGGCTGCTCAGCGCTGCGGGGATGCTCGCGCCTGGCCTCGCCTGGGGCCAGACGGGCCAGCCACCGGCCGCGCCGGCGACGCCGGATGACCAGCCCACCCAGCTGCAGACCGAGCCCGATCCGTTCAAGCACCTGCTCGCGCCGGTCAGGATCAACAAGCAGGGCCCGTTCCAATTCCTGATCGACACCGGCGCCAACGTGAGCTGCATCTCGCACGCGGTGGCCGAGACCCTTGCGCTGCCGCCGGATCAGCCGGCCCCGGTGCATACGCCGGTCGGCGTGCGCGTGCGGCCAAGCGTCCTGATCGAGCGGCTGGACGTCGGCGCGCGGACGCGGCGGCGGGTGCGGACCCCGATCTTCCCCGGGCTGGGAAAAGGCATCGACGGCGTGCTCGGCGTCGACTGGCTGGGCGGCCAGAGGCTGGCGCTGGACTTCAAGGCCAACCGCCTGGAGATCACGCGCTCCCGGGACGAGGTCCCCCTGCTGAACCGGGTGATCGTGCCGGCCCGACGCCGGCTTGGCCAGCTCACCATCGTCGACGCCGACCTCGGCGGTCATCGGATCAGCGCGATGATCGACTCCGGCTCGCAGGCGACGATCTGCAACACGCCGCTGCGCGATCTCGTGACTGCGATGGAAAGCGGCCGGCCCGACCACCAGCCGCACTATCAGGTCAAGCTCGAGACGTTGGCCGGCGAGCCGTTCAGCGGCGAAATGTTCTACCTGCCGTTCCTCAAGCTCGGAGGCCTGCAGCTCGGCAACGTTCCGACGGTCCATGCCGAGACGCACATCTTCGAGCTTTGGGGCCTGAAGACGACGCCGGCCGTGGTGCTGGGGATGGACCTGCTCACCCAGTTCCAGGCGGTGGCGCTGGACTATGGCCGTTCGCGGGTGCGCTTCGACCTGGTCTGAGTTCGGCCGCGGGGGTCCGGGATGCGGCCAGGGCGCGGCCCTCGGCGCGGATCCGTATGACCAGCACGCCGGCGTTGAGCGCCGAGAACACAGCGGCATAGATCGGCAGGTGGAAGACCAGCGGCAGCACGGCGAGCTCGCCCACCACCACGGCGTAGTTGGGATGCGGGAACAGGCGATACGGTCCGCGCCGCACCAGGGGCTCGCCGGGCAGGCTGATGATCCGGGTTGTCCACCGCGCGCCCAGGCTGAGCAGCGTCCAGGCGCGCAGGGCCTGCAGGACCAGGTACGCCGCGAGCCAGCCGAGGTCGGCCGCACGGTCCCACGCCAACAGCCACAGTCCGGCCAGCCAGGCGGCGTGCAGCGCGACGATCAGCGGATAGTGCCGGGCGCCCACTTCGACGCCGCCGCGCGCCAGCAACCGGGCCGTGTTGCGCCGGGCGATCGCCAGCTCGCCGAGGCGTTGCAGGCTCACCAGCGCGAGGATCGCGACGGAGAGCGTCATGCCGCAAGCAGCGTCACCGTGCTGGCCGTGAACCCCGGCCCCAGGGCCGACAACGCCGAGCGGCGAGGCAAGCCCTTCTGGCGCATGCGGTCGAGGATGAAGAGCACGGTCGGCGCCGACATGTTGCCGTGCTCGGCTAGGATCTCGCGTTCGACGTCGAGCGCGCCCTGGCCGAGGTCCAGCGCCCCCTCGAGCGCCTCGATCACCTTCGCCCCCCCGGGATGGCAGATGAAGCGATCGATATCTTCCATCGCCAGGCCCTGCGCCTGCAGCATGGCTTGCATCGCCGGCCGCAGCATCTTCTGCACGAACGACGGCACGCTCTGGCTGAGGACCACGCCCAGGCCGAGATCGTCCATCCGCCAGCCCATGATGTCGAGACTGTCCGGCCAGGTGTGCTCGGCGAATCCCGCCACCTGCAGGAAGCCGCTGTCGCCGGTCCGCAGCACGCAGGCCGCCGCGCCGTCGCCGAACAGGGCGGTGGCGACGATGTCGGTGGCGTTCACCACGTCGTTGCGGAAGGCGAGCGTGCAAAGCTCGACCGTCACGAACAGCACGGTCGCGCCAGGCTGGGCGGCCGCCAGCCGGGCGGCGAGCGCCAGGCCGGTCGCCCCACCGGCGCAGCCCACCCCGAACAGCGGCACCCGCGCGGCGTCCGGCCGGAAGCCCAGGCGGTTCATCGCGCGGGCCTCCAGCGAGGGGGTGGCGACGCCGGTCGTGGAGGCGGTGACGATGATGTCGACATCGGCCCCGCCCAGACCCGCACCCGCGAGCGCCTTCTCGGCGGCCTGGCTGAACAGCTCGAGCGCGCCTTCGAGATAGGTGGCGCTGCGCTCCGGCAGGCTGCGGGGCTGCAGGTACCACTCGATCGGCCGCACGGCCTGGCGACGCCGCACGCCGGCGTTGTCGAACACCGTGGCCAGCCGCTCGACCAGCGGAAAGCGCTCACGGAACTCTTCGACGACGATGTCGCGCACCTCGTCCTGGATGAGCTCGTGGGCCGGCGAGGCGGTTGCGAGCGAAATCAGCCCGACGGATGGCGGCATGGAGGGCTCCGCTGGAAGGCTTGGCCGCAGCGGAACCCCCGGCCACCGCCGTTGTTCCGCTTCAACCTAGAGGTGGCGCCAACCTCCGGCGCCCGGATCGACGGTTCGCGCCCCCACCCTAACTTCGACGCCTGACGCTGTCGTGACGTTTCCGATCCGGGTGAAGCCGGGCATCTCCGCTCCGGCCGGCGCGGTGCAGACGATCTCGTAATCGTCGCCGCCGGTCGCCAGGCGCAGGCGCGCGGCGGCGCGGTCCGGCTGCCGGCGCAGCCATGCGCGGGCGGCCCCGGAGAGCGGCGCCAGGTCGAGGTCCAGCACCAGCCCCACGCCGCTCGCCTGCGCGATGTGGGCCGCGTCGGCGACCAGGCCGTCGGAAACGTCGGCCGCCGCGGTGGCGTGGGCCCACAGCACGTCGCGCAGGTCCAGCCGCGGCCTCGGACGCCGGTAGCGTTCGATGAGCTCTCCGCTTGCATCGTCGAGATCGCCCTTGGCGACCGCGAGGCCCAGCGCGCCGTCGCCGATGGTCCCGCTGACCCAGACGGCCTCGCCCGCCCGCGCGCCGGCGCGGCGCAGCATCCGGCCCTCGGGAACCCAGCCCATGGCCGTCAGGCTGGCCCAGAACGGTCCGGGCGTGACCACCGTGTCGCCGCCCAGCAGATCGAGCCCGAAAGTCTGCAGATCCTCCCCCAGCCCCGCGGCGAAGGCCGCCCGTTCGCCGGACCCGAAGCGGCTCGACCAGGCGACGGCGAGAAACGCGGCGAATGGCTCGGCGGCCTTGGCGGCGAGGTCGGAAAGGTTCACCCGCACCAGCTTCTGCGCCAGCAGCGCGGGCGCCTCTCCCGCCGGCGCGTGCACCCCCTCGACGATCGCGTCCTTGGTGACCACCAGGTCGAAACCCGGCCGGCCCGCCACGACAGCGGCGTCGTCGAGCAGGTCGAAGGCGCCGGCCGCGCCGCGGCTCAGCGGACGGAACAGCCGCGCGATCTCGCCGAATTCATCCGTGGCGGACATCCTGGGCCACCGCATCCAGCGCGCCGTTGACGAAGCCGGGCTCGGGCCCCTCGAAGAATGACTTGGCGAGCTCGACATATTCGTCGATGGCCACCTCGGTCGGCACATCCGGACGGTGCGCGAGCTCATAGGCGCCCCCGCGCAGCATGGCGCGAACCGTGGCGTCGATGCGATCCAGGCGCCAGCCGGCCGCAAGGCGCCGGGCGATGGCGGCGTCGATCTCGCCCTGGTGGGCGACCACGCCACGAACGACGTCGGCGAAGAACGCCTCGTCGGCCGAGGCGAGCGTCGCGCCTTCGGCGGCGTCCGGCAGGTCGCGGTCGAAGCGATGCTCGTTGAACTCGCGGATCACCGTCTCCGCGCCGGCGCCGGAGACCTCCATCTGATAAAGCGCCTGGACCGCGGCGAGCCGGGCCACCGAGCGCGCCTGCTTGCCCGGCGCGCTCATCGCCGGCCGCCCCCGAGCAGCTGCTGTTTCAGCGCGACCATCGCCAGGGCGGCGCGGGCCGCCCCGCCGCCCTTGTCGCCCTCCGAAGGTTGCGCCCGGGCGAGCGCCTGGGCCTCGTCCTCGACGGTCAGGATGCCGTTGCCGATCGCCAGCCGGCGGCCGACCGCGAGATCCATGACCCCGCGCGCGCTCTCGTTCGAGACGAGCTCGAAATGGTATGTCTCGCCGCGGATCACCGTGCCGAGCGCCACATAGCCGTCGTAGCGCGCACCGCCCGCCGGCCGGTGGCCGCCCTCTTCGGCGAAGGCGATGGCGGCGGGGATTTCCAGCGCGCCGGGGACGGTGACCACGTCATATTCCGCGCCGAAGGCGTCCAGCACCGACTTGGCGCCGGTCAGCAGCAGGTCGGCGAGGTGGTCGTAGAAGCGGGCCTCCACGATCAGGATGCGGATCTTGTCGTCGCTCATCGCGGCTTCGTCCTCGCGCGGCCAGGCGGCGATCCGCTTTAGGCTGTTTCGCGCCAGCGGGCGAGATAGCGCGCCAGCATGTCGATCTCCAGGTTGACCCGGGCGCCGGCAGTCAGTTCGCCCAGCGTCGTGACGTCCCAGGTGTGCGGGATCAGGTTCACCCCGAACACGTCGTCGGCAACGTCGTTGACCGTCAGCGACACGCCCTCGATGGTGATCGAGCCCTTCGGCGCGATGAAGCGGTGCAGCGGCCTTGGCGCGCGGATCCGCACCCGGTGCGAGCCGCCTTCGCTCTCGACCGACAGCACCTCGCCGATCCCGTCCACATGGCCGGAGACGATATGGCCGCCGAGCTCGTCGCCAACCCTGGCGGCGCGCTCCAGGTTGACGCGGCGCCCCTCGGTCCAGGCGCCGAGGGTCGAAACCGCCAGCGTCTCGCCCGACACCTCCACGGCGAACCAGCTCTCGCCTTTCTCCACCACGGTCAGGCAGCAGCCTGCGTGATTGATCGAGGCGCCGATCGCCACGTCCGCCAGATGGAAGCTGGTCTCGATCTCGAAGCGGCGGTCGCGGTTGGTGTCGCGCACCGCCCGCACGCGGCCCACATCGGTGACGATGCCGGTGAACATCAGGCCTTCTCGTAACGCTCCCAGAGGTCGGGACCGAGCTCGCGAACCTCCACCCGCCGGAAATGGGGCGCGCTCGCCAGCGCCGCAATGGCGAGCGCGCCGACGCCCGGGCGCCCCTCGCCGCCGATCACCACCGGCGCACGGAACCACTCGAGCGCGTCCACCAGGCCGCAGCGCAGGAAGCTCGCCGCCACCTGGCCCCCGCCCTCGACGAACAGGCGCGCCAGGCCCTCGGCGGCAAGCGCGGCCACCACCGTCTTCAGCTCGGGGCGGTCCTCGCCCACCGCACGGACCTGCAGGACGCGCACGCCGGCCGCCGTGAGATGCGCCTCGGGCGACGTGGTCGTGACCACGTAGGTGGGGACCTCGCGGGCGGCGGCGACCAGCTTGCACTCGGGGCGGAGCCTCTGACGGCTGTCCAGGACCACGCGCGCCGGCTGGCGGCCGTTGTAGCCGGCCAGCCGGACGGTGAGCTCCGGATCGTCCGCCAGCGCCGTCTCGACGCCCACCACCACCGCATCGTGCGCCGCGCGCAGGCGGTGGACCTGCTCCCGCGCCGACGCGCCGGTGATCCAGCGGCTCTCCCCCGAGCCGGTCGCGATGCGCCCGTCGAGCGAGGTGGCGAGCTTGAGGGTGATCATCTTCCTTCCCTTAATCGGGGGGGAAGGGCCGCGCCAGCGGCGAGGGTGCGGAGGAGTCAGCGCTCGTCGGCCGCCGCCAAGCCTTCTTCGCCCAGGAACTTGGCGAAGTCCTGCGTCTCGCGGAAGTCGCGGTAGACGGAGGCGTAGCGAACATAGGCCACGTCATCCAGCTGCTTGAGGTGCTTCATGACGAGCTCGCCCACCGCCGAGGACGGCAGCTCCGTCTCGCCCATGCTTTCCAGCTGGCGGACGATCGCCGAGATCATCCGCTCGACCTGCTCGGGGTCCACAGGGCGCTTGCGGATGGCGATGGCGACCGAGCGCGCCAGCTTGTCGCGATCGAACGGCGTGCGCCGGCCCGAACGCTTGACGATGGTCAGCTCGCGCAGCTGGACGCGCTCGAAGGTGGTGAAGCGGCCGCCGCACTCGGGACAGAGCCGGCGGCGGCGAATGGCGGCCCCGTCCTCGGACGGACGGCTGTCCTTGACCTGGCTTTCGGCGTGGCCGCAGAACGGGCAGCGCATGATTTAGCCCCCCTCGCGGCACTAAACGCTATTAGGTGTAGATGGGGAAGCGCTTCGTGAGTTGAAGGACTTCGCCGCGGACCTTCGCCTCGACGCCGGCGTTGTCGCCGCCGGCCTTCAGGCCGTCCAGCACCTCGCCGATCCACTTGCCGATCTGGCGGAATTCCGCGGGTCCGAAGCCGCGGGTCGTGCCGGCGGGCGAGCCCACCCTCAGGCCCGAGGTCTGCACCGGCGGCAGCGGGTCGAAGGGGATGCCGTTCTTGTTGGTGGTGATGCCGGCCCGCTCCAGCGCCACCTCGGCCTCTGCGCCGGTGACCCCTTTCGGAGTCAGGTCGACCAGCAACAGGTGGCTGTCGGTGCCGTTCGAGACGATCTTGAAGCCCGCCGACTGCAGGCTATCGGCGAGCGCGCGGGCGTTGTCGATCACCGCCTGGGCGTAGAGCTTGAACTCCGGCTTCAGCGCCTCGGCGAACGCCGCGGCCTTGGCGGCGATGACGTGCATCAGCGGGCCGCCCTGCAGCCCGGGGAACACCGCGCTGTCGATCTTCCTGGCGAGCTTCTTGTCATTGGTCAGGATCATGCCGCCGCGCGGTCCGCGCAGGGTCTTGTGCGTGGTCGTCGTCACGATCTGGGCGTGCGGGAACGGGTTCGGATAGACGCCCGCCGCCACCAGGCCCGCATAGTGGGCGATGTCGGCCATCACGATCGCGCCCACCTTGTCGGCGATCTCCCGGAAGCGGGCGAAGTCGATGTGCCGCGAATAGGCGCTGCCGCCGGCGATGATGACCAGCGGGCGCTCGGCCAGCGCCACTTCCTCCGCCTGGTCGTAGTCGATCAGATGGTCCTGGGGGCGGACCCCGTAGTGCACCGGCCGGAACCACTTGCCCGACTGGTTGATGTTCTTGCCGTGGGTGAGGTGGCCGCCGGCCGCCAGGTCCATGCCCATGAAGGTGTCGCCTGGGACCATGGTGGCCATGAACACCGCCTGGTTCGCCTGGCTGCCGGAGTGCGGCTGCACATTGGCGAACTCGCAGCCGAACAGCCGCTTGGCCCGCGCCTGCGCCAGCCGTTCGGCCTCGTCGACCACCTCGCAGCCGCCGTAGTAGCGCTTGCCCGGATAGCCCTCGGCGTACTTGTTGGTGAGCACCGAGCCCTGCGCCTGCAGCACAGCCTTGGAGACGATGTTCTCCGAGGCGATCAGCTCGATCTGGTCCTGCTGGCGCTTGAGCTCCGCGTCGAGCACGCCGGCGAGCTCCGCATCGCTCCGCTCGATGCCGTCGGCGAAGAAGTCGTGGGTGTCGGGCTGGGCTTGCACGTGCAGGGTCAAGGTGGGCCTCTCGGCAGGCGTTGAGTCTCTTCGGCGAGGAGAGCGCTGTTTACCCTTATCCGCCACGGCTTCCAACGCCGCGCGGGAACGAACGCCGAAGTGTCGCGTTCCTCGGCTAGCCCGGGGTGTAAGCGAAAGCGTGCGCCGTGGTGCGGCGTGCAAAACGAAGATGGGGCTGCAGATGAGCGTTGGACCCGGACCCGAAGGCCATTCGGGCGAGGAGCTGCTACGACTGGGAGCCGAGATCGTCGCCGCTTACGTCAGCCGCAATTCGGTGGCGGCCGAGGCCGTTCCAGACATCATCCGCACCGTCCACCAGACGCTGGAGAGCATCACCCGCGGCGCCCCTGCGCCGAGCGACGAGCGGCCTAAGCCGGCGGTGCCGGTCGGCAAGTCCGTGCAGCACGACTATATCGTTTGCCTCGAGGACGGAAAGCGGCTGAAGATGCTCAAGCGCTATCTTCGGTCCCGCTACAACATGAGCCCCGACGAATACCGCCGTCGCTGGAACCTGCCGCCGGACTATCCGATGGTGGCGCCGGCCTATGCGGCCCGGCGCTCGGCGTTCGCCAAGCAGATCGGCCTGGGGCGCGGCGTGCGCAGGCGCAAGGCATGAGCGTGCTGCATCCGGACGGGGCCCTGCGGCCATTCAACAAGTCGGGCTACGAGATCCTCGACGACGGGGTGGAGCGCGGCGAACTGGTCATCTGGTCGGTGAACCCTGTCCAGCCCAGAGTCGGCGACACCTTGCTGATCGAGAGCGGCGGCCTTCCCTACGACGCGGCGGTAGATGAGGTGCGCTCCTTCAAGGGCGGCTGGAGCGCCACCTGCAGCGTCGAGCCGCTGGCCGATTAGGCGGCGACGCCGCCCACCCGCTTGATGTTGCAGCGGACCCAGAGCGCCTCGAGGGCGGCGGTCAGCTCATCCATCATCTCGTCGGTGTGCGCCGGAGACGGCGTGAAGCGCAGCCGCTCGGTGCCGCGCGGCACGGTGGGGTAGTTGATCGGCTGCACGTAGATCCCGTGATCCGCCAGCAGGATGTCGGAGACCATCTTGCAGTGGACCGGATCGCCCACCAGCACCGGCACGATGTGGCTGACCGACGGCATGACCGGAAGGCCGGCCTTGGCGAGCTTCGCCTTCAACGCCGCGGCGCGCGCCTGGTGGATGACGCGCACCTCATCGTGTTCCTTGAGCCAGCGGATCGAGGCGGCCGCTCCCGCGGCCAGGGCCGGCGGGATGGAGGTCGTGAAGATGAAGCCGTCGGCGTAGCAGCGGATCGCATCGACGATCACCGCATCGGCGGCGATGTAGCCGCCCATCACGCCGAACGCCTTGCCGAGCGTGCCTTCGACGATGTCGATCTCGGCCATCACGCCGTCGCGCTCGGCCACGCCGGCGCCGCGCGGGCCGTACATGCCGACCGCATGCACCTCGTCGAGGTAGGTCATCGCGCCGTACCTCTTGGCCAGCGCCACGGTGCCGGCCATGTCGGCGATGTCGCCGTCCATGGAATAGACGCTCTCGAAGGCGACCACCTTGGGCGCATCGGCCGGCGCGGCGGCCAGCAGTTCCTCCAGGTGCGCCAGGTCGTTGTGGCGAAACACATGGCGCTCGCAGCGCGCGCCGCGGATGCCGGAGATCATCGAATTGTGATTCAGCGCGTCGGAGAAGATGATCACGCCCGGCAGGATCTTCGACAGCGTCGAGAGCGTCGCCTCGTTGGAGACGTAGCCGGAGGTGAAGAGCAGCGCCGCCTCCTTCTGGTGCAGGTCGGCGAGCTCGCGCTCGAGCTCCACATGGTAGCGTGTGGTGCCGGAGATGTTGCGGGTGCCGCCCGAGCCTGAGCCCGCCTCCTCGATCGCCTCACGCATGGCGTCGAGCACGACGGGGTTCTGGCCCTGGCCGAGGTAGTCGTTGGAACACCACACCACCACGTCCTGCTGGCGCCCGTCAGGGCGGGTCCAGGTGGCGTGCGGAAACTCTCCCCGATGCCGCTTCAGATCGGCGAAGACGCGGTAGCGGCCCTCGGCTCGGACCTTCTCGAGGGCGGCGCGGAACGCGGAACGATAATCCATCGACCTCACTGCCGCCCGGACGGTCGACGATCTCGCGCCCGAAGCGGTTCCCCTGTGACGACGGGCTTTTTGGCGCCGCACGCCGCACATGTCTACCTGACCGCGCCGCGTGGGCGGCTTGATCCTGCTCAATATGGTCCTGACGCGATCGGTTCGGAAGCCAGGAAAACGACCGCGTGCGCGAGATTACGTCCGCAATGCGTGATCGGAAGCGAGGCGGCCCCGGAACAGTTCGAGGATGGCGGAGAAGTCCTTGCCGCCGTATCCGAGGCGATCGAACAGGGCGTAGAGCCCCTCGGCCGTGGCGCCCAAGGGCGCCGCGGCGCCCGAACGGGCGGCGGCCTCCTGCGCGAGCTTCAGGTCCTTCAGCATCATCGCGGTGGCGAAGCCGCCTTCATAGCCGCGGTTGGAGGGCGCGGCGGGAACCGGGCCCGGCCAGGGGCAGTAGCTCGTCAGGCTCCAGCACTGGCCGGAGGACTGCGAGGAGATCTCGAAGAATTTCAGCGGATCCAGGCCCAGCCTCTCGGCGAGCGCGAGCGCTTCGCAGACGCCGATCATCGAGACGCCGAGCACCATGTTGTTGCAGATCTTGGCGGCCTGTCCGGCGCCGTGATCGCCGGCGCGGACCGTCACCCGGCTCATCGGCTTCAGGGCTTCCTCGATCGCCGGGAAATCTGGCTCGTCGCAGCCCACCATGAAGGCGAGCGTTCCGGCGTCGGCGGCCGCCGTCCCGCCCGAGACCGGCGCGTCGGCGAAGCGGAACCCGCTCGCCTTGGCCTGGGCGGCGACCGCACGAGCGCTCTCGACGTCGATGGTCGAGCAGTCGATCAGCAGCGCCGACCTGGGCGCCTGCGGCAGCACCTCCTCCGCATAGACCTGCCGCACGTGCGATCCGGCCGGCAGCATGGTGATGACGGCTTCAGCCTCGGCGACCGCCTCGGCCACCGACCCCACCGCCTCGCAGCCGGCGGCGGCGGCCCTCTCGATCGCCGGCTTCGAGAGGTCGTAGGCCATGACCCGCCGCTGCGCCTTGGCCTGGTTTGCGGCCATTCCGCCGCCCATGTTGCCCAGGCCAATGAACGCGATGCGGGTCATGGCAAACTCCTAAGCGAATACACTGACCTGTTACGGTTTACGGAACTTGTAGATGAACTGATCCGTGTGGTGGCGGATCGAGGGATCGAAGACGTTCTTGTCGTGCGGATCGGCGGGGTTCGCCAGGATTTTGCTCTCGCGTTGGAACTTGAAACCCGCGGCCTCGACCTCCTTGCGCACGACCGCCGGGTCGATCCGGTGCAAGGTGTGGGTGACGTTCGGATCGCCGGGCAGCGCCACGTGATCGA